>ERZ772999.608-NODE-608-length-22098-cov-9.628136_pt1 | contig 22098 bp, 30 predicted proteins | sample MGYA00511467_ERZ772999 | MGnify/ENA primary metagenome ERZ772999 (study PRJEB29015, sample SAMEA2738064) | human oral metagenome | biome: human oral; feature: human-associated habitat; material: saliva | place: China | collected 2218 ... | reverse complement strand
TATTCATTTTCTAAAAGAACGACATGATGCTGCTAATAATGACTTTGGAAAGAAAGTGTATTTAGAAATGATAGAAAAAATAAAATAGAGCGTTTGTTGGTGGAAATTAACGAGTTAATTAGTTTATTATTTTAGATGAAACTTAAAACAATAAATGGGAACGATATTAACAAATATCTAAAAGGAAAAATTTTGTTTTGTGGGGGAAAATTAATATGGATGAATTAGAATTAATAATTAAAAAAATTGAAGATAATATAGATAGTGATGATTTTGAATGGATTATGAATGAATGCATGGAGGATATTGAAAGTAATTATAATCAATTAGATTCGGTGCAACCATTACTTCAACTAATGGAAAGACATCCGCTTACTTACTTCGGAAGCCCAGGAGAGATAGTACATTTTGTTGAGACGTTTTATAAAAAAGGATACGAAGAAAAACTTATTGCTTCGCTAAAAAGAACGCCCACAGTACATACCATTTGGATGATGCACCGTATAATAAATGGAATCGATAACCCAGAGTATTATTTGAATTTGTTGAAGCAGGTTTCTGAAAATAAATATTATGATAAAGAAATCAGAGAAGAAGCCTTACATTTTTTATCTATGCATTAAATCCCAGTTGCTATAATAGAATACAGTAATTCAAAAAACAGTAATTTAATAAGGTACTGTTTTTTCTTTTATTCATTGCATAGAGAAGTTATAAAAACCAGCAGTAGAAAAAAACATCTTAAAAATGGTATAATAATATTGAGATTTTTTATTGAAAACATAAGGTTTGAAAGGATATATCATGAAGGAGAACAAAATAAAGTTTCATAGTATTTTTTACAGATATATATTATTTATAGTGTTGCTTGCTATAACGATTTTATACGTGTTATCCGATGGCGTAAAAGGAAGTATAAACTTTTTTGATGGTACATTAATTATAGAGAGAGAAAGCTTAAAGTACGCTGGAATTGTAATTTTTATTGCTTCTGTAGTAATATTCTCTTTTGTAAATTGGAAATTTTATATCAACAAGGAAGGAATTTATTTAAGAAAAATTGATTTATTTATACCTTGGGATGAAATAGATTTAGTTAGTCATATTTGGGTTAATCAATGGGATCAGGCAACGGTTAGTAAGTTTTTTTGTTATAATCGTAAGACACTTGTGATATATAGAAAAAAATACAAACCAATTTGTATTTATAATATTTCTTTATTTGCGTTGTATGCTGCAAAGTTTTATTGCCCTAAACTTAAAACTAATATAGTATCAGCAACTATAGCTACTAGTTTTAATGTCATTTTGAACACTTTGATATTTTATGAACTTTGGTTTAATGATTTGAAAGATTTACAATTTAATGTTTTTATTGTTTGGCTTAGTATGTATGCAATAAAGTCATTGGTATTACCACTAGTAATAGTTAAACGTCAGAATAAAGTACATGGGGAATATTTATCACATGATATAATATATAAGAAAAACACTTCAAATGTGATTCATTTGTAAAATTGGGATAAAAGGCTTGTGAAGCGGGCTGTGTCTATGCAATATAAATATATCAAAAATAAAAGATTTAAAATAAAATGAATTTTTATTTTTTGCTATTCAAAAAAGAATAGGAGAAATATACAGAAAAAATAAAGGGATAGAGAAAATAATCAAGAGGGGTTACCAGATTAAAAAACAGGGATTCTGCATAGGCAAAGAGAGTCATAAAATCAACTGGAAAAATGATACAATAGTTATAATATTGAGTGAAAAAATTAGAGTTTGAGGGTGGGGATGAAAATGTCTGTAACAATCTTTGTTCATTTGAACGAATTGGAAAACAATAATTTTGATATTAGGAGATTTAATAAAGACATTGAAATAAAGTATCCAGGTACTAGTTTTGAAGTAAATAATTCTGCGTTATTTTATGATCTTTGCTGGGAAAACTATTCAGAGAAATATCAATTCGAATTAAGAATGGAGAAAAAGCGTTGTACGTTTGCGATAGAGTACTTTAATTCAGTTGAAGGAATTTATGAGCATGCACAGTTTATTATGTGGCTAGCAACTTTTTTTGAAAGTGAAAAAGAAGTGATATTATTTTATGAAATTGACTGCAATCGATTGGTGTTATCCTGTGATAAAACGACGGATGATATTGTACAATGGTTACAAGGTCTCTTCAAATAAATCATAGTTCAACAGCATAAAAAGATGTTATTTTGATAATTGTATAGGAAAATTATCAAAAAAAATATAGAACCAACACGTGTGAAAGAAAAAAGAATTAGAGTTACAAGGCTAAGAAAACAGGTGTGATATTAAGTAAGAAATTAGAAGTTATGGGAGGGTGAAATATGGTTAAAAAGAAAAGAGTTACTTTACCGAAAGACTTTGGAGAACTTGTTAAAGTTGGAGATATAGAAAAACTTAAGGCTGTTTATGAAAAATGTGAGCTTTATGCACATGATGGGCGTTGTGAGAGAAATACAGCTCTTCATTATAGTAATGTTCCTGATGAGTTTGTTCGTTGGCTTACAGAACAAGGGTTAGATATTAATGTTGAGAATTATTACGGACGAAGCCCTTTAGATAGGCACGCTGCTTTGGGAGATAATACTGTAAAATTGTTATTTGAGTTAGGGGCTGATGTCGAACGAGTTGATAGATACGGAAATAGTCCGTTGCATACCGCTGCAAGCTTTTTTCACTCGAATACAGTTCGATTTTTAGTGGAAAAAGGAGCAAATGTTTACTTGAAAAATGATATGGATCAAACACCGCTTGCTTCTTGTCTAGCTGTTTGTAGTAATTTAAATATTCCTGAAGTTGCTGAAATTGCGGATATATTATTGCAGGAAGGTGATAAAGTTACGTTAGATATGATAGAAAGTGTTAAGCGAATTGGTCAAGATTTTGAGTTTCATAGAGAAGACTTTAATAAGAATTATCTTTCTGAAACAGATTTAAGTCTTAAAAAGCTCTACTTATTATTTGAGGTGGAACCTGTAGAAAAACGCAGAATTCATGACGGTGTTTCCCCGATTATTGTAGAAAATAGTTCTTGGGAAAAACAATACAATATGCTTTGGGACTTTTTAGTTCCTTCTAGCGGAGTGGCGAAACTGTACAGGGCGAAGTTATTCGTATAACAGGACGTATACGAGATGAATTGTACAGGAATGGTGGGACAAATTGGGATAAGGATTATCAAAAAATGTTAGATGCGTTGTTAGTTCATTTTGCATCCGGAACATCACTTTCTGAATGCGAGTTAAACGAGATAAGAAAACTGACAACCAGCATTCGAGCTAAAGGTGATGTAGATGAGGAAATAACAGATTGTCTTTGTGAATTTGCTGTTCAGTGGGTATTGAAAAATCCTAATCCAATTTCATTGAATAAACCAAGTTATGATAGATAATAAGTACACTCATTTGCAAAACACCAAATTTTGGTTTGTCTAAATTAAATAAAACAAATTTGGAAAGCAATAAATTGAAAGTGTTAGAAGCGATATAAAGATGTTATTGCAAGAAAATAGAGGACTAAAAGAGGAGAAGAAGCAATTAGATCAATATAAAACTAAGGGTAAATATGGAGAAAAATAAATTAGAATTTTTTGTACACATAAGAGGAGAAACAAGTGGAAGATAATGCATGCAGAATAATAAAAATAAATAAAGAAGCCTTATTTGAATTTATATATGAAAACTTCATAAATCAAGAAGAAAAGCTACTTGATTTAGAGACAAATGTTGGTGTCAACAATCATTTTGATATAAATTGGGATACAGGGGAATTTATATTTATAGCACATAATGGGGCAGATGCAGAGGAGAATATTATTTCATTTCCTAAGGATATAGATATCAAAAAGGTTATGGATAGATTGCCTGAAACAACGGATTCTGTTTTGAATTCAACTAAGAATTATAAAGAATTAACTTTTGATGAATTAAGAAGTTTAAGTAATGATTAAATTTACAAGAGAATAAAAATAAATTAGTCAATTATCAATATTTGAGTTAAAAATTTTAAAAGAGTTTTTTAAATTTTTTTGTACGGAAGAAACTGATAAAATTAAAGGAAAAATTATGAAATTAGATTTTTTACAAGATGAACCAAAACTTATTTTGACATATCCTCACAAGACTAAATTTAATATGATAAGCTATTTTTCTATAGTATCTCTATTTTTTGTGGTTATGTTGTTGAAATATTTAAAAAATTATAGAACTGATTTTACAGATAACATTATTATAGTAATGGTGTTGATTTACATTCCAATTCTTATTTATTTTATGGGATATTATCTTTTCATAAATGGAGTGAAATTAGAAATCTATGAAAACAATGTTGTTAAATATTACACTTACGGAAGTAGAGGGAATAGTGTATTACATTTTAAATTTAAACTCGAAGATATAGAACAAATAAAAATTAAAAAACACCCGTTTAGTTGTATGAAGCTGATTATTAAAATCAGAAATCCTATTTTTTGTGGTTTGCATGAGAAAAAACTAAACAAACTAGTGAATGTTAGTATCATCACAGATAGAAAAAAATCAGAAATTTTTATACAACAGGTGGAGCAATTCCAAAGGAAATAAATCAAGTGTACAAGTTAGAAAGTGAGATTATTATCTGATAAATTCCAGTTTGTCTAACTTAAACAACTAGATACAAGTTATAACATAGCAACTAATGAAATAGTAAATCAAAAAGGGTTACTGTTTTTATTGCTCAAAAACGGATGAAAAGTTGAATAAATCGAAAGTATTAGATTGTATAGAGAAAGTATTACATAAAAATAGGGGCTGAACACAGATGGAGTAAGTTAGAACTGAAAAACAAATAAAAAATAATATAATATTATAAGTATTTAGTGAAATAAATTAGAAGTTGAGGGAAAGGATAACAATATGCTTAGATTAAAAAAGATTAATAGAGAAAATGTGTGGGACATTTTGAAACTTGAAGTATCTGATGACCAGAAAAGCTTTGTTGCTACCAATGGTATTAGTATCATTGAAGCCTACACAGCGATAACAGGAAATGGATATGCATTTCCCTTTGCTATTTATGAAGATGATACACCTGTTGGATTTTTGATGATAGGGTATGATGCCGATGATTACTGGTATGATGCCCCTAAGATAGCCAAAGGAAATTATAACCTGTGGCGACTTATGATAGATAAGAATTATCAGGGGAAAGGGCTGGGGAAAGAAGCGGTTAGGCTTGCTTTAGACTTCATAAATACTTTTCCTTGCGGAACAGGAGAATATTGTTGGTTATCTTATGAAGCTGAAAATGATACTGCACGTCAACTATATAACTCGTTTGGTTTTGTAGAAACAGGAGAAAAAGATGGAGAAGAACTCATTGCGGTTCTAAAGTTATAGTATCTCCTAGTTTGTTTAATTTAAATATAATCATTCAAAAAATTAAACTAAAATAGGATAGGAGATAAAAGTCAGAACTATAAAAGCAACCCCAAAAATAGTACAAGCCTACTTTGTAAACTATTCGGATGTTATCTTTTCATAAATGGAGTGAAATTAGAAATCTATGAAAATAATGTTGCTAAATATTATATTTATGGGAGTAGAGGGCGAAGATAGGTGAAGAGATGAAAAACAAATAAAAAATAATATAATATTATAAGTATCTAGTGAAATAAATTAGAAGTTGAGGAGATAATATATGTTATTTGAAGATATTATGATGGAACATGATGAAAAGGAAATTATGAGACTTTGTAAAAAACTAAATAAAAGCTGTTCATTTACAAAAAATTCCGATATGGCCACTCTGTGTGAACTTGTGTATTGGTTATATGTTTTCAACGATAAGGAGAACGCATTAAAAGTATGTGAATACACCAATATTGATATACCGATAACAATTAACTATAATATCTGGGATTTTATTCTTTTTATTTGGGGATTAGAAGCACATATCTATGACGAATATGGAAGAATGGATGATAAAAATTTTAGGATATCACAAATAAAAAAGGTCAGATCAACACCTAAAAATAAAGATGAGACAGAAAAGTCTGCTTGGAAATTTTCTCAAAAAATTATGAACAGAGTAAGTTTTGAATCTGCGTGTATGATTAAAAATATAGAACAAGATTCAGTTAAAGATGATATAAAAAAAGGAAATAAGTATCGTCTCTTAGCGTTGTATAATATGATTGGATATGGAGTAACTGGTTTTTACCCGGATTTAGAAAAAAACAAAGATAAGTTGAACAGCAAAATCAATGAATATATTATGTGCTTAAGAGAAAATTAATAATTTGTCTAAAAACAGTAAATCAAAAAGGTTTACTGTTTTTTGTTTGCCTAAAAATTAAATAGCCTAACAAAAAAGCATCAATAAATCGAAAAAGGTGCTTGACAAAACGCTCTCTGGGGTAATACTCAGGATATTAAATCATCTGTGCAAAGAGTTTTTTTTATGAATATGATATAATTTATATAACTAACAAATTGGGGTGAGAATTATGAATAATAAGTACATAAAATTAAACACATTTCCAATTATTATAGAAATTTTATTTATCTTATGGTGCCTATTTATTTAAGGTTATTATATATATATTAACTTTTTATTTTATGCAATATTGGGAATATACTTCTACTTCAGAAAAGATTTTTCTTTTAAAAAATGGTTACTATTTTTAAATAGTGGTATCACTTTTTGGAAACAGGTTGCACTAACAATGTTTTTCTTTGGGATTGCGTTTATATTTACAAATATTTTAGAGAACATATTTCCATATCTTAATACAGGAATGATTAATTTAAGAGTAGATAACGGATTAGAACTTATTCTATTTATAGGGTCTACAATAATCCTACCTCCGATTGTTGAAGAAGTTTTTTTTAGGAAGAATCTTACATCTTTTAAAAATAAAAAAATACTAATTTTAACTACGCTATTAAGTATGTTCTTATATGCTTTAGAGCATGCACTTGCAATTTGGGGAATATTTCTATGTATGATATGGGTTTTGCCATTAAGTGTTGCATACATTAAAACAAAAAATATATATGTTCCAATGACAGCACACGCCATATGTAATATCGTTGTAAATGGTATTATCGTTGTTAAATATTTAATTTTTTATTATTAAATTATGATTTATAAATAAAACATTTTATATAAAGTATATATCTTATAGAATACAACCTATAAAACTTGTCCGAATATTGTCGGGTAAAGAAATCTATCTTCCTTTATACTAAAATAAACCGAAAAGAAAGGAGAAAATGACATGAATATCATTAAATCATTTAACAACACGATTGATTATCTTGAGACAATTCTTGATGATGAAATTAACGAAAAGAAGGTAAGTCAACTATCTGGATACTCTTATGCTATGTTCAGTCGCTTGTTTTCTATTCTAACTGAAACAACATTGTCAGAATATTTAAGAAGTAGAAGGCTAACTGAAGCTGCTATTATGTTAAGAGATACAGAAGAAAAAATCATTGATATTGCATTCAAATTTGGCTATGAATCATCTGATTCGTTTGGAGCTGCATTCAAAAAATTTCATGGATTTACTCCTTCAGAGGTGAGAAATGGGAAATCGTTCAAACTAGTTTCACGAGTACAATTAGCACTAAGTGTAAAAGGAGGAAGAAGTATGAATATCACGATTCAAAAGAAAAAGGCGTTTTTTGTTGCAGGAGTAAACGAACAAAATATCAATTCATCATTGTGTCCGAATGTTTGGACTAAATTATATGAGAGGTATAATCATGTTGAACTTGAAAATTTGGGAAGCGGACAAAGTGTAGGTGTTTGTCATGATGTGGTAAACCCAAGTACAATAAACTATATGGCGGGTTATATTGTTACAGATGTAGATAAAGCAAAAAGTATAGGCTTAGATATTTTGAAAGTTGAAGAAACAGAATATGCCATTGTAGAGCTAACAGGTAGTGTCCCGGAGTGTATTCACAATGGGTGGAAATATGTGATGGAAGTATTCTTTCCAGAGCATGGTTATGTTCATTCAGGAAAACCTGACTTTGAATATTATTATGAAGGTGATATGGATAGTACAGATTATAAAATGGAGCTATGGATTCCAGTATGCAAATCTTAGAAATATTAGCTTATCTAATTTAAACAATTAAATAAATGCTATAACATAATAACGTGAGAAACAGTAAATCAAATTGGTTTGCTGTTTTTTTCTTTATAGATATAGGACTAAGGTCAAATAAAGAATATTTTCCCATAAAAAATAAAGAAAATTTGTAGTTGCGGGACTAAACTCATTTTGGGCGTAACTGACAAATTATAATAAAAATGATATAATTATAAGAAAATAAGATAGATAAATTAATGCTTAGCTAGGAGAATATTAACTCACATTGAAGTTATTTATTTTAAATGTGTAAAAAATAGTTTAGTATTTTAAGGGGAAGGGCTATTGTGAAAATGAAAGTAGGGAAAACTTATCTTGTAAAAAAAGATATTTTTAGTTTTAAAAAGGGAGAACTTTGGTCATTAGTAGATATAGGGTATCAGATTTATTTTGGTGAACATAATTTTGTTTTTATCAATGCGGAGAAGCGGAAGGAGTTTGCGGTTTTATGTGATAGCTCGGACAAAGATATGCAGATATATCATCAGTTGGAAGCATATTTTGAAGAAGTTGAGTAAGTAACCTTATAAAGAATACTGATACCTTCAGTTTAATTAAAATATTAAAAACACATAAAATTACATGGCGCTAGGATAGGGGGGATTTTAGAAGAATATTTTGAAAATGCACGGTTTATCAAAAATACAGCGATATTTCTGAGAGTAATAAATAGGAAATTCTCTTTTGATTTGGGTGTGATATCGGACTATTTACTCGGATATTTATTTTGTGTAAAGCTAGACACGTTACAAAAAATGTGGAGGGGTAGACAGATAACGGATAAATCATCAGATAGATAGGAATATAATTCTGGATAATAATTTATAAGAAACACAGTTACAGGAGATATCAAATGAATGCTGAACTATATATTACAAAAGCTTCCTTACAAATTTCAAAAGGTGAGATAGAGAAAGCGGTTGACAGTATGATAAAAGCCATCAAAATCGGAAACGATATGATTTCGGTATCACAAGCACATTGTTTTTTGGGAGAATATTATTTTGTAAATCAAGACTATGCTTCATCAAAAGAACATTTGGAATGGATTGCTCAAAGACAGGAGGAGCTTGAAGCGGAGTGTGACGACCTATTGAATGATGAAATCGATAAGGCGAATCTATTGTTAGATATGATGGAGACATTCTCTTTAATTGAATAATATGTGAATTGTTTTTGATTCAAATAAGCAGTAAATCAGATATATCATGTGTATTCCATGGTTACACATCATTAGGCGGTTTGCTGTTTTTTTGTTGGGAAGACTCAACGCAACAAACCGGAAACGATAGTATGGGAAGATTGTGATAAACGTAAGAGCAGACTGAAACGGAAGAAAGATATAAAAATAAATTAAAAAATGATATAATATATCAAATGAATAAATCATACGAATCATAGATAAGAGATAGAACAAAAGATAGAGTAAGAAAATTTTTTTCATATCATAATATTGTATTCTCTTTTTTATCATCACAATTGACGGAATCTATCATGAGACGATAGAAAATCGTTCAGAGAAAGGAGTTTGTTTGATGAAAGAGTATTTAAAATTATACCAAAAGATGAGAGAAGAGTATTATCAAGAATGGGGAACCTATTCCCATCCGGAAAGTTTGCAAGACTTTGAAAAGCTGAATCAAGAAATTTTTGAAGAACACTTGAAAAAATATAATGAGTCTACTGACACGGTGTTGAAAACTAAAGTATATGTAGACCTCCTTCTTGATAAAATTCAATATTTCGGTTACTATTCCGCTTTCTGTGAAGGAAGTTTTGAGAGTTTGAACAATGCCATTTGGCAAAGTGGCAGAACTGATTTGTTGAAGGGGAGTATTGTACATAGCGGAATGGCTTATACCGGAAATATCCTAAAAGGAATATTTACTTGTTGTGCCTGTAATGATTTTGATGTCATTTCATCTTTTGTTCCGCATACATCACCGTTACTCAAAGGTACTTTTTATACAGAAAATGTCATCAATCTGCTCCATGCAATCTATTACAAAGATGATAGTAAATTGCAAGAGGCGATGGGAAAAGCCGAATCTTTCTTGATGAAGAAAAAACTTACCGGAATCGCAGAGTATTATGTTCGGTTTTTTGTTTCTCTTGCGAAAAAAGAGGTGGACGGAATTACGGAATGCTCACAAAAACTTTGTGAAGCATACCAAAAACAAGGCTATCCCGTCAAAAAAATTGACAAATGTTTTGTTGTAGAGATGCATGGTTTGTATCGCTTGGTAAGATGTTTGGATGAAAGTCTGTTCGAGAAAGTAGAAATGCCGGCTCATAAGTGTTTTCTGAAAGAGTTTGAAGAATGGCAACAGAACAATAATTTTCCTAAAGGTATGCAGTTTTATGAATATCCCGAAACATTACAGGAGGGGAATTGTATTTTACAAAAAGCCTTGCCTGAAATTCATCTCATCAAAGATGGTGGTAACTTTACAATGGATGTAGAAAAATTTGCAGAAGAGTTAAGCGGTTTGGAGGAGAAGTAATGGAGAAATTAAAGTTGAGTCTTTTACAAAAATGGGAAATACCCCAAAAGTACAGCTTTGTGCACAGTTCAGCCGTGCTTTCTGACGGAAGGGTATTGATTTTGACAAATGAAACAGATGATAGCGACAAATATTGTGTCCTTGTATTATCTTCTTCCGGGCTGAAAGAAGTAGAGGTTTGTGACTGTTCTGATGATAGAAGAAACTATCCCGTACTGTTCCGTTTTGGAGAAGGCTTTGGAATCATAAAAAAAGGACAGGAAATTCAATACTATACCGGTGATTTTTCATCACCGGAAATCATACCGATTAAGAATGAGACTTCGGATGTGAACAGTATCGTTCCCGAAAAAGCACAACAGAGATATTTTCAGGTGGTATCAGACAGTTCGATGGTTCCGGTTTGCTTTGAGCATAATGTGTATTACGGAGATGCAAGATATTTTGCTCTTTTGGAATTTGATGCTCAAAAAAAACACGCCGAATGGAACTTTTTTTCAAGCATTGATAAAAAAGGATTGACCCATCATGATGACCGAACCGATGAAACACCGAAAATTGACAGTCTGAAAATAATCGACAAAGACATCTATGTTTTCACTTCGGGAGAAAGTACAACATCAGTTAATAAATGGGGTATGGATTACTATGCACTTGCAAAGATTTCTACAGACGGAACGGTGGTAGAAAAGCTTTTGGAATCGGATTGTTTGAAACAAGACAGCAAAAAAGGCGGTGTGAACGGAAAGTTCACCGACTCCGACTATGTCATCATGACACCTCTGTTTAAGACAGATGATTGGAAGGGAAAACAAAAACTTTTTTCACTTACTGCAAGGGAATATTTTGATATCGGGTTGCCGCGAGGAATGAGCAAACATACGGTACAAAACATCAGCAGAGATAGTTGTATTACCTCTCTTTATGACAGAGGGTTAAAAGAAGTTGCGTTGTGCAAAATAGGATAACAATATTAAGGTTTGCGATATTGTTCAATTAACGATAAACTGTGGTAAAATGAGTTAAATTCACATCAAGAGACCGGTTTTTTGTGTAGTAACATCATGCTATTAAAATCAGTTTGCTGGAAGAGTCTATTTTATTTCGCGGTTTGATTTCCGTTTCGCATTTACTTAAGATAGAAAAGTATGTACTTATCGGAATAGAAAGGGAAAATAATAATATAATTTGAGGAGGAATGCAAGATGTTGCTGGATAATGAAAGATATGCAGAGGTTATTGCTTATGGCAAGGATGCTGTAACCAAAATGGGAGAAAACAAGATTGAGGAAGGATTTGCTCTTGCAGAACGAGGTTGGCAAGCTTTTCCGGAGTCGGGAGCAAAATGGAATCAAGGATATAATTATGCAAAAAGCTTTTTTAAATATGCAATAGAAAACAGCAATATGGTAAAGGCAAAATCTTGGTTGGATAGAATGATAGAAAACAATGACGAGTTGCACTTATTTGATTCTGAGCTGGAACACATGAAGGCGAAGTATGAATTTGAACTTGGAAACTTAGAAGAAGCATTTGAATTATGGGAAAATCTACTAAAACAAAAAGGTGTAGGTTACCGATATTTTCAGTATGACAATCCAAAGTATAAGGAGTTCTACCAATCAAGAAAATAATTTTCTTCAATAAAAAGGAAATGCAAGGGGAATAAGTGCAAATCAATCTTAGAGGAACTGGATAGAAATTGTTGAAAAAAGATTGACAAATATAAGGAAAAATAAAAATTTTGGAGGAACTATGAACGAGATTGAGAAATATAAGATATTGAGTGCGGGAAAAGCATTTGGCCACCGTGCAAAAATTGCTTTGGTCTTGCTTGATAGCAAGACAGCCTATGAAGAATTAAAAGAAGAAGGTGCACAAAGCATGGTTGTCGGAAGTTATGACTGTGTAGGAGGAGAACCGGCTGTAATACTTGAAAAAATAATAATAGAATTGATATGTCGCGACACTCGTAATACATGGTATTTACCTGATAATGTAAAATTTTGGGATAAGCGTTTCGGCAGTTTGTTTGAAGCCAAGTTTTTTTGTTATGACGATGATATAGAAACATGGAGTAAGATACTTTATAAATATTTTGTAAAGCTACAATGGATGCCGAAAAGAGAAGATTATACTTCAACAAGGAGCTATAATAATGCTTGGGGATATTTTGCAGAACTTTTAGCGGTTGTGAAACAAAATAATCATCCCGAATTTGATAAGTATTATGAATTTGCTGTCAAAAATGGAATGAATCCGGTGGTGTTGGAGAGAAAATTAAAGGAATTGTCCGAATTAAAACAGTCCTTTGTTGAACTTTAAATCAATATGGAGGTACATTTGCCAGATGAATCATTGTTCAAGGATAACAATTTGTTAAGAAAAGTATTAATATGAATTTTAGGAGGAAAACCATGGAAAAAAATTGGAATATAAAAAAAGAAGATATAAAAGAGCTTTTTCATTGGGATGAAGGAGAAGGTTGTATTGCCACAGACAGAATTATGGTAGATGGAGAAAAGGTTGGCTATATGTATCGTGAAAATCCTGATTTTGTAGGAGATAGCGGTTGGAGATTTACTGCAGGTGATGAAGATGATGAGTATATGAGTGAACCAAGTCATTCAGGACTATATACCTTAAATGTAGTTGCGAACAATGATGATGATATTATCCCGTTTCTTAACTCTCCGATTGGGACAGCTTATTATAGGGGTGAAAACGGAGATTTTGTAAAAGATACATTTAATGTTATAGCAAGACAGGAGATAGACGGAATATTATATGAATACAATATAAGTACCATCGAAGATTATAAAAACCAAAGTCCTGAAAATTCAGCTGTAATTCACGAGAATATCAAAGCGGTAATGGAACAGTATGATTTATCCGAAGATGATGCGGATGCGATTTTGTCGGATTTATTGGGAGTGTATGAGGAATAATCGTTTAGGGGTATATTATTGATAAATATTTAGAAAGAAAAATTGAGTTTTGGAGGGAAATTATGAGTATCTATAATTGGATTCAGAAAACACTTTTTGATACGTATGAAGAATGGCATATGAAAAGTTTTTTGACGAATTCTAACGGATTTCATCTTATTGGAATTGACAATTCGCTAAAAGCGATGCAGGACGGATATATGATGTATGTAGAGGTAACACCGCCACATGCGATAAAAGGTTGCACATCCATGAAGGCTATTGTCGGTCAGAGTGAAGAACTCGTGAATATCTATCTGCAAATAAACGGGAAACAATATGTCATCTCTGATTTAAGCTATAGCGATGCAGTTAAGATGATGAGGTCATTTGTAAAGAAGTCAATTCTTCCGGAAGAATCAACCTATACGGAAGTATTGGAAAATGATAATGAGATGGTGAAAGATACATTTGCCGAATTAGCAGAGTTGTTGATAGGCAATCCTAATGATACCCTGAGATTTCTGAATAGGGTAGAGCCGGAGAGTATGGAAGAGATCGAAAGTGCATGGGAAGAACTTTATGAAGAATTGTTAAATACTGAAAGAGCAATCGAGTTGGATTGGAAGGCAAGGAAGGATATTTTTGTTCCTGCTGTAACAAAATTGAGTGTAGGTTTGAAACTTGAAATCAATGAGGATATTCTGGATGAAGATGAAGATGTCCCAAGATGGAGCAAAGTGCTTAACTCTTGTTGGGAAGACTATATTCTAGCTGCAATGGATGTCGGTAGCGACAGCTATGTATTGATGGTTCTCAGTAAAGAAAGTTTTGTTCAAGCAAAGGCATTGGCAAGAATGATTTTGAATCGGATAGCTCCTGCTGAAGAAATGTAAGTCAATTTGTTTGAAGGGAAAAAATGATGATAAAAACAAATCAGTATGTTTTGTTTGGAATGATTTTGTTGGTGTTAACAATCGTTCTGAATCAAGTGTTAGTTCTCCATGATTTTATAAGCGGATGCTTATATGGGAGTTCCATAGGAGTCTTCATATTGAATCTTGTTAAGAAAAAAACGGTAGTTGTTACTTCAAAAAGTTTTGTGTCAAAAAGAGCTGAGGAAAGACAGAATCATTTTATTGTAAATTGATTGGATAAAGATACAAGTCGAATTGGTTTGTTATTGTGGAGAGGTATTCAAAAAAGTGAAATAATAATATATGAGGAGGGGAGTAAAGTGAATCGAAACAACGATAAGATTACCAGATATCATTGGAGGAAAAGAATTACGATTGATGTTATGATATTTTTGTTAAAAGATGTGATTCCTGTGTTTGGGGTGGTTATCACAATGTCGGTAGTTATCGGACCTACATTATGGTTCACAACAAATCATATCATCCTATTGGTATTGTCGGGTATGGTTGCATTGCTGATTTTGATTGTTGTCAGACCTTTGATTGCAAAAAAGATAAGCACAACAGCAGAAAAATTATATGGAAAACAGGAGTTGTATTTGATTCACAATCATTTGTATTGTACAGAAGATGTGAGAACTCGATTTTCCCATGTTATCAGATGTTATAAACCGATTGAAATCTATCATGTAGAAAAAACAAAGTTTTATTGGGCGGTTGATTGCCTTTGCTATAAAATACGAAAGAGCGGCAATGCGAGGGAAGATATTGGACTTGTTTTGGAACAGTTGATACAAGATGAAAAAAATGAAATACCGGTAAAAGAAACATTATTGTTCAAACGGCAGTATCATGATGAAATTGAGAAAATGATAGACGAGGTACTCCGTCACCACAAATCATCTGAATGATGGGAAAAAAATCCGAAATAAGAATGTTGTCATTTCAGAAAGCGTGAATAGAAATTCTCTGATTTCGGAACATAAGATGAGTATGATGTAAAGTCTGTTGCAGTTAAGTTTGTTGCAAGAGAAGATATGGGTTGACACAAAAAAACACATTTGCAGGTTGATGGCAGTAATGACAGTGCATTTTTGAAGGAGAAGGGATAGGATGAAGATGGAAGTCAGAAAAACTTACCGTGTTAAAAAAGAGATATTCAACTTCAAAAAAGGGGAAATTTTGATATTAGCTGACAAAGGATATCAGGCTTATTACGGTGAATATAATTTTGTTTTTGTCAATGAGGAGAAGGGACATCAGTATGCAGTCTTGCGAGACAGTTCAGATGAAGATATGGAAGTATATGGTCATCTGGAAGAATATTTTGAAGAAGTGAGTATGACCGAAATTTGACACAAACGATCCATACAGTATGAAACTACTATGATACATATCGCTGAAGAGTGTTGTTGATAGAGAGTAGGTTGCGAATAGCTTTCATAAGTATCAGTACAAGCAACTTCATGATAATCAAAATAGGATAATCAGTTCGGTTGAACTGAAGTAGATAAATAGTTGGAGTAGGAGATGGAAGGAGAAGTGATATATATGGCGATTCTAAATGAAAAGCAAATAAAATACGGTTTTGATTACTTTCATCGTGATGAAATGGAGAACAAATGTATTGTTGAGGTATCGGAGTACAATGGAGAAAAAGCATTGACAATAAACTGTACTCAACTAGGAGATAGTTTTACGCCGGAGTACAAAACTGCAAAAGAAAAGAATCGAGTTGTGCAGGAATGGTGTGATTTTTTGCGGAATAATCCGACAGCATTTACGGAATTGACATTTTCTACAAGAATGCCTCAAAAGTTATTCGATGCTGTTTGCGCCCAAAAAAATCTTAAAAAATTACATATAAAATGGGGTGCCTATCCAAATATCTCTAAGATTGCAAATCTTACAAATCTCGAATATTTACACTTAGGTTCTGGAGCAAGCGTTGAGAGTATAGAACCTATTGCCAAATTAAAAAATTTAGTCGCGTTATCGATAGAAAATTTTCAAAAAATAAATGATTATAGTCCTCTTACAAATCTTAAAAATTTAGAAAGTTTGTCGATTGAGGGAGATTGCTTTGCACCTAAAAACATTCATGTAAATTCTTTTGATTTTTTGAATGATATGAAGCAATTAAGATATTTTAATTTTTTAGCAGGGATATTAAAAAGTAAAGATTATACACCTATTTTGAGCCTGGAAAATATAGAACATTTAACTCTTAGACCAACTAAGGAGCTTAAAAACTTATATAATGAAATAATTAAGTTGCCAAAATTAAAATATGGTTTATTAGTTAACAAGCCAGAACTTTATAAAATATAGAGATTTTAATGATTTTTTTGGCTACGAGATAAGATGACTTCTGATAATAAAGTGCAGATTTTAAAATTCTAAAAGAAAAACTTTCATCAAATATAAGGAGGAATTGATATGATAGCGAAGGCGGGAGATGTGTACTGCGTCTATAATAAATACCTAAAGAAATATACAGCTTGTCAAATTACAAAGATAGAAGAAAATGATAAGAACCCAAAGGCGGTCATACTTTCATTGGATTGGTCGGGAGAAGAGCCTCTGAAAGAGGCGGAATTATCTTCTTTACAACCACTTTATAAGGACTTTATGTACTGGAACCGAGGGATACATCTATCGAATGTTGATGTGAATGTACCGACAAACTATACTTTTGTTGGAAATGTTACTCCTTTAACTGATGAGAGTACAAATTCATACGCAACATGGGGAAACGGTTATGAGGTCTACAGACAGCTGAAATGGCAGGAAATACCGAAAGAACAGAGAGATGCATTTAAGGAAGCGGATAAGAGCGAAGAAAAAGTCATCTTTGCAGGAGAGGAGTGTGGCATTTCCAAGCGCCGTTTGAATGATGAGTGGAAACTTTTTGAAGATGCAATGGAATTAAAGGTTTTTCCTTGTTTGACTCATCTAACATTAAACAAATGGCACAAAAATTTATACGAGTATTTGCAATCGACTCCATTTATTTCTGAACTGGTTCTCGAAAACCATAACCAAACAAAACTGGATTTCTCTAAAACATCAGTTTGTACGCTTTCAATTGATATGACAGGGGTAGAAGAACTTATCTTAAATGACGGTTTGGAGCAACTTATTTTATTGGGAGAAGTAAGGAAAAGTTGCAACATACAGGCGAATGGAAACGAAGAGGTCTTGCTGTTACAATATGATAAAGTGATTCCTAAGTTGAAAGGCTTGGAAGCTTTAGGGAAATTACATGTTATCAAAATCGAAGAACTCGATATTGAGGAAGTTTTGAACGCATACCCAAAACTTACAGAGTTAAGATTGTGGGGAAAACCGGGAAATCTTGTTCATTTTGATAAGTTGCCGGAGTTTCAGCAGTTGGAAGTTTTTACAACAATGGACTTGTTCGGTTTTACCGCAGAGGATATTCCAGCTCCCGATAGACTTCCGAATTTATATATGTTTTGGATGAACAGTTTGCCGGAGGATGCTGCAAAAGCAACGAAGAAACTCTATAAAGAGCGTAAAGAAGAAGGACTTCATCTTTGGATTACCAAGCCGAGAAAACCTGAATGGCTTGCTCAGAACTTGGACAATCCGTTTCGTTCATGGGACGGACAGGAGAATATTACACCTGCCAATGCAAAAAAGGCGGCTACTCTATATAGAAAGACAAGAGCAGGAATCGTAAAGATTGCAGAAGGTTCCGATAAAGACGCTATGACAAGTGTCGAAACTTTGGTAAGGGAGTATACCGAAGGATTCAATAAGATGGATAAACGTAAGTACTTTATTGAAACTGTCGAGAGAGAAGAGATTTATACCGCACTTGATGAAATGTTAGACTTACTACCGGAGGACTTGAAAGTCGATAAAGAGAGATTGTTGAACTTATTCGATGAATTAAAGAATTTCTAAAAGTGAGGGAAATAAAACGAATTATGATGTTGCAAGGGTGGTTTTGCCATAAAAGGGATAAGAAACAAACTGATAGAATGTAATTAGGAGAGAATGAAATGAGAGTAGAAGTATTTCCTCTTGAGAAGATAATAATTGACAACAAGGAAATTATGTTGGGGATGAACATAAATGAGGTGCAAAAGCTGATTGGAATATCGGACAGAGGTTTTTCGAACTGTGACGGAGAATCTTGCAGGCATTATTATTTTGACAGTGAATTGGGATTGGACTTTGATGAAAGCGGATTGCTTGAATTCATTGAATTTCTTGGCGGAATTGACGGGAATCTCAGACCGTATCTTTATGGGGTATCGGCTTTTGAAACAAGTGCAGATGAATTGCTTAAGATAATAATGCAACAAGACGATGAGGTTGATGACAGTGAAGCAGATTATTGTTATTGTTTTTTGAATATCGGTATAGGGTTGTGGCGTCAAGATAATCAAAATAAACACTGGGATACGATTGGTATCGGTGTAGACAAGTATTATAGATTTGAATGATTTGATACAAAGCAGAGCTGTAAATAATCAGAAAATCAACAAAGAGTAATACTTTGATGAAAAGAAATAGGTAGAGAAAGGATTTAGTAACAGTGAACTGTTTGATACGGAATATCACCATAGAAAATCAGAAAATAGATAAAAAGAATTTTTTTACAATAGGGTATTGTCCAGAGATAGAAACACAGCTACTTTGTGTTTATATTTCCTGGATTGCAGGATATGACCGATATTACAAGATGGATGAGGGAGACTTATCGCTCTATGAAGGGGAGCGGGACAAATTCTACAAAAAATATAAAAATGAAATTAAAGCCTATAGGACGGAGAAATTGATTGGGGCAGGAGCATTAAGAGATTATGATTTTAGATGTCTGCCCAGTGATATACTGGAGACTTTGGACAAATATCCGCCGTTTGAGGGATATCATTATAAAGATGAAATTCTTTATGCAAGAATAAAGATAGGGGATGTCTTTTTCAGTATACCTCCAGTTCGAGATGGAAAACAGATGTAACGGCAAATGATTATAGTAGAATGGGAGAGATGAATATGAATGATAGAGACTTGCTTTATCTCAAAAAAAGGCTTGATTTAATAGATTGGAATGGAGATTTTGCAAAGGCGGATAAGGGAAATTATGAGGTTTTGGACAAATTGTGTGAATATATAGAGATAGCACTCAATGTAAAACAAAACTCAAAAATTGTAGAAAAAGCTCTTTTAATTCTTGCTGAAAATGTGGGGTGTGCAGAGGATTTTGAGAGATATGAAGAAAATTTTGTAAACCGTCTTTTAAAAGAAGGTTTGCTTACGAAAGAACAGGCGGAGTTATTTTACCATAACACAAACAGGAGACAAGGATAGAAGCATCAGAGATAAGTAAGAGAGTATTATTAGTTGTAAAATTGCGATAGTGGATAAAGGAGAATGTTATGGCAATAGATGGAGTTAAAATTATAGATAGCGATGATGGGTATGATATTTACAATGCCATAGTAGAAAGATATAAAGATGGAGAAAATGTCGATAAAATAATCGAAGATATTCTGAACGAAGAGAAAAACTTTTGCATAGATGGATTTTACACAGAAATCTATTGGACGGCGGTAGCATATTCTTTATGGAAGATAGGTCACTTGCCAGAAGCAATAAAAAATAGAGCTTTGGAGATAATCGAAAAGGGTGCTGATGAGTTTTGGTTAGAGATTGATAGTAAGGCGTTAAAACAAAGACAGAGGGTGCTGGATAAGTTAGCAGTTCAGTTGCGAAGTGTAAATTCTAAGCCGCTTAAAGTCCCAAAGAAAAAAATAAAACAAGAACCATATTTTAAAGTGGGAGATGTGCTTGCGGTCAAGTTTGAAAATCAATATGGTGTAGTTTTTGTTTCAGTAGTAGATCAAAGTCCAAGAAAGATAGAATACCATTTGGCGTGTACAAGGTTGCTTCAACAAGATAAACCTACTATGACGGATTTTTTGAATAGTCAGATTGCCTGTAAGATGAACAATAGACAATATGCTATTGATACTGACTGTTGGTTTAATCACAAGGATTTAGGACTTTTGCTTGATAAGTTTGAGAAGATTGGGAAGATCATATTAGAAGACTATACTTTGTGGACTTTAGCACCTGCCAAGACGTTGGATGATATATATGAAGAAATAACAGCGAGTAAGGAGCGACGAGGTCTCCGTCTTAAGGAGACGTATAAATTGATAAAAGAAATGGAATAAAATAAAAAATTTTGTTATGTTTTTGAATGGTTTTTAGGAAACTATTATTGAAGAAAGGATAGAGAAATGCTAAAAATTGGAGAAAAATATTTATTTCAGGATAGTTGGGAAGGTAGACGTAGCTGTCTAATGTTCTTTAAAGAAGATGATTGTATGTCGTGGTCTGTCGATATCGGATTTACGCCTGGAGATTTAAATGGTGAAGAAATAGCCCCCTCGCTTTGTATTAATCCTATAGATACGGATAAAAATTCGGTAGAGGAATTAATTGGAGAAACATTTAGCGTAATGACGATTGAAGAAAGTGATGACAGGGAAGATGCATTTTATATTTATGAATGGGAACCGATGGTCTCATATAATCTGGAGGTAGTTGAGATAACAGATAGTAAGGCTCATGTTAGATGTAAAGGAGTATTAATATTGGATGGGTACACGAATCCATATATTGAAGAAAAATTTGAAATAGATAGTTGGATACCTGTTATTGAATCTGTTATTGATTGGGAAAAATTTGAGACGCATTAGTGTTTTTAGTTATAGTTGAATAGCGAGTGGTCGATTAAAATAAGGAAGGATATATAATGGACGAGTTGAGGGAAAAAGCTTTAGTTACTGTCAAAAGGGAAATAACAAAAGAGTATCCATTTTACAATGATCTTCCACTGATATATTTAGGGGAGATAACTAATATGAAGGAACATGGAATATTTATAGGTAAGTCGGGAAAAGTCTATTTTGGATATCATATTTCAAACTTTAGAGAGTTAAGTGAAGATGAAGTATAGGTTTTTAGGTAAGTAAAATATATTGAGGAGTTTACTATGAATAAGGAGTTTAACTTTGAATTTCCAACTATATATAGAGAATTTTTATCGCAAATAGACAAAGAAGGAGAATTTTTGATAGAGAATACAGGGGTTGTGTTGTATTCAAAGATAGATTTGGAAGAAAGAAACACTACCTATCAAATAGAAGAATGGGAACCGGATTTTTTCTTGATTGGGCAAGACGGTGATAGAGCATTTTTTATAAAAAAATATTCCGATGATACTATATATATGAATGATTTAGGAGCGTTAGGGTCGTTTGAAATGAAGAGGATATCGGCAAGTATTTATGAATTTATTAATTACGCTAGGGAATACTATGATGAAATGGTGCAATTATAGTGTGCTATAGTTGTTTTGTATTATTATTAAAGTGAATTGTTATGAATTTGTTTGATAGTTTTTTCTTGTAACATTTAGTATAGATAGAGGATGTACTTTTGACAATTATTAGGTGGTAAGGAATATCACCTAATTTTGCTAAAATATTTAATAAGTGGTATAATATACTTGAATTTTAAATTTA
>ERZ772999.604-NODE-604-length-22220-cov-19.485089_pt1 | contig 22220 bp, 20 predicted proteins | sample MGYA00511467_ERZ772999 | MGnify/ENA primary metagenome ERZ772999 (study PRJEB29015, sample SAMEA2738064) | human oral metagenome | biome: human oral; feature: human-associated habitat; material: saliva | place: China | collected 2218 ... | reverse complement strand
GAAATTACTCGACGGTGATACCCATGGAACGAGCGGTACCTGCGATGATCTTGGAAGCAGCATCCAGGTCGTTTGCGTTCAGGTCGGGCATCTTGGTCTCAGCAATCTCGCGCACCTGAGCCTCGGTCAGCGAACCAACCTTGGTGGTGTGAGGAACAGCGGAGCCCTTAGCAACGCCAGCAGCCTTCTTGATCAGCTGGGAAGCCGGAGGAGTCTTGGTGATGAAGGTGAAGGAGCGATCCTCGTAGACGGTAATCTCAACGGGGATGATGTTACCGCGCTGCGACTCGGTTGCAGCGTTGTATGCCTTGCAGAACTCCATGATATTCACACCGTGCGAGCCCAGTGCGGGGCCGACGGGGGGAGCCGGGTTAGCGGCGCCTGCCTGGATCTGCAGCTTAATGAGGCCAGTGACCTTCTTCTTGGGAGCCAATGTAGGGTCCTTTTCTTAGCTGGGAACCGACGCACAGGAGCGTACGCCGGCAAGACGGTGACCGTGGCGCGGTCACCCGTGCATCCACATGAAAGCGTGACATGCGCATACACAAACCAAAATTCTAGCGTTAATCAGCGACTTAATCCAGCGCCAGCTAGCAGAAAGATTAAACCCCGCCCGCACAACCGCCGCTGGCTATACAGCCCAATACAAAATATGAGCCCCGCACCAACAGTGCGAGGCTCATATTCACACGCTAAAAACGTTAAATCTTTTCAATCTCAGTGAAGCTCAAGGTCACCGGGGTGTCGCGACCGAAGACGGAAATCATCACAACAATCTGCTGGGATTCGCCCTTGATCTCCGAAACGGTAGCGTCCATACCCTCGAAGGCACCGGACTTCACGCGGACGTTCTCGCCCACAGTGTAGTCGGACTCGATAACGGGCTTGGAAACAGGCAGGCCCTGGCTCTGCTGCTGCTCCTCGAAGACCGGCAGGAGCATGTCGAAAACCTCGTCCATGCGCAGCGGGACCGGGTTGTACGCATCCTGACCCACGAAGCCAGTCACACCGGGGGTGTGGCGGACAACGCCCCACGAGTGGTCGGTCAGTTCCATACGCACCAGAACGTAACCGGGAACTCGCACACGGCGGATGGTCTTCTTCACGGTGTTCTTGAACTCAACCACGGTCTCCATGGGAACCTGAACCTCGAAGATCTCATCTTCAGCTTCCAGGTTCTGGATGCGGGTCTCAATACCGGTCTTCACCTTGTTCTCGTAACCGGAGTAGGTGTGAACCACGTACCAGTCGCCCATCTGACGGCGCAGCTTGGACTTGAATTCTTCCAGAGCGTCGACTTCCTCAGCAGCCTCAGCAGCTGCTTCAGCCACCTCGACAGCCTCGGTAGCTTCCTCAGCCTGCTGCTCAATAGCTGCAGACTCCTCAGTAGCCTCAGCAGCGGCTACCTCGACCTCTTCAATCTCGGATACCAGTTCCTGCTCGGACACGTCGCTCCTACTTTCTATCGTTAATCATCTAGAGGGGACTCCCCCTCGCCAATGCGCTGAGGGAAATCACTGATGGGGCACCCCAGATAAGGATGCAGCCAGTACTAGTTACGCTGAATCGTTCCGTTACCGAAAATCCAGAATGCTCCCTGGCCGAAAAGATAATCCAGACCAGAAATGAGCAAGAGCATCACCACGACGAAGAACAGGACAGCAAAGAAGTAACCAACCAGTTCACGTCCGGTCGGAGTAGTAACCTTCTTCAACTCCGCAATAACTTCACGGAGGAATGCAAAAATACGGCCGAAGAAACCGAGCTTCTTATCGCTCTTCGACGATGCGCCGGGCTTAACAACCTTCTCGGCGGTAGCAGACGATGCCATTTCTTCTGCCCCTTTCTAAGTCTAAAAAAGTACGCCCGGGGAACGGGCGTACAAAGATGTTATTGAGGCAATAAAAGCAGGGCGGACAGGACTCGAACCTGCAACCTGCGGTTTTGGAGACCGCTGCTCTACCAATTGAGCCACCACCCTTTGAAGCGTTAACTTCAGGTGTGAGAGTTACTTCTCACTTGTCTACTCCTCCATTGCCTCCTAAGCCGTGGCTTTAGAGGGGCAAACAATTACACCCTTGCGGGTGCAGAACTAACTGTAAACCATCTTTCGGGGCCGATGCAACTTCAGAATGTAATATTTTTCGAAAAACCTCTTGAGATACCTTGACGAGGGGTTCCGCATCACCACTAGTGACCCGTATCCTATTATAAGGAACGCCGCTCACACCCGCGCCCATCAGGCGCGAAATTGGTCCCGCACGCGCATTCCCATCACCTATTTCCTTTTCCCATCACCTATTTCCTTGTCGACTTCACGCCGGCAGCGCACAAGAAGAAAGAGAAGAGAGCCCCATGGCGCGTATTTCAAGCCGCATCGGTGCCATCGCACCCTCCGCAACCCTTGCCGTCGACGCAAAGGCAAAAGCACTCAAGGCTCAGGGACGCCCCGTCATCGGTTTCGGTGCAGGCGAACCGGACTTCCCCACCCCCGCGCACATTGTGGACGCCGCACGCGAAGCGCTCAACGACCCCAAGAACTTCCGCTACTCCCCCGCATCCGGTCTTCCCGAACTGAAGAAGGCAATTGCTGAAAAGACCCTGCGCGACTCCGGTGTAGAAATTGACCCCGCTCAGGTCGTCATCACCAACGGCGGTAAGCAGGCCGTCTACCAGGCATTCGCAACCGTCATCGACGAAGGCGACGACGTACTGCTACCCGCCCCCTACTGGACCACCTACCCCGAATGCATCCGCCTAGCAGGAGGCAACCCCATCGAGGTATTCGCCGGTAGCGACCAGCACTACAAGGTCACCGTCGAGCAGCTCGAAGCCGCCTACACCCCGGCAACCAAGGCGCTCATCTTTGTCTCCCCCTCCAACCCGACCGGTGCCGTCTACACCGAAGAGGAAACCCGCGCCATCGGCGAATGGGCGCTCTCCAAGGGTATTTTCGTGCTGACCGACGAGATCTACGAGCACCTCACCTATGACGGTGTTCAGGCAGTCTCCATCCTGAAGGCAGTACCCGAGCTTGCTGACCTGTGCGTCATCCTTAACGGCGTGGCAAAGACCTATGCCATGACCGGTTGGCGTGTGGGCTGGATGATTGGCCCGCGCGACGTGATCGCCGCAGCCTCCAACCTGCAGTCCCACATGACCTCCAACGTCAACAACATCGCCCAGCGCGCAGCCCTTGCCGCCCTGACCGGCCCGCAGGACGACGTGGAAATCATGCACGCAGCCTTCGACCGCCGCCGCCGCGCCATCGTAGATGGCCTGAACGCTATTGAAGGCGTACACTGCCCCGTACCCACCGGCGCGTTCTACGCCTACCCGGACGTACGCGAACTGCTCGGCAAGGAAATTGAAGGCGTACGCCCACAGACCACCGCAGAGCTGGCTGAGCTCATCCTCGAAAAGGCTGAGGTCGCTGTAGTTCCCGGCGAGGCATTCGGCCCCAGTGGCTACCTGCGCCTCTCCTACGCGCTGAGCGACGAGGACCTGGCGGAGGGCCTGGACCGCCTGCAGAAGTTCCTCGGTCAGGCACGCGACTAGTTCCGCCCCCTCCGAACGCGCCCGCTGAACCATGCAACTCACCTCGGTGGGAACCGCACTTCAGACGTGGGACGAACCGGTACAAAACGATCAATCACAGGGCTATTGACCGTTTCTTGTCCTAAAAACCGAGAATCCCACAAATATTTAAAAATATTTTTAAAACGCATGAGGCTTCCCGCATCTGTACAGATATGAGGAAGCCTCATTCGCCTCTTCGGTGCCATAGGTGGGAAAGGGCGACTATTTGTGTTTCAAACCCAAACATACAGGTACTAAAAACCTGAACTTTTCAGCACCAAAACGGGCGTTCCCACGGCTTTCCACCACTACCCACACAACCCAAACATCGCTAAAATAGAGACCAAGAGAACGACCTCCCGACCGGCCAACATTCGCGTGCCGAATTCGTGGAGGTCATAGTTATATACACGCGCGCACAACACTTAAAACGCGCATACACTAGGAGCCAACCATGAAGATCGGTCTGCTTACTTCCGGCGGCGACTGCCCCGGCCTGAACGCTGTTATCCGCGGCGCTGTCCTCAACGGCGTCAAGAAGTATGGCTACGAGTTCGTCGGCTTCCGTGATGGCTGGCGCGGCGTCGTTGAAGGCGACTACATGGATCTGCCACGTCAGAAGGTCCGGGGCCTCGCAGCCCAGGGCGGCACCATCATCGGTACCTCCCGCACCAACCCCTTCGACGGCCCCAACGGTGGCCCCGAAAACATCGAAATCATGATGGAACGCCACGGCATCGACGCAATCGTTGCTATCGGCGGTGAAGGCACCCTCGCAGGCGCAAAGCGCCTGGCAGACGCAGGCCTGCCCGTCATCGGTGTCCCCAAGACCATTGACAACGACCTGCGCGCAACCGACTACACCTTCGGCTTCGACACCGCAGTGTCCATCGCAACCGAGGCAATGGACCGCATCCGTACCACCGGCGAATCGCACCACCGCTGCATGGTCGCCGAGGTCATGGGCCGCCACGTCGGTTGGATCGCACTGCACTCCGGCATGGCTGCAGGCGCACACGCAATCCTGATCCCCGAGGTCAAGGTCTCCATGGAGCAGGTTGCAGGCTGGGTCAAGGAAGTACACGACCGCGGCCGCTCTCCCCTGGTTGTTGTCGCTGAAGGCTTCATCCCCGAAGGGTTCGACGACGTCATGGCAAACAAGGGCACCGAAAAGGACGGTCGTCCCCGCCTCGGTGGTATCGGTGAGTACATCACCCACGAAATCGAGAAGATGACCGGCATCGAAACCCGCAACACCATCCTGGGCCACATCCAGCGCGGTGGCGCCCCCACCGGCTACGACCGCGTGTTGGCAACCCGCCTGGGCATGGGCGCAGTAGACATGGTCGCTCAGAAGCTGTGGGGCAAGATGGTCTCCGTTCAGGGCACCGAGGTCAAGTACGTACCCCTCGAAGATGCGCTGGACGGCCTGAAGTCTGTGCCTCAGGAACGCTGGGACGAAGCAGCCGTACTCTTCGGCCGCTAAACCCCGCAGCCTGAGCAAGCTCGCTGAGCACTCATACTAAAACCGCGGAGGCGGGCACTCGCAACGAGTGTCCGCCTCCGCGGTTTTATATTGGTCGTCAGAGGCTATTGCGTAGCCAGATGCTCTAGCGCTTCAAGAAATCCTGACCCGCCAAAGAACGACGCGCCACCTCACCGGACTCCGGCGAAACCACCGTCGTCTGAGCCACCGCGTACTCGGTCGCCGGCGCCGGCGAACCATCGGGCAGGAAGTCTCCACCATCAACCGCACGCAAAGGCGCCTGCGGATCAACGCCGCGCTTGATAACAGCCAACGCAATCGGGCCCGCCTCATAATGTAGCGCCACCGAGGTAATACGGCCGACCGGGCGGGACTTACCCTCCACAAATAGCTCACTACCTGCCGCCGGAAGGGTATGCTCCGAACCGTCAATATCCAAGAACACCAGACGGCGCGGCGGGCGGCCCAGGTTATGCACACGAGCCACCGTCTCCTGACCCTTGTAGCAACCCTTATCGAAATGCACCGCGGTACGGGTGTAATCCAGCTCCTGCGGGATGGTCTTATCATCAGCCTCAGTGCCGTAGCGCGGGCGCCACGCCTCAATACGCAGAGCCTCCGCAGCCCATAGACCCGCAAAACGCGCGTCCGAAGATTCAGCCAGGGCGGGCAGAACAGAGCGTGGCACGATGCTCAAGAAACGCACGTATTCCGCACCCGGGTGAGCATCGCCCGCCTCATCGTAGCGGTAGCTACCCGGTTCCGGAGTGTGCCAAGGGTCCTCCCACACCAGCGGCTTGCACTCAGCGAGCGCCGGATGCACCGAACCATCCTGCAGGATCGGGTTGCGGGCACTCTCCAGTACCGCGTACTCGTCGCTGAGGTTCTGCACCTCAACGCGCATCATGAACTTCATGCGGTTTAGGTAATCGGTCAGCGGCTGTGCCTGGTTCCCCTCCACGATCAGCCAGAGTGCCTCGCCGTCTTCAATTGCGGCGGGTGCGTACTCCACGCGGCCCTGAGGGGAAAGCAGCAGGAACTCACGGCTCTCCCCGGCGGTCATACCGGTCAGAATCTGCGAGGCAATGGAGGTCATCCAGGTCTGGCGATCCGCACCCTCAACACGCACCACCCCCAGGCAGGAGCGGTCCACTAGCACCAGCGGTTCGCTTGCCTCGGCGGAGCGGTCAAAGCTGAGGGCGCGTTGCTCCAGCATGGGGTTGCCGTAGTGTGCGGCGACGCCGGCATCCAGCCCGGAGGCGGCAAAAGCGCCGTGCAGGCTCAGCAGGGGGCTCACCGGGCGGGCGGCATCGGGCTGGGGTACCTCAGCCTGAGGCGCTTCAAGCGAAGATTCAGTCACGGAAGGTGCACCTTTCACACAAAGAGTCTGCCCCGCCGATCAGCGGGGCAGACACAAGTTAGTTATTAGGCGGTGGGCTCGGAGCCGGGCTCTTCGATGGGCTCTTCGCCATCCAGGGAACCGAACATCGAAGTACCCAGGGAATCGCCGGTCATCGAGGAGGTCTTGCGCAGTTCAGCGGAGGCGTGCTTGTGCAGCTTACCCTCAGCGTCTGCGATCTCCCAGTCCCACATAAGGTTGCCGTTGACCAGGCCCCACAGGCGCACGGAGCCGGCGTAGTCGTGGGAAATATCATCGCGCAGCAGGTTGCCGGTCTGCATGCGAATGACCGGGCCCTTGACCATGCCCACGTAGTTTTCGCTAATACCGCCGGGGTGCGCAAAGGTCGCCAGCAGGGAGAATCCGTCGTCGGCATTGCGGAGAGTCTCTACGCTTGCCGCGTCAGCGAAGGCGGGAACAACGTCCTTGGGGACAATGCCGAAGCCGCCGTCAGCGTCGGTCAGGGGGCGGTCAATCTGCCAGAAGCCAGTCTCAACGGTGATGGGGCGCAGCTTCTGACCCTCGTCATTGAGCAGGAAAGACTCAGCGCGGTATTCGATGAAGGGCAGACCATCCTGCTCAAAAGTAATGATCTGGCCGAAGGGGGTGTTTTCCTGGCCTTCGTACCACATGGTTCCTGTGCCTTCCCAGGTGCCGAGTAGCCAGGCGAAGGGAACAAGTTCAGGGGTTAGGTTGGTAGGGATTTCAATAGCCATACCTTCCATTTTAGTATTTAGTACCCGTGCGTACAATGGTAGCCTGTTCGTTCGCTCACAGCACGGGGTAGCGCCACCGTCTGCAGAGTAAACGGTACGGCGGGCAGCATTAAGAAAACCCCCAACCGGAGGGGACCGGTGGGGGTTTACGCCGTCATTGGCGAGGCGGTACGAACCGTATGGGGACACCGCCTAAGCCCTGTGTGGGCGATGCTTCTGCTCTGTGCGGGAAGACTACTTCTGACCCCTGAAGAGGCCACGCAGTACTGCGAATGCACCGATACCGATGCACACGGAGATAATAGCCATCAGCGACATGAAGAGAGCTTCGAGAGCCATAAGATTGTTATCCATGCCTTAAACCTACCATAGACTCCCCCTGAAAAGGGTGCAGAATCGGTGCTAAAGACATACTGGACAGAGCTATCGGCAGCGAGCTGCGCAGACGGGCGAGTAAACAGTCCGGTATACGATATCTGCATCTGCTCTTTACCGCCTCCACAGCTGCAGCATAGGCGGGCGAGTACACTAGAAAGAGCCTATTATTTTACCGGGAAAGGAGAGGGCGTGTACCGTATTGCGCTTCTGAGCGATACCGCCGCGCAGGATATGATTCCCTCGCTGAGTCTACTCAGCCACAAGGTACACGTTTTCCCCCTCGACACCGCCCATACCGCCCTTGAAACCGAGACATTCGACCTGCTCATGGTCGATGCCCGCACCGCCCTCGTTAAAGCACGCCACTGCGCCCAGCTACTGCGCGCCGCCGGTGTGCAACTGCCACTCATCGCGCTCCTGAATGAAGGCGGCATGGCGGCTGTTGCCGCCTCCTGGCAGGTGGATGATATTGTCTCTGACCAGGCCTCCCCTTCCGAGCTGGATGCGCGCCTGCGCCTCGCCATCAAAAGGGAAGCAACCACCGAAGAAGAAAACCAGCAGGAACGAGTGGTACGCGCAGGCAACCTTGTGATTGACACGCAAGCATATTCGGCGCATCTTTCCGGCACCGCTCTGAACCTGACCTTCAAAGAGTTTGAGCTACTCAAATTCATGGCTCAGCACCCCGGACGGGTCTTCTCCCGCGCCCAGTTGCTCTCCGAAGTGTGGGGTTACGATTCCTACTACGGCGGCACCCGCACCGTGGACGTGCACGTGCGCCGTCTGCGTTCCAAGCTCGGTACCGAGTACGAGCAGATGATTTCGACCGTGCGTAATGTGGGGTATTCCTTCAATAGCACCCGCTAAATTTCGCGGCGCCAACCCCTCATTTGGTGTACCCGCTCTGCGAGTTGCCCCGGTGCTGCGCCGAGTACCAGAATGCGTAAATATTCCGGTTCTTGTCATATTCGCCCAGGACGGAGAACAAACTCTCTAAAGAGCAACTATCCCCGGTAGAGTTGAATCAGAAGGCTACGAAAGAAGGCGATGATGGTACACAGTCAGACTCCCGAAACCTCCACCCTGCCCGCAGCAAGCACCCCAATCTACGCAGAACCGCAGCTCACCGAAGAGCTGCTGGAACGCTTCGATTCCTTCGCACAGAAGGTTGCCCGCCACGACGGTGTCTCGGCGTTCTCTGAGCAGACCCGCATTGAGCTGAGTAAGGCACTCCACGAAAGCACTCTGACCCCTCCGCGTTTCTTTGTCGCCGAGGATAACGGCACCCTCGCTGCCGTCTTTGTGGCGCTCACCCCCGCCAGCAACGAAGACACCGGCGTGATTGAGGCAGCTGTCGCCCCCGAATACCGTGGACGAGGCGCAGGTAGCGCATTCTTCAACCACGCCGTCCGCCAGCTGGGCGATGACGCGACCCGCTACCGCCTCTGGGTTCACGGTAGCACCACCGACACCGGCATTGAAAGCCCCGCCCATGCGTTCGCGACCCTGCACGGTTTCGAGCCGGTGCGTGTGCTGTACAAGATGGTTCTGCCCCTAGACGCGCAGACCCGCGAAGAGCTCGTGGAACGCTCCGATGCGCGCACTCTGCCGGAGAACCTGCGGATGCGCACCTTCACCGGCGCGGACGATTTCCCCTGGCTGCGCGTGAACGCCGCCGCTTTTGCGCACCACCCGGAGCAGGGCAAGCTCACCCTTGCCGATTTGCGCGAGCGCACCGGCTCCCCCTGGTTCCGCCCCGAGGGTTTCTTCATCGCCTCCGAAGTGGATGACGACTCCGCCATTGCGGCATTCACCTGGACGAAGATCCCGACCGGTCAGGAGCAGGGCGAGTTGTCCCCCTCCGGTGAGATTTATGTGGTGGGTGTGAGCCCGCAGGCTCAGGGAGGCGGATTGGGTCGCACCCTCACTCTGCGCGCGCTGGCATACCTGGCATGCGCTGAGGATGAGAACGGCGAGCCGCTGCGTGCCATTGACCTGTACGTGGACGCCGATAATGATGCCGCCTACGCCCTCTACACGTCCCTTGGCTTTGGTGTAGCGACGGTTGACCGCATGTACGCTCCCGCGCAGCAGGACGCGCCTGCCGTCTAGTTTTCTGTACGCCGTCTCTGGCGTGCTTCTTCACGACTTATCCCCAATCAGAAAGGCAAGTACAGTATGGTACCCGCCCCCAATGGCCTGAATAAGGCGCCTAAGCCCAAGCCGTCTGAGCCTGCGCCCATGACCGGTGTCATTCACATTGGCCACGATATTTCGAAGATTGAGCGCGCTGATTCTCGCGGTGACCGCATTGAGAAGGGTGAGAAGCGTTCCTACTTCAGCCTTGAAGAGGAGTTCGGTCCGGATCGTTTCTTTGACCGTGAGAGCAGCTGGCTGGACTTTAACACCCGTGTGTTGGAGTTGGCGGAGGACCCGAACCTGTTCCTGCTGGAGCGTCTGAACTTCTTGTCGATTGTGGCATCTAACCTGGACGAGTTCTTCATGGTGCGTGTGGCGGGTCTGAAGCGTCGCATTGCGACCGGTCTGGCGGTTCCTTCGGCTGCCGGTCTGAGCCCCGAGGAGCAGATGGAAGAGATTGCTGAACGCGCCCACCAGCTGCAGGCTCGTCACGCTGATGTGTTCCACAACCAGGTGCTGCCGGCTCTGGAGGAGCAGAACATCCGTATCGTGGGTTGGACCGACCTGGATGCGGACGCTAAGCAGCGTCTGCGTCAGGATTTCATGCGCGATATTTTCCCGATTCTGACTCCGCTGGCGGTTGACCCGGCGCACCCTTTCCCCTACATTTCGGGTCTGTCGCTGAACCTTGCGGTGCTGGTGCGTAACCCGCAGACCGGTAAGGAGCTGTTCGCGCGCGTGAAGGTGCCCGATCAGCTGGACCGTATGGTCTCTGTGGATGGTTCGCGCGCCGCTAATACTGCGGGCCGCGAGAGCCGCTACATTGCTCTGGAAGACATCATTGCTGAGCACCTGGACACTCTCTTCCCGGGCATGGAGGTTGTGGAGCACCACGTCTTCCGCGTGACCCGTAACGAGGATCTTGAGGTGGAAGAGGACGATGCAGAGAACCTGCTGAAGGCTCTGGAGAAGGAGCTTCTGCGCCGTCGTTTCGGTCCGCCGGTCCGCCTGGAGGTTGAGGACACCATCAACCCGACTATCCTGGATCTGCTGATTTCTGAGTTGAACATCAACGAGTCTGAGGTGTACCGTCTGCCGGCTCCGCTGGATCTGCGCGGTATGAGTGCGATTGTTCGTGCGAACCGCCCGGCTCTGCACTACCCCAAGCACATTGCGCACACTTCCTGTTGGCTCAACGCTACCGAGACTGCAAAGGCTGCGGATGTATTCGCTGCCGCCCGCGACCACGACGTGCTGCTGCACCACCCGTACGATTCGTTTGCGACCAGTGTGCAGGCGTTCTTGGCGCAGGCTGCTGCTGACCCGCGTGTTCAGGCGATTAAGCAGACCCTGTACCGCACCAGTGGCGATTCCCCCATTGTGGATGCGCTGATTGAGGCAGCTGAGGCGGGCAAGCAGGTTGTGGCGCTGGTGGAGATTAAGGCTCGCTTTGATGAGGAAGCCAACATCTCGTGGGCTCGTAAGCTGGAGCGCGCTGGCGTGCACGTGGTGTACGGCATCGTGGGTCTGAAGACTCACTGCAAGCTGTCTCTGGTGGTACGCCGCGAGGGTAACCACCTGCGCCGTTACGCTCATATTGGTACCGGTAACTACCACCCGTCGACGGCTCGTTTCTACGAGGATTTGGGCCTCATCACCTGCGATGAGCAGATTTGTGAGGATGTTTCCCGCCTGTTCAACCAGCTGTCTGGTTACGCGCCGAAGACCAACTACCAGTCATTGCTGGTGGCGCCGCGTACTCTGCGTAGCGGCCTGATTGAGTGCATTGATCAGGAGATTGAGAACCATAAGGCGGGTCGTCCGGCGAAGATTCAGTTCAAGTGCAACTCCATGGTGGATGAGGCCGTCATCGATTCGCTGTACCGCGCTTCGCAGGCTGGTGTGCCGGTGGATGTGGTGGTTCGCGGTATTTGCGCTCTGCGCCCGGGTGTTAAGGGTCTGAGCGAGAATATTCGCGTCCGTTCGGTGCTGGGCCGTTTCTTGGAGCATTCGCGTGTGTTTGCGTTTGAGAATGGTGGCGATCCGATTGTCTACATTGGTTCTGCCGATATGATGCACCGCAACCTTGACCGCCGCATTGAGGCGCTCGTGCCGGTGAAGGATTCGCGCCATGTGAAGTATCTGCGTGACATGTTCACCACTTATATGAGTGATTCTTCGCGTACCTGGCACTTGGATTCTGAGGGTAACTGGACCCGCCACGACACCGACGACCAGGGTAATCCGCTGCAGGATGTTCAGTCGTACTATCTGCGTTCGCGTTCCCGTAAGAACGTGGTGGATAAGGTCTAAGGAATTTCCTCTGGTCTGCCGGTGATTTCTGCTTGTGAGCCCCGTCTGTTCTCACGCTTTTTGCTGTGAGGGCAGGCGGGGTTTTCCGCGTGTCGTGCAAAAACGTGCGGTGGACTAGCGCACTTAGAGCAAAAGTGAACAACAGGTTACGTTGAGATTACAACTTGCCGCTTCTCTCCCCTACAATTAGACGCGGAGCATGGTGCCCGTTGGCATTGTGCGCAGCCTAGCGAAGAGGATTAGAGAGAGATATGGCACCGCTGGATTCCCCCTCCATCTACTACTCGGCACGACGTTTTGATGCGGTCAACAGCATTGACCGCGCCCCCGCGAACACTGCGGATATTGTTGCTTCTGGCGCACTGATTTGGCGCATGCGCGATGGTGCGCTTGAGGTTCTGATTATTCACCGCCCCCGCTACGATGACTGGTCCTGGCCTAAGGGCAAGCAGGATCCGGGCGAGTCCCTGGCCGAGACCGCTATTCGCGAGATTCGCGAAGAGGTTGGTCTGCAGGTTGTTTTGGGTGTGCCCCTGGCGGTAACTTCCTACCCGGTGGGCGGCCGTCCGAAGGATGTTTTCTACTGGGCTGCTGAGCTTCCCGAGGGCGCCCACGCCCTGGCGGATGAGGGTGAAGTGGATGAGCTGCGCTGGGTGAGCACCGAGGCTGCTCGCGCTCTGCTGACCAACGAGGACGACCTGGCTCCCCTGGAATCCCTGGAAGCTCTGGCTGAGGCAGATGCGTTGCGTACCCGCCCGATTCTCATTGCCCGCCACGCGAAGGCTAAGCCGCGTTCGAACTGGGCTGCTGCTGAGGATGACCGCCCGCTCGCGGCGACCGGCAAGCGTCAGGCATTGGCTTCTAGCCGCCTCTTTGCGGCGTGGGCTCCGAGCCGTATTATTTCTTCCCCGTGGCTGCGTTGCGTTCAGACCGTGACCCCGTACTCGGTGGATTATGGTGTGTCAGTGAAGGAGAAGAAGTCCCTGTCTGAGGCTGGCGCTCAGCGTCACCCGGCGCGTGTTGCCCGCACCGTGGCGTCGCTGTTCGATAAGGATTCTTCCTCGTTGCTGTGCACTCACCGCCCGGTGCTGCCCCAGGTGTTGGATGTTCTGCGCGAGTACCTGTTTGAGGGTTCCGCGGAGGTTCTTCCGGCTGAGGATCCGTACCTGGAGCCTGGCGATGCCCTGGTTCTTCAGGTGGCTGAGGGCGATAACCCGCGAATTGTCTCGGTGGAGCGTGTACGCGTGGCTCTGGACTAACATCCATATATTTATCTTCTAACGGCGAGCGCGCTGGGCTTTATGCTCAGCGCGTTTGCTCTACCTGCGCCCATTCGGGGGTTTACAATAGAGGGGCGGTTGATTTGTGACCGTCTCTCACGTCTACTGACAGGATTCAAGGTTTTTCTTATGACTCACGCGATCCCCACTCCCTATGAAGATCTTCTGCGCGAAATCCTCGAGGAGAACAAGGATGCCATCGCGGCGGATGCACAGCGTTCCGACCGTACCGGCACCGGAACTTTCGGCGTGTTTGGCCGTCAGATGCGTTTTGACCTGCGTGAGTCATTCCCGCTGATTACCACCAAGCGCGTGCACTTCAAGTCTGTTGCTATTGAGCTACTGTGGTTCTTGCGCGGTTCCTCGAATGTACGCTGGTTGCAGGAGCGCGGCGTGACCATTTGGGATGAGTGGGCTGATGAGAACGGCGATTTGGGTCCGGTGTACGGCGTGCAGTGGCGTTCGTGGCCGACCCCCGACGGTGGCACGATTGACCAGATTGCGAAGGTTATTGATTCGTTGAAGAATAACCCGAGCTCGCGCCGCCATATTGTTTCGGCGTGGAACCCTGCCGAGGTGGACAACATGGCGCTTCCGCCCTGCCACGCACTCTTCCAGTTCTACGTGCATGAACGCGCGGACGGTGTAAGGGAGCTGTCCTGCCAGCTGTACCAGCGTAGCGCGGACATGTTCCTGGGCGTGCCCTTCAATATCGCCTCGTACGCGCTGCTGACCTACCTGATTGCACAGGAGGTAGGCATGGAGCCGGGCGAGTTTGTGTGGACCGGCGGCGACTGCCATATCTACTCGAACCACTTGGAGCAGGTGAAGAAGCAGCTGGGCTACGGCACCGACCCGGAGGGTAACCCCTACCCGCCGCGCGAACCTTACCCGTACCCGAAGCTGGTCATTAAGACCAAGAAGCCTTCTATTTTCGATTACGAGTATGAAGACTTTGAACTGGTGGATTACAAGCACCACCCCGGTATTGCCGCCCCGATTGCGGTCTAACCGCAGGTAACGAGGAGGAATGATGTTTCATCTGGCCGCTATTTGGGCTCAAACTGATGCCGGCATCATTGGTCGTGACGGGGATATGCCCTGGTACGCGCCGGAGGATTTGGCGCACTTCAAGAAGGTGACGCTGGGCGCTCCGGTGATTATGGGTCGCCGCACCTGGGAGTCGTTCCCGCCGCGTTTTCGTCCCCTGCCGGGCCGTACAAATATTGTGATTAGCCGTTCGGTCGCCGAGGCGGAAGAACGCGATGGTGCCCTGTGGGTTCCTTCGCTGGATGCGGCGCTGTACGCGGCTCGTGACGCCGCGGGCGCGCCGGTCGAAGCTACCCGAGCAGATACCGCTACAGATACTCCCGCGGTTAATGCTTGGATTATTGGTGGAGGCTCGGTCTACGCGGAGGCGCTCTCCCGCACCGACCTGCCGGCCTTCGGTCGGGTGGAGACGGTGGAGCGTACCCTCTTCTACTGCCAGGAAGGCAACGAGATTACCGGCGATACTCGAGCGCCCGAACTACAGCTTGCAGATTCTGCGGGTAACTGCGAGGTCGGCTCCCCGAACGGGTGCTGGCGGGTCACCTCCGAGAGTGCTTGGGAGAATAGCGAGAAAGGCTACCTGCTCGATGAGTCGGGCACGAAGAACCCCATGTACTTCTCGTTCCAGCGCCTGGAACGTCTCTCCTAAAGAACGCCTCCCATAGATACCTCCCCCGGACAATCAGCTCAGAAAGACAGCTCAAGCCTGCGGTTACTCCCCTCCCGGAGTGCCGCGGGCTTGAACGCTTTAACGCGCCCCGATGCAGTACCCGGTGCTGAGCCGGATACCCACCCTAGCGCCTACGCAGATTATCCCGTTCCGAATATCAAATTTTTTGTACGGTGTTAGTCCGCACCCGCCAGCCTGAGAGTACACTGGAAACCATGAACTTTAATCCCGGTGACTCTGTAGGTTTTGTTGGCTGGCGCGGCATGGTGGGCTCCGTCCTCATGAAGCGCATGGTTGAGGAAGGCGACTTCGAGGGCATTACCCCCGTCTTCTTCACTACCTCTAATGTTGGTGGCGCTGCGCCCACCTTCGACGGCGTAATTGAGCCGTCCGAGCTGAAGGACGCATACGACATTGATGAGCTGCGTAAGCACTCGATTATTGTGACCGCTCAGGGCGGTGGCTACACCGAGGCTGTGCATCCGAAGCTGCGTGCAGCCGGCTGGGACGGCCTGTGGATTGATGCCGCTTCCACCCTGCGCATGAACGATGACTCGATCATCGTGCTGGACCCCATTAACCGCGACGTCATCGACCGCGGCCTGGCATCCGGTGTGAAGGACTTCGTCGGCGGTAACTGCACCGTCTCCTGCCTGCTGATGGGTCTGGGCGGTCTCTTCAAGAATGACCTGGTCGAGTGGGCTACCTCCATGACCTACCAGGCAGCTTCCGGCGGCGGTGCCCGCCACATGCGCGAGGTGCTCGCGCAGTTCCGCGACCTGGGCAACGAGGTCTCCGAGGAGCTGAACGACCCCGCATCCGCAATTCTGGACATCGACCGCAAGGTCCTCGCTAAGCAGCGCTCCGGTGAGCTGGATTCCTCCCAGTTCGGTGTTCCGCTCGCCGGCTCCCTGATTCCCTGGATCGACTCGGATCTGGGTAACGGCCAGTCCCGCGAAGAGTGGAAGGCTGAGGTTGAGACCAACAAGATTCTGGGCCGTTCCAAAGATGACAAGATCACCATGGACGGTCTGTGCGTCCGCATCGCTGCGATGCGCTCGCACTCTCAGGCGCTGACCATCAAGCTCAAGAAGGACCTGCCGATTGAAGAGATCGAGCGCATCATCGCTGAGGACAACCCCTGGGTTCGCTTCGTGCCGAACCAGCGTGAGGAGTCCATGGAGCAGCTGACCCCCGTGGCTGCTTCCGGTTCTCTGGAAATTCCGGTTGGTCGCGTGCGTAAGCTCGCGATGGGCCCCGAGTACATTAGCGCGTTCACCGTGGGTGACCAGCTGCTCTGGGGTGCTGCTGAGCCGATTCGCCGCATGTTGCAGATTGCTGTTGGCAAGCTCTAAAGCTTACTGACAAGCTATAAGAAAGCCCTCGCTACCATTCTTATCGGATGGGAGCGAGGGCTTTTTGCGTCTGTCTATAGCTGGTGTGGCTTAGCGCGAGCTGGGTTAGCGCTGGTTCGCGGCGGCGGCTTTGCGTTCTGCCTTGCGTGCAGCTTTGCGTTCCTTGCGCTGCTGTCGCCAGGCGCGGTAGCGGTACCAAGCGGTGAGCACCACGTGCTTCATGAAAATATTGGCGCGGCGTGCCCAGGTGAATTCGGTACCCCAAATGCCCAGGCCTATGAAGATGAACAGCCAGCCGGGGCCGGGGGTGACGAGCATAATCAGTCCGGCGATAAAGCAGAAGGCGCCCACGCCGATGACGAGGGGCTTGTAGAGATGACGCATGACCGGATGCGCGTGCATACGCTCCTTGCGGGCTTCGAGCCAGCGGTGAAAGCGGCTGGTCTCGCTTTCCTTGACTTCATCTTCAATGGTTTTCAGGGGTGGTCCTTCCAAACGTGCCGTAGGTGAGTTTCACCGGGCGGCGGTGGTTAGAGAATAGCACCTACCGCTGGATGGGTGCTGTGAAAGATTTCTTCATATTGAGATTTTTCCGTGATCTTCAAAATTTTTTCGTTTCAATAGTGTTCAAGTCGAAAGTACCTTTATACACTGTAAGGGAACAATTCGCCCGGCACTACGCCTAAACACTAAGGAAGCGACCCACTACCGTGTCCTCCCCTCGTCCCGTATCAACGGATTCACCCCGCACCAACGCTGCTGCACCTGCTGATACCTCTGCGCCCGCTGCTGAACGCAACACCGCACCGACCCTCAACGAACGCCTCGAAAACCTGCCCTTCACCCGCGCCCACGGCAAGCTCCTGGGCATCTCGGGTCTCGGCTGGGCTCTGGACGCCATGGACGTCGGCCTCATCTCCTTCGTCATGGCGGCACTCATCAAGGAATGGCAGCTCAGCCCCACCGAGGCCTCCTGGCTCGGATCCATCGGATTCGCAGGTATGGCGCTCGGCGCAACCTTCGGCGGTCTACTCGCCGATAAGCTCGGCCGCCGCTACATCTTCGCCCTCACCCTGCTGGTATACGGTCTGGCGACCGGCGCCTCCGCCCTGGCCACCTCTCTGGGCGTGCTGCTCGTCTTCCGTTTCCTGGTCGGTCTGGGTCTGGGCGCGGAACTTCCCGTGGCATCCACCCTAATTTCTGAGTTCTCGCCGCGCGCTATCCGCGGCCGCGTCGTGGTCGCCCTGGAGGCTTTCTGGGCCCTGGGCTGGATCCTCGCCGCTCTCATCGGCACCTTCATCGTTCCGCAGGCAAACGGCTGGCGCTGGGCACTTGCCATCGGCCTGATTCCCGCCATCTACTCGCTCGTAATCCGTATGGGAACCCCCGAGTCGGTGCGCTTCCTCGAGTCGGTCGGCAAGCACGATCAGGCGCGCCAGATTGTTGAACGTTTCGAGGCATCCCCCGCACTCTTCTCCCAAACCGGTAAGAATCAGACCGAAGACACTTCCGTACACGGCGCGTCTGAAAGCGCCGACAACGCAGAATCCGCGAAGATTCACTCCATCTGGGCTGCAGGCCAGCGCCGCAAGACCATCGCCCTGTGCGTCATCTGGTTCTGCATCAACCTCTCCTACTACGGCGCGTTCATTTGGATTCCGGCGTTGCTGAACGCCCAGGGCTTCAGCCTCGTGAAGTCCTTCGCGTTCACGCTCATCATGACCCTTGCACAGCTGCCCGGCTACGCGGTCGCCGCTTACCTCATCGAAAAGTGGGGCCGACGAGCAACCCTGGCGACCTTCCTGCTCGGCTCCGCCCTCGCAGCGGCTGGCTACGGCATGGCACACGCCGAGGTATTCATTATCCTCACCGGATGCATGCTCTCCTTCTTCAACCTCGGCGCGTGGGGTGCCCTCTACGCCCTGAGCCCGGAAATCTTCCCGACCCACCTGCGCGGAACCGGCACCGGTGCCGCCGCCGGTATCGGTCGTATCGCTTCCATCGCGGCGCCGCTCATTGTGCCGCCTCTGGTCGCATTCGGTGGAACCCCGCTACTCTTTACGCTCTTCTCCACCGCATTCCTGGTAGCGGCAACCACCGTGTTCCTACTACCTGAACGTCGCGGCGAGTCCCTCTAACGAGCCGCCCAGCCTACATGATGGGCTGTCCCTCCTGAACGCTCTTTCCGAGCAGTCAGAAGGGACAGCTCATTTGTCATTTAAGCCCCCTATCCATGCGCCACAACCTCAAACTATGAGAGGATACGTTCTATGCTCGATTCCTTCCTCTCCAGCCCCTACCACACGGAGTTCAGCCCCTGGCCCGTGAGCAAACACTACGCCACCGAACGGGCCGGCGGCGTGCCCGAAGCCATGCTGCTACCGGGCGAACTCACTGTGCACCGTGGCGACGGGGCAAAAATGAGCTATTACCTGGATTGGCCCGAGGAATTCAACGAATACACCCGCGCAATCGCCCTGCGCCCGCGCACCAAAAACGGCTACCCGCAGGACTTTACGCTCAGCGTCGCCGTACGCGACGGCCAGGCTGTCTTCACCGCAACCGCTCTCAGCTTCTGGGAGCAGCGCGACGGCCGCCCCTACGACCGCGAGCCCATCGCCCGCGGCTACGTGGACATCGCCTCCTACGAATCCTACGAGGAATACGCCAGCAATTCCGCCGCGCCCGCCTTCATCGGCTGGGATATCGCAGACCTCTACCCTGCACGCATGGCGCTCATCCGTGCCCTCTGCGAAGGAATCGCCAGCAGCATCACGATGGGCGCCCGAATCCTTGCGGACGGGCAGGTACAGGTCGACCACAAGGACGGGGATCTGCTCGCCCTACACGTGAACGCGGTCAGCACCGTAGGCGGCATGGTCCGCGCCCTTATCATCGAGCAGGACAGTCTGCCCAGCGGCGTATCTACCGGCACCTCCGAACGTGCCGACCTGCAGACGCGCGCCTACTACGCCAACGTGCTTTCCCCCGTTCCCAGCGAGTTCGGCAACCTTGTCTGGTCCCACAGCGAGGACGCGGAATACTACCCGTACCGGCCCACGCGCCATAAGCCGATTTTTCACGCCCCCAGCCCGCCGCATAAGCTTCCCCTGGCGGTTCAGGAGCTCATAGAGCACCTGCCCACCGCTCCCCTTGCGGCAACGCGCACAGCACCCAAACGCAGGCCCTACCTGCCGGGGCAGGTGCGTATCTCCTCACCTCGCCACTAGCTCAGCGGGTCGATACAACGCTTCGGGCGGCCTCTTTATCAGAGACCGCCCGAAGCGTTTATTCTATGCGTCCTCGCGCTACGAGAGGCGAGAAGTTGAGCGTTTAGATTTCGCCGTTGACCACGACAGGCTCAGGAACCAGAGTCACGCCAAAACGTTCACGCACGCCGTCGCGCACAGCGCGGGCGATAGCGGAGATGTCCTCAGCGGATGCGCCGCCGCGGTTCGTAATCGCCAGGGTGTGCTTGGTCGACAGGCTGGCACGACCCTGAGCAATCTCGCGAGAGTCACCCTCCAGGCCGAAACCCTTCTCGAAACCGGCGTGCTGAATCAGCCAAGCAGCCGAGAGCTTCACGTGATCGGGGTCCTCGACACCCGCGGTGAACGGGGAAGTCTTCACGACCACCGGGAAGTTCGGGACGCCCTCCGGCAGGGAATCCAGGGTCGAGCGCGGAACAATCGGGTTGGTGAAGAAGGAACCGGTGGAGAAGGTGTCACAGTCCTCGGGGTTGAGCACCATGCCCTTAGAACCGCGCAGCTCCAGCACCTTTTCGCGCACCAGAGCGGATTCGGCGCGCTGACCGGGCTCAACGCCCAGGCTCTTCGCTAGCTCAGCGTAACGAATAGGGGAGGACAGGCTACCGAGGGTGAACTGGAAATCAACGGTCAGCACCACGTAGCGGGGCGAGCCGTTGACGGTGGCGCGCTTGAGTACCGAGTCGCGGTAGCCGAAGCGCAGGTCTGCGCTCGCGAAGGTCTTCCGAGTGTTCTTTTCGCGGTCCCAGGTGCGTACGGAGGCGATGAACTCGCCCACTTCAACGCCGTATGCGCCGACGTTCTGCACGGGGGTTGCACCCACAGTACCGGGAATGCCGGAGAGAGCCGCGGGGCCAACCCATTCGTTCTCGATGCTGAGCTTCACGAAGTCGTCCCAGATGGTGCCAGCCTGCACGCGCACGTTCGCGCCACCGCATGCGGGGATGGGCAGAACCTCTACGCCTTCGGATGCGATGTGCACGACGGTTCCGTTGAAGCCTTCGTCGGAAACCAACAGGTTGGAGCCGCCGCCCACGATGAGGACGGGTTCGCCTGCGGCGTCTGCAGCAGAGACTGCTTCGATAATTTCTGTTTCGGAGGTGGCGCGGACGTAGGTCTTAGCGGGGCCGCCTACCTGGGCGGTGGTCAGTTCGCTCAACAGCTTTTCAGTCATAGGTTAAGAATACCGGTCGTTGTGCGGGGTCAACACCCACCACGTGTTAAAGTCATGAAAACCTTATGGTGATTTTGCCTTCATTGTCCGGCGCACCTCCCACAAAAAGAAGCGCCACCACCTGCACCGGCGAGCGCACAGCCGAGCATGCATAAGCCCCGGCACCACCGCATCGGGTAGCGCCGAGGCTTTCACATAGTTGCTTTCACACGGCTATATGCAAGCGCAGAAACTCTATGCCGAGAGACGAACCACAGCCTGGCTCTTCATCAGGACCTTCTGCTCCTTGCCCTCCTCATCACGAGCGGTGACGGTCAGGTCTATGCGGGCGGTGCGCGCCTCCTCATTCAGGGCACCCACCTTACCGCTGATGGTCAGGGCGTTCGTGGGGGTGTCGGGGTTGTCGCCGCCGGGCGCATCCGCCACGGGAACGGGCTTGGTGAATCGAGTCTGGTAGTCCACGATTGCGCCGGGGTCACCCACCCAGTCGCTCACGAGCTGCACGGCGGTACCCATGGTCAGCATGCCGTGAGCGATCACGCCGGACAGGCCCACAGACTGAGCAAAACGCTCGTTCCAGTGAATCGGGTTGAAGTCACCGGATGCACCAGCGTAACGCACCAGCGAAGCGCGGGAGAGCTCCACGGTACGCGAACCGATATCCTGGCCCTTTTCAAGATCTTCAAAACGCACCATTAGTTCTCCTCCTCAGCACGAACCAGCAGGGAAGAAATGCAGGTAGTGACCGGCTCGCCCTGCGCGTCAACAATTTCTTCGCGGGTAGTCAGCATTGCGCCGGCACCCATGACGCGCACGGAGTCCACGTGAACTTCGGTGCGCAACTCATCACCGGCAACGATGGGGCGGTGGTGGGTGAAACGCTGGTCGGCGTGCACCACGCGGGAGAAATCAATACCGGCGGAATCGTCATTGATGAGTGCCGCGTCGGCTGCCTGCGCCAGGATAATGGCGAAGGTCGGCGGGGCAATCACATCTGCGTACCCTGCCGCGCGGGCTGCCTCAACGTCGTGGTGGAGGGGGTTTTCTGCGTGAACTGCTCGGGCAAATTCGCGGATCTTTTCACGACCGACAACGTAGGTGTTCTCGGACGGGTAGACCCTGCCCACAATCTCAGGGTTAATGCTCATGATTTCAGTCTACCGTTCTTGTGCACAGTGTTCAGCTCAAACGCACAGAGTGGACAGACCGCTGTACAGGCGACCAGCTTTCAGGTGCAGGCGTGCAGTATTTCGTCGCATTTTTTACCTGCTAGCGAAGGTGTCCGGCGCACCCCTACCCGCACAGCCCAAGCAGGCGTAGGCTGGACGAGTACCAGCAATCAATCAAGAAGGAAAAGTTGTGTCTTCCAACGTAAAAATTTCGGTGCTTGACCTGATGCCGCACCGCCCCGACCA
>ERZ772999.596-NODE-596-length-22433-cov-30.656985_pt1 | contig 22433 bp, 14 predicted proteins | sample MGYA00511467_ERZ772999 | MGnify/ENA primary metagenome ERZ772999 (study PRJEB29015, sample SAMEA2738064) | human oral metagenome | biome: human oral; feature: human-associated habitat; material: saliva | place: China | collected 2218 ... | reverse complement strand
ACGTGACCGGCGGCGGCCTGGCCGCGAACCTGTCGCGCGTCCTGCCCGTCGGCGCCGTCGCCACCGTGGACCGCTCCACGTGGACCGTGCCCGCAGTGTTCGACTGGGTGCGCCGCGGCGGCGACGTCACCTGGGTGGGCATGGAGGACTCCCTGAACCTGGGCGTCGGCATGGTCGCCGTCGTCTCCGCATCCGTCGCCACCGAGGTCCTGGCCGCGATCAACGAGGCCGGGGTGGCCGCGTGGGTCCTGGGCTCCGTCACGTCGGCTGGTGCCGACGGCACCGTGGACGGCTTCGGGTCGGTCACTGACCTGAGCGCGGACTCCTCCGGCGTGCGCCTCATCTCCGGCACGAAGGGCGTTCAGGCGGGCGCCGTGCTGCTGCACGGCGAGTACCGCGTGGGCTGAGCTCCGTAGCGCGCCTGGCGTCTACTGACTGTACGAGAGGGGTCGGGGCCTGCGGGCCTCGGCCCCTTCGTGCGGGTGCGCGTGCGTGCGGGCGTGCGGGCGGTGTCCCCGATGCGTGCGTGGGAGCGTCCCGATGCCCGCGGGCGTCCCGGGTGTACGTACACCCGCTGTGGCGCTCGAGCATCCCCGACGCGCGCGGTCAGCGAGTGGGGATCAGGAAACGTGTTGCGGGCACGCCAAAGCGGCGGACCGGTGGCCGGTCCGCCGTGTGGCTGAGCCGTTACTTGGTGGAGGAACTGCCCGTCCAGAAGGACTCATCGAGCTGCTTCGGATCGATGTCGTCGTCTTCTGCGGGCATCTCGGCGAAGTCGGCGTATTTCGAGTAGAGGTCGTCGTCGATTGCATCGTCCTCTTCGGGCTCGTCCACCGCGTCATTCGCCGTGTACGAGTCCTCATCCGCCAGCTCTCGCTGGAGTGCGTGTAGGTCGGTGTCGGGGCTGAAGTACTTCAGCTTCCGAGCGACTTTCATCTGCTTAGCCTTTTGACGGCCGCGCCCCATGGCGTCGACCCCCTCCGCGTCGTTCGGGTCCGCGTGAAGCGGTTCCCTGGGTGTTCAAAATGTTTCGTGGGACCATCATAGCTAAAGACGGGCCTTGACCTCACCTTGGACCGTGTTTTGCGCGCACAGCGGAGAAGGGGGAACGCCGCGTAGGCGCGCAGGGGCGCGGAATTGCGCTCGCAGCGGGCGATGATGTGAACGCCGTTACGGATCGCGGGCAAGGGGTGGATATGCGCGTTCCCCTCGCCCGGGCGCGGCGCCCGGGCGAGGGGAACGGAAGGAAAGACGCTGGCCTCAGGCCTCCGTGGCCTGGTCGGCGGCGGCCAGGGCGGCAAGCGTCTGAGCGGCTGCCTCACGGCCGATGCGGCGGGCCTGGCGGCGCGCGCGGCGGGACTTGCGCGTGGCGAGAAGGACGATGACGGTGAGGGCGCCCACCGTGGACAGGGCCACGATGCCGACCTTCTTCAGGGCGTCCGTGTTGCCGCCGGCCGCGTCCTGAAGGGCCAGCGACGCGGACTCCTTAATGGCCGCGAAGCGGGCGGTGGCCTCGTCCTTCGCCTCCTGGGCGAGCGCCGCGGGCTGCACGCGCGCGTACAGCTCGTCGATGGTGGCGGCCAGCTCGGCGCGCTGACGCTCGAGGTCGGCGGTGATCTGTGCTTCGGTGCGCGGGCCGGAGGGGCGTGCGGCGGCGGATTCTCCGACGGTCACGTTGCGCGGGTCGACGGTGTTGCTCACTTGCCCAGTCCCTTCTCGATGGCTTCCTTGGTGGCGGCGACGGAGGCGGCCGGGTCCGGGCGGTGCTTCTGCGCGCTCTGGAGGGAGCTCTTGCCGGCGAGCGCCAGCACGAGCACGATCACGAGGAGGATGCCGACGACGATCAGCGACGCGGCCCACGCGGGGAGCACCAGGGCGAGGAGGACCTCGACCGTGTGGAGCGACCAGCCGAGCAGGAACAGGGCGAACACGGCGGCCGTCGCGAGGAGGCCCGCGCCCTTGCCGCTCTTCTTCGCGAACGAGCGGGCCTTCGTCTTGTTGAGCTCGATCTCGTCGCGCAGGATTCCCGACAGCTGGCCGGTGACGGACGCGACGAGGGCACCGATGGTGGGGCGCGCCTCGGGGGCGGGTGCCGCGTGCTGCGGAGTGTGGCGCGCGCCGGGCGCGGCCTGCTCGGGTGCGGCGGGCGGCGGGTACTGCCCGGGCTGGGGGATCGACTGGGTCATAGGGGCTCCTGCGCGTGCGGGGGTAACGAGGCGTCGCCTCGCCTGATAAGCCTAGTCTCTCACGAAGAAAGGCGGCTCGCAGTGACCCGTGCGCTACTCGTCGCGTTACTCCTTGGGGGCGATCGAGCCGGGCAGGTCGGAGAGGATCTTGCGGGCGCGCACGACCAGGTCGGAGACCTCCGGCTCGGCGAGGGCCGGGTCGTCGGCGTCGACCGTGGGGATGTTGCGCTCGGCGGCGTCGGCGCGGTCCTGGTCCGAGGCCTGGGCTGCGTCCGTGGAGATCGGCGCCATCAGGGCGGTCTCGTCGGCCGCGGGGTCGCCGAAGGAGAGGACCGGGGTGGGGGCGGGCGCGGAGGAGCCGGCCACGACCTCGTCGAAGGGGGAGGGGGCGGCCGCGGGGATCGGGCCGAGGAGAGCCTTGGGGTCCTCGGGGTTGGCCTCCAGGGAGGCGGCGATGATCGCCTGCGAGGGGCCGGGCGCGTCGAGGGCGACGCGGCCGTTCGTGAGGAGAATCGCACGGTCCGTGGAGGCGGCGAGCTCGACGGAGGGGGTCGAGACGACGACCGCGCAGCCCGCGTTGGCCAGGGAACGCAGGAGGGGTTCGAGCTCGGCGCGCGCGTCGGCGGGCAGCGCGACGGGGTCTTCGATGAGGAAGACTTCAGCGCCGGAGACGATGGCGCGGGCGATGAGGGCCTTGAAGCGTTCCCATGCCGTCAGCTCACCGGGGTGCAGGTCCACGCGCTGGGCGAGGCCCGTCACCTGGAGGGCGCCCACGAGGTTATCCCAGTCGGCGACGGAGCCCGTGGCCGACAGGGGAGCGAGGATGTTCTGGCGGATCGTCAGCGCGTTATCGAGGGGTGTATCCGTGCGGATCAGGGCGACCGAGCCGATGCGGCCGGCGAGGCGCGCCGCCCACGAGCGCGAGGGCGCGGCGACGATGCGGCCGGCGTGGGGCTCCTCGAGGCCCGCGAGGATGAGGAAGAGGGCACGGGCGCGGCGGCCCGTCGTGTCCAGGATCGCGCTGAGCGTGCGCGCGCGGAAGCCCATGTCGACGTCGGCCAGGAGGACCGCGCCCGTGGCGCTGTCCGTGTAGGTCAGACCCAGGCCGGCGACCAGGACCTTGCCGCCGTGACCCTTCGCCGCGAAGGAGCGGCGCGACCGGTACCAGGGGCGCGGCTCGGTGGTGGGCAGGTGCGCGGGCAGCGGCGCGATGACGACCTCGCCCTGCGTGGGCTGGGGCGCCTGCTGTTGCGGCTGCTGTTGCTGTTGCTGCTGTTGCGCCGGGGTGTCGTTCGTTGACGAGGCCGTGGCCCCCTCGACGGCAGCGTCGACCGCGGCGGCGGCCGACTCCGGGACGGCCTGCCCAGCGGCGGCCGTCAGGTCGGCCACGTCCTGGCCATCCGTACCCTGCAGGTTTTCACGCGACTCGTTCGACATACCCCCATTCTTTCAGGATCATGCCGATTGTGCCGTCAAGGCGCGCGGGGGTGGGGCGGGTGATACGTTTGTGAGGTCCTGCGAGCGCGTGTGGTGGCTGTTGCTGCCGTGTTCCCTGTATGGGGATGAACCTATGCGATGCATCAGGAGGACGTTTTCCCCGCGAAAGCGGGGATTTTTCTATGGTTGGGCTCTTTCCTTCGCGCAGCGAAGACGTTATGCCGAACATGCGTTGCATAAGGCAAATTTTGATGTTATGGTATACCTATCAACCCCTCGGGGTGATGGCTGCTCCGTCGGGGCTGCTGGGCTCAACAATTTCAGAGTAACCAGACTCACTCATCGTAGCGTGTTTTGGTTGCGTAGGAAGCGAAATCTACTCGAGGTAGAGATGATGGCCCGAAAGAAACAAGGTGGTGAGGCGACCGCCCCTCGTCCGGTTGCGGCACCGCTGGTTTTTCCTGCCGCGCAGCCTGCCCTCACGGCTTCGGATCTGTCCGACCTTGCCCGTTGCTTTTGGGCGAAGAGTGGTAACGCTGACAGTTGGCTCTCCGTCGTACAGCACCTGATGGATGCAGCAGATGTTGCAGGGCATCTTTTTGATGACTATGTGAGTGAGCATCATCGTCGTCTCATGGCCTCCGTGTGGGAAGGAGACCAGGCGAAGGCACGGGCGGCGTTCGTGTTCCTGGCGGGGATCCATGACGTCGGTAAGGTGAGCCCCCAATTTGCGTGTCAGTCAGCGGAGCTCGCACCTTTCATTCGCGCCCAGGGGCTCGGCGTCATGCGAAAGACAGACTATCCGGAACGCAGGTTTTTGCCCCACGGCCTCGTCAGTCAGTTCGCGTTTCAGGAGGCAATTGTTCGCGGCGGAGGCGACGCTGCGCGCGCCGTTCATTGGGCGGTCCTCGTAGGAATTCACCACGGGCGTTACCCGGATGCGGGTGCGGTCAACGTCGCGCGCCAGCAATACAGGACACAAGAGGGGTCGGAGCAGGACGACCCTCGATGGGGGCAAGCTCGCGTGGAGATTCTTCGGTGGATGGCGAAGCGCAGCGGCTTTCCGCTCGAAGCGCCAGGAACCGCGCTGCCTGAGCTCCCCATTGCCGTCGCCTCCGCCTATGCCTCGGCGCTCGTCATCGCGGACTGGCTCGCCTCAAATGAGGACTACTTTCCGCTGCGCCCCCGCCCCGACAAGGAAGATAAGGAATGTGCGATTCGGTTCTACCCGGAGCTGGATGCCGGGCAACAGCGCAAACGGGCAGCGCGCGGATGGAAGCGAGCAGCGTTTCCTGCCCCCATGCGCCTACCCGCCACTCTCGGGGAACCAACCGCAGACTTCTATCGGCGTCGCTTCGGGTGGCCGGCCTCGTACCGGCCGACCTGCGCCCAGCGCGAGGCCGTGGAGATCGCCTCTACCGAAGACCCGGATCTCATGATCGTCGAGGCACCGCCAGGGTCCGGGAAGACCGAGCTGGCTTTTGCAGCCGCTGAGGTTCTGATGCGTGCTCGCGGCCTGCAGGGAGTGTTTGTCGCGCTGCCCACACAGGCCACGACCAACGCCATGTTTGAGCGCGTGACGAGCTGGCTCACGAGCATCCTGGGCGATGAGCCGCAGCGGCTGGGCATCCAGCTGGCGCATGGGAAGAATAGCTTGAACGAGTCTTTCATGCGTCTGCTCGAGAGTGGCCAGAGCCCCCTCGAAGTGCACGACGACGAGGAGGACCTGGGCCTTCACGCGAGCCGGTGGATGGGGCAGCGCTGGCGCGCGACGCTCTCGCCCGTCGTGGTCGGCACGATCGACCAGGTACTACTCGCGGCTCTCAAGTCGCGTCACGTGCTGGTGCGCCATCTCGGGCTCATGGGCAAGGTCGTCGTCATCGATGAGGTGCATGCCGCAGACGAGTACATGGAGACCTACCTGGAGGCCGCCCTCACGTGGCTCGGCATGTACGGGATCCCCGTCGTCCTGCTGTCTGCGACCCTGCCGCCCGCGCGTCGCCGCGCGCTTCTGGACGCCTATCGACGAGGCCGTGGATCGTCGGGCGAAGGCGCTCAGTTGGTCGAGGGCATGATCGGGTATCCGGTCATCTCGACGGTGTCAGCGACGGGCGTGCGCGTCCACGAGATTGACGGCGAGGCTGAGGCAGCCAAGCGGATCGTGCCGACATCGGTGGGATCCCCCCGGGAAATCGCGGAACTGCTGGACCGCGAGCTAGCTGATGGCGGATGCGCCGTCGTTATCCGCAATACCGTCCGCGAGGCGCAGGAGACCTATGACGCGGTGAAGGCTGTCTTTGGACGCGAGCAGACGACCCTGCTGCACTCGCGCTTCCTGGCAGCTGAGCGTGCGGCGCGTGACCGCCGGTTGCTGGAGCTCTTCGGCAAGAACACCCGACGGCGTCCCCAGCGTCACGTCGTCGTCGCAACACAGGTCATCGAGCAGAGCCTCGACGTCGATTTCGACCTCATGCTCACCGACCCCGCGCCCATGGACCTGATCCTGCAACGCATCGGGCGACTGCATCGACATGAGCGGGCGGATCGCCCAGTGGGGCTGCGCGAAGCCCGATGCCTGGTGCTGGTGGAGGACCTCTTTGCTATGCCGTGGGCCTACTCGACGGGGACAGACCACGTCTACCCGCGACACGCGGTTCTGCGCACCCTCGGAATTCTTGCGGATCGTGGCGAGATTACGGTCCGTGAACCCGTCGACTACGCGCAGCTCACCGCGCTGGCGTACTCCGACGTAGAAGCCGTCGGACCCGCTCAATGGGCCGAAGCTTTCGACACCGCGCTCGACGAACGAGAACGCAGCACCGCGCAATCACGGATGCGGGCGAGCACGTGGTGCCTCGACGGCGCGAGTCTTCCACGATGGCAGGCCCCTGAGCTCGAAGAGAAGCTCCAAGGAAACGCCGCCACGGGGGAGGAGACCAAGGGACCGGGAGTTGCCGCAGCTCGCGCCGCGGTGCGAGACGGCGAAGACCAGATTCCCGTCCTCGTCGTCGCGATTGATCCCGAGCTGGGCAACGTCCCGGTGCCGCCACCCCTCACCGGAGGGGCCGCCGACGATGAAGAACTTGAGGTCGGCGAATACAACGCTCGAGGGCGCATCGCCGACATCTGCTCGTGGAGTATCTCCCTGCCCCCGTGGGCGTTGCGCACTCGCGGGCAGAGCGTCGACCAGGCGGTGGACGCAGTTGCAGGTGCCATCTGGGATGATCCCATTACGGCGGAATGGGCGTGTCGCGAGCACCCGTTCCTGGCGGGAGAACTGATCCTCGCGATGTACAAAACCCCCGGCGGGGAGCGCCTCACGCGCGACCTGTGCGGACACACATTCACATACTCCACAGAAAAAGGAATGGAGGTGCAGGGTCAATGAAGAACCCTGAGTACAACCTGCTCGACGAGCCGTGGATACCCGTCCGGCTCCTCGACGGGACCATCGCCGACGTCGGGCTGCTGGAGCTTCTTCGGCGCACGACAGAGATTGCCGATCTCGCGTGCGAGCTACCGACGCAGAGCATCGCGATCCAGCGACTCGTTTTGGCTATCGCGTATCGTGTGGCGCCACCGCGCGATGCACGCGACTGGGTCAGGCAGTGGGACGAAGGCGCTCCGACGGAACAGATGATCGAGTATCTCGAACGATGGAGAGACCGCTTCTATCTCTTCGGTGGACGCTTCCCCTTCATGCAGGTGGCGGATCTGCGTACTGCAAAGGACGCGGTGTCCGGGCTCGAAAAGCTGATCGCCGACGTTCCCAACGGCGAGCAGTTTTTCACCACTCGACATGGGCGTGCTCTCGCGTGTATTCCCCCGTCGGAAGCTGCCCGCTGGCTGGTTCACGCGCAGGCGTATGATCCGTCGGGAATCCGTTCAGGTGCAGTCGGTGATTCTCAAGTCAAGGGAGGGAAAGGCTATCCCATCGGCCCATCGTGGTGCGGTCACCTTGGACTCGTGTGGCTTAAGGGGAAGGATCTGGACGAAACGCTGGTCCTGAATTTGGTTCCCGCCGATGCCGCACAATTGCGTGGCGTCGAAAGCTCAACCGAGTGGGGAGCATGCAGCTGGGAGGACTCCGAAGCGGAGAGCGCGGTGCGCGGAGACTACTCGCTCCTCGATCCGTCAGGCACACCACGAGACATCAGCATTCCGCGCCTGCTCACGTGGCATTCGCGCCGCGTCAGGCTCGTGGGGAACCGCGAGGGCGTCACGGGAGTCGTCCTCGCTCAGGGTGACAAACTAGCGCCACAGCAGATGCATCGGTATGAGCCGCAGAGCTTGTGGCGCTACTCGACACCGCAGTCCAAGAAGTTCAAGCAGGACGTCTACATGCCTCGTAAATACGAGGCGGGCCGCGCGCTCTGGCGCAATCTGCCCGGAACCCTTCCCACCGTGACGACCGTGCAGGGCGTGGACAAGCAGCCCAAGCAGGAGTTCCTCCCCTCGGCGACGCTTTCCTTCCACTACCAGCTGGACAATGCCTCGATCGAGACCGCCTATCCCAAGGTGATGCGGATTCAGGCTGTTGGCGTCACCTACGGGCCGCAGGAAGCGACATTCGAAGATATCTACTCGGATGAGCTGACGCTGTCGGTCGCTGTCATGCGAGTTGAACACGAGGATCTGTCAGCCGAAATCGACCGGCAAGTCCGCCTGACCGAGGAGATTGCCAGACACGTGGGGAACCTCGCGGCCAACCTCGTGCGTGCCGCTGGCGAGAGCGGAGACGGTGCCGGTGATGGAGCCCGAGACCGCGCCAAGGAACTCTTCTTCAGCGCAGTCGACACCGATTTCAGGACCTGGCTGACCCAGGTCGATGGCCGCGAAAGCGCGAGGGATGCCGGGCGGAGGTGGGAGTGCTCCCTGCGTCAGCACGCCCTTGACATTCAGGCTGAACTTGTGAGGGGCGCGTCGTCGTCGGCAATCATCGGTCGGGATACCGGCAGGGGATACATGAACGTCGGTATCGCCGAAAACTACTTCCGGGCGGCGCTCAACAAGCATCTCCCGTTACAGAAAACCAATCAGGAAGGAACGAAATGACCAGCAATGATGCTGCTCCGGAGACCCCTCCGGATGGCGGTGTGAAAGGTCTGTCGACGCGCGGCGCGGTGTATGGCCGCGTCGGTGGGTTGATCGTGAATCGACTCTGGAAGGAGACTCCGTCGGCACGCGCTCTTCGCGCGCAGCTGAGGGGAGCGCTTTCACGAGAAGCCGGAACGGTGCCCGAGCTGTGGGACCTCACGCTCGATGGCCGCCCCGGCTATCTGGGCGACGAGCCGACCAGAGGCGAGAAGGCTGTCCATGGGGCTCTCACGCTCTGGGCGCTTCACCAGGGATCGAATACGAGGCCGATGCACGACACGTCGGATCGTCCGCGCAGCTTCGCTTCCGCGATCCGAGTCGTAGCCGAGGGACAAAGCGGCGACAAGCGGGCCGAGGAGACCCCAATCTATCGGCGTTTTTCCGCGGCTGTTCAGGCCCCTACCTTCGAGGGGCTTCTCGTGCATCTGCGTTCGCTCGTCTCTCAGCTCGAGGCTGCCGAGGTTCCCTGTGACTACGCGGGGCTTGCGGCCGACCTCTTTAGGTGGCAGAACCCGCGTCATCGTACGTCCGTCATGCGTAACTGGGGCCGTCAGTTCGCTCGTCCCACTGAAACTATCCAGACCGACTCTGCCTCCGACGAGTGACGTCGAGGCGCCGCAATCAAACAAACTCCATTTGTGAAAGGAAAGACAATGTCCGTCTTCGTTGATATCCACGTCCTGCAGACCCTCCCGCCCTCGAACCCGAACCGTGATGATACGGGTGCTCCGAAGACCGCCACCTTCGGCGGAGTCCAGCGTATGCGCATGTCGTCGCAGGCCATCAAGCGTGCGACGCGTGAGGACTTCGAGGGAAAGATCGCCGATGGAAATTACGGTGTGCGCACGAAGAAGATTGTCGAGCTAGTTGCGCGTTCAATCGTCGATAGGCGTCCGGACCTCGAGTCGCAGGCTGTCGACCTCGCCGAGATGGGGCTGAAGGCCATCGGTTTCAAGCTTGCTAAGCCGAACAAGACCAAGAGCGATAAGGAGCTGGAGGAAGCCGGATTCCTCGTGTTCCTGTCGGCCAAGCAGATCGAGCACGTCGCAGATGCGTTGATTTCGGTTGCTCACGAGGATGATCCTGCGGCAGCGTTTAAGGAGCTGAAGCCGCGTAGCCTCGTGAATACGGATCACTCTATCGATATTGCTCTGTTTGGTCGTATGGTCGCCGAACCGAATGCCTTGAACGTGGATGCTGCCTGCCAGGTTTCCCACGCGATCGGTGTCGGAGCGGTTGAGCGCGAGTACGACTACTACACGGCCGTCGACGACGAGAAGAAGCGCAACGACGAGGCCGACGAGGGAGCGGGCATGATCGGTACCATCGAATTCGCATCCGCGACGGTGTACCGCTATGCGACGATCAACGTTGGTATGCTTCGCGAAAACTTGGGAGACGATGCGGTTGTGGATCGTGCCATTGAGCTCTTCGTGGATAGTTTTGTTCGGTCGATGCCGACCGGTAAGATCACGACGTTCGCGAACCGTACTCTGCCCGACGCTGTCCTGGTTCAGGTTCGTAATGACCAGCCGATCAACATGGCGGGCGCCTTCGAAGAACCGATCGTCGCGGGGCAGCGCGGTTTCGCCGAGCCTGCCGTCAAGCGTTTCGTCGAGTTCGAGTCCAAGCTGCGCGACCTCACCGGTCTTGAGCCCGTCGCCTCTCTCGCCACGTGGACCACGCCTCGGGGCGAGGGTTTCTCCGCACTGGGTGCCCAGGTTCGCCTGGTTGATCTGGGCAGCGCGACGGTGGACGCTGTGCGAGGCGAGCGATGAGTTCGGTACTCGTCTTGCGACTGGCTGGCCCCATGCAGTCATGGGGCTCATCCAGTCGATTCACGCGCAGGTCGACGGAGGCTTTTCCCACGAAGAGCGCGCTGGTTGGTCTGCTCGCGGCGGCGCAGGGACGCAGGCGCAGCGATCCGATCGAGGACCTGGCCGAGCTTCGTTTCGCCGTGCGGGTGGATCAGCCGGGGCAGTTGCTCCGCGACTTTCATACGGCGCATCGGGGTGACACGTCGATGCCTCTTTCTGACCGCTTCTATTGGGCGGATGCTGCGTTCGGTGCCTTCGTTGAGGGACCGGATGACGTGATCGAGGGGTTGTCGCAGGCGATTCTTCGGCCGGTATTCCCTCTGTACCTCGGTCGTCGCTCGTGTCCGCCAACCATGCCCTTGCGCCTCGCCGTGCGTCGAGGGGACGCGTGGGAGGCCGTGCGGGAAACACCGTGGATGGCCTCGGCGTTCTACCAAAAGAAGCAGCGCTACGAGCAGTACGTGTCCGTCCGCGTCGTTGCCGATCAGGGGATTATCCCTTCCGACGTGGGTGTCTCGTTCGAGCACACCATCCAGGACGTGCCGATCAGCTTTGACTCCGAACGCCGTACCTACACTCTGCGAACTGTCGAGGAGGCGCGCGTCGATCTGGAAAATCCGCAGTATGTGGAGGCGCGGCCGAACGCCGGCCCGGGCCTCGTCCATGACCCGATGGAGGTGCTCTGATGTATCTGACACGCATCTACCTCAACCCGCACCGCAGGGGTGCTCGGCAGCTCATGCGGAGCCGTCAGGTTCTGCATGCGGCCGTCATGAATTGTTTCCCGCCGGGCGCCTTGGAGGGTGCTGGAATGCCTCGCGTGCTGTGGCGCCTGGATCGTCCTCCAGTCGCGAGAAGTGGTCCTTCTCGGCAGGGGAGCCCCTCGTGTGCGCTCTTCATCTCGAGCCCGGTTCCCCCGGATCCCTCGCACATCGTCGAGGAAGCCGGATACGCAACCGATGGTGGAGTGCTCGTCCGCGACATGGGTGTTTTCCTCGATCGGCTTGAGGCCGGCCAGAGGTGGGGGTTCCGTCTCTGTGTGAATCCGACGTTCCGGGAGGCGAGTCAGGTCAATACGCGGGGACGTAGGAAGGTCCTCGCTCACGTGACCCAGGATCAGCAGACGCAGTGGGTCTTGGATCGCTCTGAGCGACTCGGATTCCGTGTGTTGACTTCTGCCGAGTACGGTGGGGATCTGCCCGTCCTGGAGGATCGGGATGGTCGCCGCGTCGACGGGGCGAACCTCTTGATTAATGGGGTCGAACGTAGCATTGCCGAGTTCAAGCGGCAGGGCGCGCGAGTGACGCTCGCTGTCGCGACTTTCGAGGGAGTGCTCGAGGTGACGGATCCGGACGCTCTTCGCCACGGCCTCGTTCATGGGGTGGGCCGGGGTAAAGCGTACGGCTGCGGACTGCTGACACTCGCCCGGGCATGAGACCGATCCCCGGGGCGAGGCCCCCTGACCCGAAGGACTTGGTGCGCGTTCGGGACCGGTTGACGTTCCTCTACGTCGAGCGGTGCACGATTAACCGGGACTCGAACGCGATCACTGTGGCCGACGGGCATGGGATAGCCCACGTCCCAGCGGCGGCGCTGTCGGTGCTGCTGCTGGGACCAGGGGTGCGGATCACGCACTCGGCGGTCTCGGTGCTTTCCGAGAGTGGTTCGACCATCGTGTGGGTGGGCGAGAACGGGGTGCGGTACTACGCGCACGGCACCCCGCCATCGCGATCCTCGCGGTTGCTGGAGGCGCAGGCTCGGGCGGTCAGCGATCCGTCGATGCGGCTGACCGTCGCTCGCAACATGTATTTGATGCGTTTTGCGGGCGAGGACGTGTCGAAGCTGAGTCTTCAGCAGTTGCGCGGACGCGAGGGAGCTCGCGTGCGCCGCCTGTACCGTGAGCACTCCCAGCGCACGGGTGTGCCCTGGGATAGGCGCGAGTATGACCCGGACAACTTCGAGGACGGGTCGGTCGTGAACCAGGCGCTGTCGGCCGCCAATTCGGCGATCTATGGTGTCGTTCACGCTGTGATTGTCGCGCTTGGATGTAGTCCGGGGTTGGGCTTCGTTCACAACGGAACCTACCGTTCGTTCGTGTATGACATTGCTGACCTGTACAAGGCTGACCTCACTATCCCCATTGCTTTCGATGTGGCTGCATCGCTCTCGGACGAGGCCGTGGGTAGTGCAGCGAGGAAGGCTGTGCGTGACGCAGTTCGGGAGTTTCGGCTCCTGGAGCGGTGTGTTGCCGACATTAAGGGGCTTTTGTCGGTGTCTGGTGCCTTGGATGTCGAGGACGACGAGGACCTCATCGTGGACGACCTACGTCTGTGGGATGACCGCGAGGGAACGGTCGCGGCGGGTGTCTCCTACGAAGAGGGCGAATTCTCGTGATCGTTCTCGTCTTATCTGCGGTTCCCGAGGGCCTGCGGGGTCACGTGACGCGGTGGCTTATGGAGATTTCTCCCGGCGTTTTCGTCGGGACTCTGAGTGCTCGTGTGCGCGAGCGTCTGTGGGAGATCGTCACGGAGAACATGAGGACGGGGAGGGCTGTCATGGTCTATCGGGCGCGCAACGAGCAGGGCCTGGCCTTTTTGACCTGGGGCGATCCATGGAAGCCCGTCGACTTTGACGGACTGACCCTCATGATGCGGCCCTACTACTCGGAAGGGCGAGGCCAGTATTCCGAGCCTGATCCTGCGGCGCGTCAGTTGCGTAAACGTCGCACAATGAGTAACTTCCAGAGGAGACGGCAAGCTCAAGGGTTTCCAAGATCTGACCGATCCGCTTGATAAAAGCGCAGGTCAGAAAGTGTTTTCCCCGCGTGAGCGGGGATGAGCCGCCGTTTTCCGCCACAATCCGCTCCTAACTGTGGTTTTCCCCGCGTGAGCGGGGATGAGCCCCGCGTGGGAAGGCATCAAGACCGGCGTGGCGAGTTTTCCCCGCGTGAGCGGGGATGAGCCCAAGACTCATGGTGCCCGTGACCGCCTTCCAGGGTTTTCCCCGCGTGAGCGGGGATGAGCCGGTGGCTACGGGCGCGTACACCGCCGCCCAGTGGTTTTCCCCGCGTGAGCGGGGATGAGCCCTTGTCGGTCGCGTCCGACGCGGCCAGGGCCTCGTTTTCCCCGCGTGAGCGGGGATGAGCCCTTCCTGGGCGCGGTCGTCTCCTCGCCGTTCTGGTTTTCCCCGCGTGAGCGGGGATGAGCCCATCAGGGATGACCTTGATCGAGCGATCGAGACGTTTTCCCCGCGTGAGCGGGGATGAGCCCGGGCGATGTCATCCGCGTTGAGCCTTCCGAGAGTTTTCCCCGCCTACGCGGGGATGAGCCGTATTCGGCGGTGGCCTCTCCGTCGCCGGTCTTGTTTTCCCCGCCTACGCGGGGATGAGCCCGTCTGCTACTTGACGTTGCCACGGCATGAGTGGTTTTCCCCGCCTACGCGGGGATGAGCCGTTGGAAGAACATGTGTGTGTCGCTTTCTAGTCGTTTTCCCCGCCTACGCGGGGATGAGCCGTGCGAGGGCCTATAGCCCGGTGGAACAAGAGCGTTTTCCCCGCCTACGCGGGGATGAGCCCAGGACAGACGAACAATCTGCGCGCGCGAGTGAGTTTTCCCCGCCTACGCGGGGATGAGCCCACCTGGCCGTTGGCGTTGGGCCCTGGCGGCGTGGTTTTCCCCGCCTACGCGGGGATGAGCCCGGCGTATCGACAGCGCCTGAGCCACCAGCGGAGTTTTCCCCGCCTACGCGGGGATGAGCCGGGCATCGTACAGCTCTTGATTCGGGTGATGGAGTTTTCCCCGCCTACGCGGGGATGAGCCGGCCGTGATAGGCTCGCCAGTCTTGCGCTCGTAGTTTTCCCCGCCTACGCGGGGATGAGCCGGTGTAAAGACAACCAGCCGCGAGCGCACCGCTGTTTTCCCCGCCTACGCGGGGATGAGCCCGCGCCCGGCAAGGCCGCGTCTCTCCTCGAACGGTTTTCCCCGCCTACGCGGGGATGAGCCCACGCGATTTTAGGCGCGTGTCACGTGACACGCGTTTTCCCCGCCTACGCGGGGATGAGCCGTAACGGTGAATGGGGGCGAACCGCGTGTCAAGGTTTTCCCCGCCTACGCGGGGATGAGCCGAATTCAGCGCCTGTCTCGGCGCGCATCAGCGTGTTTTCCCCGCCTACGCGGGGATGAGCCCCGCAGCGCCGCAGGCAAAGCGGCGCACAAATAGTTTTCCCCGCCTACGCGGGGATGAGCCGATCGGGGCCGTCTCGTCGACGATCTCGCCCTCGTTTTCCCCGCCTACGCGGGGATGAGCCGCGAACGGCCATGACGACCATCGGGAGCTTGTTGTTTTCCCCGCCTACGCGGGGATGAGCCGGCCTCTAGCACCGTGACCGTCATCGGCGCGGTGTTTTCCCCGCCTACGCGGGGATGAGCCCCGCGCAACTCCCCGAAGGGGCCGCGCGATCGGGTTTTCCCCGCCTACGCGGGGATGAGCCCAGGCTTGCGAGGATGTTGGGCTTGTCGACAATGTTTTCCCCGCCTACGCGGGGATGAGCCTCCGGCACCGCGCTCACCGCCGCGATTAATCCGGTTTTCCCCGCCTACGCGGGGATGAGCCGTTGCCTTCGCTAACGGCGGCATCTGGAACGCCGTTTTCCCCGCCTACGCGGGGATGAGCCGCAGGCGGGGGAGTATGTAGTGCTCGCCGCTACGTTTTCCCCGCCTACGCGGGGATGAGCCGGGCCACTTCTTCGTTGAGCCGCTGGCCAAGGTGTTTTCCCCGCCTACGCGGGGATGAGCCGGTGACCCCTCATGCCGACCCTCCTACCCGCGCGTTTTCCCCGCCTACGCGGGGATGAGCCGCTACGGCTCACGGACGGGATGGGCGGAACCGTGTTTTCCCCGCCTACGCGGGGATGAGCCGCTCTCCGAGCCTGGTCTGGCACCATGCCGCGAGTTTTCCCCGCCTACGCGGGGATGAGCCCACGCCCGGGTGGGTCAACCTCGATGACGTCATGTTTTCCCCGCCTACGCGGGGATGAGCCCCAGCCTCGTCGTCCCACTCCGTGTACACGTTGGTTTTCCCCGCCTACGCGGGGATGAGCCGCTCGCCCGCCCACCACGAGGTGGGCGCGTAGGGTTTTCCCCGCCTACGCGGGGATGAGCCGGGCTCGATCACGTCCCTGCCGCAGCCTTCGACGTTTTCCCCGCCTACGCGGGGATGAGCCGCTGAGCAGCTCAGAGCCGCCGCAGCAGCCGCAGTTTTCCCCGCCTACGCGGGGATGAGCCCTGCGATCCTCGCGGCGCGTACAGTGTGGCCTGGTTTTCCCCGCCTACGCGGGGATGAGCCGTACCCGGAGGGTGCGCTGGTTGGCGCGTGGACGTTTTCCCCGCCTACGCGGGGATGAGCCCTGTAGACACTCGTGAGGTCGTCCAGGTCCGTCGTTTTCCCCGCCTACGCGGGGATGAGCCCGACCTCGACAGCCTCGTAATAAGGCTGCACGCGTTTTCCCCGCCTACGCGGGGATGAGCCGTACGCGCCCGCCCCCAAGGCGCAGCCCGACACGTTTTCCCCGCCTACGCGGGGATGAGCCCGCGGCGGTCGCTAAGCTGACGGACGAGAACACGTTTTCCCCGCCTACGCGGGGATGAGCCCAAAAACGGCACGTTCTGGGTCGTCGACTCCCGGTTTTCCCCGCCTACGCGGGGATGAGCCGGGGACGCGTCAGAGGACGTTGCCGACGGCGACGTTTTCCCCGCCTACGCGGGGATGAGCCGGTCTCGTCACTGTAGGGGTCTTTTTCGGCGGCGTTTTCCCCGCCTACGCGGGGATGAGCCCAAGCCCCCTGCAACTCAACGAAGGAGAAAGACGTTTTCCCCGCCTACGCGGGGATGAGCCGGCCGGTTAGAAAAGCCGACTTTTCGGCGGAAAGTTTTCCCCGCCTACGCGGGGATGAGCCCGGGGCGCGCGGCAAGTGGGATGATAGCCTCGCGTTTTCCCCGCCTACGCGGGGATGAGCCGTACGGGCAAGAGACCACGGTGGGCATTGGCGCGTTTTCCCCGCCTACGCGGGGATGAGCCGCGGCGGCGTCGTCCGCTGACAGGCCCATGGCCGTTTTCCCCGCCTACGCGGGGATGAGCCCAACGCCCACTGTCTCAGGGTCCCCCTGCGAGGGTTTTCCCCGCCTACGCGGGGATGAGCCCGACAGTCGGCCTGCGGCGCGCTGGCTTTACGCGTTTTCCCCGCCTACGCGGGGATGAGCCCAGCAACGCGGCTACTCAACCGCGCGCGGGTATGTTTTCCCCGCCTACGCGGGGATGAGCCGCGCGGCCAGGTCTCCGAGGCGGGCGCTAATGAGTTTTCCCCGCCTACGCGGGGATGAGCCCGACTTCCTCCGGGCCATCGTGCAGTTCGCCGAGTTTTCCCCGCCTACGCGGGGATGAGCCGCCGCGTCGGGCGGCGTCGGCCACGTCGCCGCCGTTTTCCCCGCCTACGCGGGGATGAGCCGCGCTGCACCCAGTCAGCGCTCCTACCCTGGACGTTTTCCCCGCCTACGCGGGGATGAGCCCCCATTGGCCTGATTACCTCGGCGACCGAGACCGTTTTCCCCGCCTACGCGGGGATGAGCCTAGGGATGCGAGGGAGGCCATGGCTGAGAGTATGTTTTCCCCGCCTACGCGGGGATGAGCCGAATCTGGCTCGCTGGTGGGGCGCGCCCGCGTCGTTTTCCCCGCCTACGCGGGGATGAGCCCCACGGATCGTCCCTAGCAGACGCCGTGAACAGGTTTTCCCCGCCTACGCGGGGATGAGCCCAGCAGATCGTGCGAGATTTCAGCGCCAGTCGTGTTTTCCCCGCCTACGCGGGGATGAGCCTGGCTGCAACTAGCCGAGCACTGATCGCGGTGAGTTTTCCCCGCCTACGCGGGGATGAGCCGTTGATGATGCGGGATTCGCCGCCGGTGTCGTCGTTTTCCCCGCCTACGCGGGGATGAGCCGCGGGCGGATAGCTGAGGCTTGCCGCCCGGCCGGTTTTCCCCGCCTACGCGGGGATGAGCCCAGCTCAGAAAAGCGATCAACGGCCTGCCCCTGGTTTTCCCCGCCTACGCGGGGATGAGCCTGCGTGACGACGTCGAAAACGCCGCCCCCACGGGTTTTCCCCGCCTACGCGGGGATGAGCCGGGTGCGGTTTGAGACGCGCAGCCTCCCGGGGGGTTTTCCCCGCCTACGCGGGGATGAGCCGGTGAAGGTCTGCCCGTTGATGGCCTTGGTGTTGTTTTCCCCGCCTACGCGGGGATGAGCCCTTGTCACAAAAAATGACGACTCCGTGAGCGTGGTTTTCCCCGCCTACGCGGGGATGAGCCCTTGATGTTGGACGGTTCGGCGTACTCGAAGTGGTTTTCCCCGCCTACGCGGGGATGAGCCCAAGAACGGCACGTTCTGGGTCGTCGACTCCCGGTTTTCCCCGCCTACGCGGGGATGAGCCCGTCTCTACGACTGGGTTGCGCCCGCCCGCGCGGTTTTCCCCGCCTACGCGGGGATGAGCCCAGGCCGCCGCCGACGAGGAGGCCCACCGATGAGTTTTCCCCGCCTACGCGGGGATGAGCCCCAGTCGTGCGCGTCAGCAAAGCCTGGAAAATGGTTTTCCCCGCCTACGCGGGGATGAGCCCGGGAACAATGACAACCAATAGCGCAGTGACCGGTTTTCCCCGCCTACGCGGGGATGAGCCCCCCCTTGAACGCAGTGCAAACTGCCCTGAACGTTTTCCCCGCCTACGCGGGGATGAGCCGTCGCTGCCGTCGAGCATGGGGGTCGTTTCGGCGTTTTCCCCGCCTACGCGGGGATGAGCCGGGGACGGCGCGCTCGGAATTCATGAATGACCTGTTTTCCCCGCCTACGCGGGGATGAGCCCCAACGCTCTGCAAGCATCGTCTCGCCGTCATGGTTTTCCCCGCCTACGCGGGGATGAGCCCGGAGGGTGCGCGTTTATCGCCGACACGCTCAAGTTTTCCCCGCCTACGCGGGGATGAGCCCTTCTACCAGCACGATTGAGGGCGCGTGGGGCAGTTTTCCCCGCCTACGCGGGGATGAGCCACACCATCATGTGACGCAGTTCACACCCTGTCAGGTTTTCCCCGCCTACGCGGGGATGAGCCGTTTTGTTAATTGACCCGTGGATGGATATGTTGGTTTTCCCCGCCTACGCGGGGATGAGCCCGTCTGCGTAGCTGCGTACGCGCGAGAAATTTAGTTTTCCCCGCCTACGCGGGGATGAGCCCCCTGTACAGCACGTACAGCAAATGCAGCACTAGTTTTCCCCGCCTACGCGGGGATGAGCCCTTAACGCTCACGAGGGGCCTCCTTCCTGAGTCGTTTTCCCCGCCTACGCGGGGATGAGCCGGGGCCGATCTCCCACAGGGGCGCGATGGGCGAGTTTTCCCCGCCTACGCGGGGATGAGCCCGCCTCGGGCCAGGTCGAACCCGCCCCCAGCTTGTTTTCCCCGCCTACGCGGGGATGAGCCGGCGAGCTTTTCCCAGCCCGCAGAGACAGTCACGTTTTCCCCGCCTACGCGGGGATGAGCCGGGGCCCGAAGACTACGACGCGCGCCTACTCACGTTTTCCCCGCCTACGCGGGGATGAGCCGCAACGTACCCAATTCCTGGTACTCGTTCTTGGGTTTTCCCCGCCTACGCGGGGATGAGCCGGATGATGTCCTGCAGGGTCTTTTGGGCGTCGAGTTTTCCCCGCCTACGCGGGGATGAGCCGTGGATCAGCGGCGCGCAGCTCAGGGGCTCGGAGTTTTCCCCGCCTACGCGGGGATGAGCCGCCGGGGCCCGGGGGCCCGAGCAGGTCGAAACGTTTTCCCCGCCTACGCGGGGATGAGCCCCCAATCGTGCAGATCAACGGTAACACGCTCACGTTTTCCCCGCCTACGCGGGGATGAGCCCGTGAGCCGCAACCCCATGCTTGCGCAGTACTTGTTTTCCCCGCCTACGCGGGGATGAGCCGCTGATCTACAATGCAGTACCTCTCCGATACCCGTTTTCCCCGCCTACGCGGGGATGAGCCCTGCGCGTACACCTCGACGTTCCCCTGGTGAGGGTTTTCCCCGCCTACGCGGGGATGAGCCTGCGGCGGCGCCTACCTCAGCCTCGCCGCTCACGTTTTCCCCGCCTACGCGGGGATGAGCCCTGAATCGCGTCGGACGCGGCCCACTTCTCATCGTTTTCCCCGCCTACGCGGGGATGAGCCGCCCCGGAGCCATCCGGGTGTCAATATGTAGGCGTTTTCCCCGCCTACGCGGGGATGAGCCGGCTCGTCAACGACGATCGCGACGGCGATCTGCGTTTTCCCCGCCTACGCGGGGATGAGCCCAGCGGCGCGCGCTGCGCCGCGCCCTCAGCCAGGTTTTCCCCGCCTACGCGGGGATGAGCCTTCCCCTTCGGGGTCGAATACACGCAGCGAGTCGTTTTCCCCGCCTACGCGGGGATGAGCCCTGAGGAGGATCAATGACAATCGAATACCTGGGGTTTTCCCCGCCTACGCGGGGATGAGCCGTCGGCCTCCAGCACCTCCCAGTTGTCCTCCAGGTTTTCCCCGCCTACGCGGGGATGAGCCCTTCCTGGGCGCGGTCGTGTCGTCCCCGTTCTGGTTTTCCCCGCCTACGCGGGGATGAGCCCTAGCTTCTCCCCATCGCCCGCGATCACTACGCGTTTTCCCCGCCTACGCGGGGATGAGCCGCCCTCATCGGCGGCGCGCTCCTGCGAGAACAGGTTTTCCCCGCCTACGCGGGGATGAGCCCACGCCGGTTCTCGTGTTGTAGGCGGTGACCATGTTTTCCCCGCCTACGCGGGGATGAGCCGCAGGTAGGGCTTTCCCGAACAACGCTTGCGCGGTTTTCCCCGCCTACGCGGGGATGATCCCCAGGAGGGTTTCCGCTCGACGCTGGACGCGCAGTTTTCCCCGCCTACGCGGGGATGAGCCTGTCGTGCTATGAGGACATCGGCGCTCTGCTTGGTTTTCCCCGCCTACGCGGGGATGAGCCGGCGCCGACGCAGATGATCCGCACCTGGCTCGCGTTTTCCCCGCCTACGCGGGGATGAGCCGGCGAGCAGGTAGCCGCCGGGCTTGAGGGCGCGGTTTTCCCCGCCTACGCGGGGATGAGCCGCGCGCTCGTCCATACCTGGATGATGCCGGAGAGTTTTCCCCGCCTACGCGGGGATGAGCCGGCCCTCGTCCGCCCCATGCTGGTGGGGCCGTTGTTTTCCCCGCCTACGCGGGGATGAGCCCGCCACCCGCCCCGCCTGCCCCGTCTGGCCCGCGTTTTCCCCGCCTACGCGGGGATGAGCCGGCGGCGGTCGCGGCGATCCGAGCGCCGAAGGTGTTTTCCCCGCCTACGCGGGGATGAGCCCAGGCCGGAGATGTCTGCCCAAGTGAGCGCGGTGTTTTCCCCGCCTACGCGGGGATGAGCCCGCCCGCAAAACCGCGATCTGGGGATCACCCAGGTTTTCCCCGCCTACGCGGGGATGAGCCGATCAAGCAAGCCGCCGCAGTCTTCCAGACCGAGTTTTCCCCGCCTACGCGGGGATGAGCCCCTCGTCGACGAGTACGACAACAGGGTTGAGCCGTTTTCCCCGCCCACGCGGGGATGAGCCGCTCGCTCCGTGAAGGCGCGGCGTTGTTGCTCGGTTTTCCCCGCCTACGCGGGGATGAGCCGCCTATCCCGGACCCCGGCAAGCTGGCGGACGGGTTTTCCCCGCCCACGCGGGGATGAGCCGCCTATCCCGGACCCCGGCAAGCTGGCGGACGGGTTTTCCCCGCCCACGCGGGGATGAGCCCACCCCCGTCAGGTCGAGGCCGTAGGTCATCTGGTTTTCCCCGCCCACGCGGGGATGAGCCGGCGCGCTCGGCCTCGCCGCCTTCACGTCCGCCGTTTTCCCCGCCCACGCGGGGATGAGCCTGCGGATCGACAGGCGCGCCGTTTCAGCGGCAGGTTTTCCCCGCCTACGCGGGGATGAGCCGAACACATCAGCAATGTTCTCGACATAGAGCGCGTTTTCCCCGCCTACGCGGGGATGAGCCCTTCTTGGGCGGCGTGGTGTCCTCGCCGTTCTGGGTTTCCCCGCCTACGCGGGGATGAGCCGGGGACGCGACAGGGCAAGGGCTCAGTTGACGCGTTTTCCCCGCCTACGCGGGGATGAGCCGCGAACCAGCAGACCGTGGCCTAACCACAGAGAGTTTTCCCCGCCTACGCGGGGATGAGCCGGCCTCGGAGTATGGGGCGCAGCTGGTGTCGAAGTTTTCCCCGCCTACGCGGGGATGAGCCCGCCTGGGATACCCGCGCGTGGAATCAAGGCGAGGTTTTCCCTGCCCACGCGGGGATGAGCCCCTGACCGGCTGCGCTGGCGACGAGCGCCGGTCGTTTTCCCCGCCCACGCGGGGGTGAGCCGTGTTACCGTTCGACGCGGTACACAAATTGTTAGTTTTCCCCGCCCGCGCGGGGATGAGCCGGAGTGGTTCGCGCTCGTGCCCGGCATGGACGCGTTTTCCCCGCCCGCGTGGGGATGAGCCGGGGCCTTCCGGGTGACCACACCATCGCTTCATGTTTCCCCGCCCGCGCGGGGATGAGCCGCAGCCGCATTTCAAGGTGCGCGCTAAGGTTGGGTTTTCCCCGCCTACGCGGGGATGAGCCGGAGGCGGCGGCGTTGCTTCCAGGGATGACCTAGTTTTCCCCGCCTACGCGGGGATGAGTCCGCTCACGTGAGTGTCATTATGGGGGTCGCTCCGTTTTCCCCGCCCACGCGGGGATGAGCCCTGCACAACCTGGAACCCACGCATTGTGGCACGGTTTTCCCCGCCCACGCGGGGATGAGCCCTGCACAACCTGGAACCCACGCATTGT
>ERZ772999.595-NODE-595-length-22446-cov-4.361485_pt1 | contig 22446 bp, 24 predicted proteins | sample MGYA00511467_ERZ772999 | MGnify/ENA primary metagenome ERZ772999 (study PRJEB29015, sample SAMEA2738064) | human oral metagenome | biome: human oral; feature: human-associated habitat; material: saliva | place: China | collected 2218 ... | reverse complement strand
CAGAGTCCTAATCGCTGGATTATTGAAGATGACTACGATAGCCAATTTAAATATACTGGCCGACCTGTCCCCTCTCTAGCACAATTAGACCAAGGAAATCAAGTAATCTATATGGGCAGCCTGTCCCGCATTCTCAGTCCTGGCCTCCGCATCAGCTATATGGTATTACCAGCAAGCCTTCTATCTCTTTTCTATGAGAAGGAAAAGCAATTCGCAGTCAACCTCAATACCATCTCTCAGTATGCTATTCACGATTTTATCCAGCAAGGTCACTTAGAACGCCATCTCAATCGAGCCCGAAGCTTCTACAAACGCAAGCGTGATAGGCTGATTCACGCCATTGAAAAGCAAGATCCCCAAGCCCAACTAATTGGCCTTGATGCAGGTCTCCACCTATTAATTCAACCGAGTTTTGCTTTCCATAGCCAGCCTTTTCAGGCCCAACTGGCTCAAGAGGGCATTCGACTTAAGACACTTGCTGACTTCTCTATCCAAGCCCAGACTGGCTTCGACCAACAAATCTTCCTGAGTTTTTCTGGCCTTCCTATGGATGAGGTGGACACACTTATTAGTGACCTCTACCAAGCTCTGAGACAACATAAAAAGACCACCAAATCTTAGTTTGGTGGTCTTTTTATGTTTAGTTCTTAAGGTCTTTAAGTAAACCTGCTAGTACACCATTAATGAATTGCTTGGATTTGTCATCGCTAAAGGTCTTGGCTAGCTCTACCGCTTCATTGACCGCTACCTTGCTTGGCACTTCGTCCTCACTCACATAGAGCAATTCGTAGAAAGCGACACGTAGAATGGCTAGGTCAATCCGCGCCAAGCGTTCCAAGGTCCAGTCTTCAGCTAGATAATGACTAATACGTTGGTCTAACTCTTCAGCTGTTTGATTGACACCCTGAACTAGGCGGTCCAAGTAGGCATCAGAGCCTTCAAATCCAGCTTCAGGGTCGTTACCTGCTTCAAGAGCGAAGGCACAAGCTTGGTCTAGGCTGACAGGTACTTGAGGTCGTATGAGTTGGAAGATGGTCTGAACAGCCTTCTCCCGAACTTGGTGTCGATTGCTCATCTTGGTCACACTACTCACCATCAGTTTCATCTAAATGGAGATAATCCACTGCCTGACTAGCTTCTGTTTGGATGCTAGCAACATGGACATTGACTTCTTGAACAACTAAGTCTGTCATGAAGAAGATTTGTTCTTTAACTTTTTGTTGAACCTTCATGGCTACTTCTGGTACAGAATAACCGTATTTAAGGTCGATTTTAACATCAATGGCAATTTCTGAATCATCGCGGCGAACACGGGCACCTACTCGATCAGGATTCATACCAAAGAATCCACCTACTTCTGTTTGGAAGGATTTGTGGAGTTGGTAGACCCCTTCTACTTCGCTTACAGCCTTAGCTGCAATGGCTTCAAGAACACCCGTTGTGATGTTGATTTCCCCTAAGGGTGCCACCGTTTGTGGTTCAAAATGACTGTTTTCTTGGGTCATCTGGGCTTCCTCCTTTTAAGGTTTAAACTTCTAAAATAATCAATTCTTTTGGACTGCGGTTTAGCAATTCTACATGGTCTGGATGAACTACTAAGTCGTCTTCAATCCGTACACCACCTAAGCCTTCGATATAAATACCGGGCTCATTGGTAATGACCATACCAACTTCCACTGGTTGGTCATTCTTGGCATTAACGCCTGGCGCTTCATGAATGTCCAAACCAACACCGTGACCCAAACTATGGCCGAAGTATTGGCCATAACCTTTTTCACTGATGTAGTCACGCGCGATAGCGTCTAGTTCCGCCCCTGTCATACCAGCTTTCGCTTTTTGGTTTACCAAGTTATGGGCATCAAGCACGACATGGTAAATTTCTTCCAGTTTTGGATCAATCGATCCGACCGCAATAGTCCGGGTCATATCGGAAGAATAACCTTGGTAGTAGCAACCGAAGTCTAAGGTCACTACATCGCCTTCTTCAATGACCTTATCGGAAGCCACCCCGTGAGGCATTGCAGAACGTAAGCCGCTGGCTACAATGGTATCAAAGGACATGGCACTAGCTCCTAAGGTTTTGAGGTAACGTTCTAATTCGTTAGCCACCTCAATCTCAGTGACACCTGGCTTAATGAAGGTCAGAATATGGCTGAAGGCTTGGTCGGTAATCTCGCAGGCCTTCTTCATAGTTGCCAATTCGTCTGCGTCTTTAATTTCGCGGATTTTCTCAATTAAGCCCTGAGTTGGTACCACTTCTGGACCAAAGAAATCCTTAATGCGAAGATAAGTAGAAACGGTCATTTCGTCCGCTTCAATCCCGACTTTTTGAATCTGATTAGCAACTAAGAAGTCATTAATTTCAGCAAAGATTTCCTTTTTGTTTTGTAACAAGGTAAAATCTGGTGCTTGCTTACTTGCTTGCTGCACATAACGGAAATCAGTTACGAAAATGGCTTGATCTGACGTAATAATCAAGGCCGCCGTCGTCCCTGTAAAATTAGCTAAGTAGCGAATATTTTTTAAGTTAGTCACTACCAAGGCATCTAAGCCTTGTGCAGCGAGCTGAACTCTTACTTTTTCAATACGTGACATAAACATTCCTCTTTTCTAATAAGCTTATCTGTCTAGATTTTGCTTAGTCTTGTTCGGTTCGTTGTTTGCGACGGCGGACACCCTTATTGATGTCCAACAAGACTGGCATAATCATTGGAGAACGTTCGGTCCGTTCATAAATTAGAGGCACGATAGTGTCCATAATCATTTCGCGAATCAGGCGTTCGCTCACGTTATTGCCATTTTCGTTAAGGCCACGGTTAATGGCTGACTTGAGACTAGACTGTAAGGAGTGAATTAGGTCGCTAGACTCTCGCATGTAGATAAAACCACGCGACATAATGTCAGGTCCGCTAACCAACTGCTTGTTCTCATAGTCTAAGGTGGCAGAAATCACCACTAAACCATCTTCTGATAGGTTACGACGGTCGCGGATCACGACATGGCCAATATCGCCAATGCCACTCCCATCCACATAGATACTATTTGCCGTAAACTTACCCGCAATTCGAGCACTATCAGCAGTTACCGCTAGCATTTGACCATTTTCCATAACAAAGCAGTTTTCCTTAGGAATCCCTGTTTGTTGGGCTAGGCCAGCTTGAATGCTCTGCATACGGAATTCACCATGGACTGGCATGAAGTACTTAGGCTTCATAAGGCGCATCATCAGCAATTGCTCTTGCTGACCACCGTGACCAGATGTGTGGATGTTGTTAACCTTACCATGAATAACATGGGCCCCAACTTCGCAGAGTTGGTTAATGACGCGGTTAACACTCATGGTATTACCAGGAATTGGTGAACTTGAGAAGATGACTGTATCGTTAGGTTGAACCTGAATCTGACGGTGAGTTCCGTTGGCGATACGGCTTAGGGCCGCCATAGGTTCCCCTTGCGAACCCGTACAGAGAATGATGAGTTGCTCAGCCGGCACCCGGTTGAGGTCACGTTGCTCTACAAAGAGTTCATCGTCATCTTTGATATAGCCTAGTTCCCGCCCTGTCTTAATAGCAGATTCCATACTGCGCCCGAAGACAGCAATCTTACGTCCTGTTTCTTGAGCCGTTTCAACCACCTGTTGGAGACGCGAAACGTTAGAAGCGAAGGTTGCAAAGATAACCCGGCCTTCTACCTTCTGAATAATGTTTTTAATAGATTGTCCCACCACTTGTTCCGACTTGGTAAAGGTTGGAATTTCTGAGTTGGTAGAATCCCCTAAAAGGACTAAAACGCCCTCTTCCCCGATTTTAGCCATGCGATGTAAGTCTGCTGGCTTACCTACTGGAGTGAAGTCGAACTTATAGTCACCTGTGAAGACAATGTTACCTGGCGGGGTCTTAACGACCACCCCGTAGGCTTCAGGAATACTGTGGGTTGTCAGATAGAAGCTGACGGTTGTCTTGCGGAAACGAATGACCGCATCTTCATCAATTTCGTGAATCTCAGCTTGGCGCAGAAGGCCGCGTTCTTGCAACTTATTGCGAATCAGCGAAGCCGCTAATTTACCGGCATAGATAGGTACATTGATTTGCTGCAAGAGGAAGGGAATGCCCCCGATGTGGTCTTCGTGACCGTGACTAATAATCAGGGCTTTGACCTTACTCTGGTTTTGCATAATATAGGAAAAATCAGGAATTACGTAATCAATCCCTAGCAAATCATCTTCCGGGAACATAACCCCACAATCTAGTAAGATGATTTCGTCTTGGAACTGTACACCATACATGTTCTTCCCGATTTCGCCTAAGCCCCCTAGGGCGAAGACGCCGGTTTCGTTATTTTTTAAATTAACTGCCATACTAGAACACCGACACTTCGAAGTCCGGGTTGGACTCTTGCTCATAAGCTAAATGAGCAGGTGATAATTCTTGGACGAACTCCACATTGTATGGTGTATACTTAGCAATCAATTCCCGTGCTTCCCCTTTGCTAGCAGCTTCTACATAAAGGGTCTGGGTATTTTCCCGAGTAGGAACTTGTTGGGTATTGGGTTGATATGTTACTTTAAAAATCATTGATTAATAACTTCCTTTCTCTATCTAGTTGCCTCCTGAGCGAGGCAGACTCTATCAATCTTATTCTACCACAATCCCCTCTTAATAGGAAAGTATGGCAAGCATTTTTTTACATAAAAGCTTATCGACCTAGCTCTTTACAAGACAATGGACACAAAAAAACTGGGACCCATGGTCCCAGTTGCTTATCTGATTTTAAGGGCGCGGTCAATATCCCGTTTGGCCTGTTGGTCCTTGAGGGCATGACGCTTATCATACTTATTCTTACCACGCGCAAGACCAAAGAGTAATTTGGCCCGTCCTCTTACCAGATAAACCTTCAGTGGTACCAAGGTCATCCGGTTTTGTTGAACTTCGCGGTGTAGAGTCTGAATCTCTTTCTTATGAAGCAAGAGCTTACGGTCACGCTCCGGATCATGGTTAAAAATATTACCATGGTCGTAGGGGCTGATATGGACTTGCTTCAGCCAAGCCTCCCCATCACGAATGGAGATAAAGCCATCCTTAAGGTTCATCTTACCCTTGCGAATGGACTTAATCTCTGTCCCGGTTAAGACCATACCCGCTTCATAGGTTTCAATAATCTCATAATCATGACGCGCCTTGCGATTCTGAGCTAAAGGCTTATCTTGCGACATCAGTCACCTCTTTTCCGCAGGAGCTAACCTAGGCGGTTAGCCTGAGGTTGCTTGCGTTTAATCTTAAATTGCTTAAATTTACTTTCCGTAGACTTAGCTGATTTTTTGCTAGCCTTGTCACTTGCAAAAGACTGCTTCTTAGCCTGACGGCTATCCTTGCTTTGATGCTCAGACAGTTCCTTGCGATGACGCTTGCTAGCAGACTTAGATTTGGCTTTGCCCTTATCCTCTTGACGACCTTTATTGGCTTTTGAGCCCTTGGACTTGCCAGCTCCAGCCTTATTGCCAGATGCCTTGCCTTCTTTAGTCACACGCTTCTTCTTAGCGGAAGCTCTAGCTGACTCGTCTTTGCGCTGTCTGTCTTGATGCTTGCCTTTCGCCGACTTATTAGCAACCTTAGCTTGTTTGCTACGTTGTAGGACTAAGTCTACATCTAAGCCAGTCACTGGTTCAGCTTCAAGCAAGCTAAAATCAATTTCTCGTTCGCCAACATTCACAGCTTCCAAATGTACTTTAACCTTCTGACCAATCCGGAAGATTCGACCTGTTCTTTGCCCTACTAGCAATAGATGGGCCTGATCGAACTCATAGTAGTCGCCCGTCAAGTCCTTAAGACTAATCAAGCCTTCTACTGTGTTAGGCAAGGCAACAAAGATACCAAAGGAGGTCACCGAAGAGATGACGCCTTCAAATTCTTGCCCGATTTTATCTAGCATGTATTCAGCTTTCTTCATAGCAGTCACATCACGCTCGGCATCAATTGCTCGACGCTCCATTTTAGAACTTTGGTCAGCAATGCCTGACAACTGGTCAAAAATACGAGCCTTATCCTGATGACTTGGTTTCTTATCCAGATAACGATGAATAAGGCGATGAACAATCAGATCTGGATAGCGCCGGATAGGCGAAGTAAAGTGGGTATACTCAGCCGTTGCTAACCCATAGTGACCAAGGGCTTCTTCACTATAACGGGCTTGCTTCATAGAACGCAACATCATAGTGGAAACAGCCTGTTCAAAGTCTTGCCCATCGACTTGCTTAAGGGCTTGCTGAAGTTGCTTAGGTGCAATGGTTTCTACCTTACCTCTGAGGACAATACCAAAAGCGGTAATGAACTCAGCGAATCGCTGCATACGTTCTGAATCAGGTTGCTCATGGACCCGATAAATCATAGGATAGTCGCGAGTCATATAGTGTTTAGCCACCGTCTCATTAGCTGCCAACATAAAGGATTCAATCAAACGTTCAGCTAAGCCACGTTCCCGCAATTGAATATCCAGCGGATGACCTTGGTTATCGACCAAGACCTTGGCTTCTGGCGCATCAAAATCCAGCGCACCTCGCTTAATTCGTTTGGCTTCGAGCAGATGGTGGAGCTTGCTCATATCTTCTAAAAGGTCCACAATTGGCGCATATTTTTGGCGTAGCCCCTCATCCCCTTCTAGAATCGCATTGACATCATCATAGGTCATGCGGTAAGAAGAATGGATGACTGAGCGGAAGATACGATGGGATTTAACCTGCCCTTGGCTATCTATAACCATTTGGCAAGATAAGGTCAAGCGATCTTCATGCGGATGTAGGGAACAAATCCCATTAGACAAGCGTTGCGGCAGCATTGGCACGACTCGGTCAGTTAAATAGACAGAAGTCCCGCGCTGATAAGCTTCCAGATCTAAGGCAGAACCTTCTTCAACATAATAGGACACGTCAGCAATATGAACACCTAGGACATAGTCGCCATTATCTAGGCGTTCAAGCGAGATAGCATCATCCAAGTCCTTGGCATCTGCCCCATCAATCGTCAGGATGACCTCTTGTCGTAAATCTTCCCGATTGGCAAGGTCCTGAGCTGATAAGGTCTGAGGCACTGCCTCAGCGGCTTCTTTAACTACTTCTGGGAACTCATGCGGAATTCCAAATTGATAGAGAACGGACAAGATATCTACACCGGGCTCATCGCGGTGACCAATTTCCTTGGCTACTAAGCCTCGCAAGAGGTGAGGGGCCTCTTCTGTCGGATACTGACTAATCTTAACAATACAAATAGAATGGTCTGCTGGCTGAATCCCAGCTGGATCGATTTCAACCCGGACGGCGTCGCTGTAATCACCTTGTGGTAAGACATAGCCCAGAGCCTGACGTTCCTGACGAACTTGGCTTGGGTAAGCGACGAATTCTCCAACCAACTGGCTCACTGCGCGTTCAATTACGCGCAAGACTTGGACTTCAGAGCCTTTACCCGTCTGAGGGTTGGCCAATTTCAGGACTTCAACCTCAACCGTGTCCCCTTGCATGGCATTCAAAGCGCGGCCTCGAGGAACGAAGAAATCAGGCTGGCCTTCGGCATAGGTGACAAAACCAAAGCCTTGGGCATTAGCTCGATAGGTCCCCACTACTGTCTTCGAGACCTTGCCACTAAGTCGATAATGACCTCGTTTGATCTGCTCTAACTCTCCGATATTTTCTAAATAATTAATAGCGCGCACCAATTTCTTGTACATCTTGGTGCCGCCGTAATTGAGGGCTTTGGCCAAGGATTGGCTCGTCACGGTTGCCCCCGCTTCTTGGTCCTTCAAATAGGACAAAATTCTTTTTTCAATGCTTGTGAGTGCACTCATAGCGTCTCATGCACCTCCTTTGTTTTAAATTAAAATACTTTAGTTATCAAATGCTTGGATAAATTGCAATAGACTAGCTTCGAAGTCTGACCGATTGCGGTTAGTGGTAATAACATGGGTGTTCTCTTCACACCAGTGGAAGCTGATTTTGGCAGATTCCAGAGCCTCTAGCAAATCATAGACCGCTTCTGGATCCACTAATTCATCTTGGGCCGATTGAACAATGTAAACAGGTAGTTCAATCGAAGCGAGTTGGTCTTCAAAACCACGAGCGAAAGCTTGAATGTCCGCTACCTGTTGCCGGTGGGCAGTCCGCACGGCTTCTTCTGTCTGCAAATAGGCAGGCAAATCGCCTCGCTTTTCTGCCAAGTAGCGGGCAAAAGACATGAAGCGATTTTCTAGCTGTAAGCCATCGCGACTAATCACTGGCGAATTAAAGACGCCCCCACCTAGGAGTTGATTATCCGCCTCACAAAGGGCGCGCATGGCCATAACTCCACCCATCGATAGGCCGAAGACCAGGACTTTTTCGTAGCGTTCTTTCATAAAGGCTAGAGCCTCTTGCAAGTCTTGCCACCAGATTTCAGGTCCAGCATTCAAGATATCTTGGATATCTGTCGTTCCATGGCCTGTAAATAAGGGACAGAGTACTCCGTAGCCTTGACGATTTAGTAATCCAGCTTGGGGTCTTACGTCAGCTGTGCTACCAGTGTAGGCGTGGCAGAGAATGATACCAAGCCGTGCTCCCGGAACTTCTAAATAATAGGCACCCTTAGAGAGGGGCATAATCATTCCTCCTTTTCAAGAAAAAAGACCTCTGAGTCTAAGGTCAGAGATCTAAAACTTAAGCAACTTATTTAGAAGAGAAATAAGCAAGTGCTAAGGCTAACACAAAGAACAAGACGCCAAACACCACGGTTGAGCGAATGAGAAAAGCCTCAAAACCACGGGCCTTGGTCTTACTCATTTGGTTCTCGGCACTACCACCTGACAATGAGCTTGCTGCATTACTTTTAGATGGTTGCATAATGACCAACATAATTAGAATAATTGATACGATGACTAAGGCAACAGTCAATACTTCTGACAAGGTACTTCCTCCTTTTTCGAAAATCTCTACCCCTTATAATACCACATATTAGGCAAGCTAACAACTCCTAATGCCATAATTGAAAGGCATTATAGAGATTAATCCCTATGACTAGCAAGACCACCCATTGAAAGACCCGGCGAACAGCTTGATCGGATAGAAGTCGTGACATCCGTGCTCCTAGTAAGCCACCCACGATAGCCGCTGGTACGATATATACCAAAATCGACAGGTCATAGCGGGCAAAGCCTGTCCCCCAGGCAATGGTCACCAACTTGGTTAACTGGGAACAAAAAATGGTAGCAATAGAATAGACGGTTGCTTCCTTGATTGGCATAGCGAAAACAAGCATAAGCAAGGAGACATTAATCGGTCCCCCGCCAATTCCTAATAGACTAGCAAAAAATCCCAAACTTAAGCCAATAGCACTATACCAAAGCGCTCCTTGCTTGGACCAATGGAAATTTTCGTAGCGCGTATAAATCATGGCAAATACTAAAAGTGCTACAGTTACAACAATTTGAACCAGAGTGACTTGACCGGCCTGTTCTGCCCTTTGAAGCAAAAATTCGAAGGTTTGATTACCCAGGAACCCACCCAAAACTGATCCTAGAGCTAGATAGGCTACTTGCTGCCACTGAATCTTACGCCCAGCTTGAACTTGACGTATGGTCGATACCAAAGACATAGTAAAGACTGCCACCGTCGAATAAAAAGAGATAGCCACTACCGAATCATGGCCTACAAAGTCCAAAACCGGTTTGATAATGACACCACCGCCCATACCAGACACGCTACCTACGGCATTGGCAACTACAATAATCAGAAAATATAGTACTCCTATTCCGCTCACACTTATTCGCGCTCCTCTGACCTCATCACTTCTCGCCACTTCTATTTTACACAATTATCAGCTATTTTGCACAAGTAAAGAACTAGATTGTACCGCTATTTTATAAAGTAAATCCTTAGAAAAACGTACGACTAAATATTGTATCGGTTATATTTAAAATAAAATACCTACACATTGAATTCTAATAATTAGTTTTATACTTAAAATTCGAGATATTCAAGTTTTACAATCCTTCAGGTATCAAAAACTACCTTTTTAAACCTTGCTATTTTTATTGTTTATATACATATATTATGTTTTCTATTTTATTATTTTCTTTAGTTTTTACGTTTACAATAGATTTCAATCATGCTATACTCAGTCCATCAAAATATAAAGGAGAGAATCCTATGAAAAAATCCCTTATTAGCTTTTTAGGGCTATCAACTCTTTCTGCTTGTGCTTTGGCTACTGCTAGTGTCCAAGCTAGCGCACTCCCCCCATTAGTCCTAGACCCCCTGGACAACCAAGTGATGACGACTGCCACTTTACCACCAAGACCAAGCCAAGGCTTACCAGGTTTTGTTCCTCGCTTCTCTAACCAAGAGACCAAACCAAAAAACACGATGGCCAATGGTTACATGCCACTCGATCCTATTGTTGTGGCTCCTGAAGACAGTCAAGTAATGACTACCGCAACTCTTCCACCCGCTGTCTCCCAACCACGTCCAGTTTTCGAAGACGATGAGCTAGAATCATACGATTACCAATCAAGCGAAAGCCATTCAGAAGAAGCACCTTCCAACAATAGTAGTCATGACAACAACTACGATTACAGCTATGACTATAGTCAAAACTACGATTATAACTATGATTACAATTACAACTATTACTACAGCAATGATTATGACTATAACTACGGTCATTACAATCAATACGACTACAACTACAACACTTCTTACTACTACAACTAAGCACTTAAGCAGCCAGTTTCAGACACTAGGTCTGGAGCTGGCTGCTTGCTTGTCCTCTATCTAGTGAGTCGCCAATCCCTAAGTCAACAAAAAAGAGACTAGGACATACGCCCTAGTCTCAAGCTTACTTAAGAATTATTTACCTAAGTTGTAGAAAGACTTCAAGCCGTCGTAGCGAGCTACTTCGCCTAATTCGTCTTCGATACGGAGCAATTGGTTGTACTTAGCGATACGGTCAGTACGTGACAATGAACCAGTCTTGATTTGGCCAGCGTTAGTTGCTACAGCGATATCAGAGATGGTTGAGTCTTCAGTTTCACCAGAACGGTGAGATACTACCGCAGTGTAACCAGCTTTTTGAGCCATTTCGATTGCATCGAAGGTTTCAGTCAAGGTACCGATTTGGTTAACCTTGATTAAGATTGAGTTACCAATCCCTTTTTCAATCCCTTCAGACAATTTAGCAGTGTTAGTTACGAACAAGTCGTCACCTACTAATTGAACTTTAGAACCTAAACGGTCAGTCAATAATTTCCAACCATCCCAGTCGTTTTCGTCCATACCGTCTTCAATGGTGATGATTGGGTATTTGTTAACTAATTCTTCCAAGTAGTCTACTTGTTCAGCAGAAGTACGTTTTGCACCTTTGTCGCCTTCGAACTTGGTGTAGTCGTATACGCCATCTTCGTAGAATTCAGAAGCTGCGCAGTCGAAACCTAAGAATACATCTTTACCTGGTTCCAAGCCAACGTTCTTGATAGCTTCTAAGATAGTTTCTACGCCATCTTCAGTCCCTTCAAAGTTAGGAGCGAAACCACCTTCGTCACCAACTGCAGTTACTAAACCACGTTTGTGTAAGATAGATTTCAATTCGTGGAAGATTTCAGCCCCCCAACGAAGTGCTTCTTTGAAGCTTGGTGCGCCTACTGGCAAGATCATGAATTCTTGGAAAGCGATTGGCGCGTCAGAGTGAGAACCACCATTGACAATGTTCATCATTGGTGTTGGTAATACTTTCGTATTGAAGCCACCTAAGTATTTGTAAAGTGGAACGTTTAAGTAGTCAGCAGCAGCGCGAGCAACAGCAATCGATACACCTAAGATTGCGTTAGCACCGAGTTTCCCTTTGTTAGGAGTCCCGTCTAATTCAATCATCAATTTGTCGATGGCGTTTTGTTCTAAAACATCGTAGCCTAACAAAGCGTCAGCGATGACATTGTTCACGTTGTCAACTGCTTTAGAAACCCCTTTACCTAAGTAACGTGATTTGTCGCCATCACGCAATTCAACTGCTTCATATTCACCAGTTGACGCACCTGATGGAACCATCCCACGACCGAAGGCACCACTTTCAGTGTAAACTTCTACTTCGATGGTTGGGTTACCGCGAGAGTCGAGGACTTCACGAGCATAAACGTCTGTAATGTATGGCATATTGTTCTCTCCTTTAAAGTTGATTAGCCTCTTAATTGCTTAAGAGTATTGCCACTATCTATTTTAGTGATTTTCGTGGCAAAATGCAAAGATTTTCTTGCTTTTTAACCTATTTCTTAATGAGGGATTCCCCGGTCATTTCGACCGGTTGCGCAACCCCTAATAAATCCAACATGGTTGGGGCCAAGTCAGCCAAACGACCACCTGAACGGAGCTCTACTCCTGGCTTGGTTACAATAACTGGAACTGGGTTAGTTGTGTGGGCAGTCATTGGTTGACCGTCTAAAGTCACCACTTCGTCAGAGTTCCCGTGGTCAGCTGTAATGATGGCAGAACCGCCTTTGGCTAAGATTAAGTCAACGACTTCACCCAAGCACTCGTCAACCGCTTCAATGGCTTTGACAGTTGGTTCTAACATACCAGAGTGACCTACCATGTCAGGATTAGCGAAGTTAAGGATGATGGCATCCAACTTATCTTCATTGATGGCAGCTACTAAGGCATCCTTGACTTCATAAGCAGACATTTCTGGCTTGAGGTCATAGGTTGCTACCTTAGGAGATGGGATTAAGATCCGATCTTCGCCTGGGAATTCCTCGTGACGGCCACCACTCATGAAGAAGGTCACGTGAGGATATTTCTCAGTTTCTGCAATCCGTAATTGTTGTTTGCCATTATCGGCCAGAACTTCACCAATGGTGTTTTTGAGGTCAACCTTCTTGAAGGCGATCTCTGCTAAGACATCATCACTGTATACAGTGAAGGTCACGAATTTGAGGTCTTTTGGATAGTCGCCGCGGTCGAAACCTTCGAAAGCTGGGTTAGACAAGGCAGTCCCTAATTGGATAGCCCGGTCTGGACGGAAGTTGAAGAAGACAACAGAATCGCCAGATTCAATCTCAGCTACTGGTTGTCCACCTTCAGTGACCACAAATGGTACGACAAATTCATCGTAAACTTCTTCCTTATAGGAAGCTTCAATCCCTGCCACAGCAGAGTCAAATTGGGCACCTTTGCCGTGAACCATAGCATCATAAGCCAGTTGCACCCGTTCCCAACGCTTGTCACGGTCCATAGCATAGTAACGACCAGAAATGGTTGCGAAGCGACCCACGCCGACTTCACCGAAGACTTCTTCAGTCTTCTTAACGAAGTCTAAACCTGAAGATGGCGCCACGTCACGACCATCTAAGAAGCCATGAACATAGACTTTTTCAAGGCCATATTGCTTAGCTAAACGCAAGAGGGCAAAGAGATGCTCGTAGTGAGAGTGAACCCCACCGTCAGAGATTAAGCCCATCAAGTGAAGAGCTTTACCTGATTCTTTGGCTGCTTTCACCGCTTCAACCAATTCAGGAATTTCGTAAAATTGGCCTTCACGAATGGAAATGTTAATACGGGTTAGGGATTGATAAACAATACGCCCTGCCCCAATGTTCAAGTGACCTACTTCGGAGTTACCCATTTGGCCATCTGGCAAGCCCACGTCTTCGCCGCTGGCTTTGAGTTGGTTATGAGGGTAAGTTTCCCAGTAACGGTCAAAGTTTGGTTTCTTGGCTGCTTTAACGGCATTCCCGAACACTTCGTCGCGAATAGCAAAGCCATCCAAGATGATTAAGGCTACAGGAGCTTTTGACATTATTTCACACCTTCTAATAACGCTAAGAATGATTCTGGTACTAAAGAAGCACCGCCGACTAAGGCACCGTCAACATCTGGACATGACATGTATTCTGCCACGTTCTCTGGTTTAACTGAGCCACCATATTGCACACGTACAGCGTCTGCTGCTGCTTGACCAAAGTTCTTAGCTACGACTGAACGAACCGCTGCACACATTTTTTGTGCGTCTTCTTTGGTTGCGGATTTACCAGTCCCAATCGCCCAAATTGGTTCATAAGCGATAACAGAAGCTTTCACTTGATCTTCTGAGAAACCTGCCAAAGCAGCTGTTACTTGTTTTTCAACAACTTCTTCTGCTTGACCTGCTTCGTATTGTTCTAAAGTTTCACCACAGCAGATAATTGGCACCATGCCGTTGCGGAAGATTGCTAAGCCCTTCTTGTTAACATCTTGGTCTGTCTCATGGAAGTATTCACGACGTTCTGAGTGACCAATGATAACATAGTCAACACCTAATGCTTTGAGTGATGCTGGGCTAGTTTCACCTGTAAAGGCACCTGCATCTTCGAAGTAGCAGTTTTGTACTGCCAAACCTAAGTTTGACCCAGCTAAGCTTGCTTTAACGTCAGAAGCCACTAAGGCTGGAACGCCTACAACTGCTTCAACAAGATCTGCGGAAGGTAATTTACCTTTAACCGCCTCAACGAAGGCTTTCGCTTCTTCGTTGGTTTTGTTCATTTTCCAGTTACCTGCAATAATTGGTTTTCTCATTAGTATCCTCCTAAGGATTACGGAAGGTCCCAGGGCTTAGAAAAAGCCCTGGCCTTCACAGATTGATTGAATTCTTATTTGTCTGAGATAGAAGCAACCCCTGGTAATTCCTTACCTTCGAGGTATTCTAAGGACGCGCCCCCACCAGTTGAGATGTGAGTGAACTTATCAGCATAGCCTAATTGAGCTGCGGCTGCCGCAGAGTCCCCCCCACCGATAATAGTGGTTGCCCCTTCAAGGTGCGCAATTGCTTCGCAGACCCCAATGGTCCCGCCAGCAAAGTTAGAGAACTCGAAGACACCCATTGGCCCGTTCCATACAACGGTCTTAGCATCTTGTAAGTAGTCAGAGAAGAGTTTAACAGTCGCTGGACCGATGTCTAAACCTTCTTGATCTGCTGGAATAGCATCTGAAGGCACCACTGTAATTGGTGCATCATTGCTAAATTCTGGCGCCACCTTGTTGTCAATTGGCAATACTAATTTGTCGCCAGCCTTGGCCATGATTTCTTTAGCTAATTCTACGCGATCAGCTTCTAAGAGCGAAAGCCCTACTTCGTAGCCTTTTGCTTTGAAGAAGGTGTAAGCCATCCCACCACCGATTAAGACTTTGTCAGCCTTATCGAGGAGGTTTTCAATAACCCCAATCTTATCGGAGACCTTAGCCCCACCTAAGATAGCAACGAATGGACGTTTTGGATTGTCAACCGCGCCACCAATGAACTTGATTTCCTTATCCATCAAGAAACCAGCGGCAGTTTCCAAGTGGCTTGCCACACCAACGTTAGATGCGTGGGAACGGTGAGCTGTCCCGAAAGCATCGTTGACAAAGAGGTCACCCAAGCTTGCCCAGTATTTACCCAATTCAGGGTCATTTTTAGATTCTTTTTTACCATCGATGTCTTCAAAACGAGTGTTTTCGAATACTAAGACATCGCCTTCAGCTAAACCATCGATAGCTGCTTCTAAAGCTGCCCCACGGGTTTCTGGCACGAAAGTTACTTCCTTACCTAATAATTCACCTAAACGTTTTGCAACTGGAGCTAAAGACTTAGAAGCCTTGTCTTCTTCAGTTTTAACTTTACCTAAGTGAGAGAAGAGGATGAGTTTTGCTTTGTTATCGATTAAGTATTGGATAGTTGGCAAAGCTTGAACAATCCGGTTGTCGTCAGTGATGACGCCGTCTTTCATTGGAACGTTAAAGTCCACCCGAACTAATACCTTTTTACCTGCTACATCTAAATCAGTTACGATTTTTTTTGCCATATAAAAACCTCCTTGGGCATGCGATTTGGTGCTGTTATCAATTGACAGCTGTGACTCTTCCTGGCGATGGGTCAACCTGCTGATGCAACTGACCTCAACACCAAAGCGGTGATAATAAACAAAAGGCGAGGAAGCTTGTCACTTCCCCGCCTAGAGTGTCATGCGACTAAGCTCGACATTCGTATATGAAACTTATGATTATAAGCTTGCGAAGTAAGCTAAGGTACGAATTAATTGAGCAGTGTATGACATTTCGTTGTCATACCAAGATACAGTCTTAACTAATTGTTTGTCGCCTACAGTCATTACTTTGGTTTGAGTTGCGTCAAATAATGAACCGTAAGTGATCCCTACGATGTCAGAAGATACGATTGGATCTTCAGTGTAACCGTAAGATTCGTTAGCTGCTGCTTTCATTGCTGCGTTAACTTCTTCAGCAGTTACAGGTTTTTCTAAAACAGTTACTAATTCAGTTAAAGAACCAGTTGGTACAGGAACGCGTTGTGCAGCCCCGTCTAATTTACCGTTCAATTCTGGGATTACTAATCCGATAGCTTTAGCAGCACCAGTTGTGTTAGGTACGATGTTTGCAGCTGCTGCGCGAGCACGACGCAAGTCACCTTTAGGGTGTGGAGCGTCCAAAGTGTTTTGGTCACCAGTGTAAGCGTGGATAGTAGTCATTAAACCTTCTACAACGCCGAAGTTGTCTTGTAAAGCTTTAGCCATTGGAGCCAAGCAGTTAGTAGTACATGAAGCACCAGAGATTACTGTTTCATCCCCAGTTAAGATGTTGTGGTTTACGTTGTAAACAACTGTTGGTACGTCGTTACCACCAGGAGCTGAGATAACTACACGTTTAGCACCAGCTTTTAAGTGTAATTCAGCTTTTTCTTTTGAAGTGAAGAAACCAGTACATTCAAGCACGATATCTACACCTAATTCACCCCAAGGTAATTCTTCAGGATTACGGTTAGCTAAAACTTTAACTTCTTTACCGTTCACACGGAAAGCGCCGTCTAATACTTCAACTTCACCGTTGAAACGACCTTGAGTTGAGTCATATTTTAATAAGTGTGCTAATTGTTTAGCATCAGTTAAGTCGTTGATTGCGACAACTTCCAAACCTTCTACTTCTTGGATACGACGGAATGCTAAACGACCGATACGTCCAAAACCGTTAATACCTACTTTTACTGTCATATTTGACTTCCTCCTTAAGGAAAAATTTATTTTAACGGGGTATTAGCCCCACTTAAAACCATGTTTGCGATTCCTTCATCACAGATTAGAACCCCATGATGTTGGATAAGTTTGTAGTAAGCCTCTACAGCGCGGGCCTTGCTAGCGCCGCCTACTACAGTAATCAAGAGAGGCACCTCACGCAAAGACTGGAATTGAATCCCAAATCTCGGTAACCGTAAGACCTCCTGGCCGCTTTGATTGAAAAATACCCCGAAGGCTTCTCCAACCGCATCTTGGTCCTTCAATAATCGCTTCTGATCCGCCGTTAAATCATGTCGTTCTGCCATCACATTGGCATTGCCGACCGATAATAAGAGCACATTGGCTGTCTTGCTTAATTCAACAGCATGACGTATAGAAGGATTGTTGAGTAGTACTTGCGAAACTTGCTCCCCGATATTCTCAGGGATAAAGAGTGGCACAAACTGACCATCCGTCTGTTTAGCCATCAAACCCCCAATATTGTTGGCTTGAATATCATAGGAGCCACCAACTCCACCGCGGGCAGGTACAAAGACTAGGTCTCTACCTTCTCCCAACTGAGGTGTGAATTCTTGGGCTACTTGAGCCAGGGTAGTCCCCCCGGTCATGGCTAGCACTTGACGTCCTGAATCTAGGTTCAAGGCCAGAAACTCTGCTACCTTGCGTCCTAGCCGGCTTCCAACCTTAGGATCGACATCGGCATCACCTTTGACAATCCAGACTTCTTGGAGCCCCAGCTTCTCCTTGACTCCTTGAGCCAACTCGAAGAACTCATGGTGATCGTCTAAGGCTTGCTCCATGGCTTCCAAAACATCTAAGCCAATAGGCGTTAGCCGAATCCCCGACTGCTTGACATCCACCAAGCCCTGAGACCGCAAGCTATCCATCAAGGTTCGCAAGCTTCGCTCTGATAGGGCCACTTCCTCCGCTAGGGTCTTACGACCAATCCGCTCAGGATGTTGGGCCAAGGTCTTCATTATGCGCAATCGCTGTACTAATTCTTGGCCGACTTGCGGGACGACTTTCTCAATCAAAGAAAACATATCTCGCATCATCTGCCTCCTTTGGTCAAAGATTGACCATGCAAAGCTTCTCAGACTCCCGTCTTAAGAAGAATTGCTCCTTCTCTAACCTCTTTTATGATACCATTCTTATTCCTATAATGCAAATCTTAAACCGCATACATTTATATTTCTCATGTAATTTTCATCTTATTCCAAATGGTCGAAAAACGGCCAACTGATAGGAAGTGCTTTCATGAAAATAACGCTGCCATCGCCTTTTGTGTCCTATAACAGGCTAGGGATGGCAAGCTAACGACCTACTCTCTCATACTATGCCCCAGACCTTACCCTATCTTTCCTGTCGGCAACATTTTTTTGATTCTTATCTTGGAGTAGACAAAAAGGACAGGCCTGGGCCTGTCCTTTTTAATATAAATTAACGGATTACCTGATTACGGGCAAAAGGATCCGTGCTAATGCCTTGTTCTAAGACCAAACGGGCATATTCTTTGGCGCCCCAGAGCGAATGATCCTTGTAGTTCCCACATTCCTTAGCGGTGGCTGCCGGAATATCAGTAAAACCTTGAACCTTCTTCAAAACATTGGCTAGCGCTTGGGCCACTTCTGCTGGCGTGTGCTCATTCCAAATCACCATGTAATAGCCAGTCCGGCAGCCCATTGGGGAGATATCTACGACCCCATCCAACTCATCGCGTAAGTTAATGGCCAAATAGTGCTCTAGGGTATGAAGCGCTCCTGTAGGGATTGCATCTTGGTTAGGTTGCAAGAAACGCATGTCATATTTTTGCAAGAGGGCTCCAGTTTCGTGGCGCTCCGTGCCGGCTAGGCGAACATACGGCGCCTTAACGGCATTATGATCTAGGGTAAAACTTTCTACTTGTGCCATAGTATTCCTTCTTTCTATCTTTCTTCAGCCAGAAATCCGTTTGTCAGTCCCTTTATAGGGGCGAGGAAGTTTTTCTTCCTATAAAGTACGGGTCATTGCTAGTTACTATTATAGGTATTTTGCGCCTTAACTTCAACCCGTCTGCTTGAGGATTTCCTAATAGGCAAATTGGGGGAATTATGCTAGAATAATAGGGTTGTGAAATCAAGAAAGGAACTTTAAATAATGTCTCAACCCCGCCCACTCACTCTCCAAGAAAAAATCTATTACCTATCTATCTCAATCTTGCTCAACACCTTTGGCAACGCCCTGACCATTTCCATGAATATGGGTTCTTCCATGTGGACCGCTGCTTCAGTCAATATTTCTAACTATTTTCCTATTCAACTGGGTACCGTTTTGCTCTGCAATGCCTTGTTAGGCATTATCCTGAACATTATCATTGATAAGAAAATAGATATTCCTCTAATTATAGGAAATTTTGTCTTCATCTTCCCTTTTAGTGTCTTGGTCCAATTTTTTGTGCAAGGTATGGGCTGGCTGGGCTTGCCTGGGCTGCCGGTTTGGTTACGCCTGGTCTTGAATGTGGCTGGCATCTTCTTGATTGCTATTGCCATTTCCATCTATCAACGGGTCAATTGGATTATTCATCCTCTCGATGAATTGACTAACACCATCCGCTTCAAGTTCTGCAATGGCAACCCGGTACATGCGCAACTCCTAACCTTTTGCATCCCAATTGCTATGCTGATTATTATGTTTGCCCTCTCCGGCCATCTCTATGCCGTTAACCTGGGCACCATCGCCGCCCTGCTCTGCCAAGGCGCCTGGATTGGTTGGGCAGACAAACGCGTCTTCGCTAGCCTACCTCATTATTTTAGAGATTAAAATGTCAAAAGCCATCCTTACGTGGGATGACTTTTTTATCTGATCACTATCTAACCCAATATCTAAACCGGTTTATATCCCACAGACGGTTGGGCGTATCAATTATGATACGCTCTTTTTGTATACCTTGGCGCTTAAAAAAGCCACCGTAAAGGGTGGCTAATATGCTAAAGGATTGCAGAGGGCATCGCCTCTTCTGATATTAAAGTTCCTACTTCGTTGTGGTACAATAATGATGTAAAAAAGACGCTCTTATGTATGGCTATTTCATCACCTTTACTTCTCGTTCCGCCAATCTTAGGGAGAATTCTTTATTTTGGACTAAACAAGAACTGTTGGATCAATGGCGCTACGACACCTAGAACACCTATGATAGTTCCGATAATCAAGGCGTTAGATTCTTTCCGCTCTTTTCGTAACTGTTCGTTGTTTTTCAAGAGGAGATTCTCGAACTTCGTTGGGAGGTCATCGATTTTCGACTCTAGCGCTGCAAATCGTGATTCGGAACGAGCTTCTACAGCTTCAAGTTTCGCGTCAATAGTATCTTTAGAATACGTATCTTCTGGCATATGGTCGTCCTCCTTTGATTCTATTATACCACCATCAAATAACTTTACGCCATCACTAGATAACTTACCTGTTAAAGTAGCAAAATCTAAAACTTTATTATTAGCTTCCATTGTGTCACTCTCCGACTATCGGCAATTTACTGTTATATAGGACATAATGTGAGTTATTCATGTAAAACAGCATATCTTTTTCATTAACTATCTTTCTGTCTGAGTAAAAAATAGTACACATAAGATAGGCGTACGATAGATTAAACCAGAAATCAGGCGATTTCTTCATTTCTTCGTCTATTAAGTCGACCAAAAGAGAATATGTCTTATCTCCAGTTTGTGAGTTATAGGTATTGACATACTGAGAAAATATCTTGTAGGTGATGGCCTCTTTGCCACCACGGACATTTATAATAGCTATGTTTATGTAGAATGGCGCAAATTTGATTGATTCACCAGGTGTCTCGTGCTCTAATCCGGTTAGCGTAAATTCTAGAAGCACTCTATCAACATCTTTGGCGTTTATGGGTGCTTTAATTTTTGACCCTGGACCTGTGTTGATACTTGTATAGAAACCGACATCACTAAGAATCGGCTTGTCATTGTAAGTTGTCATCGTTATTCCTCCTGATTAAAATGAAGCCTTTTTGTGCTAAGATAGCGGTGTTGTCAATTTTGCCAACCTCGTCAAAACTGGGAAACTATTTCTATTTTGGTAACAGTTGCGAATTCTGTGATAGTTCAAAACCATTTTGCAAACGTCAGCAAAAATCTTTATATCGGGCTTAATAGTCTCCAAAGGGCGGTACATACTTCCATGAATTATTTTCTGGGTTATCTGGGTCCTCGGCATAATACCAATACCCTCCAGCCTGCTGGGATGGGCCCTCGTCATCGTCGAAGTAGTTATCGTCCTGAATCAGCTCTTGAGCTTGTGGTTGATTGGTAGGGGTATTAGCCGGACCTGAGGCATTTTGGTATATCGGATTGAAGATAATTCCCTCCTCAGACTCGATAAAACCACTGTACTCATTATCGCCACTAAACAAGGCTTTGATGGCCTCTTCATCGTATACCTTTGAAGCATCAGTCGGAAACTGGCCACCATTAAATCCTATTGCCAATATCAACATGACAAGAGCTTGTATAAATTCCATTACTTCCTCCCCCACCCTTTGGGGTGTTTTTTTATTCTCCTCATATTGCAAAAAATGGACGGATACAAAACACCCGCCCTAGCCCTATAGGCAATATCTGATAATAGTCCTAAAGACTCTACGTATGTGTTATCAGATTCGGGTACTCTAGTCAAAATACATTAAGAACGAAATACCCAATTCATGGGCACAAGTAAAAGACCACTAAAAGGTGCTAGAATTAGACGACCATACGACCAATGAGTTCGTAGGCCTTTTCTTCTGTTATTTCATCGAAATCGACGTAGTCACTTACAAGGATTTTATCAAACCAGTAAAAGCTAGCTTTCCATCCACCATCAAATACATACATAGTATCAACATCAAATTTGAGTACCTTAGGATTTTCAGTTGTGGTTACATAGTACTTTTTCATTCTAATCACCTTACTTCGATTTGATTCTATCTATACTCCTCTAAAAGGTGCTTGGGGTTAATTTATTGGGTGTTAAAATTTCTGCTTCGAGCCCTGATAAGCTATCGTCAATCTTTTTGTCTAGTAATACTGATTGTTTGTCTCCAAAGCCAAAGTTTCTAATTTTATAGACGAAGTCTCCAATTTTTAGGAATTCACCAGGAGTCGCCATAACAGGTGCTTCTGAAAGAACCACAACTGAACCAATCGGAGATTGATAGATACCTTCAATTTTCATTATGTTACCAACTCCTTCAATACAGATTCCCAATATTTTATGGGTATATTATACTCCTTTCTACCGTGAATAAAAAGAGCGAATCTTATTGATCCGCTTAATCGTTTCGTCTTCGGTTGCTCGCATAAGAGAGTCTTAGAGTGACGCTCGTTTCAGCCAGTAGTTGCGGCTAGCCATCGATTATCACTCCTT
>ERZ772999.593-NODE-593-length-22469-cov-6.167975_pt1 | contig 22469 bp, 20 predicted proteins | sample MGYA00511467_ERZ772999 | MGnify/ENA primary metagenome ERZ772999 (study PRJEB29015, sample SAMEA2738064) | human oral metagenome | biome: human oral; feature: human-associated habitat; material: saliva | place: China | collected 2218 ... | reverse complement strand
TCCATTCGTAACTCACTTATTTTTTTACTTTAGGATTGAAATTTTAATTTTGCAACAGCCTCTTTTTTAAGAAAGAGGGAAAGGGAAAAGAAAAATGGAAAAACTTAGTTTACAAACAAAACTTGTATTGGGAATACAACACGTTCTTGCGATGTTCGGAGCAACTGTATTAGTACCTTTTTTAACAGGACTTAATCCGTCAATAGCACTTATTTGTGCTGGGGTGGGAACTTTAATATTTCATAGTGTTACAAAAGGAATAGTACCTGTATTTTTAGGATCATCTTTTGCATTTATAGGAGCAACTGCTCTAGTTTTTAAAGAACAAGGAATTGCAATATTAAAAGGTGGTATTATATCTGCAGGACTTGTATATGTTCTTATGTCTTTTATTGTTTTAAAATTTGGAGTTGAAAGAATAAAATCATTCTTTCCACCAGTGGTTGTAGGACCAATAATAATGGTTATAGGATTAAGACTTAGTCCAGTGGCATTAAGTATGGCAGGATATAGTAATAATACATTTGATAAAGATAGTTTAATTATTGCATTAGTAGTTGTTGTCACTATGATATCTATTAGTATCTTAAAAAAATCATTCTTTAGATTAGTTCCAATTCTAATTTCAGTTGTTATTGGATATATAGTTGCATATTTTATGGGAGATGTAGATTTATCAAAAGTTCATGAAGCAAGTTGGTTAGGATTACCAGCAGGAGCATGGGAAACTATCACTACATTACCTAAATTTACTTTTACAGGAGTAATAGCATTAGCACCTATAGCTTTAGTTGTATTTATAGAACATATTGGAGATATAACAACTAATGGAGCAGTTGTTGGAAAAGATTTCTTCAAAGATCCAGGAGTACATAGAACATTACTAGGTGATGGACTTGCAACAATGGCCGCTGGATTTTTAGGAGGACCTGCTAATACAACTTATGGAGAAAATACAGGAGTTCTTGCAGTAACAAAAGTATATGATCCAGCAATTTTAAGAATAGCAGCTTGTTTTGCAATAGTTTTAGGACTTATAGGAAAATTTGGAGTAATACTACAAACAATACCTCAACCAGTTATGGGAGGAGTTTCTATCATATTATTTGGTATGATAGCAGCTGTTGGAGTAAGAACAATAGTTGAAGCACAACTTGATTTTACACACTCAAGAAACTTAATCATAGCAGCCTTAATATTTGTATTAGGAATAGCTATTGGAGATATAACAATTTGGGGAACAATTTCTGTTTCAGGTTTAGCATTAGCTGCACTTGTAGGAATAGTTTTAAATAAAATTTTACCAGAAGACAAATAAGGAGTATAATATATGGAAAGAATTGCCAGCTTTCAAGTTGACCATAAAAAATTGAATAGAGGAATTTATGTGTCAAGACTTGATGAAATAAATGGAAATTATCTGACGACTTTTGATATCAGAATGAAGTTGCCTAATAGAGAACCTGTAATAAATATAGCAGAGTTACATACAATAGAACATTTAGGAGCTACATTTTTAAGAAATCATCCTACAAGAAAAGATGATATTATCTATTTTGGACCTATGGGATGTAGAACAGGTCTTTATCTTATTTTAAAAGGTAAACTAGAATCAAAAGAAGTTGTTGAGCTTATAAAAGAACTTTTTGAATTCATTAGTAAATTTGAAGGAGACATTCCAGGAGCTTCTGAAATTGAATGTGGAAATTACTTAGATCAAAACTTGCCTATGGCGAGATATGAAGCAGAAAAATTTTTAAAAGAAACATTAAACAACCTTAAGGAAGAAAATTTAGTTTATCCAGAATAAATCTAACAAAATTTTTAAGGAGATGATATTATGAAGAAGTTTATTTATGTTTTAATGTTGTTTTCGTTATTTTTAATTGGCTGTGGAGAAAGTAAAAATGAAAGCCCTAATGGTAACACGATTGTTATAGGTCAAGGAGCAAAACCTAAATCACTTGATCCTCATATGTACAACTCTATTCCTGATTTGCTTGTTTCTCGTCAATTCTATAATACATTATTTTCAAGAGAAAAAGATGGAACTATAAAACCTGAATTGGCTGAAAGTTATGAGTATAAAAATGACAAGGAATTAGACATTGTTTTAAAAAAGGGTGTAAAATTTCATGATGGAAGTGAATTAACAGCAGATGACGTATTATTTAGTTTTGAAAGAATGAAAGAAAAACCTGGAGCATCAGTAATGGTAGAAGAAATTGATAGGGTTGAAAAAGTTAATGACTATGAAATAAAAATCTTATTAAAAAATCCTTCTTCAGCTATGTTGTATAACTTAGCTCACCCAATAACTTCTATAGTAAATAAAAAATATGTAGAAGCAGGAAACGATCTATCAATTGCTCCAATGGGAACAGGTGCATTTAAGTTAATAGCTTATAATGATGGAGAAAAGATTGAATTAGAAGCTTTTAAAGATTATTTTGAAGGAGCACCAAAAGTTGAAAAGATAACTTTTAGATCTATTCCAGAAGATACAAGTATGCTTGCTGCTTTAGAAACAGGTGAAGTTGATATTGCTACTGGTATGCCTCCTGTTTCAACTCAAACAATAGAAGCAAATGATAAATTAGAATTAATATCTGAACCAACTACTGCAACAGAATATATTTGTTTAAATGTAGAAAAAGCTCCATTTAATAATAAAGATTTTAGAGTAGCTCTAAATTATGCTATAGATAAGAAAAGTATAATTGACTCTATTTTCTCTGGAAGAGGAAAAGTTGCAAAATCAATAGTAAATCCAAATGTTTTTGGTTATTACGATGGTTTAGAAGAATATCCTTATGATGTAGAAAAAGCTAAAGAATTAATTGAAAAATCAGGTTTAAAAGATACAAAATTTTCTCTTTATGTAAATGATAGCCCAGTAAGATTACAAGTGGCACAAATAATTCAAGCTAATTTAAAAGATGTTGGAATTGAAATGACTATTGAAACTCTTGAATGGGGAACATATCTTCAAAAAACAGGAGAAGGGGATTTTACAGCTTATTTAGGAGGATGGATTTCAGGAACTTCTGATGCTGATATAGTTCTATATCCTTTATTAGATAGTAAATCAATAGGTTTCCCTGGAAACAGAGCTCGTTACTCTAATCCAGAATTTGATAAGGAAGTTGAAGCAGCAAGAGTAGCTTTAAGTCCTGAAGAAAGAAAAGAACACTTTAAAAATGCTCAAATAATAGCTCAAAATGATTCTCCTCTTATTGTTTTATACAATAAAAATGAAAATATTGGTATAAATAAGAGAGTGAAAGGATTTGAATATGATCCAACTACTATGCATAAATTTAAAAATTTAGAAATTAAATAAAGTTTTATTGGAGCTATTGTAAATTACAATGGCTCCCTATATTTTTATCACAAGGAGATGAACTAAAAAATGAATATAGATTTAAAATATACATTAAAGAAAACAGTTGAACTTTTGGCAATACCAAGTCCAGTAGGATATACTCATAATGCTATTGAATGGGTAAGAAAAGAATTAGAAAGCTTAGGAGTAAAAAAATATAATATAACAAAAAAAGGTGCATTAATTGCTTATGTTAAAGGGAAAGATTCTAATTATAAAAAAATGATTTCTGCCCATGTTGATACACTAGGTGCAGTAGTAAAAAAAGTTAAAAAGAATGGAAGACTTGAAATTACTAATGTTGGAGGTTTCGCTTGGGGATCAGTTGAAGGAGAACATGTAACAATACATACTCTTTCTGAAAAAACATATACAGGAACTATACTTCCAATTAAAGCTTCTGTCCATGTTTATGGAGATGTTGCTAGAGAAATGCCAAGAACAGAAGAAACAATGGAGATAAGAATAGATGAAGATGTAAAAACAGATCAAGATGTTTTTAAATTAGGAATATTACAAGGAGATTTTGTTTCTCTTGATCCACGTACAAGAGTTTTAGAAAATGGATATATAAAATCAAGATACTTAGATGATAAACTTTGTGTAGCACAAATTCTAGCTTATTTAAAATATTTAAAAGATAATAAATTAAAACCAAGAACTGATTTATATATTTATTTTTCTAACTTTGAAGAAATTGGACACGGAGTTTCAGTTTTTCCTGAAGATTTAGATGAGTTTATAGCAGTTGATATTGGACTTGTTGCTGGTGAGGATGCTCATGGTGATGAAAAGAAAGTTAATATTATTGCAAAAGATAGTAGAAGTCCTTATGACTATACTTTAAGAAAGAAACTTCAGGAAGCAGCTGATAAAAATAAAATACAATATACAATAGGAGTACATAATAGATATGGTTCAGATGCAACAACTGCAATATTACAAGGATTCGATTTTAAATATGCTTGTATAGGACCAAATGTAGATGCAACTCACCATTATGAAAGATGCCATAATGATGGAATTATTGAAACTATAAAATTATTAATTGCTTACTTATAAAAATATACATAAATAATAAAAAATGGAACTATAACATATTTAAATATGTAGTAGTTCCATTTTATTTTTATTTCTTAATTAAATTTTAACTTTTTTAGTATACAATAAAAAAAACATCTGTTATAATAAACTAGGTTTGATTTTATAAAAATGAAGGGGGTTTTTAATAAATGCAAATTGTAACTGATAAAAATAAAGTAGCACTTTATTTTAAAGATAATGCTATTAGCTACAAAGAATTTATCTTAAATACAAAAAAAATAAAACAATATACAAATATAAAAGAATTTACAAATAATATGATTTATATGGAAAATAGACCAGAATTACTATATAGTTTCTTTTCTATATGGGACAGCAGAGCAACTTGTGTCTGTATAGATGCTTCAAGTACAGCAGAAGAATTATCGTATTATATAGATAATTCAGAAGTTGAAAAAATATTCACTTCAAGAGGACAACTTGAAAAAGTAGAGGAAGCTTTCACTATCTTAAATAAAAAAGTTGAGCTTGTTATTGTAGACGATATTGAATTTGATAAAATTAAAATTGATGAAAATCTAGAAGCTAACTTAGTTATAAATTCACCTGAAAAAGAAGATACAGCATTAATTTTATATACATCAGGAACAACAGGAAAACCTAAAGGGGTTATGCTAACATTTGATAATATTCTAGCAAATGTGGATTCACTTGATGTATATAAGATGTATGAAGAAACAGATGTAACTATTGCACTATTACCTTTACATCATATCTTACCACTTTTAGGAACAGGTGTAATGCCACTTCTATATTCAGCAACTATAGTGTTCTTAGATGATATGTCTTCTGTTGCATTAATAGATGCAATGAAAAAATATAAGGTAACTATGCTAATAGGAGTACCTAAACTTTGGGAAGTAATGCATAAAAAGATAATGGATACTATAAACTCAAAAGGAATAACAAGATTTATTTTCAAACTTGCTAAGAAAATAAACTCTTTAAGTTTCAGTAAGAAAATATTTAAAAAAGTAAGTGAAGGTTTTGGAGGACATATTAAATTCTTCGTTTCAGGAGGATCTAAATTAAATCCACAGGTAACAGAAGATTTTCTTACACTTGGAATAAAAATTTGTGAAGGATATGGAATGACTGAAACATCTCCAATAATAGCTTATACTCCTAAAGATGATATCATGCCAAACTCAGCTGGAAGAGTAATAAAAGATGTAGAAGTTAAGATAGCTGATGACAATGAAATACTTGTTAAAGGTAGAAATGTAATGAAGGGATATTATAAAAATCCTGAAGCAACTGCTGAAATAATAGATAAAGATGGTTGGTTACATACTGGAGATTTAGGAACTTTAAAAGATGGTTATCTATATGTAACAGGTAGAAAGAAAGAAATGATAGTTTTATCAAATGGTAAAAATATAAATCCTATTGATATAGAAGCAAAATTAATGTCTATGACTAACCTTATTGCTGAGGTTGTTGTAACTGAATATAATTCTATTTTAACAGCAGTTATTCATCCTGATTTTAATAAAGTTAAGGAAGAAAAAGTTGATAATATTTATGAAGTATTAAAATGGTCAGTTGTTGATAAATATAACCAAAAAAGTCCTGACTATAAAAAGATATTAGACGTAAAAATTGTAAATGAAGATTTTCCAAAGACAAAGATTGGAAAAATTAAAAGATTTATGATAGCTGATATGCTAGAAGGAAAAATTGAAAAGAAAGAAAGAAAACCTGAGCCTGATTTTGAAGAATATAATAAAATTAAAAAATATTTAGTTACTGCTAAAGAAAAAGAAGTATATTTTGATTCTCATATTGAAATAGACTTAGGTATGGATTCTTTAGATATGGTTGAATTTCAACATTTCTTAGATTTAAACTTTGGAGTAAAAGAAGAAAATCTAATTTCTAAATATCCATCATTATTAGAACTTGCTAATTATGTAAAGGAAAATAGAAATCAAGAAAAAATTGGAAATTTAAACTGGAAAGAGATCATTAATAAAGATACTGATGCGAAATTACCAAGTTCTAGTTTCTTAGCTATAATTTTAAAATTCTTATCATGTATTCTTTTCAATACTTTCTTTAGAGTTAAGGTAAAAGGAAAAGAAAAAATCGAAATGGACAAGCCAACTATTTATGTTGCTAATCACCAAAGTTTCTTAGATGGTTTCTTATTTAACTATGCTGTACCTTCAAAATTAGTAAAGAAAACATATTTTCTTGCAACTGTAGCACATTTTAAAAGTTCTATAATGAAGTCTTTTGCAAATTCATCTAATGTTGTTTTAGTTGATATAAATAAAGATATTGCAGAAGTTATGCAAATACTTGCTAAAATTTTAAAAGAAAAGAAAAATGTAGCCATCTATCCTGAAGGTTTAAGAACTAGAGATGGAAAGATGAATAAATTTAAAAAATCTTTTGCAATATTAGCTAAAGAGTTAAATGTTGATGTGCAACCTTATGTTATAAGTGGAGCTTATGAATTATTCCCTACAGGAAAGAAATTTCCTAAACCAGGAAAAATATCTGTTGAATTTTTAGATAAAATTAAAGTTGAAGACTTAAGTTATGATGAAATCGTGGATAAATCATATAAGGCTATAGAAGAAAAATTAACAAAATAGAAATTTAAAGTTATTCACAAAATACTTTATCTGTGATAAAATAAAAATAGTTTTTTTATATTTATTTTTTAAAATTTGGGAGTAGTGATGTTGTAATGAAAATAGGTTTTGACCACGATAAATATCTAGAAGAACAATCTAAATATATACTTGAAAGAGTGAATAAACATGACAAATTATACATTGAGTTTGGTGGAAAACTTTTAGGAGATCTTCATGCAAAAAGGGTTTTACCTGGTTTTGATGAAAATGCTAAGATAAAAGTTTTAAATAAACTTAAGGATCAAATAGAAGTTATAATTTGTGTGTATGCTGGAGACATTGAGAGAAATAAAATCAGAGGAGATTTTGGAATTACTTATGATATGGATGTCTTTAGACTGATAGATGATTTAAGAGAAAATGAGCTAAAAGTCAATAGTGTTGTTATCACAAGATATGAAGACAGACCTTCTACAGACCTTTTTATTACTAGACTTGAGAGAAGAGGAATAAAAGTATACAAACACTATGCAACAAAAGGTTATCCTAGTGATGTTGATACTATAGTTAGTGATGAAGGTTATGGAAAAAATGCCTATATAGAAACAACAAAACCGATAGTTGTTGTGACTGCTCCAGGGCCTGGTAGTGGGAAACTTGCAACTTGTTTAAGTCAACTTTATCATGAATATAAAAGAGGAAAAAATGTAGGATATTCTAAATTTGAAACTTTCCCTGTTTGGAATGTACCTTTAAAACATCCATTGAATATAGCTTATGAAGCAGCAACAGTTGATTTAAATGATGTTAATATGATAGATCCATTTCATTTAGAAGAATATGGAGAAATTGCAGTAAACTATAACAGAGATATCGAGGCTTTTCCTTTATTAAAAAGAATAATTGAAAAAATAACAGGGAAAAAATCAATTTATCAATCACCTACAGATATGGGAGTTAATAGAGTAGGTTTTGGTATTACTGATGATGAAGTTGTCAAAGAGGCTTCTCAACAAGAAATAATAAGAAGATATTTTAAAACTGGTTGTGATTATAAAAAAGGAAATACTGATTTAGAAACATTTAAAAGAGCTGAATTTATAATGCACAGTTTAGGATTAAAAGAAGAAGATAGAAAAGTTGTTACTTTTGCAAGAAAGAAATTAGAACTTTTAAATAATGAAGAAAAGTCTGATAAGCAAAAGACACTTTCAGCTATAGCATTTGAAATGCCTGATGGACAAATAATAACAGGAAAAAAATCTTCTTTAATGGATGCACCTTCGGCTGCTATCTTGAACTCATTGAAATATCTTTCAAATTTTGATGATGAATTATTATTAATTTCACCAACAATTTTAGAGCCTATTATTCAGTTAAAAGAAAAGACTTTAAAAAATAAACATATACCATTAGATTGTGAAGAAATATTGATTGCCTTAAGTATAACAGCAGCAACAAATCCTATGGCAGAACTTGCACTGTCAAAACTTTCACAATTAGCAGGGGTACAAGCACATTCTACTCATATCTTAGGTAGAAATGATGAACAATCTTTAAGAAAACTTGGAATAGATGTAACATCAGATCAAGTTTTTCCAACTGAAAATTTATATTATAATCAATAAAAATAGAGAGCTATTGCAGTTTAAATTGGCAATAGCTTTTTTGTATAAAGAAAAAGAGAACTGTAGAAACAGTTCTCTTAATCCATAAAAAGAGGGTATTTATCATTAATCATTATTTTATTAATCGTTATATCTAGGACCAGCATTTGTAATATTTTCTGGCATATTTGGATATTTTTCTTTAAAGTTCTTATAGAATAAGTTAGCCAACTTTTTAGCAGCTATGATGTATTGCTCTTTATCTTCCCAAGTATCTATAGGATTCATAATTTCACTAGGAACATTAGGACAAGATTGAGGAATATCAAGATTAAATATTTCATCATGTTTGTATTCAGCATTATCAAAATATCCACTTAATACTGCTGTGACCATAGCACGAGTATATTTTAAATTAATTCTTTTTCCTGTTCCATATGCTCCACCAGACCAACCTGTATTGATTAGATAAACTTTTGTATTATGTTTTTCTAATCTCTCACCAAGCATTTTAGCATACACACTTGGATCCATAGGCATAAAAGGTTCTCCAAAACATGTTGAGAATGTAGGTACAGGCTCTTTAACTCCTAATTCAGTTCCAGCAAGTTTAGCAGTAAATCCAGTTACAAAGTGATACATTGCTGCTTCTTGACTCAATCTTGAAATTGGAGGTAAAACTCCAAAAGAGTCAGCTGTTAAGAAAATAACAACCTTTGGTATTCCACCTACACCTGCTAATTCAGCATTAGGAATATAGTGTATAGGATATCCAACTCTAGTGTTAGGAGTAATACTAGCATCTTCATAATTTATTTTTCTTGTTTTTTCATCCATAGTAACATTTTCTACGACACTTCCAAATTTTATAGCATGATAGATTTCAGGTTCGCTTTCTTCTTTTAGATTGATACATTTAGCATAGCATCCACCTTCAAAGTTGAATACTCCACTATCACACCAACCATGTTCATCATCACCAATTAATTTACGATTTGGATCTGCTGATAAAGTTGTTTTACCTGTTCCAGATAAACCAAAGAAAATTGCAGTTTCATGAGTAACAGGATCCATATTAGCAGAACAGTGCATAGGTAAAATATTTTCAAGAGGCATTATATAGTTCATTATAGAAAAGACACTTTTTTTCATTTCTCCTGAATATCTTGTTCCACAGATTATAGCAATTTTCTTTTCGAAATTGATTATGATAGCAGCTTCAGAATTAACTCCATCTATTTCTGGTACACAGTGGAAGTTAGGAGCAGATATAACTGTGAAATCAATTTTATTATTTTCATTGTATTCTTCGTCAGTTCTTATTAATAATTGATGTATGAATAAATTTTGGCTAGGCATTTCATTTATAAAACGGAATCTTCTAGTATATTCAGAATTAGCACCAGCCTTTCCATCAAAAACATAGATTTCTTTTTTTTGAAGGTAAGCTATCAATTTTCCAAGAATAGCATCAAATTTTTCACTTTCAATGGGCTTATTTCTACTCCAGTCAATGTGATTATGTACACTTGAAGTATCAACAAAAAATTTATCATCTGGAGCACGTCCAGTATATTTTCCTGTTTCTATAACTAAAGCACCAGTATCATTTAGTTTTCCTTCACCATTTGCTAAAGCTTTTTCAGTAAGCTCTGCTGGGCTTAAATTATAATGAACTGCTAAAACATTATCAATTCCTAATTTTTCAAGTCCATACATCTTCATAATAAATCTACCTCCATAATAGAAATCGTTAATTTTTAAAACTTTTTGAGCTAAGATTTAATATTATATCTTAAATAAATGATAAACTCTTTTTATATAAAAAGCAACTAAAATTTCTAAAAAAAAGATAAAATTTTAATCAAAAATAGAATAATTTTTATCCAAATTATATAATATATATATTTTATATAGCAATTATGATTTTTGTAAATTAAAAATTCTTAATAAAATAAAAAAAATCCTAAATTAATAGGATTTTTTCTTATCAGCTTATTTTTCTGAGTATACAGAAACTTGTTTTTTATTTTTTCCTAATCTTTCAAATTTTACATATCCATCGATTAATGCAAATAGAGTATGGTCTTTACCAATTCCCATATTGTTTCCAGCATGGAATTTAGTTCCTCTTTGTCTAACTATGATATTCCCAGCTTTAACAACTTCTCCATCGTATTTTTTTACTCCAAGATATTTAGGATTAGAGTCTCTTCCGTTTTTAACAGAACCTTGCCCTTTTTTATGTGCAAATAATTGTATATTTAATAAAAATTGCATTTACTTATCCTCCTTTTCTACAAGTCTAATGTACTTAGGATATTGTTTAGTTAATTCTTTTAAAAATATAGCCATAGTTTCTGTGAGTATATTTATTTGTGTTAGTTTATCTAGGCTAATATTTTTTAAATCAACATCAAGAAAGCCATCATTTATTTTAAAATCAACTTTTAACTTTAATACTTCTTGTATACCTATTAAAGTCATTTGCAATGATGTTGAGATAGCAGAACAAATTATATCACTTCCTTGTTCCGAGTATCCAGAATGTCCACTTGCTTTATATCCTATGATGTTACCATTTTTTCTAAAAATTTCTACTTTTGTCATAAACTATGCTATTATTGAAGTTACTTTTACTTCAGTAAAAAGTTGTCTATGACCTTTTTTTCTGTGACTAGCTTTTTTAGGCTTGTATTTGAAGTTAATAACTTTAGCTGCTTTACCTTGAGATAAAACTTCTACAACTACTTTTGCTCCTTCTACTAATGGTTTTCCAACTTTAACGTTGTCTCCACCAGCTACTAAAAGAACTTCTGTTAATTCAACAGTTGCATTAACTTCAGCATTTAATTTTTCTACTCTTAATACATCACCTTCTGTAACTTTATACTGTTTTCCACCAGTTTTAATTACTGCGTACATATCAACACCTCCATATGTAATTCGCTAATATAAGGTTGCTGAACACCTTTATTATGCGTTAATCCTATTTATATTAACATAGAAATTTGAAATTGTCAAATATATTTCTAAGAAAATGAAGAAAAATTTATTAATCAGATGAAATTAAAATTTCTTTGCATTATTCAGATAAATGTTATATAATTAAGTTAATATATTAAGCAAAACAAAATAATTTTTATTGAGGAGGAAATATGTCAAAAAAAGCATTATTTATGGTACACTTTGGGACTACTCATAATGACACAAGAGAATTAACTATAGATAAGATGAATAAAAAATTTGCAGATGAATTTAAAGATTATGATTTATTTACAGCTTATACATCAAGAATAGTTTTAAAAAGATTAAAAGATAGAGGTGAAAATTACAGCACACCTTTAAGAGTTTTAAATGCTTTAGCAGATCAAGGATATGAAGAATTACTTATACAAACTTCTCATGTTATACCTGGTATTGAATATGAAAATTTAGTGAAAGAAGTGAACTCTTTCTCTAATAAATTTAAGACTGTAAAGATTGGAAAACCACTTTTATATTATATTGATGATTATAAAAAGTGTGTTGAAGCTTTAGCAGATGAATATGTTCCTAAAAATAAAAAAGAAGCTCTAGTTCTTGTTTGTCATGGAACAGATTCGCCACTAGCTACTAGTTATGCAATGATAGAATATGTTTTTAGCGATTGTGGTTATGATAATGTTTTTGTAGTTTGTACCACAGCATATCCTTTAATGGATAGTCTAATAAAGAAACTTAAAAAGGCTGGAATAGAAGAAATTACTCTTGCTCCATTTATGTTTGTTGCTGGTGAACATGCTAAAAAAGATATGGCAGTAACTTATAAAGAAGAACTTGAAGAAAATGGTTTTAAAGTAAATCAAGTTATTTTAAAAGGTTTAGGAGAATTTGATGCTATTCAAAATATATTCTTAAATCACTTAAAACTTGCTATCGAAAAAGATGATGAGGATATAGCAGAATTTAAAAAGGAATACACTAATAAATACCTATAATATCACTCAATAAACCACTAAAAACAAAATCTACCTCTTAGAAATTAGGAGGTAGATTTATTTTTAACAGAATATTTTATTTATTTAATAAATTAGAAAAAAATTCTTCAGCTTTTTTAAAGTCATTCTCATCAGGGTGAGTAGAAGCAGCTTCCCATCTCGCTAATCTTTCTGGAGTTACAGCATGAGGATGTCCAGCTGGGAATTTTTTCATTACATCCATCATTTCTTTTGATATTCTTCCCCAGATTAGAAGACCATCTTTAAAAATATTATTTTCAGAACAAAGTTTTTTAGCATTTTCAAAAACATCATTCCAATGTTCTGAGTCAGGTCTTGCTCCTAAGGTTCCTAAAAAATAAAGATTTTTATTATTAAGAGTTTTTAAAAAATCAATACTATCTTTATCCATAGTTCCTTTATCACACCAAAAACCTATAATTATGTTTTCATAATCAGAAGGCTTTATATTTTTGCTATCCTTTACATTTATAATTTCCTTTTCCACATTTAAAGCATTATATATTCTTTCACAAACTGCTTTAGTATTTCCACTTATAGTTGAATAAACAATTAATGTCTTCATAAATTCCTCCCAATTAATTCAATTATGTCAGCAACTAAGCTATTTCCCCAAAAAATTCCTTTTAATTGATATATAGCAAAGTTATTTTCAATTTTTATATAACCTTTATTTTCAAATTCTTTTAGTCTTTTAAAAATTTCCTTATAAATTTTCTCATCACAGTATTTTTGTATTTCAAGTAAATTAAATTTTTCAAATTGCATTAAACCAGAAATCATAGAAAGTTTATAATTAAGTTCTGAAGTTCTAGAATAAAAACTTACTTGTTGATTCATATTATAGATTCCTATATCTTGTATATGTCCTCCAGCTCCAACACCAATAGGAAGTAAATTTTTTAGACTGTTGTTATTCCTTATATATTTGTATTTATCTTTACCATTAGAGAGCTTAGTTAATTCTAACAGCTCATAGGAATTCTCAATACAAGCTTTATAAAAAAGATTATGTAATTCTTCATCTCTTTTTAGACTGTAGGTATAGATAGACTTATCTTTTTCTCTTTCTTTAGAAATATCTGAGCCATCATGTATCATAAGTGAGTAAAAGCTAGTGCTATCAACTTTAATTTCTGATAGTAATCTTGCATCTTCTAAGATTTCTTCATCAGTTTGATCAGCATAGTTATATATTATATCTATACAAATAAGTCCCGAAAATCTTTTTTTAATTTCTTTTAATCTTTCTACAACATAATTTTTATCATATGTCCTATTTAAAAGCTTTCTTCCTCTATTAGAAAATGTTTGAATACCTACACTTATTCTATTAACTCCATATTTTTCCATAATTTCAAGTTTTTCAAAACTTAAGTTATGTAGAGTTGTTTCAAAAGTCATTTCGTAATCTTTGGAAAATATAAAATTTTCTCTTAAAGTTTTTAATATTCTTTCTAATTGTTCTTTTTTAAATATAGTTGGAGTACCTCCACCAAAAAATACAACATCAACTTCACTTGTCTTACAAAATTTATATGCTCCATATTTTTTTATTTCATCACAAATATATTTAGTATACTCTTCCAAATCATTATCTAATTGCTTTCTATTCATATTACAAAAAGAACAGATTTTATCACAATAAGGTGTATGAAAATATAAAGCAAGTTGTTTACTTACATTCACTCCTTCAAGTAGTGATATAAAATCTTCTTTACTTGCTTTAAAATTTTTTGTAAATTTGGAAATAACATTTCCTACATCATGATGAGACTTATATCTTATTTTAAACATGATATATCCTTTCTTATGTTTTTGGAATTATATAAGGTTTGTTATCCTCATTGTACAAAACTTTACAATCTAAATTATAGACATCTTTTATATTTTGTTCATTTATAACTTCATAAGGACTACCTTTTTTTATAAATTTTCCATCTTTTAAAACTATTAAATTATCACAGAATAAAGAAGCTAAATTTAAATCATGTATAATAATGATAACTGATATATTTTTCTGAGTGGATATACGTTTTAAAATTTTCATAAACTCCACAGCATTATTTAAATCAAGAGCAGAAGTAGGTTCATCTAAAAGTAAAATTTTAGTTTCTTGTACTAAAGCTCTAGCTAATAAAACTTTTTGTAACTCTCCACCAGATAGAGTTTCAATATTTCTATCTTTTAAAAATGCTATATTTAATAAATTAATATTGTAGTTTACAATTTCAAAATCTTTTTCACAATAATTATTCCAAGAATTTTTTAATAATGGAAATCTTCCTAATAATATATAGTCAAAAACAGAAATATTAGAAATTATTGTAGAATGTTGTGGAATATATGAAATTAATTGAGCAATTTTTTTATGGCTCAATTTTTTAATATCAGTATTCATTATTTCTAATTTTTTAAAATCTCCATTGAGATATTTAATAATATTTTTAGCTAATGTTGATTTACCACAACCATTTGGTCCTATAATACCAGTTAACTTATTCTCGTCTATATCTAATTTAACTTCTTTTAGAATCTGCTTTTTACCATAGAAATAATTAAGATTTTCTATACTTACTATGCTCATTATTTCCTCCTAGCTTTCAAAGCCAAATATAAAAAGAAAGGTGCACCTAAAATAGAAGTTATAACTCCTATAGGAACTTCAACAGGAGATAAAATAAGTCTTCCCACTGTATCACAAAATAATAAGAATACCCCACCATAAATTAATACAAAAGGAATTAATCTTGAATTTAAAGGTCCTATAATACTTCTCATTATATGAGGAACAATAAGCCCAACGAAACCAATCATTCCTGTAAATGCTACTGAATAAGCAACAACAAAAGAAGAAACTATAAGCAAATGAAATTTTAACTTAGATATATTAATTCCTAAAGAATGAGCTTGTTCATCACCTAACATCAATATATCAAGTTCATTTCTTTTAGAATAAAAATATATACTTGAAAAGACTAAAGGAAAAATTAGAAATAATATCTGTCTCCAACTAGCATTTCCTAGATATCCCATAAGCCACATAGTAATTTTAAAGGAATCTTCTCCTATCATATAGATTGAAAAGGAAGTAAAACCTCCTAAAAATGAAGAAAGAGTAATTCCAACTATAAGTAAAGTATTTACCTCTATTTTGTTACCTCTTTTTGAAATTTTAAAAATTAAAAGTGTACTAAGCATACAAGAAATAAAAGCTATTACTCCATAATAAAATTCTGGTAATTTTAACAGATAAGCTATAACAGCTCCAAAAGTTGCACTTGAAGCAATACCGATTATATAAGGATCTGCAAGTGGATTTTGAAATATTATTTGTACAATATTTCCACTTGAAGCAAGTAACATTCCAACTAAAAATGCCATTATAATTCTTGGAAGTCTTAATTCAAATACAATCATTTTCATATAATCATCCATAGGACTTAAAAATAATAAATTTTTGATTGGAATAATAACACTCCCTACAGATAAAGAGAGTGTTATTACTATAAAACTTATCAGCAACGATATTAAAAAAAATATTTTTTTCATCTGATTTCCTTTTTATTAGAATTTATATTTAAAACCAGTGTAATAAGTTGTTCTAGGAGCAGGATCATATAATCTATCTCCACTGCTAAGAGTCACACTATTATAGTATTTAGTTCCAAATACATTATCAACTCCTGCATATATATCTAAAGAATCATTTACTTGATAATTAGCTCTTATGTTAAATACAGATTTTGCTTTATCTTTTCCATATTTATTTGTGTTGTCAACAAAAGCTGCAGCTTTATACTCATATTCTGCTCCAACTGTAAATTTAGAACTTATATTATAGTCCACAGATAAAAGTAATTTATGATTAGGAACTTCAGCAATTTCTTTTCCTTCAATATTTTTGTCATTATCTTTTAATATTTTAGTTTTTACAAAGGAATAAGATTCCTTAAAAGTAAAGTTTTCAACTTTTTGTTCAGCACTTAAATCAAAACCATATCTTCTAGTTTTTCCAAGATTTGTAGTTTTAAAACCATTAGTTGGATGAGCTCTACCACCATCAAAAATAGTTGCAATTTCATCTTTTGTTTCACTATAATAGATGTCAGCACTTAGGAGAGAACCTAATAAATAATCGTTCCATCCTACTTCAAATTGGTTAGTTTTTTCAGATTTTAAATTATTTGTTACGTAATCAAAGGCTCCTGAACTAGTTCTTACTTTATCACTTAATTGAGAAGGAGAAGGTGATGTAAAGGCTCTTTCATATTTTAAATAGACATTTCCAGTATCTGAATATAAATGATTTACTGCTAATGTACCAGCCCAGTTATTCATATCTCTTTTAACAGTTGAAACATCATCTAAATTTCTTCTACTACCATCAAATTTACTTCTTTCGTATCTTAAACCTTGAATAAATTCAAAATTATTCACTTTATAAGTGTTTAAAGCAAAACTTTCAAAAGTTTTCTTTGTTAAGTCCATATGCGTGTCAACAAGTTTCATTTTTCCAACTAATTCCATTTTGGAAGCTCTTATCATATTGTCATCTGTATAACCTAAACCAACAATAACATTACTTCCATTATTATCATAAGTGTATTTATCTTTTGCTTTTATGCTAATTTTTCTATCTTCAAAATTAGAATGACTAGAAAAATCTACTCTAGAAGGATTTCTTAATTGAGCCATTAAAGCATTTAGTCTATTTGTCATAGCAAGTCTAGCACTTGCAGGTAAGCTAGGATTTCTAAGAGCAGAGCTTAAACCAGCTACTTGTCCAGCTAAAATACCCTTATACATTCCAGTACCATCACTTATTGATTCAGAAGGAATTTCTGTTTTTTGATAAAAAGCTACAACATTTAAATCATTATTATTAGTTATTTTTGAATTGTATGTCAAAGAGAACTCGTCTTTTTTAATTTTATTGTTATCATTTTTATCATCAGAACCTAGTCCACTTTGTCTTCTATCTTTATTCATTTGAGTTTCTGTTAAAGAAGCAGGATAAGTATATTTACTTCTATAACCACTATATTTAAAAGCTATATTATCTGTTTTATTTATATTATAATTAATTCTTCCAGAAAAATAATCAGAATTAGTGAAATCATAATCTCTATATCCATATTTTCTATTTTTAGAATAATTTATATCAAAGTCAAAATTACCTACACTAGTTCCTGTTGAGACATCAAATTTATTATTTCTAAAACTTGAAATTTGATATCCAATTCCACCACGAATATTTTTATTCTTATATTTTTTTGTAATAATATTTATAACTCCTCCAGAAGTTCCACTACCATAAAGAACAGCTCCTCCACCAGGAATAACTTCTATTCTTTCTATTTCATCAATATTTACAACATTAATAGGGACATTTTGGTGAGAAGTATCAAGCATATTTGCAGGAATTCCATCAACTAAAAGTTGAACAGTTGCTTTTGCTTTCTGAAAACCTTGACCTCTAAGATCAATTGCAGGATGAGCACCTTCTTTTATATTTACTCCAGGAATAGAATCTAGAACTTCTGAAACAGAGGTATAACCCTTTCCTTCAATATCTTTAGATTTTAGAATAAAAGGAGAAGTTGTAGAACTTCTTAGACTATTTTTAAAACCAGTTTCAGAATAAATGCTTTTTTCACCTAAATCTATTGTTTCTCCATAAGAAGTAGCACAAAAGATAAAAAGTGATAAGCTCATTAAGTATTTTTTCATTTTTTTGCCTCCATAGAATTAAATTTTTTTGTATCATTCCCAATAGTAAAAATTTAAAGTTTAATTCTTTATTTTTTCTAATTTAGATTTTAAAACTTCCATTTCATCAAAAATTCTATAAGAACTTCTTAACATAAGAGATGAATCTAAGATAAAAATATTTTTATTTTTTCCTGCCTTTGTTTTAGCGATAACATTAGAAGCTTCGATAATTTGCTGAGGACTATCTAAACTCATGGCACCAGCTAAAAAATCTGGATTTTCTTTCAAAATATATTCTGGAGATAGTATAGGTCTTTGACCAGGGACATTAGATGCAATATTAGTAACACCTAAATGTTTAAGTACATCTCCAGGTAAAGAATCGTCAGAAAAAGCTGTCATAGGCGAAGTTGAAAATAAAATAGCTCCTTTTAAGTTAGAAGATTTTTTATGATTTTCTTTAACAATTTTTTCTAGTTTTAAAGAAGAAACTTTTCTTAAATCTTCAGCTTCATTTTTTCTACCTGAAATAACTCCAACAACAGAAATTAACTCTAATATTTCATTTAAATTAGAAGCATTAGAAACAATAACTTTATAACCTAATTTTTTTATAGACTCAACATTTTTTAGCATCATGGAACTAACTACAACTAAATCAGGTTTATATTCAACTATTTTTTCTAAATTTAAATTACTAATACTTCCTATACTTTGAAGTTTTTCAACTTTTTCATAAGGATAAATCTTACTTTTAGTAGTCTTTCCTATAGCAACTATAGATTTTTCTCCTCCTATTTTAAATAATATTTCTATTACACCAGGATCTGTTACTATGATTCTTTTATACTCTCTAGCTTCAATCTTATTTCCATATTTATCGACAATTTCATTATTCTCAATTTTTACTGCAAATGATGTGAAACTAAAAAGAATAAAAGAGATAAATAAAATTAGCTTTTTCATTTTTCCCCTCCTTTCTTATTTAAGTACAATATTTTATTTTAAAAATATTTTGTAATGCTATATATTATACAATCAGTTATTTAAAAAAGCAACAAAAAAATCTGCATAAATCTAATTTAAAACCCCAAAATTTTATATTTCTATTAGAAACAATAAAAAAATTGTTACAAATTTTTATTTGTAACAATCTTCTAATTTTTAATAAAAACTTTATCTTTTTTTAAATAAATGTACTTTTACTATCTCTAATCTCATTTATATCATCTTTTAATTTTGACATAGTTACTTCTTTTCCATCAACACCATTGAAGCCTACTAATACTCTTTTATCTTCATATTCTTTTTTTGATAAGTAATTAACATAGAAAACATAAAAATCTATTTCTTCAAAATTCATAGTTTTAAATATAGCTAAATTTTTTATAGCTATTTCTCCTGCATTAACTATAAACTTTTCTTCATCTTTGTATAAATATAGCTTTTCTTCTTCTATAATCTTATTTAAAATAAAATTATATCTTTCAGATTTTTCTAAATTATAGTTAGATTTTGTTTCATCTAATTGTGTTTCAAAATTATATTTCTTTTCTCCATTTTCAATAAAAAACTTTATGTTATTAAAAGTTTCTTTAAATTCTATTTCTAGCACATTATTAGCATTTCCAAAGAAATCATAATTATAAGGACTTTTAGAAAAATTACATACTTCATATTCCGTGCCATTTTTTAATTTTATATAAATTCTTTTACAAGGTTTAAAATCATCAAGAATTTTTAATCCCATATAAAAGATTTTTGGAGCTAAGGATGAGATACTATCTATATCTTTTAAACTTACATCAAACTTTTCCATTACAAAAGATTTTCCAAATAATTTTAATTTTTTCTTATAATATAATCTATCTTCAATTATTTCATATTCTTCATAAGGAAAGAAATAAATTATTGCATTTTTTATTGCTTTTATTAGAAAATAACTTATCCCAATACAAGCAATACCAAATACTATAAAAATTAATATCTCTATTCCACCCTCATAGAATACTGTTATTCCTTCACTAAAAAGCTCTAAAAAAATAAACATAAGAAAAATTTGAGAAAAGAACAAAATTAAAAAACTCTCCTTTTTTTCTGATAAATCTGGATGTCTGTATATCAGCTTTTTCATTTCTATATTTAAACTTTTAGTTTCTTGATCATCTTCTATATTTTCTTCTTCAAGCTTTAAGTATTCTTTTAATTCTTTAATATATAAATCTACATCATCTTTTGGTGTTCCATAATATGTTGAAGGAGAGAATTTTTTTGCTGGAATATTCCATATCTTATATTCTTTTCCATTTTTATCTTTTATTAATATTCTTTCTTGTTCCTTAAAATACCATAAAATAGCTAATGCTGGTATATTTGTTGAAAATCTAGATGGAATTTTCATTGGTATTTTAGTAATTCTTTTTATTTCATTTAAATTAATTTCAAACTTTTCAAAATTAATCATAGCTAATTTTCTTGTATAAGAAAAATGTTCATCTGAGATAACTATTTTTTCTTCACTTAAAAAATAATTACATATTTTATATATTTTTTTTACAAAAAGATATACTAGAAAAGGTGGAAGAAATATAGCTAATAAAGTAAAGAAATTTGACATAAGTTGAGCTGCTAAATTACTTTCATTTGAAATAAATGGCTTTTTTTCTGTAGTTATAGTTTCCCAAATTCCCTGAGGTATTCCTACAACCAAATAAAATTGAATACATTTTATTGAAAAATATATTAAAGCTATTATTGCAATTATTGAGTAAAAATTGAAATGATTTAATTTTATTTCTTTTTTCTCCATTTATTCCTCCAGATTTTTAAAAGTTAAATAGTTCTTACAATACGAAAACCAAAATTTTTATAAGAATAAGTAGCTATAGTTTCACTTCTACTGATGATAAGAGAACTTTTAGCAGAGTAAGCTCCTGAACCACCTTTAATTCTTCTATAGATATTATAAGGCTCAAAAGTTTTATATGTGTATAATTTTCCATTTTCTATCTCACCAATTGTATCATAACACCATTCCCATATATTACCACTGCAATCAAAAAGCCCTAGCTGATTTGGCTTTTTTAATCCTACCTCTTTTATTGAGACATCATTATTTTTAAAATCTGAATTACTAAGATACCAGGCTACTTCATCTATATTATTACTTCCTGAATATTTATATTCAAAAGTCCCTTCTTCTATTGCTTTTTGTCCTCCACTTGCAAACCATTCCCATTCTATTTCTGTAGGTAATCTAAAACCTTCTGTATTTTCAAAGTTTGCTTTATCAGGACTTACTATTTTTTCTCCTAATTCTTTTATCATTAATGTTTCTTCTAAACTTTTACTCAATTCATATACAGGCTCTAAACCATATTTTTCACTTAGTTTATTACAGAATTCTAGTGCTTGCCACCAATTAACAGTTTCAACAGGCTTATATAATGCTTTAGCTTCTGAGGGATTATTTTCCATAACTTCTAACCACATTAATTGAGTTGTAGGATATTTACATACTTCTATATCAAAAACTTCCTTTAATTCATTTGAAAAAGAAGGGATATATTTTCCACCTTTAACTTTTATCATATATTCATCTTCAAAATTTTTTAATTCTATCTCTTTCTCTTTCATTTTTTTTACCTCATTAAGAATAAATTTTCTCTTTTTCTAAAAATTCTTCCATTCTTCTTCTCCTTCTTATCCATGGGGTAGCCCACGTAATGCAAACATCATTATTGAAAAAAATGGTAGTACTAAAAATAAAAGCCCTAATAAAAAAAATATAAAATAAAAGCCCTTTCTCTTAAAAATCAATAAAAAGAAGTTTGTTAGTATAAATAAAATATCTATTCCAAGAATAATAAGGTTGAAAGAAATTATAATATCTTCTTGATGATAACTATCAAAAAAATAAATAAAGTTTATTATTAATAATATAACTATAGCAGTTACCATTTTTGTTTTAGATGGAAATTTCTCAACATTTAAGTGTTCATTTATAAATGATAAAATTAAGAACACAATTAATATTATAGAAATACTAGTTAAAATTATTAGTTCCATTTAT
>ERZ772999.587-NODE-587-length-22668-cov-7.742051_pt1 | contig 22668 bp, 28 predicted proteins | sample MGYA00511467_ERZ772999 | MGnify/ENA primary metagenome ERZ772999 (study PRJEB29015, sample SAMEA2738064) | human oral metagenome | biome: human oral; feature: human-associated habitat; material: saliva | place: China | collected 2218 ... | reverse complement strand
GAACTTCCTATCGAAGTTAACGAAACACTTATCGTCGAATTGTACTCCAAATAATACATACAGTTCTACAAATGCACAAAGCACAGTACTTATGCGTATAGGTACTGTGCTTTTTCGTTTAAAAATAGTTAAAATTTGTATGCGTTGCTCAACCGTTGCACAACCTTTAACTAAATGATGATGGTATTTTATTTACTTCTTCGATGTACTGCTCAATCGTTTTATGGGTATACACATCTGCAGTGATGTCTTTACTTTGTGTGTGGCCAACAATAGCTTTTAGAACATAACGATCCATTCCATAATTGCTAGCCAAGGTTACGAACGTATGACGGGTGTCATGTGGTAGGTGGTCAGATATACCGACCTCTTTACAAAATCGTTTTATTGGCTTTCCTAGGTACTTTGAAGTGTACCCATGAGGGATAAGTGTATCAGATTTAGAAACGCTCGCCTTGGCGTAAATTTCACGATAAAATGGCATAACACAGTCGGCAATAGGTATTAATCTATCCTTGCCGGCTTTTGTTTTTACACCGCCAATGATATATTGTTTATCTAGGTGCACGTTTTCAATCTTTATGGATAGTAGCTCTATTGGTCGCATACCGGAGTAGATATACATTAATAGGAGCTTGGCTATATCTAGGTGAGCATGTTCCCATATGGTTTGAATTTCAGCCTCTGTAAATGGCTTATGTATGTCTGATTTCTCAGCCGGTTTTAACTCGAGGAGGGCTGCATAATTCTTAACGATGATATCGTTCTTAATAGCTGACTCAAAAGCACCATTCAAACCTTTTAATATGATAGCTATAGATGAACGACTTAAATGGCTATTTTCATCGATTATAGCCTGCAGGTGCACGAGTTTGATTTCTTGTATAGGTTTATTCCAAATCGAGGTTAACTTCGCTTGTGCGGTCGAATATCCGCCTTTTTTGACATCTATTCCTTTTCGCTCTTTGTCGGCTATCATCCAACGCCAACATTCACTGAATAAGACTTTCTTCGTCTCAAACTTCTCAGGGTAGATACCATACTCTGATAAGGCATCCCATGCTTCTTTTGATTTAGCATAATAACCAATCGTCTTACGCTTACACTTGCCGTCCTCATCGTAGCCAATAGTTACGACTGCACGGTAAGGCTTGCGCAATGGTTTATGTTTCATTTTGTAAACGGATCCAGAACCGTTAGCTCGTTTCATGGCCATAAACAATTATCCTCCTTGGTATAGTGAATAGCCTTAGAGGTATGCTATAATAATTGTGGAGTAAAAATAGAGTACCTCTAAGGTATGAAATTTTTAATAGCCCTCACTGCGGTGAGGGCTTATTTTTTTAGTTAATTAGTCTTATATACTAAGTTATTTTCTTTATCGATGATATCTGCTATCTTTTCAGCAGTAATAGGGATTTCTATTTTATCACCATTACCATTGATAAACTTAATTGTATACGGTGCATTAAGCACTACATTTTTAGGAAAAGCGTAATACTCGATAGCATAGCTATGTGGCATTGCTTCATAAATAACTGAGTTCATCTGTTCAGGCATAATATACTTACCGTCTTTTTCAATAAGTAATCGTTGCGATGGTAATTGTTGAGCTACAGTGCCTGCTAATGGATTCTTAAGATGCATTGCATAAGTGGCAATATATACATAGTCATTGCTATTTACTACTGCGCTCTTAAATGCTTCTCCAGGAAATATTAGGCGCTCGTCTTTAGAGTAAGCAATATACTTAGCGATTGTGCCAGGTGTAACTAATACGGCGGCACCACCTGCGCCGCTCCGGAGTTCAACACCATAATTGACAGGATTTTCTAACTTGCGATCTGTCTTATATGCTTGGCCAATATTCCATATTTTGTTGTAAGTGTCTGCTGTCACATCAACAAACTGAGCAAACGAATTAGCCGCAGTCATGCTAAAAAGTGCTATTATAGGTAATAATTTACGTAATTTCATTTTTAAAATCTCCTAAATTTTAGATAGTGCATAAGTACGACCAATAGGTGTCCACGATCCTAACAAATCTCTAGCACTCTTAAATACGTCGTACTCTGATTTTGTTATACAAGCTAATACTTGTTCGTAGTCATATCTTGTTTTTATATATGGGAATATATTGCTGAGTTGATCGCTGTAAAAGTTCAAAATATCTTGGTTAATTGTTGGCGATTCCCTATACACTTTGCTACTAGCTAAAGAAGCGGCATGTTTACTTAATCCAAATAAATGTCTGTACATAAAATATAAATCCTGAAAGGTTGCCGAGCCTTTACGATATTTAGAAATTGCACCTAAAACTAATGTAGTTGGAGCCAAAATTTCTCTGGTAAACGTATTAGCTTCCCATTCCATTAGCTTTCTTTCGTCGTTACTGCTGTCCGGGCAAGCTAATTGGTGCTCACGAATAATGTGCCCCGCTTCATGATAAATACTCCATATTTTGCGGGCTTTGGTAGAAACGTCGGAATTATATAATAGATGGAATTGTTGTGTTGATGGTAGGTAATATGATACGGCATCATTTGATTGAGTTAACCGATTTAGCTGAAAAGAGCTTATATTATAATCTCTCTCGACTTCTTTGTAAGTCATTATGTTGACGCCATAGTTATCAACCAAATATCTTAATATGGGTCTGGCTGTTAGTTTTAAATTGGTGGTTAGTTTAGGCCTTATTTTATTGGCTGTTTGTACTACATTTTCTTTACTAGTCGATATCATCATCCTCGGGCATTTTACCTCCTTGCTTAGTATAAAGATATTGGGCATAAGAACTTAGCTCCTTTTTTGACGCATTGTCTAATGATTTATAGTTTCGTTGTAATGCAATTAAATCGGGATCAAACGAATCATCTAAACGAGAGCCGTCTTCCAAAGTGGCCAAGTAATCCGCAGAAATCCCTAGTCCGCTACAAATTTTGAGGATATTATCTATAGATGCTCCGCCTACATTTTTAAGAATAGATAAAAGTGTTGTATAAGGCATATCTATTGATGCCGCAAATCCTCTAATACTATCTACTTGTAGTATTCGTTCTTTTAAAAATTCTTCTCTGGTCATTGTTGTCTACTCCTAACTAACTAGCTATCTACACCCAATTATAGCATCGTAAACACGATATTTCAATATCTAAACACGATATTTCATATATAAATTAGTTTACAAAGAAGATTAAACAACCTTAAATTTGACATGCACGATATTTCGTACTACAATTAAGCCATAGAAACACACGATATTTCGTGTGTTGGTACTAATTTTTAAATATAGAGAAAGGGGTGAGCCTATATATGTACCCAAATGTAAATGCAGAGCTTGGACGTTTAGGTTGGAGCAGAAAGGATTTATCTACTAAAACAGGAATAAGATATATGACCTTGATAGATAAATTAAACGGAAAGTACCCTTTGCTGCTTGGCGAGGCTATTAAAATTAAATCTGCACTTGGCGTGAGTGAGTCTTTAGATTATCTTTTTTTTAAAAAATAACACGATATTTCGTGTATTTAACATTTACAGATGAAAATATAGGAAAAGTAGTAAAGGAGGTAAAAATGATCACTAAAACAATTTCCGTTTCTCAGATGGCTTCTGTACTCGGAATTAGCCTTACCGCAGTCCGTGAAGGAATTGCGATAGGTAAATTTCCGTTTGCCTACGCTTGGCAGTCACCAGGAAAGAGGTCAAGAGCCTTTGTGATAGACAAGGAAGGTTTTAAGACCTATCTGATGCACGCATTAGGTTGGGATTTAAAAATTATCGATGCAGAATTTAAAGCTGCACATATTCATTAGGAGGAATTAATCATGACATGGATTGAGGAGGACGATGAATAATGGGTTATATGTTAATTGGTACGTTTTGGGTCGCAGGTTCTATGGGAGCCTTAGAAGTTGACCAAATTGGATATATGCAATTCCTTATTCAATCGATCATAGGTTTAGCGTTATCAATATATGGTTATAAAAAGGATATGGCAGAAGTAGAAGCCGAGGAACGTGAAGTCAATTATATTCCTAAAATAAGAAAATACGGCGAATACTGCCAGAATCCATATTACAAATAGGAGGGGGAATATGAATTATATTGATGTGATTTGCGTGTTATTTATTCTCTTTGTGATGGCCGCTTGCATTATGTTTTACGGCGGTCTGGTTTGGGTACTAATACGATGAGACGTCCGGTTCGAACATGTGCTAAATGTGGAGTTAGATTAATTCCATATACTTACAGTTACGTTTATGACGAGATAAATCGAAAAGCTATTAGGGTGTGTAAGCGTTGCCACGACGAACATATCAAAAGTAAATGTAAAAAAGCCCGTACTCACGGCAATGAGATACGAGCTCTAGTTAAATAACCAAGTTAATTGTAACACATTAAGTCGTTACTAAAAAGGAGGTATTATGCCTGAACTTGTAGCAAAGAAAAAATCAAAACCAGCTATAAATACATTTGATTTTAGCTTCTTTGAAAAACATAACGGTAAACATGATAGAGCTATGAAAGTTGCTATTGTTACATGTAAGAGCTATATCAAATTATCAATGATGGCCTATCGGAAAATTAAAGGCCCAGAGTATTTCAAGGTGGGTATTGATATTAATAACAGAGTAATATGTGTATCTCCCGCAGTGGAGAACGAACCATTTGTGATTAAACCGACGGCGAGTCAGATTGAAAGAAATACTATTTTTATATCTAAAAGTCATAGCGTAATTCAAAAACTCAAGGAAATTGGAATTCCCAAAATTGTTGAAGGGAAATTAGTTGATGATGAATTACTGTTTAAATTCTAAAGGAGAAACTATCATGGAAAATCAAAATATCTTAACTATTAAATTCAATACATTGGACGATTTAGCAGTGCAAGTAGCAGATTGGCATGAACGTCTAAATCATCAATGCTGCGGTAGTTGCTCAGCGACTTCCGTTATGCCTATTGCCGAAGTGCAACCTGCTAACGGTAAGAGCCTTGAGCTTGCTGAAGAGGCTCTTAATGCAGAATTCAAGAAGTGTGTTGAACGCGAGCAGTCTGACAAGAAGGATATCAAAAAGGTTTCTAAAGAACAAACATCTGATAACATTCCAGTGCAGCCATTAGACGCAGAACCTGTTGAACCAAAAGAAGAGCATACGCCACAACAGGAAAAAATTGAGCCTAAAGATGCGCCTGCGCAGGAAGTTGAAAACACGTTAGATGTAACACCGGAACCTGTAGATAAAAAAGCCTTTTATAAGGAATTCCGTGAATGGATGGGCGAAGATGGGGTAAAAGCAAAAAAAGCACTTGCAATTTTTAGCAAACATGGTGTTACTCGTCCATCTAGTGACTCTTTGACAGATGATCTTATTACTGATTTGAAATCCATCATGGCAGAGAAGGAGGCTTAAATATGGCTAAGCAACAATTTAAAAGCCAAGCAGATATATGTAAGAAGTCGTTAGATATATTACATAAAGCAATTGAAATGGACCCTGGTAACGTTGAAGAATACCAAGCTGGTATTGCTTACACAGAAGGAGTTATGAAAGCATCTAATGCGATTGTAAAAGCATTTGATGTGGTCGAGCCTCCTAAGTCAGCTGCTCCTAAGGATAAAACGGAAGATGTTGCAAAGGAAGAAAAGCCAAAGCGTACACGTAAGACTAAAACAGCTAAAGAACCTACGTCAGTTGATAATCAACCGGCTACAGCTGAAATACAGCCAATGGTTGAGCCTGGTGTAGAAGATAACGCTGACCTCTTTGCTATGTTTGGCGATTAAGGCGGTGGTATTCTGTGGAAACTGTGTCAAGTTTATACATCCGCAAAATGTTCGACAGCATCATAATTGAAAAACATTATGATGCTGCTTACACAACAATTCACCATTGCGATTGCAATCATACATTTGGTGGTACATGGAATCGCAAATATAGCATGGGTAGCGGATATTATACCGGTGCAAAATGTTATGTTTGCCCTAATTGTGGAACTCGCTCCGAACCATATGTACACAAAGTGATATTAACATGTGATGACGAGGAATTATTTCCTAAAGAAATGTTTTTTGAGGTCGTTAATTGCAAAGACTTCCTCGATCTTCGTATTAAATATAAAGGTATTCAGCTATTTTGGGATGGAACGTCTGAAGATGGCTCTTATAAAGAGGTTTTGCGTTTTGATTTCAAAGCCAGAAAAGCTTTTTATATCGATGAAGATAAGAGAACACATGAACTCACAGTCGATTATATTCGTGAGTATGATAATCCGATTATGCCAATTTTAAAATACATAGGAAAATCATATGCAGTTCATGGAGTTAATAAAGAACATTTGGCCAAACTCTTCAAAAGCCTGCGCATAACATTTGAAAAACGCTTGACAGAACAGTGTGGATATAAAGTAAAAGATGTTTATATCCCACATTCGATTCGTGAATATGGCGGATATGGGATTTATATGCTGGTTAATATGATCTTAAAGCTCAGAGCTCCTGATATGCCTGCTGTCACTAAAATTCTAAAAAGCAACATTAAATGGACTTCACGCTATTGGATTGGTTCCATAAGAGATCTGCATTTTGATGATTCGATTTTAACTATGACTAAAAAGGGGACCGGATTCTTAGAAGCGTTGCGAATTTATCATCGAGCTCCTGATAGTAAATTATTGCGTAGCATGATGGTTAATGACCCTATGATTGTTAAGCTATCAGATATGCTGAATGTTTTTAAAGATGAAAATAATCGAAGGACAATATTGACTCTTAATCGAGACAAAGGGTTCGATGATGTATCTGCGAAAATAATTAATGCAGCTCATTTAGATGAGAATATGGGTGTTAGGACTAAAAAAATACTTAATATGTGGCTTGGCCTTTCCAAACGATATGGTGAGCGAAATTTATTACGATATTTGCTGAATGTCACTGCATCAGATATCAGGGATATTGTTAATATGTACAGGCAAATAAATGGTAAGTATATAGCTCAAGTTTGGAATACTAATTGCAAGTTAAAAGACTTCCATGATGTTGTAGTTAATATTTACAACAAACAAGAGTACGGTGACGTAATTCTTCCGGAAATTCCTCAGCTACAAGCTGATGTAAACGGAATGCACTTCATGGTTCCTAAAACTGCAGCTGATTTGATGGTTGCAGGTAAACGGTTAAAAAATTGCGTTGGATCATACCGAGATAGTGTTATGAAAGGGACTACTGCAATAGTGATTGTCACTGACGATGCAATGAAGCCGGTAGCATGCCTAGAATTGGCCAATAAAGGTAAAAAGAAAGGTCGTCAAATATTCGATTTAGTACAGGCGAAGCTCGTTGCTAATGAAAAACTAAAAAAGAATGCTCAAATTAATTCGACGGTCATGCAATGGGCCAATCAATTACAGATTGAGCCGCACACCATTGATGTGGAGGCCACTGTTGTATAGGAGAATGATATGAAACTCACAAAATTAGAATTACTAAATTTTAAAGGGCTAAAGTCCTTTGCCATAAATATTAATGGCGATGTCGTAATCCGTGGCGATAATGCTACTGGTAAAACGACTGTATTTGACGGTCTGTGCTGGCTCCTCTTTGGTAAGGACAGCCTAGATCGGGCTGATTTCGAAATTAAGACATTGGATGGTGGCGAACCTATCCATAAAGTCAATCACGAAGTAACAGGGACCTTCACATTAGATGAAGGAGGTGCTATTGAGCTCAAACGTATCTATCGTGAAAAGTACTCATCCCCTCGTGGCGGTGAAGTAACTCTCACAGGGCATACGACAGACTACTTTGTCGATGGGGTTCCTAAAAAAGAAAAGGAATATAAGGAGATTGTAAATTCATTAGTTGATGAAAATATTTTCAAATTAATTACTAATCCGTTGTATTTCAACGAAACATATTCCTGGCAGAACCGCAGAAAGCTATTACTTGAGATGTGCGGAGATATATCAGATGAAAATGTTATTGCAGAATATAGTGAGCTAAAAGCATTGACTGATATCTTATCAGGCCATAGTGTAGACGATCATCGAAAGGTAGTAGCTGCTAAGAAAACCGCCATCAATAAAGAGCTGGATATGATTCCAGTTCGAATTGATGAGGCCTTGCGCGGGAAACCTACCATTGATACTCCTCGAGACGTTCTTATTCAGGAGATTAGCTTAGCAACTACAACGCTAGAAACTCTAGAGGCAGACAAAGCATTGTTAGTGAATGGACATGCGGTTGTTGATACTAGAGCGGAGCTTAGAGATGTACAACGTCGATTGATGGCTCGTGAAAGTGAACTGCAGATGGAATATAAAAAACAATCTGCATTAAAGTCGAATGAATACGATATGGTTGTATCTGAACTTAACAATCTATCTTCTAAGGTTGAGAACACAAAGCATCGTCTTGATGCATCCAATAGGGATATTCAAGTTATCGAGAGCGTTATTAACGAGTTAATGCATCAACGTCAGCAGGTTAATGCAGATACATTTGTAATGGATATTGATGAGAATTGCCCGACCTGTGGACAAAAACTTCCTGCAGAGCAAATTCAAGCTGCACGTGAAAAAGCTGAAACGAATTTTAACCTTAGAAAATCTAAGCGATTAGAAGAAATCAATCAGTCTATTGAACTGAAGCAACAAGACATTGAGAATATTAAAAAGAGAGATGCCAGCTTAGAGCCTATTGAAACATTAGAGGCCCTTATTAAGGCGAAAGAACTCGTCAAACAAACAATATCTGATGAGATTGGAACGCTAACAGCGCCGGTGCTTGATGATGATTCTATATATGCTGATTTAAAAGCAGAAGAGTTTATGTTGCAGATGAAACTCGATGAATCTAACACTGATCACTCTGAAGAAATTGCAGACATAGACAAACGTATTGCTACAACGAAAGAACACCGCTTTAACCTTGAAACTGAATTAAATAAATACGAAGAGGCTAAACGGATTGATACTCGTATAGCGGAACTAGAAACACGGCAGGCTGAATTAGCAGCGGAAAAATCAAAGTTGGATGAGGCCTCATATCTAATGGATGAGTTCATCAAAGCTAAGGTCAATATGCTAGAAGATGTTATTAACTCGAGATTCAAACTAGCGCGATTCAAGATGTTTAATGTTATGTTGAACGGCAATGTGGAGGAATGTTGCGAAACTACCTATAAGGGAGTTCCGTATCGAAGCATGAATAATGCTGCACGTATAAATGTAGGTCTTGATATCATCAATGCCTTAACAAAGTATTTTAAAGTTGAGGCACCTGTATTCATTGACAATGCCGAAGCCGTGACTGAATTCGTTCCTGTTAATAGTCAAACCATTAAGCTTATCGTTGATGAATCAGAACCACAATTAGTGGTTAAGGAGGTGTAGATATGGACGAATTGCAAGTTTTCAATAACATTTCTTTTGGGCAAGTTAGAGTCCAGGAGTTAGACAATGAAGTATGGTTTGTAGCAAAAGATGTATGCGAATGTTTAGGCATTAATGATACATCTAAAGCTGTAGGGCGTTTAGATGAAGATGAAAAGGGTACGAATTCAATTCCTACCCCTGGAGGCAATCAGAATTTATTGACTGTAAATGAATATGGGCTATATAGCTTGGTGCTTTCAAGTCGAAAACCTGAAGCCAAAGAATTCAAACGTTGGATTACGCATGATGTAATCCCTGCTATTAGAAAAACCGGTTCTTATTCTATGGTGATTCCGCAGACATTGCCTGAAGCTCTTAGAGCATATGCCGATGAGGTAGAATCACATAATGCAACGAAAGCAATTGTAGCACAACAAGAACAGCAGATTGCGGAGTTTAAACCGGTTAAGGATTACGTAGATAAAATTCTATCAAGTAAATCCTGCTTAGCGATTACTCAAATTGCAGCTGACTATGGCCTTAGTGCTCAAGAGTTAAATAAAATTTTGCATGAAGCCGGTCTACAACGTAAGGTCGGTGATCAATGGATTCTGTACAAACAACATATGTCTAAAGGTTTCACCAAATCAGAAACCTTTACATTCTGCAGAAGTGATGGTCGCTTAGATTCAAAAATCACGACTAAGTGGACACAAAAAGGCCGCTTAGAAATTCATAGTATCTTAACTAAATTAAACATCCACGCTGTATGTGAAGACGTAGCATAGGAGGTACATAATGGGTGAGGTAACAAAAACACAAACTCAAACACCATCGCTTAAAACTATGGTGTCTAGTGAGTCGGTAAAGAAACGTTTTAATGAAATCTTGGGTAAAAAATCAGCGGCCTTTGTGTCTAGCTTGATTTCTGTATCTAACAATAATGAACTTTTATCTAAAGCTGACCCTACTACAGTTATTACTGCAGGTGTGATGGCAGCCACTTTGGACCTTCCAATCAATCAAAATTTGGGATTTGCCTATATTGTTCCTTTCTACAACAGTAAAAAGAAAATTAATGAAGCTCAATTTCAAATGGGTTACAAAGGGTATATCCAGTTGGCTATGCGCACAGGTCAATATAAGACCATTAATGCTAGTGAAATCTACGAAGGCGAAATCAAACGCCACAACAAACTTACAGGCGAATTCGAATTAGGCGAGCGAACTGGTGATAATGTAGTTGGTTACATCGCTTATTTCAAGCTCATTAATGGTTTTGAAAAGTATTTATATATGTCTAAAGAAGATGCTGAAGCACACGCTATAAAGTATTCCCAAACATACAAAAGAGGTTTTGGTCTTTGGAAAACTGACTTTGACGCAATGGCTATCAAAACAGTACTAAAACGTTTGTTAAGTAAATATGGCATTCTATCAGTCGAAATGCAGAACATGGCTAATGCAATCTCTGTAGATGGCGCCGTCATTCGTGATAATAATGGCGAGCTCACCCCTGATTTCGAAGGTGAAACTATCGATGTTCAATCAGATGTAGCAGAAACAATCGCTAATAATGCAAATTCTGAAGCCATTGACATAGAACCTGGTCCTGCCAGTGAGTTTGTTAATCCTGAAACAGGCGAAGTCGTCAATATGTTTGGTGATTAATCGTGATTAGTATTCAAGCATTCGGTAGTAGCTCAAAAGGGAACTGCTACCGAATCAAAACCTCAACTAATGGAGATGAATTATTACTAGATGCAGGGTTAGCATTTAAAGACATACAGCGGTATTGTCGATTTAATTTTGTACATCTCTGCGGTGTATTAGTGACTCATCAACATGGTGACCATTGCAAGGCAGTGTCTGATTTATTAAAACTCGGACATCGTGTGTACATGCTAAAAGACACAGCTGAGGCTATCTATGTTGCCGGACATCATAAAGTGGTCTATATAACGCCTAAGATTCAATTTTCTGTTGGTAATTTTACTATCTTACCATTTGAATTAGAGCACGATGTTCCGAATGTTGGGTTTTTAATAACCGACGGAGAAGAAAAACTTTTATACATCACTGATACCTATTATTGCCGTTTTAGGTTTAAGGATGTGGACCACATTATGGTTGAATGCAATCATTCATATGAAATCCTAAACCAACGCGTTGACGATGGATGCCTACATGAGAAACGTATGGAACGATTAATTCAATCCCATTTTTCGCTAGAGAATGTTATTAAATTTCTAAAGTCTATGGACCTTACTAAGTGCCAGGACATTCGACTGCTTCATTTATCTGATGAAAACTCCGATGCAGCTATGTTTAAACAAGCTGTTGAAGCCGCTACCGGTAAATATGTAATCGTAGAACAAGAAAGGAGTCCATTATGATTGTTAAATCGATTCAAATTACAGATAACGATATCAATATCGCCTATCAGAAACCATCTGCTACTGGTCTGACAGATGTCTTTACCATTAAATCTAAAGATGACCCACGACCTGAACTCATGCAAGCTTTCAGCCGACTACAGGCTATTATGAAAAAGAACTTTGAATTCCTAGAGGAGTTTAACATCCCGTTTGTCGTACGGTCATTCAAGTTTAAATATGGCGTTATCGAGGATGTGGTGGAGAAAGTCAGCGTTGAAGGCATTATACAAGATGCAAACTCTACTGATGAACTTAAATTCAAGACTGATTGGTTGTCGGTAGAGTATGCAGATCGTACATTTGCTATTTCAGTGCAAGACTTAATCGATGAATGTGTAAAGTTTATTGCTGGCAAACGTGCACAAGGCGCTTTATTTGCAGACGAGGAATGATGATTTATGGCGAAAAATCAATCATACTATTTTAGTCATGACATCAACGCGAGCGATGACCCTAAAATCGCCGCTATGATTTCAGAACTAGGAATGATTTCATATGCCTGGTGGTGGATACTAATCGAAAAATTAGCCGCAGCAGATGACTATAAATTGCCACTAAAAAAATATACATTCGTTGCTCTGGATAATAAATTAAGAATGAATGATGAACAAATTTTAACAAGTGTTCAACAGGTGTTCAACAAAAATCAACACGTGTTGGAACAAAATCCAATGTGTTCATTTTGTTCATTTTTGTTAATTTATTTGTTGATTCATGACTACGAATTATTGGACTGTGATGACGAATATTTTTGGTCACCAAGCTTAATTCGAAGATTTGAATTTAAAAAAGTGAAAGAGGAAACTATCCGCGAAAAACGTAGGTTGGCAGGCCTTAAAAGCGCAGAGTCTCGCAAGGCAAAAAAACAAAATTTAACACATGTTCAACAAAATTTAACACATGTTCAACAAAATTTAACACATGTTCAACAAAATCAACTAATAAAAGAAAAGAAAAGAAAAGAAAATAATATAGAGAGAGATACGCGCGCGCGTGAAGATGAAAATCCTCTATCTATGTTTGACGATGATGAAGTAAAAAATAAGCCCATTTACGATTTGTACATGAAAGCAATCGGAGATGTATCACCTGTCATTAAAGACCGGTTAGATGATCTGGTTGAGTCTTATGGGAAGGAACGAGTTATTGTGGCTATCAACACCACAGCTGATAATGGCGGTAATAGCATCAAGTATGTTGAAACTGTCACGGCAGGGAATCTAAAGAAGGAGGTGCAAAAAGATTTTGGAGCAAGTAAACGTAACGGAAATGCTAGAAACGTTTCTCGAAAAGATGAAGAAGTCGACTGGCAAGCAGAGTACGAAAGAGTCCATGGTAAAGGATGAGTTCTTTTATCCGGTATATGATAAACCTGTAGTGATTAAGAGTGATGTCAATGGAGATTATGCTGCTGTTGGTATCCCTCGGCGATACTATGATATGGATTTTGAGTGGCTGCGTAAACATGGACATTTCCCTAAAGAAAATGCAGATGCTTATGAAGTTGTTAAGCGGTACTCAGATAATTTAAAGTCTAATATTGAAGCTGGAAAGGGGCTCATATTGAGGGGCCCTGCTGGTACAGGAAAAACATCTATTGCTGTTAGCTTGCTAAAAGAAGTTATTGCGTTAGGAAAAAGCTGCATGATGATTTCGATGCCCAATTTATTAGACACGATGCTCTCTTTATCAAAAGGTGATAATGTAGCTTTTATGAACTATGAGCAGAAATTACGTAGTATCCCATTGTTATTGTTGGATGATTTTGGGGCAGAGTACTCAAAGTCAGAATGGGTAGCGACTAAGGTTGATAGCATAATAATTGATAGGTATAACAATATGCGGTCAATTATTCTAACAACAAATTACAGCGAAACTTGGACAAAAGATCATTATAGCCAACGGATATATGACCGTTTAAGAGGAGAATATGCTGAAGCTATATTTTTTGGAGAATCACACCGATGAAGATTATCCTGCGTTGTCAGTTTCGATTTAGAAAGAAAACACATGATAGGTTCCCTACGTTGAACGAGTACATTGATTGTGAACGTGGTTCGACCATAGCGGCGGCTGCTATGAAAAAGAAATGCACTGAGCAGGTCAAAGAACAATGTCTATTACAACAGATAGAATCGGTTAAGGGTAAAGTAGACCTGTTATTTGAATGGCACTCATCAACCAGGCATGATCCTGACAATGTAGCGTTCGCTAAGAAATTTATTCTTGATGGTCTACAATTGGCAGGTGTGCTAGAAAATGACAATAGAAAGTTCATAGGAACAATGGCCGATGAAATCATAACGGATACAGAAAATTATGTAATTCTACATATTTCAGAGCATATGAGTATATTCCTGTAGTAATAAATGCCTCTAGGATTAAAATATTGGCGCCTAGACGGCGTTTAAAAATATTATGCAATAAAAACCATTACGAGCTATTTTTAAACGAACGGAGAGCGAATGAGGAAAAGATTAGTATATGTGGCTCACCCTTATGGCGGGAAGAAGAGCAATAAAGAAAAAATAGACAAAATCATGCAAGAACTGGTGATGGTTGATATTACACATGACTATGTATCACCTATCCATAATTATGGGTTCATGTACTTAACCGGAGACCAATATCAATTTGGCTTAGGGATATGTTTAGGCCTACTCAATCATTGTGATGTACTGGTCTTGTGTGATGGCTGGGAGACTAGCCGAGGTTGTAAAGGCGAATATGAATACGCCGAGAAACATGGTATTGCTACATTTGTGTTAAGCGAATGGAAAGCAATGAACATGATTTAATTATTGTTAGATGCTTCTTTTGAAGTTGGTATAAACACAATTCGGACTAAACTACAAATTAAAAAGGGGGGAGATGTATTTGAATGAATACGAAATTGAAAAGATTACTAGGTTAGCCACTGAGGTGGCCACAAAAACCTACTATGAATTAGCCAAGCAAGAAAATGCACAGTTAGGTCGTAAACTTCGACACAACACGATCAAGCTACTTAAGCATTATAGTCAGTTACAGTCATACGTAGACAATGCTATCACGGATTCGACACAAGCCGAGGATATATGGCTCAATGAACTGTTAATTGATATGTTTGACGATAAAAGCATTGTGAAAGTAAATGCGATTGTTAAATCTAAAGAAAAAACAGCATTGATGATGAGGCATGTGAATAACATGCTCGATATCTATGCTGAGAAGTGTAGCGACAAGCAATTCAAATATTGCGAATGCATGCGCAGGTATTATATTGATGGAGAAACCTTAGAAGAGATTGCTGAATCATTTCCTGAAAAGCCTGATGTACGAACCATTCATAGGTACATCGCTAGAGGTATTGAAGAGCTATCCGTACTCTTATGGGGTGTAATTGGACTAAACACAAAATTGTCATAAAACTGTCGTGGACATGTCATTCTTGACAATTTATAATGATAGTGTGAGTTAATAGGGAAACAAATTAATCTCTCTCGACAAAGTGAATACCTAGAACACAAAAGCAAGAAGACCGCTAAATCTATACGATTGGGCGGTCTTTTTGTATACAAATTTTAAGGAAGCGAGGTGAATACGATTGACTGATGTGTATTGTGAAAAGAGGCGATGCCTTAATAATGTGAAAGGTTGGTGTAAGGCCAATGGTATTCATATTGATCATATGTGTAAATCGTATGCGCCTTCACGTTCTTTAATCAAAACTAAAACGGCGAAGGTTCATAAAGACCGCGGTAAGTTTAAACAGAATAAAGGAGTATTGAAATAATATTGGAGCGCCCGCTTCAGGTTTTTTCCAAGTTCTAATTATCAATACCAATTATAAATGAGAATTTGAGAATTGGGAAAAGGTACTCCCTAGCACAAAAAACGCCGCTGGTCGGCTCCGCGCGATATTTGTCTCTGTGTAGGAGAAATTTTCCTGTTGAAAGTTGAGTGTCAAGAGACAGAAAGGAGGTCGTCAATGGCCGACGCAAAACCGAGAGTCAAATTCAATACCGCAGGCGATTTACTCGTATCAAGTGCTCAGCTTTGTGACCTTCTACGAGTAACCCCTGAAATTATTTCCAGGCATCATAAATCAGGGATGCCGAAAGCTGCCACAGGGTGGTGGAATCTTAGAGAGGTGCTTGCGTATCTTGGACATGCAAAAGGTGATAAAGCAAAAGACCAATCTGCAGCCACTCGAAAGTTAGTTGCTGAAGCTGACTTAAAAGAGTCTAAAGCAGCACGTGAAAAAAAACTTCTTGAAATATTAGAGGGTGAATACATATCTCGTGCAGATGTTGCTAAGGAATGGTCTGGGCGAGTACTTGAATTGAAATCGTCATTTATTAAATTGGCGAAACGAATTGCAAGTGAATTCACGGATCCAGAGGAACGGGCGAATGTAGAAAAGGTGGTGAATGACGTTGTCGAAGACTACCTCGAAAGCTACGCGCGTAAAGGTGAGTACACGCCGGAAATCAAAGTCAGTCGAAAAGCAAAGGCCAAAGGTTGATTGGTTCCCTGAAGAACTTGAAGCGTTCAAACCCCCAGAACGATATACGGTTTCGGAATGGGCGGATAACTTCAGAGTGCTAACGAGTGTATCTGCAGAACCAGGCAGGTGGCGTACTAATCGAACGCCTTATCTCAAAGAGCCTATGGATAGATTTACTGATCCACTCATTGAAAAGATAGTCCTTTGCTTTGGCGCACAGTTAGGTAAGACAGAAACAGAACTTAACATGATAGGGTATGCACTAGACCAAACATCCTCCCCTACCATGATGGTGTATCCAACAGATACCATCGCTAAGTTCGCTAGTGATAAGCGTGTGCAGCCTATGATTAAATCTATAAAATCAATTAGTGACAAGTTCGATGAGAACAGCAAATTGCTGGAGTTAGATTTCAACAACGGCAATTACATGGTGCTTGTGGGAGCGAACTCTCCAAGTAGCCTTTCGAGTCGATCAATCAAATATCTATTCTTCGATGAAATTGACAAATACCCTGCCTTTGCTGGCAAGGAGGCAGACCCAATTAAACTGGCGACGGAACGTACAAAAACGTTCGTCGATAAAAAAATTGTGATGGTGTCTACTCCTACGGTCGAGTCGGGTAATATTTGGCAGGCGTTCATGAGTGCGAATGAGCGCCGACAGTATTACGTGCCGTGCCCACATTGTGGGGTGCCGCAGACCCTCAAGTTTAAACAGATAAAATGGTCTGAAGAACACAACGATAATGCGGACATGATACGTGATACAGCGTACTACGAATGTGAACACTGCGGAGAACGTATTTACGATAAGCACAAAATGGAAATGTTAAGAAGTGGTGAATGGAGAGCGGTAAACGAATCGCAAAGTAAAGTCCGCTCAGTATCGTATCACTTATCGTCAATATATTCGCCGTGGGTCACATTCGGAGACGTTGCTTATGAGTTTAAGAATTCCAAAGGCACGCCAGCTACATTAATGAACTTCATCAATTCGTGGCTAGCTGAACCTTGGAAAAGTTCTAAAACTAAAAGCACACAAAATTTGGAATTTACTCAATCTAACTATCCGTGTGGTGTTGTGCCGGATAAAGCAGTATTGCTTATCGCTTCGGTTGACGTACAACTTGATCACTTCTGGTGGGAAGTAAGGGCGTATGCACCTGGTGTTAAATCCTATCTTATCGATTATGGACAGGCAAGCACATGGGAAGATTTAGAGGAAATCATCATTAACAGAGAATATCCATCAGAGTATGGCGAAGCTCGACAGGTGATGAAAGCTGGTATCGATTCAGGCTTTAGAACAGACGAAGTATATCAATTCTGTTCCAGGTTCCCAGAAGTCTGTATACCTCTTAAAGGTTCCTCAAATCATACGACTATGACGGCCCCATACACTATGACATCGTTAGAAAAAGGTGTCGTAGGTGGACTGAAATTGTATGTATTAAATACGGATTATTGGAAGGACTTTATATTTGCGCGAATGATAAGACCGGCAAATGAAGACGGAACAATTCATTTGTACAAAAAATGTCCTCAAGAGTACTCTGATCATTTACGGTCAGAAGAAAAGCAAGAAATCAGAAATGTGAAAACGGGTGCGGTAACGGTGCAATGGAAACCGCTTACCAGTCATCCTGTCAATCACTTACTTGATACATGCACCTACAATGCTGCTGTAGCAGATATTGCGGGTGTTAAATATCTAATTGAACCAGAAGCTTATGAAGAAACTGAGGAAGTTGAAACCTACGAAGATTACGGCGGAGGCATAGGCAATACAGGGCATTGGTTTAGATAGGAGGTGAACCATGAGCGATGTAAATGAACAACTTGAACGTGTCCGTCAAGTGATTGAGGATATCGAAACTAAAGGGTATTCTGAATTGCAAATTGGCGGTAAGCGATTCAAGGCAATTGACTTACCTGTACTATATGCACGAGAACAAACGCTAATGCAACGTGTACATGAGGAGTCAAACGGGTATCAAACGGATGCATTCGTAACATGGGGTGGGCGATGAATATTATAGATAAAGTAATAGGATGGGTGAGCCCACAACGTGCGTATGAGCGCCAAGCCTATCGTGATGCACTACGTCAATATGATGCGGCATCTATGGACAGGTTAAGCAGTGATTGGCAACCTGCGTATGGTACAGCCGAGCAACTTGCAACAGGTTCGCGAGATATAATCCGTGGACGAGCAAGAGCGGCAGAGATGAACAGCGACTTAGCTGAATCAGCAGTTATTGCGTTGGTACGAAATGTAATCGGCGCAGGTATTGTACCTCAAGCAAAAGTGCGAAATCGTAATGGCAAATTAAATAACGAACTTAACAAGAAAATCGAAAAAGCCTGGGCCAAATGGGCCGAACCTGAAAATGCAGACATTAGGGGCATTTCTAGCTTTTATGAATTACAAGAAATGGCGTTAAGACGCATGGTGTACGATGGGGAAATTCTAGTCAATAAGACTTCACAGGGTACGTACTTACCATTGTCCATCCAGTTAATAGAAGCGGAGAATATTGGTGCCGTAAGTATCACACATGGCAAGAACAACATCATCAATGGAGTTGAGGTTACCGAACACGGAAGGCCTGTAGCTTACCATGTGAGCCAAACTGACCCGATGGGCTTACGAACTTTTGATACAGTTCGACTAACAACCGAACAAGCATTTTTGTTATTTAAACCGAAACGACCGTCTCAGATTAGAGGCATAAGCTTATTGGCTTTAGTTTTGCGACGAATACACGATATCGACGAATACATGGATGCTGACTTGATTGCAGCTCGTGTAGCAGCGTGTTTTAGCGTTTTTGTAACCTCGCAAAATTCAGCACGACAATCAGCCTTATTGCCGCGCGATAAAAAAGGAAGACCTAACATTACAATGGCGCCAGGCATGGTTAGGCATTTAAGTCCTGGTGAATCAATTGAGTTTGCAGACCCTAAGCGTAATGCAGGAACTGCAAGCGAATATTCGGCAACTCAGACCAGACGTATTGCGTCCGGTCTTGGTATGAGCGCTGACATCGTAGCGCGTAATATATCTGGGAATTTCTCAGCTGCAAGGCAAAACTTGTTAGAGGACCAAAAGACGTTCCGTCAAGTACAGAAATTTGTAATCAGACACTTCTGTATACCGATTTGGAAAGCCTTTATTGACGCCCTTTACTTAGCCGGTGAATTACCATCAGACTACTTAGCGAACAAGGACAAATATCAAGAGGTAGCTTGGCTTGCTCCGGGGTGGTCTTGGATTGATCCAGTTAAGGAAGTCAACGCCAATAAGGAAGCTATTAAATCTGGGCTTACAACATTAGAAGATGTGTGTGCAGCATCTGGACGTGACTGGGAAGAAGTTCTTGAACAACGGAAACTCGAACAGGACAGAGCTAAGGAACTTGGGGTTCTACTAGATTATTCCAGTGAGTTGCAACCGCTAACGATGGGCGATGATGACACTACACAGGAAGGAGCTGATGGCTAGTAATGAGTGAACATCAAAAGCGTAGCATTCTAGGCAATTATTGCCGGGAATCTACTATTGACAATGTCGATACCGATAGTCGGACAGTAGAATTGTCTTTCTCTTCCGAAACGCCATATGGTCGTTGGTTCGGCGATGAAATCCTTTGCCACGATGAAGAGTGTATCAACCTTGAGCGCTTTAACAATGGTTTAGGTACAGCGTTGTTTAACCATGATCGTGATGCGGTCGTGGGGCACGTTGAAAAGGCTTGGATTGAAGACAATCGAGGAAAAGCACTAGTGCGTTTTGATGAAGATGAACAATCCGACACCATATTCCAAAAGGTACAGTCCGGTACGCTACAAGGGGTAAGCGTTGGGTATTCCATTAAGCGCTATGAGGTGCTTGATGAGAAAGATTCTGTATCTAGCAATGGCAGATTCAAAGGACCTGACACATATGTAGTAACCGATTGGGAGCCATTAGAAATTAGCATTGTATCTGTTCCTGCCGACCCAACTGTAGGGGTAGGACGAAGTGCTGAAGAAATTCATACAAGTATTGACACACAGGAGGAAGAAAAAAGTATGGATGAAAAAGAAATTTTAAAAACTGAAGATGTAAAATCTACAGAACCAGTTGAAGCTGGTATCACACAAGCAGATCTTGCGAAAGCGATGGAGCAAGAACGTAAACGTACTTCTGAAATTACTGCATTATTCCGTGACTTCGATGTAGAAGGTGCTGACGAAGCAATCGTAATGGGTGTATCCGTTGACGAAGCTCGTGCAATGGTAATGGACCAATTACGCGCACGTAACAAAGGCGTGTCTGTAACAATGGGAGAAGCAGAAAGCGACAAATTCCGTGCGGCAGCACAAGACGCTGTATTGATGGCAGTTGGTATCCCAGTAGCCGACGCAGCACCAGGTGCACACGAATTGCGTTCTCATTCTATGGTTGAACTTGCACGCGAAGCGTTGCAACGCGAAGGCTTGAAAGCTAATTATGCGGACAATATGGAAATGACACGTGCGGCTATTAACTCCACATCCACATTCCCAGCTATCATGTCTAACCTTGCTGATAAGTCCGTAATGAACGGCTTTAATGAAGCTGAAACTACATTCCAAATTTGGGCAGGTAAAGGATCTAACCGCGACTTCAAAGAAGCTGCACGTGTAGCATTGTCTGAAGCAGGCAATCTCGAATTAGTGCCAGAAGGTGGCCAATTCCCACAAGATGTATTTGGTGAAGCATCTGCTCGTACTAAAGTTGCTACATACGGCAAAATCTTCAGCTTGACTCGCCAAGCAATCATCAACGACGATTTGGGTCTATTCTCCAAAATTGCTACAAAATACGGCTCTGCTGCAAAACGATTAGTAAATAAAATGGTGTATGCTCAATTAACTGGTACGGTTAAAATGCAAGACAATGTAGCTTTGTTTGATGCAAAACATGGTAATGTTGCTACAACTGGCGAAGCGTTGTCTCTTAAGGCAATCGCGAAAGCAATTACTGCTATGCGTCGTCAAAAAGGCATTACTGATGCAGCTAACTTGAATATTACTCCTAAATATTTGGTAGTGCCACCTGAATTGGAAGTAACTGCATATCAAATCGTTAACTCTACAGCTGCAGTGGACGGCACAAATTCTGGCGTAGTTAACCCTTATAAAGGTCGTTTCGTAGTTGTAGCAGACGCAGAATTAACTGACCCAGATGCATGGTACTTGGTAGCCGATGCAAACCAACATGACACTATTGAAGTAACTTACTTGAATGGCGTTGAAACTCCACGTCTTGAAACACGTCAAGGCTTTGATGTTGACGGCATTGAATACAAAGTAGCATTCGATGTTGGTGTTGACGCTATTGACTTCCGCGGTCTTTATAAAAATGCTGGTAAATAATTAGGGGGTAACATATATGATGACACAATTCGTAATGGATACTGATCGCATCAACTTCGTTGCGACTGCTGCAGTTAAAGTAGGCGACATTGTAGAAGTTGGTAAGCTCCACGGTGTTGCACTTACTGATATTGCTAAAGGTGAAGTCGGTGCTGTAAAAGTAACAGGCGTATTTAAAGTAGCTGCTAACAAAGCGGATACTTACGCTGTTGGTGATTTAGTTCAATTCTTAACAGATAAAGCAGTAAAAACTGGTGGTAAAGTTCTTGGTGTGGCCGTAGAACCTAAAACCGCAGTACAGGAAACTGTGACAGTAATGTTGTTACAACCTACTGCGTAAATAATCACAAAGCGCCCTTTTTGGGCGCTTTACTTTTTATGAGGTAAAACTAATGCTGAAATATGATGATAAAGCGTTACTATCTGTATTCGGCGAAAAGATTACTTACAAAGGTCAGCCCATAAAGGCAAGTGTAGAAATTGGTGAATATGACGGCAAGGGTTCCGGATTTGTCGATAAGGCACTAGCTGATAAGGCTCAAATTTGGGTGCGTGCTAAGGATGTTCCTGAACCACGATCAAAAGACGAAGTGTATATCAATGGCGAGAAATGGTACGTTGATCACGTTTCAAACTTTGACGGCACGATGTATTGTTTGGAAATTATCCATAACGTGAGGGCGGTGAGACCATAATGAGTAATGAACCAATTACGATTACAGACACAGCCACTCCGTATCTGAATTTCATTGCAGAAACGAAACCAGATTGGATGCGAAAAGCATTGAAGTCAACAGGTTGGATGATGCAAAAGGAAATTAAACAAGGCATCAGGTCAGGTGCACCGGGCGGACGTAAGTATCCTAACTTCATGGCACCGGCACGACGTGCTGCATTTGAATCGGCATTTGGTGCTAAACTTCGCAAAGCATACCAAAGTGGCGGACGAGCTGAACGAG
>ERZ772999.583-NODE-583-length-22732-cov-15.921991_pt1 | contig 22732 bp, 15 predicted proteins | sample MGYA00511467_ERZ772999 | MGnify/ENA primary metagenome ERZ772999 (study PRJEB29015, sample SAMEA2738064) | human oral metagenome | biome: human oral; feature: human-associated habitat; material: saliva | place: China | collected 2218 ... | reverse complement strand
CAGCGAATGCATACCCGCCTTACGCAACGCCACAACCAGCGCCGGGTCGTTACTCGGCCTCGGCGGCTTGCCGTTATCAGGAAAACAGGAAAGGTAAATCAGACAGACGCCCAACCCTAAAATCAGACTCAGAAACAGAGGCATTACTGACCCGCCTTCGCCTCAGCCAGCACCTGCTCGGGGCGGTGACCGGCACGAATCCAACGGTCCGGGTTCGGCAGCTCCAACGCCACGCACACCATCTGACCGTCCCGGCGCACAAACAGCGGGGACATCTCAATCACGCCGTCCTCAACGCGGCCACCCAGCATGCTAATCTCTTCGACCTGACGCTGACCGCGCGAATCGCGGCCGCAATGCACCACAATGTCAAAGCAGGATGCCACGGTCGGCACCACGAACGCCGAGGAAATATTCTCACCCGCCAGCAGCGGCAGGGTACAAATCTTGGTCACCGCGTCACGCGCCGAGTTCGCGTGAATCGTGCACATACCCGGCAGACCTGCGTTGAGCGCAATGAGCATATCCAGGGACTCCGCCTCACGCACCTCACCAATGAGGATGCGGTCCGGACGCATACGCAGAGCCTCCTTGACCAGGCGGCGCAACTCAATCGCGCCGGTGCCCTCAAGGTTCGGCTGGCGGCACTGCAGACCCACCACATCGCGTAGCGGAACCGCGAGCTCAAAGATTTCTTCGCACGTAATCACGCGCTCACGCGGCGGAATGGATGCCGACAGGCAGTTCAGCATCGTGGTCTTACCCGCCTGGGTTGCGCCCGAAACGAGGATATTCATGCCACTCTCCACCGCCGCGTGCAGCAGGGACGCTGCGCCGGCGCTCAGCGAGTTCATGCGCACCAAGTCGGGCAGTCGGCGGGCACGCACCACGAACTTACGGATATTGATGCTCGTGTGCCTGCGAGTAATATCCGGAATCACCGCGTGCAAGCGGGAGCCATCCGGCAGGGATGCATCAACAAACGGGGAGGAAAGATCCACGCGACTACCCGAAGGCTTGAGCATGCGCTCCAGCAGACTATTAATCGCCTCGACACTCAGGTGCAAACCGGTCAATTCACTTTCGCCGTTGCGTGCGATAAAGATTTCGTCGGGAGAGTTAATCCAAATTTCTTCAACGCTCTCATCATCGAGGAACGGCTGAATCACGCCGAAGCCGCAGATTTCATCGTGCAGGCGCTGAATCACGGATTCGCGGTCACCCAAATCCGGCAGGGAAATGCGGGTGCGCCGCTGCTCATAATCGTTCAGATGCTCGTCAATGAGCCCGCGAACGGCGTGCTGGTCCTCGTGCGGGTCCAGGCTGCGTTGGCGCATTGCCTCGCGGATATTTTCTTCGAGCAGAGTTAGATGCTCCGCCCGGGTATCCAGTACGGTGTTCTCCATTGAAGTGATCCGATGCTGTGTGTGGTGTGGTTGTGTGGAATATGGTGAAGCATTGATACATCAATGCCATCATCACCCTACCCTCAGCGCATCAAATTTATCAAAATGTAATAAAACGCCCCTTAATATTTACGAGTATAGTATTTGAGCATTTTTGACGCATAGAATTGCACATATCGTTACCCAACGTGCACTAAAATTCAAAACACCTAGTCAGCTATGACTCACAGAACAGCCACACGTACGTCCCTTCAAACCGCCCACCGTTAATCACCACCATATTGCACTCGGTGCACACGTAACATTTCGTCTTAAAACCCCGCAACCGCCCCTAGTAAAACGCAATAACGCTACCCAGCAGCACCTTCCCGGGTACAACTTTCGAGCACAGTAAATTCGAGCACAGTAAAGGGGCGTGCACTCCCCCATCGGGAATACACGCCCCATCACCAGCAATCACCTAGCAGTTAGTCGCCGCCACGAATCACCTTCACAGCTTCCTTAATCGGACCGTCAAAACGCAGGTTACCGTGCTCCAGCACCACGCCGCGGTCACAAATCTTAGAAACCAAGTCCAGGTCATGGCTCACCACGGCAAGAGTCTTACCGGCAGAGCACAGCTCCTGAATCTTCGCAATACACTTCTTCTGGAACGGCTCATCGCCCACCGCAAGAATCTCATCCACCAGGAAGATATCCGGGTTCGTATGAACCGCAACCGAGAACGCCAGACGCAGGTACATACCCGAAGAGTAGAACTTCACCTCGGTATCGATAAAGTCGTGAATCTCAGCGAAATCCACAATCGAATCGAAGGAAGCCTCAATCTCTTCCTTGGACATACCCAAAATCGCGCCATTGAGGTACACGTTATCGCGACCGGTTAAATCCGGGTGGAAACCAGCACCCACCTCAATCAGACCCGCAATATTGCCGCGAGTGAGAACCTCGCCCTCATCGGCGCGCATCACGCCAGAAATCATCTTCAGCAACGTGGACTTACCCGAGCCGTTCAGACCCAGAAGAGCCACACGCTCACCCTGACGAATATCCAGGCTCACGCCGTTGAGCGCATTGAATTTCTCCGAAAGATCACCCTTGCGGCCCTTAATCAGCCACACAAAAGCTTCCTTCATCGAACGGGTGTGGCGCAGAACGAAGCGCTTCACCAAATTCTCCACGTGAATCACCACGGGAGCGTCCGGGCTCGCCGGCGGGAACTCAAGCTTCTTAATATCCACAGAATCAGAGCTCCTGGGCGAAGTTGCCCTCAAACTTACGGAAGAGCAAATCACCAATCAAAACGGTCAGCAGAGAAATACCAAGGGCAATCGGAGTCCAGAAGCTGAAGAGATGCGGAACCACCTGCGAAGCAGGAAGCGCCAAATCCTCAGGACGGAGCGTCGGATGCCAGAAGCCATAGTGGAACAGCTCCACCGCAACAGTCAGCGGGTTAATCATGAACACGTTAAACACCCACGGGTACAGGGTGTCACGCACCATAGTCCAGGAGTACAGCACCGGTGAGAACCAGGTAGCCACCATCAGTAGCATGTCCACAATGTTCTCCGAATCGCGGAAAAACACGTTCGCCACACCGAAAATCAGACCCAGACCATAGGACAGCATCATCACGATGAGCATGCCCGCCAGAATCGACCCAAACGCCAGGAAAGTCGGGGACCAACCCACCAAGAAGCAGGCCAACAGCATCACAGCGATCTGAGGCACAAAATGCACCAGAGCCACCCATACCGTCGATAGCGAGAACAGCTCACGCGGCAGGTAAATCTTACGAATCAGCGCGCTGTTAACCACCATGGCGCGAGCACCATTACCAAACCCCTCCGAGAAGAAGTTAATGGCAATCATTCCCGAGAACAGGTACACAGCATAGTTGTGCATACCGCGTTCCAAGCCAAGGAACATACCCATGGCAATGTAGAACACCAAGAACTGCACACCCGGCTTAATGTACGACCACAAAATGCCCAGCACCGAGCCGCGGTAGCGGACCTGGATTTCCTTATCGACCAGCAGTCGAAGCAGGTAGCGGTTCTTCACCGCATCCAGGATGCCCCGCCCACGGCCGGGCGCCTTCAGGGGAACAGACTTCAGATCGTTCATCGGGTCAGCTCAGAATCCGTATGCTCGGCGAAGGTCTTAGCCCACGCATCGTAGGAGGCCACCTCGGCAGCCTTCGAACGGTACTGTTCACGCAGCTTCTCCCAGCTGGTCACCAGCTGAACGTGCAACTTAGCGGCCTGAGCTAGTTTCGACTTGAGCTGCTCGGGGTCGCGGCGGTACCAGAACAGGCCGGTACCCTCAGCATTAGTAGCCAGAGCCGAATCGAACTTCGACAGGGTCCACCAGTTAGTCTCACCGTAGTTCAGCTGAATCTGCGGGTGAGCCTTCGCCTCTTCGCTCACCGGCTTGAACAGCTGACGAGCAACAGTCTTCGCGGTCCACGAAGCAAGCTTCTTGTAACCGGGGGACGTAAACGTGCGGCGACCACGGAACGGAGGCTTCTTCGTCTGGATAGCCGGGAAATCATCCACGTTCGGTTTCACCTGAGACTCCGGGTACTCCTTAGCCATCGCACGAATCACCGGCAGACGCTGCGAGAGCGAGGGGTGCAGGTGCTCGGGGCCGGAGAGCAGATCCTCCAGCGCCATCAGGCGGCCAGCCTCGGTGTAGTACTGCATGGACAGGGTGTGCTTGACGTCCAAGAACATGGACTCCAGCAGCACGCGGCCACCCTTATCGAAGGGCGAGTGCAGCAGCGCCGTAATGAGGCGGTTGCGTTCGTGGTAGTACGCCTGCCAGCCGACCGAGTCATCCTTATCGGTCCAGGACACATGCCACACGCCCGCACCGGGGAAGGAGACAGTAGAGAAGCCCGCAGCCTTAGCGCGCAGACCGTACTCAGCGTCATCCCACTTCAGGAACAGGGGCAGAGACAGACCGATTTCCTTGATGACGGTGGTCGGGATAAGGCACATCCACCAGCCGTTATAGTCCACGTCCACGCGGCGGTGCAGCCACGGGGTGTTACGCAGGTTGTGGTGGCCCAGGTTGTGGCCCATCGCCATGTCATTGTGCGGCTTAGCGTAGAAGTTACGCCACGGGTCAACAACCTCACCGAACGCGTGCAGGACCGAACGGTCGAACATGTCGAACATGTGCGCACCCACGATGGTGGGTTCCTTGCAGTAGTTCGCGAAGGTCACCATACGCAGGATCGACTCAGGCTCAACGATAACGTCGTCATCGAGCAACAGCACGTAATCGGAACCGTTGTTAACAGCCTCAAACATGCCGCGCGAGAAGCCACCGGAACCGCCCAGGTTGCCCTGGTTGATAATGCGGAACTTACCGGAGAGGGGCTTGACGACCTCTTCGAAATCCTCGTGGTCCTGCACCTTCTGGGTGCCCTGATCCACAATCAGGAACTCGTGCACAGCATCGAAAATCTCGGGGCTCTCACCCAGAGCACGAATGTTGTTGATGCAGTACTCCACCTTGTTCATGGTGGTAATCTGCACGGTCGCCTGGCCACCCTTCACGTCTGCACGAGGCTCAATGTCGCCCAGCCAGTTTGCTTCAATCAGCTCAAGATCGCCGGTGCCAGCCAGGTCGAACCAGTACCAGCCGCCGTCACCGAACGGTGCCAGGGGCAGAGTGAAGGTGTTGGTCTCCTCGCCGGAGAGTAGCTTCGCATCCACGCGCTGAATCACGCCACGGCCATTGGACTTATACACAATGACCATGCCCTCGCCACGAGTCTGAACGCTCAGCACGACCTTCTGCAGGTCAGTCCAGCGGCGCCAGTACGAAGCGGGGAACGCATTGAAATACGTACCGAAAGACAGGCTCTGACCCGCGTTCACGGTGATGGAGCGGCGGCTGTTCAGGCTGTTCGCGGCATCACGGTTCGCTCTGGAGCTCGACACAGACAGACCGGAAGTGTTCATCGCCTCCGCAATGGAGGTGGAAGCGTCGCCGTCAATACGGGTGGGTAGCTGAACGCCGGTTGCGACACTCGCGTCCACGTACAGGGGCACGACGTCAGTCTCAACCGTGCTTGGGAAAATAACCCGCTGCAGGTTCTTCAAAGTCTTATCAGCCATGGTTATGCGTCAACACCACCGGACTCGATCTTCGCACCGTTAGCGAAGTGCGGGCGGATTTTGTTGTCGAACATGGACAGTGCAGCGCCGATAGCCATGTGCATATCCAGGTACTTGTAGGTACCCAGGCGGCCACCGAACAGCACGTTGTTCTCACCCTTAGCCAGGTCGCGGTACGCCAGCAGCTTCTCACGGTCCACGGAGGTGTTGACCGGGTAGTACGGCTCGTCGCCCTTGTTTGCGAAGCGAGAGTACTCGCGCATGATGACGGTTGCGTCCTTGGTGTAGTCACGCTCGGGGTGGAAGTGACGGAACTCGTGGATGCGGGTGAAGGGAACATCAGCATCTGGGTAGTTCATCACGGAGCAACCCTGGAAATCCTCAATCGGCAGGACTTCTTCTTCGAGGTCGATGGTACGCCAGGACAGGTCGCCCTCAGCGTAGTCGAAGTAGCGGTCAACCGGGCCGGTGTAGACCACGGGAATCTGACCCAGGACGTTCTCACGAGAGTACTGGTGACCGGGCTCGAAGAAGTCAGTGTTCAGGTGCACCTCAATGTTCGGGTGCGCCGCCATACGCTCCAGCCACGCTGCGTAGCCGTCAACGGGCAGACCCTCGTACTTATCGTTGAAGTAGCGGTTGTCGTAGTTGTAGCGAACCGGCAGGCGGGAAATGATGGATGCGGGCAGCTCTTCCGGCGGGGTCTGCCACTGCTTAGCGGTGTAGTGCTTGATGAACGCCTCGTACAGGGGGCGACCGATCAGGGAGATACCCTTGTCATTCAGGTTCTGCGGGTCGGTACCAGCCAGCTCGCCAGCCTGCTCAGCGATGAGCGCCTTTGCCTCTGCGGGAGAGTAAGCTGCGTTGAAGAACTGGTTGATGGTACCCAGGTTAATCGGCATGGGGTACACGATGCCGTTGTGGCGGGTGTACACGCGGTGTACATAGTTGGTGAACTCGGTGAAACGGTTCACGTACTCCCAGACACGCTCGTTGGAGGTGTGGAACAGGTGCGCACCGTAGCGGTGCACCTCAATACCGGTCTGCTTCTCCTTCTCGCTGTATGCGTTACCACCGATGTGGGAACGGCGGTCCAGCAGGGCAACCTTCAGGCCCAGCTCAGTGGCAGCCTGTTCTGCGATGGTCAGACCAAAGAGGCCCGAACCGACTACTACGAGGTCAGCGGTCAATGTTTTCTCCTGTATTATCACGGCGCACCGCCGCTTCTGCGAGGGCGGTATTCACCTACCAGATTGGACACATCCGAGGGTTCTCAGTCGCGCCGCAATCCGCACGGGTAGGGACAAAAAGCCCCACCCGTGATGGATATAGTCATAATCTAAGATACCTGTTTATCAAGCACTACGCATACTTATGACCTGCTTTTAGGGGCTTTTGGACTATTGTTCACGCACTCTTTCTCCGAGTGAATATTCTTCGCGAACCCCGAGGTCACGCCAGTCTGAGACAGTTCTTTCTTCTGCGTATTTTTACGGTCTACCCATGGTGAAGGAATTTTATTTACGGGTAAATATTCACCCTGCCTTAGTTTCGGCAGTAATTAGCCGCCACCTAGAGCTGTAGGTGCAAGGGGTGGTTCGAGGGGACGTTTCATGGCTCTCACACGCTACAAAGAAGTACCCCCATCAGCACTTTTGGGGATGCGCACCGGTGTATGCGAGAGGTGATTGAGGTGGCTTATCCACAATTTTTCGAAAAACGGGGCGAAAAATTCAAAAAATACGAACATAATAGTTTATCTATAGATAATTTATTGAGCTTTAATGCTTTTTAATGTTTTCTGAGGGTATGACTCTCTTCTTTCTCGACCACCACAACACCACCCTCCCCTACCCCGGCGTACTCCGACTCGACGGCGAGGCGGCACCCACCGGAATACAGCTGCGCCCCGGTAGCGCACACCAGCAGGCTCTAGAGCAGGTACTCAACCACGCCCTGCAACACTCAGCCGCCGGCAGGCACGCTCAAGCACGGGAGACGACGTTCCAGCTACACCCCGCACACGATAAGGATCCCGCCTGCGCCTCGATTGCGCCAAACAGCCGCATTCTGAACGAATCTCAAAACCCGGGCGCGCCCGCCATCAGCCTCCTGCACATTCTGCGCGGCCCCGACGCAGGTACAACCTTCCCCATCAGCCGCGGCCGCACCAGCCTCGGCAGGGCGGCGCTAGCCACCCGCGGAGGAGAACAGCCGCGCCACATTCACCTGCAGGACCCCTTCCTCAAGCCGGTGCACGGCAGCTTCTATGCCGATAGCTCCGGCATCCGATGGATCGAAAAACGCCTCGCCTCGAGCGAGGGCAGCGAGAAGATGCAGGGCAGCAAGAGGGTGCAGGGCGCCAAGCCACGCATCCTGCGCTGGGACGAGCCTTTCTGCCTCGGCTCCTCACTCTGCTTGCTCACCTCACCCAGCGTCGACCGCAAACGTACCACCACGAAGGCGAGCGCCACCGCTACCCCCGGTTCTTCCCTGGCTTCTTCCCTCGGCTCTTCTCCTGGCGAGCCCGCGCAGATGCTCGTTCCCCTGAGCGATGCCGGAAACCCCTTTGAGCCGGTGGTGGTGAACCCTCCCGCGCCGCGTAAGCTCAAGCAGATTCTATTGAGCGTGTGCCTGCCGATTGTGGTGGGCCTGGTTATTGCGCTGGTGACCGGCATGTGGTTCCTTCTGCTGATGTCTGCGGCCTCTTCGCTGCTGATGCTTCTGCATTTCTTTGGCGGTCGGGCGGAGAACCGTGCCGCATCGCAGCAAACTCATCAGGCGGCACTACAAGAGAAGGAACGTGCCCTCGCCCTGCCGACCGCGGGCGACCTGGCGATTTCGGGACCCTCTGCCCTGCATGATGCCGCCTACCCGGCTATTGTGCTCGGGTGCGGTCCCCGCCAGCCGTACCTGCGCGGCCGCAACCTCCCACTGGGCACTCTGGAGAAGCAGGATGCGCCCCACTATCTGCCGCTACCCACCCCGACTCTCGGTCACTACCTAAAGCTGGAGGAGGCACATCTGCGCGCCTACCTGGTGCAGCTAGTGACGGGTTATCCGGGTTCAGTGCATGTTCTGCTGGCTGGTGCCGATAGCTCTGGTCAGCAGCGAACCAATCGTCTGCTGCTGACTCTGGCTGTGGTGCCGGGTGTGAGCGTGCATTGTCTGCCGGACGTCCAGCAGGAGAAGTATCTGCAGGCCCTGCAGAGCAGCTTGCAGTCGGAGTTCTCGGTTCCGCCGCTGATTCTCATGCCCCTGCAGGCGAGCGCTGTCTACGCTCCCCTGCTGACCGCGCTGAACTCTGGGGCGGTTGCTGAGTCTTCGCAGTCCCGTGCGTTCGCTTCCCCGCGTGATCATAAGATGAACGCCCCGGCGCTCTGCGTGCTGGGCAGCGCTGGGGGCGATAGTTCCGCCCATGCACCCGGTACACTTTTTGGTGCCGCCTGGGTTGAGTATGCGAGTGAGGGCAGCCACCGTCAGAGCATTCGTTACCGTACGCAGGGTTATGCGGCGCCGCCGGTGCAACCCACCGAGGGTGTCTACCAGGTGCATCCTTTGACGTGTGAGGGTCTGTGTCAGCACGCCGATGGGCTCAGCGTTGAGGCGTTCTGTGCCGCTCTTGAGAATCTGTACCGCGCCGGATGCGAGCAGGAGCAGGGCGCGCTTGGGGAGGCTCAGGTGCACCAGTCGGCGCATCTATTCTCTTCCCTGCAGGCGCAGAGCGCGCGGCAGAATAACCGCACCGATGACATGGCGGTGGAGTCCGTTCTGCAGCGCTGGTCCGCTCAGCGTTACGCCTCCGATATTCGCTGCTACCTGGGTGTTTCTTCGGGCGGATCGCTGAATATTGGTTTGTCTGAGCACGGCCCGCACTGGTTGCTCGGTGGCACGACCGGTGCCGGCAAATCGCAGCTGCTGCGTTCGCTGGTGCTCAGTGCTGCGCTACGTTACCCGCCCGAGCGCCTCGGCCTGATTCTGGTGGATTTCAAGGGCTCGGCTGGTTTGGGTCCTCTGGCTCAGTTGCCGCATGCGCTCAGCGTGTTGAGCAATTTTGATGTGTCCGCGGTGGAGCGGGCGCTCGAATTTTTGCGCGCCGATATTCACAGACGTGAGGTGGATCTGCAGGCGCTCGGCGTGAACTCCTACCGCGACTACCTGGCGTCATGCCAGGCGGCGGGTACCTCTCCGCGCTACCCCGAGCTACTGATCGTGGTGGATGAGTTCCGCATGCTCATCGATTCTATGCCGGACGCTATGGCTGAGCTGATGCGCATCGCCACGATTGGCCGCTCCCTGGGTCTGCACCTGGTGTTGGCGACTCAGCGTCCGCAGGGTTCTATTTCGCAGGATATTCGCGCCAATATTGCCACAAGTATTTGTCTGCGTGTGGCGAGTGCGCAGGATTCTTATAACCTGCTGGAGCATGAGTCTGCGGCGTATATTTCGGCGGCGCATCCGGGTGCCGGGTATGTGCGTCTGCCGGATGGTCGTTCCCTGCCGTTCCGCGCCCCGCTAGTGGATGCGGTCCCGTCGAGCAGCGATGCCCGTCCGGTGCAGGTGCTGAGTCTTGAGGAGGGCGGCTGGCGTGAGCTGACTGCCGCTTCTGCCGTTCAGACGTTGGGTGGCAATGAGGATGAGCTTCTGATTCGTTCGGCGCAGCAGATTCGTACGCTCTATGAACGCGAGTACGCTCCGAAGAATCTTCAGAAGAATGCGGCGGTTCAGGATGAGTACTGCCCGATTCCGCCGGAGCTTCCCGAGAGCACCCCGTTGCCTGTGGTGGAGGCGCCGGTGAGCGAACCGGCATCGTACGGTATTGATCCGGCGGCTACCCCGCAGGAACCCGCAGACTCTGGCGCGGCTTCCGAAGGGTACCTGCTGGGCGAGCTGGAGATTGCCCGCTACGGCGTGCGCCGCTCGGTGAGTTGGTCGGGTCAGCAGACTCTGGCGCTGCTGGCTCAGAGCGCCGAACGTGCCCCGATGCTTTACGGGCTTTTAGCTCAGGCATTCGCCGCCCGCACGCCGGTTGTTCTGCTGACCTCTGACGGTGCGCTCTACCGCGACCTGGAGCCCTATGCCGGTGCCTTTGAAGCGCTCGTGGGCGCGCAGGAGCTTTCGCATCTGCGTTTCTGCTTGGAGGAGCTGCGCGCCCCGAATCTGTGGGGCACCGAGGCTTCCGCCCGCCCGCTCATTATCGTGGACGGGCTGGACAGCTGGCTGGAGGCGCTGGTTCGCCAACCCGATACGGAGAACCTGCTCTACGACTTGCTCTCGCAGGGGTGCCGTCGCGGCTATTCGGTGGTGTTCACCTCCGCGTTGAACCCGCGTGGTCGTTTCGCTGCTGCGGCACATTCCACGCTGTTGAGCCGCCGTTTCTTGGACTCCGACCTGATGCGTTCAACGAGCAAGGACTACCCGACCCCGGCGCAGAGCCATTACTGCGTGGAGGGTACCATTAACGAGGAGCTGATTGGGGATCAACCACTGAGTGCGTCGATTCTTTCGCCCTGCGTTGCGGGTTTCCGGGAGCTGGTTCAGGTTCTGCGGGGTAACACCGCGAGCACTTCCAGCGGGTCAAATACTCGCCCCAGCACTCTTCTGCGGCAATTCCCCGAGTACTATCGTATGCCCTCGACCGAGTACGTGACCGCCACCCACGCCGTCTGCAATCCGCAGGGCGCTAAGCTGCTGGTCGCATTTGACCGCCGGCAGATGCCGGTGTGGATGAGCGCCCCCGCTGGCGCGGTAGTTCCGGTGCAAGGTTCCCGGTCGGCGGGTAAAAGCACCCTGCTGGAAAGCATTACTCGACTCAACCCGCAGCTGAGCACCCTCGCCTTTGAGGGTTCTGGCAGAGCCTCGGGTGAGCCGCCAAGCGTGGAACGTACCCGTGCGCTCCTGGACTCGGTGAAGAACCCCGCCCAGACGCTCGTGCTCATTGACGATCTGCAGTACCTACAGCCCGCCGTTCAGCAGCTACTTCTGGAGCGTCGCGGTGAGTTCCGCGCCATGCTGGTCGCCTACACACCCTGGCCGAGGCGCGCCTCCTCACCCCTGCTGGCTGCGCTCATGGGATGCTCGCGCGCACTTCTGCTCGCACCCACATCCCTGGCGGACGCCGACATGTGTACGGTGACCGCGCTACCACTGGATCGTTTCACGCAGGGTGAGCAGCCCGCCGGCCGTCTTGTAGTGGTGGATGGTGCCTCCGTGTGCGCGGCGCAGGTTCCCCTGGCTCTAACCACGGCAACGCAGGCTGTAGCAGCTGTGCAGAAGGTGCCGGTAGCGGTCTAGAGCTGAGCCTTCTAGAGCTGAGCCGTTTAGGGTTTAGCGGCGTCGGCGGCTGTACTTCTCCGCCTCTTCACCCGACGCCTCGGTGACCGCCTCAATATAGCGGCGGCTACTGGGCATGAGCACAAAGATGAAGGCAGCCGCCGCACCAATAACACCCGCAATCGTGATGGCCTGGCCAATATTCAGGCCGTAAGCGCTCACGTTCATGACGAGGGTGCTTGCTGTGACCCACAGTGCGCAGAGGGTAATCAGGATCATAGGCAGACGCGAACCGAAGCGGCCGCGGTAGAAACGCAGGCCAAAGTAGGTCATACCCGCGGCAATGAACATCTGGAGCACACCGCCCACAATCGCCTGAGCGGTAGACATTCCGCTGACGATAAAGGGGTAGAGGATACCACGAATCAGAATGTATGCCGCGAAGATCTCGGTCAGAACGAATGCGTAGATGACGTTGAACGGACGTGACGTCACGGTGGGCTCCTCATGGGTAGTGTCGGCGGCAGACCGGGGTGTATTTGATCCGATGTGTTGGTCGATATGCTGATACGTTAGCAGGTGGGTGCCCCCCCTGTCTTGGGTTCGCCGCCTCGTCGTCGGTGCGGTGTTTCAGGGGTAGGTACCGCTTTATATTATGCCTGAGGCGCCGTTCACCCAGCCGCCCGCGTCTCGCCTATGAGACGCGGCGCAGAATATGTGTGTCAGCATGCGATTCCTCACCCTCTCAATTAGACAAAGGTTTGCCTAAGTGATAGATGCCTCAGTATAATATTGAAGTTTTTAGAGAAAAGTACTTGTCACATCCGCTCCAACATGCGAAAGTTGATAAGTCAATTTTCACCCCAACCCTGGGTGAGCATCCCATCAGCGGATGTATTTGACACGCGCACAGGAAAATAGATGTGTCTTGCCACCGCGTGAGACCGTAAATCATAAAGGAGGTCCACCGTGGATTGGCGTAGTCGTGCAGCTTGTTTGGATAAGGATCCGGAGCTGTTCTTCCCCGTAGGAAACACCGGACCCGCCCTGTTGCAAATTGAAGAGGCCAAGACTGTCTGCCGCTCTTGCGAGGTTGTAGACGTCTGCCTGAAGTGGGCCATCGATACCGGCCAGGACTCCGGCGTATGGGGTGGCACCAGTGAAGACGAGCGTCGTGCGATGAAGCGTCGCGCAGCTCGTGCCCGCCGTGCATCCTAACTCCCGGAGTATTCAATAGGGCATCAAAAGCGTGGTGCAGTGATATAGAGTCACTGCACCACGCTTTTGCCATATACAGAACCTATCTGGACAGCAAACTGCCGCCACCCCGTACTCGGGGCGGCGGCAGTTCTACATATCATACGAGAAGGGGCTTAGACGAGCACCGCGGTGATGACCACGCGGGTACCGGTCGGCTCGTTAGCCTCCCAGCGGATCGAGCCGTTCAGCTCGCTCGCCACTAGGGTACGCACAATCTGCATACCCAGGCCTTCCCTACCGGTCACCGGGCGGTAGGCGTTTGGACCGGACTCTTCAATCTTCTTATCGCCCATGCCCTTACCATCATCGGTAATCACAACGGTGAGGATATTCTCGCCCTGATCGTTGGTGCCGCGAATACCTTCGAGAGTCACGGTGCCGGTCTCGCCGTCCAGGCCGTGCTCCACAGCGTTCGCGACAACCTCGTTGATAACCAGCGCCAGAGGGGTAGCGAACTGGCTCGGCAAAGATCCAAAGGAGCCAATCAGCTCGGTGGACACGTGCTGACCGGGGGAAGCAAGCTCAGCGGCAAGGTGGAACTGACGCTCAATTAGCTCGTCAAAGTCGACGTTCTGAGTCAGACCCTGCGAGAGTGCCTCGTGTACGGTAGCAATCGTTGCCACGCGACGCATCGCCTGCTCTAGGCCCTGATGCGCTTCTTCCGTGGTCATACGACGCGACTGCAGGCGCAGCAGAGCGGACACGGTCTGCAGGTTGTTCTTCACGCGGTGGTGAATTTCGCGGATGGTCGCGTCCTTAGTCATGAGCTCCAGCTCGCGGCGGCGCAACTCGGTCACATCGCGGCACAGAATTACGGCGCCTTCACGCTCGATGCGGGCACGCTTCTGCGCCAGCAGCGGGATGGATCTCATGGTCACGCGAGCACGGGCAATGACTAGTTCGGTGCGCAGGTCACTACGACCGGCAAGGACCAGCTGCAGAGTTTCATCCGCCTGCTCACCGGCAGGAAGCATCGCGCGGGTGACGTCGGCGAGGTTTCGCTTTTCGAGGTAGCCGGTCATGCCCATACGGTTGTACATGGAGTTTGCGTTCGGAGAAGCGACGACCACACGACCGGAGGGGTCGAGCACAATAATGCCGTCAATCACTCGGGGGTTACCCTGGGTGTTGTTTCCCTCCGTGAGGGGGTCGGGCCACAGGCCGGAGTGCACCATGGAGAGCATGGTGTCGGCGGCGAATTCGTAGATTTCGTCGCTGACGGAGGGGTAGCCACTGGGTGTGGCAATCTTGTGACTGGTCAGCAGTGCGATGGTGCGGTTGTTGCGCACGATGGGCACGAAGGTCACGTGTACGCGCGGGCGGGCGCCAACGCCTTCGCCCTTTCCTTCGTCGGTGTAGGTGCTGATGTTCTGGTCGATCCAGACGCGGTATGCCTCGTCGCGGATTCCCTCATCCATCTCGCGCTCAATGATGTCGTGGTGGAAGAGGGTTCGGACGTTGGAAGGGCGCACGTGAGCGATAGCACAGAAATTACTGGTTGCGCTGGGGCCGGAGACGGCATCCGGAGAGCTACCGTCGGCAACAATGTAGTCGGTGGGGAACCATAAAACTAGGTCGCTCTGGGCAATATCAGAGATAATCTGCCATTCACCCTTGATGAGATGAATGCGTTCAGTATCGCCAGGACCGAAGTCGTAGGCGCTCATAATTCCTTCTGCAAAAGACATATGTTTGTGTGCTTCCCATGAGTTCGGGTGTATTCAACCATTTTACGGCTTGTTCGCCGCAATTCACATTCAAACGACAATACGTGGAATAGTTTACAGAGCATCTCTTGGAGCGCGCTTTTAATCGCATGTATGACGCCGTGAGATGAGATGAGATGAACCCCTCCACTTTGAGGTGAAATATTCGCGCTACTGCTCTGCCCTCAATATGCGTAAAGTGCAGAAAACCCGACCTACCGGCGCTCCCAATTTCGGGACCTTATACAGACAGGTCGGGTCTTCTTATGACCGCTTCTAGCAGGCGATATTCTTAGTGCTCTGGCATCACGCTACGCACCGGGTTTGACGCTATGCGCCCGGGTGTACCGCGTACATGCCTTCGAGCATCGCTTCCAGGGACTGCACGACCGCGTGGCGGGGTGCGACTTCCAGCAATGCTTCACCGTTGCGGCGCAAACGGTCCATGACCTTACGCTCGTACGGGATCACCCCGGTGAGCGGAACCGACAGGTAGCATGCCCAGTTATCGCGAATCTTCGCCTCGGGGTTGAATCCGGCGGCTTCGCGGCGGCTGCGGTTGAGCCAATACTGCACATCCGTTTCGGGGGCGAAAAGATCCGGACGCGACTGCACCTCGCGGACAAGGTTAATCAGGCGCGGCAGGCCGATGACATCCGCTTCGCCGAGCACAATCACGCGGTCGGAGCAGGCGAGCGCGGTGAGGGTCGCGGCGTTACGGCGCGGTACCGGGCCGTCAAAGGTCAGTTCCTCATCGACCTCGACGGGGGCGGCAACATCGCAGATGACCAGGTCGTAGCGGTGCTTGAGCCATTCGAGTACCTCGGCGAAGGCGCGGGCACGTACCTCGGGCCAACGAGAGGAGGAGGTGATACCGCTCAAGAAATCGAAGGTACCGTTTTTGAGGGGCACGCGCTCCATGATGGCGCCGGCTTTCTTCTCGTCAAGCTGGGCACGGTCGGCGTCCGAGCAGAGAATTGCCAAGCCGGAGCCGGTATCTTCGAGCGCCATAAGCGCATCCAGGCTGGGTGCGTAGGTGTCTGCGTCGATGAGGCAGACCTGCTGACCCTGCTGCGCCGCGAGGGCGGCTAGGTTGAAAGCGATGGTGCTTCGGCCGGGTGCGCCGTGAGTGCCCCAGACAGTCACGATCTTGCCGAGGCGGTGGCCGGGCTGGTAGCGGCAGGGCGCGGCGGGGTCCTGGTGGATATCCGGGTGCTGAGGCATAGTGCCGTCGTTGTTCTCGTTCTGCACGTGCAGTGCGTAGTCGCTGCCGGGTGCGAAAGAGTCGACGATGGCGGCGGCCTGGCTGAGCACGGATTCCTCGTTGCTGGGTACAACGGAGGAGGCTGCTGCCGGGTCGTGTATGCCGGGTGCGTTTCCAGCGGGCACCGCGGGGTCGATTCCGTAGCTTCCGTAGTCGACACCGTAGGGTGCGGTGGTATTTGAGGCAGGGCTCGCGGCGGGGTCGTAGCCGTAGCCCCCCGCTCCATGACCAGCAGCTCCGTTATCGTAACCGTAGCCGCCGTATCCGCTGTCGTAACCGTAACCGCTGTATCCGCTGTCGTAACCGTAACCGCTGTATCCGCTGTCGTAACCGTAGCCGGCATCCTGACCGTAGACGCCCTCCGGTCGGTGGGCAACAGGCTGAACGGGCGGCTGAGCCGGAATCTGCGCGGGAACGCCGTAGCCTGCGGTGGGTCGGGCGAGCGCCGCATCCACAGCCTGTTCGAGCGAGCCCAGGATCTCTTCAAGGGCAGCTTCGGGGCGGATGCGGTGCGTCTGCGTGGGCAGTGGCAGGTTGTCCGGGGCGATAACCGCCAGGAGCACTTCGGAGTCGGCGAGCGCATCCACGGTGGAGGCGCTCATTTCGGCGGGCACGTGGGCGCAAAGCAGCACGCGGGCAATGCCTGTGTGCGCCATGCCGACGGCTTCACTGAAGTCCTGCACGGTACGCGCCACGGAAACGCGGCCGCGCTGGGATTCGATGCAGGTCAGGAGCGAACCGTCATCGCCGTAGAGGATGACGGGGATGTTCATTGGCCCTCCCCGTAGGTGCCGGGGATGAGGCTGATCTTGGAGTCGCTATTGCTTTCCTTGACGAGGGCGGCGAGGGCTTCTTCCTTGACCCACAGCTGCACGGTTGCCTTGCCGTTGGCACCGAGCACGCCTTCGTCGACCGTTACGGCAACGATTTCGGCGTTGGTGACGATGGCGCGGGCACCGTTTTCGGTGCGGTTATCGCTCTTGGTGTCGGGGTTGCGCGGGCCGGAAGTCCACACGTCCACGCGCTCGCCTGCCTTGAGCGCGGAAGCGGCGGTGCGGTCAATGCTGACGGTGGCGAGGCGGCGCCCCGGGGAGGTTTCAATGCCTACCGATTCTTTGCTGATGAAGTTACCGGCGGGGATGCGCTGAGTAGCGATTTTGCCGTTCATCTGTGCGGCTTCAGCGCGGGTGAAGTACTTGTCTTTGGCGGAGTCTATGTTCGCTTCGACTCGGGCGAGTTTGTCTTCGGTAATCTTCTCGCCAAGGCGGATTTCGCTTTTGGCGGTGTAGTACTCGGTTTTGCTGTTATTGGCTTGCACGTAGAGCTGCACGCCGGTGATGGAGACGAGCACGAGAAGTACACCGAGGATGAATCGCCAGTCTTTGACGGTGGGCCTTTTGAGACGTTTGGCGTGGGTTTCGGTGAGGGTGGAACGCTTCGTCGCGTTCTGTCGTATGGGCATGATATGGTTGTGCCTTTCGGAGCGGAAGCCGGCGGTGATTCCGGTGTTGTTCAACTGACCGATGAGCGAGTGGCGTGTTTTCGATAGTGCTTTATTTGGTTCTGACACTAGCCCTAACAGCATATTTCATTTAGTACTCTCTCTCAACAAGAGTCGTGTTTATGAAATATTTTTGAGTCTTGCCCCCCTTTTGAAGAGGCGATTAGATAATTTTTCAGCTCATATAAGGCTTTTTGTGAGCAAATTTCACTGTTATGACATATACTGAAAGTACTCAATAGATGTTCTGTATGGACTCTATACAAAAGGCCGCTAACGATGGCTAAGGGGCCCAGGATTTCACTCACGGAAAGAAACAATTCGATGACTGCACCTCGTTTCCTCACTCTGAGCGACGTTGCTGAGGAGCTACAGGTTTCGCTTTCGCAGGTACGTGCTCTGGTGCGTAGCGGCGAACTTCCCGCCATTCAGATTGGTGGACGTAACCAGTGGCGTATTGAACGCTCTCGCTTTGAAGAGTACATTACCGAGCGCCACAAGCAGACTCTGCAGGCGATTGCTTCCGGCAAACTCACTGCAAAGGCTAAGGTCGATTAGTATTTCGGCATGCACCTCGCGGGCGTAATGCTCGAGTGTTTTAGAAAGATCCACTCCTCTCGTTGAGATTTCAATGGAGAGGGGCGGATCTTTTTGTGTTTATTACTGCTTTTATAGGGGTATTTATAGTTGTCGAGGCGTTTTTGCGAGCGTACCCACGAATGGTAGCGCCCGCTATTTCCCCGTGCTTTTAGCGGGAAATACGGGCGATGACTGCGCTAATACGAGCCAGCGGAATGGTGCGCACGCCAGCACCGCGAGGTGCGCGGGAGTAGCCGGAGGCGCCCTGCCCATAGGTTCCCTGCGCACCGTAGGCTGCACGCGCGTACTGGGCGCGTTCGTAGATACGCGGGTACTGACCGCCATTGAGCAGGCGCAGTTCAAGGAAATCGGCGCCGACTCGCTCAATCACGCCGTCGTAGCTGACGGTGCCACCTTCGAGGGAGAGGCGGACGGGTTCACGTGCCATGGCGAGGGAGCGGAGGGCGAGCTGGATTTTCATGCGGTAGCGTTCGGGGTGCACATGAGCGCGCCCGGGCGCGATACCGCCTTCCCACCAGAGCATTCCACGCAAGGGGATGATGATGTTTTCGCCACGCGCTTCGATGCTGACCCATTCTTCGCCGACCATTTCGAGCTTGCCTTCGTAGGTTTGCATGTCGGTGGCGCAGATGCGGATGGGGCCGCCGACCTGTGCGAGGAGGCGATCGTCGAGGGTGATGGTTGAATAGTGGACGCGGGCAACTTGGCGGGCGTCCTGTTCCATATCCCAGGTGCGTTCGGAGGCGAGGCGCGCCTCAATGTCTTGTAGGAACTTTTCCATGCTCATACTATGACCCTACCCGAGTAGCGGGTGCGGATACGAACCGGGACGTTTTTCTGGTCGGGTAATGGTTCTTGAGCCTGTTTTTTTGGAGCAAATTCCAGCAAATTACATGTTTTTCATATATTTTGATGCGTTTTGCTTCATTTTTGGCGCGGCTTCCTGTATAAATGAAGCAATACCAAAAGCTATCAAACGCACCATTTGGAGGTCATCGTGGACCAATTTTCCACTCCGGGATCAGCCCCCGCAGCCTTCGCGTCTCGCCCTGCTATCTTCGCCTCACACTCGGTAGCCGCGCCTCGTACTGTCAGTGCAGAGGTAGCCGCCGCAGCCGGCCCTGCACCCAAGCCCGGTGCTAAGGCAAACTACCAGGACGCGCTGCTCTTCATCACCCCTCCCCTACTTTCCGCGGCGGTCTTAGGCGCGTTGAACGTGAACCTGCACCGCATCCCCTCGGCACACCCGCTGGCTGACGCTTCGTTGCTCTGCGCTGGCGCAGCTGCAATCCTCATTACCGCCTGGTGGTTCATCAGTTTTATCTACGCGCTCTTCTACGCTTGGTCTTTGCGCGTTTCGAGCCACAACGCTGACCGCGCGGTGCTGAAGGTTCCGGCGCTTTTCCGTCCGCGTTTTATGCGCCGCATCGTTCTGACGCTCGGCGGCACGGCTCTTGGAGCGGGGGCGGTCTTGGCCCCCGCGCAGGCTACGGTGGCTACGCCCAACAACGCCGGGGTAAACGGCGCGGAGGGACTGCCGCAGACGACCATTTCGGTAGTCATGACCACAGATTCAATGGGCACCGCAGCTTCAACGGGTACCGCGACGGCAGAGGCCAGCCCAGGCGCTGTCTCAGATGCGGATCCCACCGGTGATATCCCGGACAGCATCGCCCCGAAAGCCAGCTCCGTTCCCCTGACCCTCTCTGCAGAGATTCCGGATATTCCCCTGGCTCCTCAACCCACGGAGGCGGCAGGCTCGCTGCAGGATCGTAGCCCGTTCTTCTCCCCACCCCGCGCTGAGGCGGGCACCTACTCCTACACGGTCCAGGCGGGCGATACGCTCTGGTCCATTGCCGCCGACCAGCTGGGTGAAGGCACCGACGCCTCCACCATTTACGACTACACTCTCGATATTTACGAGGCAAATAAGGACGCTCTGGGTCAGAACCCCGAGCTGCTTTATGAGGGGCAGGTTCTACAGATTCCCGAACAGCCCGTTCACTAACCCTCGCCGTCTAGCCCTCACCTTCGCTACCTCGAATCTTCTGTCCCCCCCCCCGATAGCTTTTCATTCGCTCAATCCACCTCAGACATCCTTCTGCACCGAAAGGAACCATCATGAGCTTCGCTAACCTTCTCCCCCGCGCCCCGTGGATGCCGCCGCGTTCTCAGCCTGCGCAGTATTCTCAGCCTGCGCAGCCCGCCTCCCGTAACGATCAGCCTGCCGGTCCGTATTCAAAGCGTCAGGCGGCACGCACCTCCCAGCAGGCGGCTCATCCTGTGACTGCCGAGCAGGTCGCTCCGCTACCGGAGCAGGGGCAGGGCACGATGGCCCTGGTGCAGAGGAGGAACAGCTCGTCGGTCTATTCGCTGTTGCCACTGCCGCGTTATGAGCAGCATTCGGCGCAGCGCCCGCCGGTGGCGAAGAGGGGTCGCCCACTGCGTCCTGCGGATGCGTTGGCTCGCCAGCTGGAGGGTCGTTGCGCGGGTGTGGCGATTGCTTACCTGGAGATCATGTCGGCTCGTCGTTCACGTCAACAGCTAGCGCAGTGGGTGTCAGCGGATTGTTTCCACCGTCTGTTACCCTTCTTCCCGAAGAACCCGCGTCAGGTGCGCAAGGAGATGTTGTTGACTCTTCCGCCGGTTCTGTTGCGGGTGCGTGCGCAGAAGGTACACGAGGAGCTCTACGAGGTGGTGGCGCTACTGCGTTGTGCGGATAAGGTGCGCGTGGTGACCATGCAGATGCGCCTGATTCACGGTATGTGGCTGATTACCGCGATCGAGCAGCCGCAGAGCCGCGTGGACGAAGACTAGGGCTCCCCTTACACAACACGCCCAGAAACGCTCAGAAACGCCCAGAAACGACAGACATGCAGAGACACGCAGAGAGGGTGCGAATCCGGTATTGGATTCGCACCCTCTCTGCGTGTCTATAGCGTTTTCGGGTTTACGCCGAGGCTACTTCTCCTTGGTACGCTCAACGTGAACATGCTCGTGGCCGTCCTCATCGGGAGCGGAGTACTGCAGGAACTTCGGGCGCGAAGGCTCAGCCAGGCGCACGGCAGAAGCCTGAGTACGCTGCTTGGACAAGTCCAGGTTGAACAGGTAGGTCACGGTCTCTTCACGGACCGCGCCGAGCATCGACTGGTACATGTCGTAGCCTTCACGCTGGTACTCGACCAGCGGGTCACGCTGAGCCATCGCACGCAGACCGATACCTTCCTTGAGGTATTCCATCTCGTACAGGTGCTCGGGCCAGCGGTCTCCAATGACGGACAGCATGACGCGGCGTTCAATTTCGCGCATGCTCTCTTCACCGACACTCTTTTCACGCTCCTCGTAGATGAGGTGTGCGTCCGCCAAGACTTCCTTCACAATCTGGTCGCGAGTGATCTTGGTGGGGGCACCGGCGTCTTCTGCCAGCTCGCCCACGGTGATGGAGATGGGGTACACCTGCTTGAGTGCGTCCCAGAGCTCATCGAAGTCCCAGTCCTCGGCGTGGCCTTCAGAGACGCGGGCGTCAATGATGGTGGTCAGCACCTCATCCACGAAGCCGGAAATCTGCTCCTTCAGGTCGTCACCGTGCAGGATGCGGCCGCGGTCCTTGTAGATCGCTTCGCGCTGGCGGTTGAGCACGTCGTCATACTTGAGCACGTTCTTACGCTGCTCGGCGTTACGGCCCTCAACGTTTGCCTGTGCGGTAGCGATAGCGCGGCTAACGATCTTAGAGTCCAGCGCGGAGTCCTCGGGGGCTGCCGCCATGAGGCGGGTTGCCATGCCGGTGTTGAACAGTCGCATCAGTTCGTCCGTCAGCGACAGGTAGAAGCGGGACTCTCCCGGGTCACCCTGACGGCCGGAACGACCGCGCAGCTGGTTGTCGATACGGCGGGACTCGTGACGCTCAGTGCCGAGCACGTACAGGCCACCGAGCTCGGTGACTTCCTCGTGCTCTTCTGCTGCGGCGTCTTCGCAGGCCTTCAGGACCTCGGGCCAGCGTGCCTCGTACTCTTCGGAGTTGGTGTTCGGGTCCAGGCCGAGCTCACGCATCTTCTCGACGGCCTCAAATTCGGGGTTACCGCCGAGCATAATGTCGGTACCGCGACCAGCCATGTTGGTTGCCACGGTGACGGCGCCCTTACGACCCGCCTGCGCAACAATAGCAGCCTCACGCTCGTTGTTCTTTGCGTTCAGCACCTCGTGGCGCACGCCTGCCTTCGCCAGCTGGCGTGAAAGGTACTCGGAGTTCTCCACGCTTGCGGTACCCACCAGGACGGGCTGGCCCTTTTCGTGGCGTTCCATAATGTCCTTGACAACCGCGTTGAACTTGGCGATTTCATCGCGGTACACCTTATCGGGGTTGTCGATGCGCTGCACACCCTTGTTGGTGGGGATGGGCACCACGCCGAGCTCGTAGGTGTTCATGAACTCTGCCGCTTCAGTTTCCGCGGTACCGGTCATACCGGACAGCTTGTCGTACATGCGGAAGTAGTTCTGCAGAGTCACGGTTGCCATGGTCTGGTTCTCAGGCTTGATTTCGACGCCTTCCTTCGCCTCAATCGCCTGGTGGATGCCGTCGTTGTAGCGGCGGC
>ERZ772999.581-NODE-581-length-22761-cov-13.973047_pt1 | contig 22761 bp, 20 predicted proteins | sample MGYA00511467_ERZ772999 | MGnify/ENA primary metagenome ERZ772999 (study PRJEB29015, sample SAMEA2738064) | human oral metagenome | biome: human oral; feature: human-associated habitat; material: saliva | place: China | collected 2218 ... | reverse complement strand
ACATGAACTTCATCGGCCTGGCAGGTCGCGGTGGCGGTCTGTCCGAGAAGGTTGCCGTCAAGCGCCGCTGGGTTCACAAGATCCCCAACACCATCCCCCTGGACGAGGCTGCACTGATTGAGCCCCTGAGCGTTGGCTACCACGCTGTTGAGCGTGCAGGCGAGTTCGAAGAGGGCGCATTCGCACTGGTGACCGGTGCTGGCCCCATCGGTCTGCTGACCTCCGCAGTTCTGAAGGCTAAGGGCGCTAAGGTCATCATCTCTGAGCTGTCCCCGCTGCGTCGCCAGAAGGCTCTGGACTCCGGCGTTGCTGACTACGCTTTCTCCCCCGCTGAGGTTGACGTCCTGGCTGAGATTCACAAGCTGACCGACGGCCGTGGCGCTGACATCGCGTTCGAGTGTACCTCCGTTCAGCCCGCACTGGACCTGATTCTGGATGCTCTCAAGCCCACCGGCAAGCTCGTCATCGTTTCCATTTGGGGTAAGCCCGCTTCCCTGGATGTTCAGAAGGTTGTGCTCAAGGAGCTCGATATCCGCGGCACCATCGCATACGTGAACTCCCACCCGGAGACCATCAAGCTCGTTGAGTCCGGCAAGATTGACCTCAAGCCCTTCATCACCGGCAAGATCGCTGTGGAAGACCTGATTGACAAGGGCTTCGACACCCTGATCAACCACAATGAGACCGCTGTGAAGATTCTGGTCACCACCGACCCGGAGCGTCTGGCTGAGTAATCTCTCTGAACGATACTGATTCGTTCGGTTTCAGCTGATGCGGCTGTTCTTCTAGCTTCCTTAGCGTAGCTAGTGTGGGGTGAGGTTCCCTTCAAGGAGCCTCACCCCACTACTTTTTTGTGTACTCTTTACCGGGCATACAAAAATCCCCGGTTCCGAAGAGCCGGGGATTATCTGTGCGCGAGGGGGGACTTGAACCCCCACCCTCTAATACGAGGACTAGCACCTCAAGCTAGCGCGTCTGCCTATTCCGCCACCCGCGCAGGTGACTTTCGAACGTTTTCCTTTCGGTACCGCTCGAAGCAACACGTAATACTATACGGGCTTTCTGGGCACTCCGCAAATCGAAAAAGTATGTTCTGCATCACATACTAGAGGTTGGTTGGTTCCCCACACACCGGGTGATCTTCTCGCACCTTGAGTAATATGACCGGCACGCCCACTCAACTGCCATATTTTCGGTCATAACGACTAGAATAAAGAGCATGAATAATGAGAACCTCTCCCGCGAAGAAGCCGCAGAACGTTCGGCTCTCATCAGTGTCGACACCTACGACGTGCATGTCGACCTGACTAACGCCAAGGACCCCGAATTCGAGTCCTACCCCACCGTCACCACCGTCCAATTCTCCTGCAACACCCCCGGTGCAGAAACCTTCATCGACTACATCCACCACAGCGTCGACTCCGTTAAGCTCAACGGCACCGAACTGCCCCTGGCTGATGTCGTCAACGGCGCACGCATCACCCTGCCCAACCTGCAGGCAGAAAACGTGCTCACCATCCACGGTCGCTCCTACTACTCCCGCTCCGGCGAAGGTATGCACCGCTACTTCGACCCCTCCGACGGTCGTGTCTACCTGTACACCCAGTACGAGCCCTCCGACTGCCGCCGAGTCTTCCCGAACTTCGAGCAGCCCGACCTGAAGGCAGTCTTCAACTTCCGGATCACCGCGCCCAAGGACTGGGTCGTCAGCTCCAACGGCGTACTCGAAAGCCAGGTCGTAGACCCCACCGACGACTCCATCACCAAGCGAGTCTTCTCCCCCACCGCAAAGATCTCCACCTACATCACCGCAATCGTTGCCGGCGAATACTTCACCGCAACCACCACCTACAAGCCCAAGAGCAAGGTCAACAGCGGTGACATTCCCCTGGTCGCCTACTGCCGCCAGTCCCTGAAGCCGCACTTCGACTACGACCACATCTTCAAGGTCACCAAAAACGGCCTGGACTTCTTCCAGGACCTCTTCGACTACCCCTACCCGTACCCCAAGTACGAGCAGGCATTCGTGCCCGAATACAACATCGGCGCAATGGAAAACCCCGGTCTGGTCACCTTCACCGAAGACTACATCTTCGTCTCCGGCGCAACCGAGGACGACCTCGAAGGCCGCACCAACACCATCTGCCACGAAATGGCACACATGTGGTTCGGCGACCTCGTCACCATGAAGTGGTGGGACGACCTGTGGCTCAAGGAATCCTTCGCAGATTTCATGGGCACCCTCGGCGCTAAGGAAGCCAACAACTTCAACGACGCATGGGTCACCTTCGCGAACAACCGCAAGGCATGGGCATACATGCAGGACCAGCTGCCCACTACCCACCCCATCGTCGCTGACATCCCCCACCTGGAAGCAGCATCGCAGAACTTCGACGGCATCACCTACGCAAAGGGCGCATCCGTGCTCAAGCAGCTGGTCGCCTACGTCGGCTTCGACACCTTCATCGAGGCAGCACGCGTGTACTTCAAGCGCTTCGAGTGGGGCAACACCTCCCTGAACGACTTCCTGCAGGTACTCAACGAGGTGTCCGGCCGCGACATGCAGGCATGGGCTAACGCATGGCTGCAGACCTCCGGCGTGTCCGCACTGGGCACCAAGCGCGTCTACGGCGAAGACGGTCAGCTCACCGACCTGATCCTCACCCAGGAACTGCCCGCACAGCAGCCCGCAGGTCTGGGCCGCCCCCACGTGGCAAAGCTGGAAACCTTCGCGCTGACCGACGGCAAGCTCACCTCCACCGGCTTGCTCTCCCTCGAGTACCCGGCAGAGCCTGTCTCCGAACACCGCGTGGAGCTCACCGAGGAGCAGAAGAAGCTCGTTGGCGACGCTGACCTACTCATGCTCAACGCAGAAGACCACACCTACGCCAAGGTCGCCCTGACCGACGAAGACGGCCTGCAGGCAGCTATCGAAGGTGTCTCCACCCTCGAATCCGCGCTCTCCCGCGGCCTCATCTGGGGCTCCCTCTGGGAGAACGTGCGCGATGCACGCCTGCCCGTCACCACCTACGTCGACGCAGTCGTACGCAACGTCTCCAAGGAACCGAGCGCGTCCCTGCTGGGCACCATGGTCAACAACGCACAGGTCGCTATCGCAACCTTCTCCGCACCCACCGGCCGCGAGCGCCTCTACGACGCTCTCTACGACGCATTCGCGGCCGCACTGGCGCAGGCTAAGCCCGGCTCCGACGAGCAGCTGATTCTGTTGCGCGCCCTGATTTCGGTTTCCACCAACGCGACCAAGGGTGAAGAGCTCTGCCGTGATATTGCCCGCGGTGCTTTCGAAGACACCACCGGCGATATTGCTGACGCAACCGGCATTCCTTACGACCAAAACCTGGGTTGGAGTGCGCTGGGTGCGCTCGCAAGCCGCGACCTGGTGACCGTTGAGGATCTGGACCGTGCGGCTGAGTACAGCCCCTCCTCGATTTCTTCGAATGGTTACGCGTACGCGATTGCTGCCCTTCCCTCTGCTGAGCGTAAGGCTGCCGCGTACAAGACCATCATGGAAGACGAGTCTCTGTCGAACGACGCTCTGGCGTCGACCATTAACGGTTTTGCTCGCGGTCCGGTTGAGCTGCGTGAGTCCTACTACGACTCCTACTTTGAGGCTCTGCTGCCCGTTTGGGCGTCCCGTTCGATTGGTATGGCGACCCGCATTGTGCGTGGCCTGTACCCGAAGGCTCCATACAACACCGGCTCCACCGAGGGTCTGGGCGTTGAGGGTAACCCCTCAGTTGCTTTGGCTCAGCGTTGGCTGGAGGCAAACCCCGAAGCTCCTTCGGCTCTGCGTCGTCTGATTCTGGAGGCTCAGGATCACGGCCACCGTTCGATTGTGGCTCAGAAGTTCAACGCCTCCCTGCAGGACTAAGCTGCATGATTTGAGGGCTTGTGGCGGGGTGTGAGCCGGTATCTAGGCTAGGTTCCACTCTCCCCCGCTAGGGTCTCTAGCCTCTTTGAGAGACTGCCGTTCGGCACGCTCCCGGTAACGTACCGGGACGCGCCGGGCGGTGATCTTTTTCTGGCTCATCTATAGAATTCATAGCGGCGGTACGCCGTCTAAATATTTCCCTCATACCATGGTTCACATACTGACAAGGGCAGTTATTATCGGGGCAGTTTCGCCAGGGCAAAAAACTATATGCACCCGATGCTAAACGACAGATAAATGTCACCCGTTTTTGTGAGCTATCCACCCTGAAAGCATGAGAGAATAGACTAGGTATCCGCTCGCTTAGACACATCAGAAGGAGTTTTCAGTGGTCGATTACGCACTCGGTGACCGCGGTAGCGTTGACATTGTCACCGATGATTACTACGAAGCAGAAACGCTCCAGATCTTTGAGGAACTGCACATCGACCGTGAACGTATCTGGTACGGTGAAGCGCGCCTCGTTCCCGAACCGGATAACCCCTACGCGCCCAATAGCATCACCGTCTACATTGACGAGTTCAAGGTAGGCCGCATGAGCGTGGAGGACTCCGCCGCGTACTGGGATTCCATTACCCGCGTGGTCGCCTCCGGTTACGAGCCCATCGCGCACCTTCAACTTTCCGCTGTTGCCGTACGTGCTGAAGGCGGCGGCATGCGCGTGAAGAGCACCGGTGTGCTCTCACTGTCTGCACCTAGCTCACTTTTCCCCCTCAACGACGCGCCAACCCGCGCGACCCTGCTGCCCCAGGGCCCGTCCATGAAGGTGCTCGACGAGAAGGAACACTCCGAATACCTGCATAGCATCCTGCCGCCCAGCGGTGAAGGTCGCGTGATACTGACCCTGGAGGCGAACCAGCTCAAGACCTCCGACGGCCGTTTCGTTGACAGTGTTGAGGTGCGCCACGACCGCAAACTTGTGGGCCGTTTGAGCACCCAGATGTCTGAGCAGCTTACACCCGTGATCCGTTACGCTTTTGAGAACGACCGCCTCACCAGCGCCTGGGGTACTATTCGCGGTAACACCCTGGAACTGTCCCTGACCGTTCAGGCTGCACGCCCCGCCGATATTCCGCAGGAATGGTACGAGACTCTGCCCAATAACGTTCCGGTACTGCTACCCGCTGGCGAAGAATACGATGTGCCCGCCGCATTCGTGCCCACCGAAGGTGAACGCCACTACCTGGAGTCCTCCGCACAGCAGGCACCGAAGAAGCGTCGCGGTTTTATGACCTCCCTGACCGGCGGTTCCGTTGCCTCTGAACTGACCCATCATGAGCCCGCCGCCGAGAAGCCAATCATCGAGTACAGCCTGGAAGAAGAGGAATACTACGAGCCGAACGAACGTGACCGTCTGCTGAACCTGATCAAGGGTGCAGGCCTCGCCGTTCTGGTCGCCGGCCTGATTTCGATGCTGTGGACCCCGATACTCGGCATCCTCATTGCTATCCTAGGTGGCGCTGTCGCAGCAGTCGCTTTCTACTTTGGCCGTCAGCCCCACTACGAAGGCTACGGGGACTACAACGAGTACGAGGAAGAATATGAAGAAACCGACGAGGCTGAAGAAGACTCGAAGGCATAGACTCCTCTACTACAAGGCGTAAAGATACAACGCAACGATACAAAAGGGGCGGCTACCCTACCACCACGGTGAGGTAGCCGCCCCCTTTTATGTGCCCCAACAGCTCTCTAAACGCTAACGAGGCACTTTCAAGTGTCTGCATCCCAGTAGCGCTTCCCGGAAGCAGTTAAAAACTAGCGGGGGTGAAAGCCCATACAAGCTTTCACCCCCGCAAGGAGTTAGGCCTTAGTCCTGACCGTAAGTCGCCATGAACTGATCCATCGTGTCAGTCTGCAGAGCCCTTGCCAACCGGGCATTTGCCTCCTGGTTCACCAGAATGATTGACTGACCGTCATAGGACCAACCCGGGCCAGCGTTCGGCAGAGTGGTCATGCGCATCGTGGTGTCACCGCTGGTCAACACCGGAGCCGCAATCTGAGCAATCTGCGCCGCATTCAGACCGGAGTCCACACGCATGTAATCAGTCAGAGACTCGATAGAAGACTGGAAAGAAGCAATATTACTCAGCGCCCCCTTAGCCTTCATCGTGTTGTACAGACCGCGCAGGAACGCACGCTGGTTACGAACACGCTGGTAGTCACCATCAGCGAAAGAGTAACGTTCACGAACAAAGCTCAGAGCGCTACTGCCGTTGAGGTGCATCAAACCCGGGGTAAAGGTCCAGATATTACTGGTGAATGCGAAGGGAACCTGGACGTCCACGCCACCAATGGCATTCACGAGAGACTTGAATCCTTCAAACTCAATTTCAGCCACATGGTCAATCTTGACGCCAACCAGGTTTTCGATGGTAGCAACCTGCAGGGAAATACCGCCGTAGTTTAGCGCCGCGTTCACCTTAGCCGTACCGTAACCGGGAATATTAACCCAGGTGTCACGCATAATCGAGACGATGTACACACCCTTGCCGTCAGCCGGGATATGCATCAGCATGATGGTGTCCGCACGGGAACCGCTCACCAGAGCTGCATCAGCACCAGTACGGGTATCGCTACCGAGCAACAGAATGTTCTTGCCGGGTCCCTTAATAACGCCGTAATTGTATCCGTTGTCCAAGATACCGTCGCCATCTGCGTCGTGTTCGCTGGCGTTAGCGTTGATGGCAGTCGGACCCTTCAGCTCCATCAGGTTGAGCGTCTTAGCCGCGCCAAGCCGCTCCTTAATTTTGCTGAGGTCATCGTCCACATTAGTGATTGAGTCAAACTTCTCGGTCTTGCTATCCCAGGTGTGACCAGCACGCCAAATAAAGAAACCAATACCGAGGGTAATAACCAGCAGGAGAATCAGCAGGATCAGCAAGGCACGCTTGCCCCATTTCTTCTTCTGCGACGGTTCAGAGTGAGCATCGCTCATTAAGTTGTCCTTTGTTTGAGGTGGTGATACGCGAGGCGCGTAGCGCATCCAGCGAAGTCTCTAGAATACAGAGAGTCGGAAAATAACCCGCCGATATAGGGCGGTGCTGGAGGGCACAGAAAATGCACAGCTCGCAAAATACTTTCCCATTGTAACGCCATCAGTGGGTCTACACACCGGTGAACGAAAGGTTTTACATTACAACTTTCCTCACGTTCACGCGAACCGTTCTGCTACCCGCATAGAACACGCAATGCCCCGCCTCCCTGAAAACCAAGGAGAACGGGGCATTGATTTCGCTATAGAGCAAAACTGGGAAAGAAGATTTACTTCTTGCCGAAGTTGCCGAAGCGTGCGTTGAAGCGCTCGACGCGACCTGCGGAGTCCATGATGCGCTGCTTACCGGTGTAGAACGGGTGCGACTCGGACGAGATTTCAACCTCGACGATCGGGTACTCGTTACCGTCTTCCCACTTCTCGGTCTTGTCCGAGGTCATGGTGGAACGGGTCAGGAAGACCTTGCCGGATGCGAGGTCGCGGAACAGAACCAGGTTGTAGTCCGGGTGGATTTCTGCCTTCATTGATTACCTTCTTCTGCTACTGGATTTTGCCAGTAGCCCTTATATAGATGGAGTAGGTTTTTCGATGTGCAGCTATCGAGAAAAATCTCAGAGCGCATCACCATTATGCCCGCATAGGGCGTGCACAACCCATTAAGGGTATCACCTTCACGGATTAAATCCCAGTACGTTCCCTCACAGACACCAACCCACACACCGCAAGGGCACCCGAAGAAGGTACTCACGCGGGTTAAGAATCAGGTGAGAACTCATGTTATGAACGCGGGCGGGTCTCCCAGAAAGCCACGGCACTCGCCGCCGCAACATTCAAAGAATCCACACCGTGCGACATCGGAATCATCACCGTATCGTCACACGCCGCCAAGGTGCGGGGCGACAGGCCGTGCCCCTCCGTGCCCAGAATCAGCGCAAGCTTCTCATCCCGGCGGGCAGACAGCTCCTCCAAAGTCAGCGAGTCCTCCTCCAAAGCCAACGCCGCACTCTTAAAGCCCAGCTCGTGCAGGGTCTGCAGATTAGCAGGCCACGACTCCAGGCGAGCCCACGGCACCTGAAAAACAGTACCCATCGACACGCGAATCGAGCGGCGGTACAGCGGATCAGCGCACCGCGGAGTCACCAGCACGGCATCCACGTTCAGCGCGGCAGCCGAACGGAAAATAGCTCCCACATTCGTGTGGTCCACAATATCTTCCAAAATCGCCACGCGAGAGGCACCCTGCAGCAACCGTTCCAGAGGCTGCGGCGCCGGACGAGCCATCGCAGCCAACGCGCCACGATGCAGATGAAAACCGGTCACCTGCTCCAGCTGCTCCTCACTACCCACATACGCGGGAGTGTCAGAATGGGCGCGCAAAACATCCGCCAAATCATCAGCCCATTTCTCACTCATCAAGAAAGAAACGGGCTGATGACCGGCAGCGAGCGCACGACGAATCACCTTCGAAGACTCCGCAATGTAAATACCCCACTGCGGCTCCATGGCGCTACGGAGCTTCACATCGGTCAGCTGCGTGTAGTAGCGTAAAGCCTGCTCGGGTGCCTGCGCCAGAGCCGTGACCGATTCGATGGCGTAGACACGCTCGGCACGCTCAGCGATCTGTTCGGCGCTCAGCTGCTTCGGGGCACGGCTCATGCGCGCTTAAACGCGGAGTAACGACCCGCGGAGGTGACGGTCAGAGCCAGGTCCATGTCGTAGGTTGCGGCGAGGTTCGCCTCGGTAATGGTGGACAGGATCGGGCCGGCGGCGACCACGTCACCGTCACGGACCAGCAGGGCGTGGGTGAAGCCCGCCGGGATTTCCTCGAGGTGGTGGGTGATGAGCACGGTAGCCGGTGCGTAGGGGTCAGCGGCAAGTGCGGTCAGACGCTCAACCAGGTCCTCTCGGCCCGAGATGTCCATGCCTGCGCCGGGCTCGTCCAGCAGTAGCATTTCGGGGTCGGTCATGAGGGCGCGGGCAATCAGCGCACGCTTGCGCTCGCCGTCGGAGAGGGAGCCGAAGGTGCGGTCAGCGAGGGTGTCGACACCCCACTCAGCCAGCAGCTCGGTGGCACGCTCGTCGTCCATGACGTCGTATTCTTCCTTCCAGCGGCCGGACACAGCGTACGCTGCGGTCACGACAACGTCGGAAACCTTCTCGTTGGCGGGAATCTGGGTTGCCGAAGCACCGGAGGATAGACCAATGCGCGGGCGCAGGTCGAATACGTCAACAGCGCCGAGGGTCTCGTCAAGGATTTCAACCTGGCCGCTGGTCGGGTGCAGGCGGGCTGCCGCAATCGAAAGCAGAGTGGACTTACCGGCGCCGTTGGGGCCCAGAACGACCCAGCGTTCACCTTCGTTCACAGTCCACGAAACGTTGTTAAGGATGGGGCGGCCGCCGCGAATCACGGAGACATTCTGAAGGTTGAGTACGGTGCTCATGGTTCTTCTTCCAGTGAGTTAGATGGATGGGATGCACCTCCACCCCGGAACCCGTGCCGGGTTATCGGAGCTGTTGGCGCATAGTGCGCGGGTACCCCACATTGGGTTCCTCGCGCAAAATCTTAGGAGCTATAGGGGTCTTAGGGGCTATAGGTGCCGCCGCGTCAGGGGCGGCGCGCCTCATCAAATGTACCTTGTCAGAGGGGCAGGCGCATCCGCAACGGCACCTATAGCAACTGAAGTTATTAGTCGATGAAGCCGCGTGCGCCGCCAACCAGCTCAACGTGGCCGGTCTCAACGTCTGCGGTGACCATCTTCGCGATTTCCTGCGCGAACTCGTTGACGGTGTAGAGCTTGCCGGCGGTCTCGCGGCGCTGCTCAATAGCGCCGGGGTGCAGGCGGTTCAGCAGGGTTGCGGTGACGGTGCCTTCAATCATGTCAGCGGACACGACGACCAGGGAGATACCCTTCTCGGAAAGTGCGGGAATCTCGGCGATCAGTGCGTCTTCGCCTGCGCGCTTGGACTCTGCGACGGGCTTGTACTCGTCCATGGTCTCAACCTCGCGGATGAAGTGCGCCTGGTGGCTGGTCACGAACACGATGCGTGCGCCTTCGGGCATCTTCTCTGCAGCCAGGCGTGCCAGGTTCAGCTGTGCGTCACGGTTCAGGCGCATTGCGTAGTCTTCGCCCATGCCGGTTTCCATACCGCCCGAAGCGTTCAGGATTAGGTAGTCCAGGGAGCCGAAGGTCTCCACGGCGGTGTTAACGAGGTTCTGTAGGTCCTCATTGTTGGTCACGTCAGCCTGCACTGCGATTGCCTTGCCGCCAGCCTCTTCAATAGCCTTGACGATCTTGTTCGCGCGGGGTGCCTTGGAGCGGTAGTTCACCACAATGTTCGCGCCCTCAGCGGCGAGAATCTGTGCAGTGTCTGCGCCAACGCCGCGGGAGGAGCCGGTAATGATGATGGTCTTGCCGGTCAGCTGTGCCATAGTTTTATGTCCTTAAAGTTTAGAAAGGGTGCGCCCACGTTCGGGCGCTTCGTGCAGTCCATACGGGGTGGGGTTAGTGACCCATGCCCAGGCCGCCATCAACGGGGATGACAGCGCCAGAAATATAGCTAGCCTCATCGGATGCGAGCCAACGAATCACGCGAGCAACCTCTTCCGCCTCCGCGAAACGACCAGCCGGGATGGATGCGAGGTAGTTCTTCTTGGTCTCTTCGGGCAGAACCTCAGTCATTGCGGTGTTAATGAAGCCCGGTGCCACCACATTAGCGGTGATGTTACGACCGCCCAGCTCACGGGTGATGGAGCGTGCCATACCGACCAGTGCAGCCTTGGACGCGGAGTAGTTGACCTGGCCGGGGGAACCGTACAGACCCACCACGGAAGAAACCAGGATAATGCGGCCGCGCTTGAGCTTCAGCATGCCCTTGATGGCGCGCTGAACCACGCGGAAAGAACCGGTGAGGTTGGTGTCGACCACGTCGGTGAAGTCGGATTCCTTCATGCGCATCAGCAGCATGTCGCGGGTGATACCTGCGTTGGCGACCAGCACCTCCACGGGACCGAATTCTGCTTCAATTTCCTTGAATGCTTCGTTAATACTGTCGGCATCGCGTACATCTGCCTTGACGGCGAAAAATTCTTCGGGGGCTTCACCGCTACGGTAGGTGATGCAGACATTGTGTCCTGCTGCCTGGAATTCCTTGGCAATTTCGTAGCCGATGCCTCGGTTGCCGCCGGTGACCAGCACAGTCTTGGGAGTGTTCTCGCTCATGAGCTTCCTTGATGAGTCGACCCCTCGCGATCAGCGCCGATGCAGCGGCTACACGGTTGGGGTGTGGACGAATAGACAGACAAGCCTTATTTTACCGCGTTTTAGCGCAAAGGTGCCGCAGGCTACACTCCACTCTTGAACACTGAACACCTGCTCCCCTTCTTTTACATGCCTCATCGGGCGCGTACACTAGCTGAAGCGGAACAGCCCGCACCCCTTTTCTGCCCGGTCGCGCGGGCATGGAATAACATCGCACGTCGAGGCGCAATAGTAAGGATAAGAAGATATGGATCTGCTCGGTTCACTTTCCCAGGATGCACAGCCCGAGTACGCCAAGTGCTCCCGTAAGGGCTGCCAGCAGGCGGCAGAATTTCAGCTGCTCTGGAACAACCCGAAGGTGCACACCCCCGAGCGCCGCAAGATCTGGTTGGCGTGCTCCGAGCACGTGGGTTGGCTGGAGAATTACCTGCGCGAGCGTGAGTTCTGGAAGCAGACTCTTCCGTTTGAGGGGTAGTGCCATCTAGAGGTGACTCCGCTTAAGGAATAACCCCGCTTATCGAAAGTAATTTCGATATATGCTATATTTGTTCTAATTAGTTCAAGTGAACATCCCGGCACCCAGACAACCACGTTCACAGGGCAACCACACTCGCAGGGCAATTACATTCAAGGAGGCACCTCCCCATGATGGGCTATTCGCATACTGTCAGCGCGGCAGCTGGCTGGCTAGTGCTCGTCGAGACGGGAGTGGTGCAGGTTCCCAATACCCCCACCCTCATCGTGACCACCCTGGCGTGCGCCGGTGCGGGCATGCTACCGGATATTGACCACCACAACGGCAGTATCGCCAACTCCATCCCGCCCATTTCACGCTGGGTAGCACGCATTGTCGGGGCAGTCAGTGGCGGACACCGCAAGGGAACGCACTCCATTTTGGGTCTGGTAGTCTTCTGGGCGGTTGCCTATTTCAGCGCCAACCTGAGCTACAACGGAATCCCCTGGGCTTCACTACTTCTTGCCGCTTTCTCGGGCGGTCTAGCCTTGCGCGTGCTCGGCGCACCGGGTGGATGGATCGGTGCCGTCGCCCTCGGATATGCCGCCTACACGACTGATTCGCTGTCACTGCTCCCCTGGGCTATTTCGGTCGGCGCCACCATTCACCTGATTGGCGACCTGCTGACAACCCGCGGACTACTGCCCCTCTACCCCATTGTTATCAAACCCCTGGTGGCTTCCTCCTTATGGAAAAAGAGCGGCTACATGGCACTGCCTATTCTGGGTGATGCTGGCAGCGTACGCGAGAAGGCACTCGTTCTAGTACTGACCGGGTACGTCGCCTGGTACGCGGCAGCCATGATGAGCTTTACCGAATACCCTCTGCAAATGTTCGGACTGGGTATTAACGCTGCATAACTAAATTCTCACTCAGGACAGCAAAGCACCCCGTCACTTCCCTACGGAAGCAGCGGGGTGCTTTTCTAATCCTTATCCCGACCTATCGGGGTGAGAGATTAAGCGTCCTGAATGGGCCAGAAGACGTCAACCTCAACGTTCTCTTCACCGGAGGTGGGGTACTTCTCGAACTCAGTGTTGTGCATTGGCAGTTCTCCTTCGTGAGCGGACGGGAATCTCTTCTCCCCCGCGCTAACTCACCATCGGTAGTGAGCCCTAATGTTTCACGTTTGCGTCCTCGCAGTGGCGGGAACAGTTACAAGTCTACGCCTCATACATGTTGTGTTTCTACCATTTTTCCCACAATGTATGTAGAGACACATAAAAAATTCAAAAAGCCCACAAAGACCCCCTGAAATATCGCCCGAGAGCTTTTCTTTCTCGCAGAAAAACCCACAAGGCAACATTATTTCCCATCAAATACGCCACGAGTTTCGTGTGTCATACCCCATAAGTCACATGCATGGGAACGCAATTACACCACATATGGTCAGAAAACAATACAACCCCACGGGTCAGGTCACATTTTTCCGCACTATTCACAAGAAAAATACCGACAATATCTTCGCAACACATTTTCAGAACACAAAAAATACGCCCTGGACAATACACCCCGGACAATAAAACAACTCGCAATACACGCAAAGAGGCCCCGGCACCACACGGCACCGGAGCCTCCCCCGTACTTTTATGTCGGCTTTGATGTTCAGCGAATATTGCTTACGCCAGCGAAATCAGATCCTGGTAATCCTTCGACCATAGGTCCTCCACCGCATCCGGCAGAAGCAGCACACGCTCAGGATCCAGCGCCTCCACGGCACCCTCATCGTGAGAAACCATCACAATGGAGCCCTGATACGCCTTCAACGCGTTCAGAATCTCCTCACGCGAGGCGGGGTCCAGGTTGTTGGTCGGCTCATCAAGCAGCAGCACATTCGCACTCGATGCCACCAGGGTCGCCAGGGACAGACGGGTCTTCTCACCACCGGAAAGCACACCGGCAGGCTTATCCACGTCATCACCGGAGAACAGGAACGAACCCAGAATCGTACGTACGCGGGTGTCATCCAGATCCGGTGCAGCAGACTTCATGTTCTCAAAGACAGTACGGTCACCATCAAGAATTTCATGTTCCTGCGCAAAATAGCCCAGCTTCGCGCCGTGACCGTACACGACCTCACCCGTATCAGGCTCGGTGGAACCAGCCAGCATGCGTAGCAGTGTGGTCTTACCGGCACCGTTTAGGCCCAGCACCACCACGCGCGAACCGCGGTCAATCGCCAAATCAACGTCCGTGAAAATCTCCAGAGAGCCATAGGACTTCGACAGGCCTTGCGCAGACAGCGGAGTCTTACCGCACGGCGCCGGATCCGGGAAGCGAATCGCCGCAACCTTATCGATCTGACGCTCATCCTCCAGGCCACGCAGAAGCTTCTCAGCACGCTTAATCATCTGCTGAGCAGCAACAGCCTTCGTCGCCTTCGCGCGCATCTTATTCGCCTGCTCCATCAGAGCATTCGCTTTCTTCTGCGCATTCGCACGCTCACGCTTGCGGCGGTGCTCATCCTGCTCACGCTGAGTCAGGTAGTTCTTCCAACCCATGTTGTACTGATCAATCACGCAGCGGTTCGCGTCCAGGTAGAAGACGCGGTTGACGACCAGCTCCATCAGCTCAACATCGTGGCTAATGACCATCAGGCCGCCCGAGAAGTTCTTCAAGAAATCACGCAACCACAGAATCGAATCGGCATCGAGGTGGTTGGTCGGCTCGTCCAGAAGCATGGTGTCCGCATTGGAGAAGAGAATACGCGCCAGCTCCACGCGGCGACGCTGACCACCCGACAGAGTAGACAGCGGCTGGGCGAGCACACGCTCCGGCAGGTCCAGGTTGGAGGTGATGACCGCCGCCTCCGACTCAGCCGCGTAGCCACCGCCAGCAATGAACTCAGCCTCAAGACGGTCGTAGCGGCGCATGCCCTTAGCGCGCACCACCGGGTCCTCACTCGCCATATCGTCCTGCGCCTGACGCATCTTGCGCGCCACACCGTCCAGACCACGCGCCGAGAGGATGCGGTCACGAGCCAGCTGGCTCATGTCATCCACCTTCGGATCCTGCGGAAGGTAGCCGATAGTGCCGCTGCGGGTCACCGTACCGTCAGCAGGCAGGGTCAGACCAGCAAGCACCTTAGTCATAGTGGTCTTACCGGCACCGTTGCGGCCCACCAGACCAATCTTGTCGCCCTTATCGATGCGGAAGGTAACCTCTTCCATGAGCAGGCGCGCGCCTGCACGCAATTCGAGGTTCTGTACAGCAATCATGGGTGCCTTTCCGGATGGCGGTCTGGTGTGTGGGTTGATAGTGCTCGGTAGGCGGGATTTGCCGCGTTAGAAGCGGCGAGCACGCAGAGCACCTCATCAATTTTAGTGCAGGCGTGCCGAGTGCGCATGTGGGGCACCTTTTGTTTTTGTCATGTGAGGTGTACTATACATACCGAACACCATTCATAGAACATTGTTCAAAACTGGGTTGTGGCAAGCAAGTCAACCACCGCAACCCTCAACTCTGTAGAAAGATCTGCAGAGCAATAACGTACCAAAAAGGAGCGCCACCCCAATGACCAATTCCGTGCACGAATCAGCTCAGGCACCGCGCCGTAACGTAGCGGCAAAGACCTCCCTCGCCACAGACCTCTCCCTCATCGCAGTGTTCGCGGGCTTCATCGCCGCACTCTCCATCATGCCCGCCGTCAGCTTGGGCGGCGTTGCGGTTCCCTTCACATTCCAGACCCTCGGTATTTACATCACTGCTCAGGTACTCGGCGGCAAGCGTGCCACCGCCTCCGTAGCGCTGTACCTGCTGGTTGGTTTCGCTGGCCTGCCCATCTTCGCTAGGGGCGGCGCCGGTTTGGGTACGCTCGCCTCCCCGAGCGCCGGCTACCTGCTCGGCTTCCTGCCCTTCGCCGCTATTACCGGTACCCTCGCCTACCTGTTCACCCGCAACACCCGTTCGGTTGGTGCAACCTTCCTCATGGCTCTGGTTGCGAACTTCTGCGGTTTTGTGGTTCTGACCGCCTGCGGTATCGCCGGTATGATGGTGAACGCTCACATGACTTTTGACGCCGCGTTCAGCACGGCAATGATGTTCGTTCCCTGGGATCTGGTGAAGTCCACGATCGCGGTTCTGGTTGGTTTGTCGGTACGCCGCGCCTTCCCGTCCCTGGCTTCTGCCCAGCGTTAAAGGCACACGATGTGCCGCATGAGAGGATAGCTATGTTTTTTCGCCACTCCACGCGCCAGCCTGCGCCGCAGCAGGCGCAAGGCGAGCAGGCGGTGAGCGCCTCTACCAGTATGCCCGCCCTTGAGCTTGAATCGGTGAGTGTTTTCACCGAGCTGCCCGAAGGCGGGCATCGCCGTATCCTCAAGGATGTGAGTCTGCGATTCACGGCGAAGCGCACCGCGGTGCTGGGTCTGAACGGTAGCGGCAAGTCCACCCTACTGGGGCTTTTCAATGGGCTCACCCACCCGGATGAAGGTATTGTGCGCGTGAACGGTGTCGACACCATGGAGGCACCGAGCCGCGGCTCGACGGGCGCTCGCCGTAATTCCCAGGGTGCTCGCGGTCATTCGCAGGGTGCTTTTGAGGGTGTGGGTATGCTCTTCGCCCAGCCGGAGGCGCAGCTAATTATGCCCACCGTTGCCGAAGATATTGACCTGAGTCTGCGCCGTGCAGCCGCCGTTGAAGGTAGTGCCCTCAGCGGTGAGCAGCGCCTCGAACAGATTCGTGAACTGCTCCGCGAGCGCGGCCTCGAACACCTTGAAAACCAGAGCGTTTTTACCCTCTCAGGAGGCGAAAAGCAGCTGGTCGCTCTCACCAGTGTGCTGGCGGCGCGCCCGCAGATTCTTCTGCTCGATGAGCCAACCACCCTGCTGGATTTGCGTAATCGCGCGCGGCTACTTATGCATTTGGAGTCGCTGGATCAGATGCTGGTGCTCAGCACGCACGACCTGGATTTGGCGGCGTCCTGCGATGAAGCCGTCATTATTCATGACGGCCGTTTACTCGCGCAGGGGGATGCGGGGCAGCTGGTGCAGCAGTACCGCACGTGGTGTGCCGAAGGGTTCCCGAACGAGGGCGCGACCGAAGGTCTGGATTCGGCAGGAGGCACGCATGGGCGCTAACACGCCGCGCGTGAATCCTCGCCCTGCTTCTCAGGACTCAGATTTTAACCCCGGTACTCTGCTGGTGGGTTTCTACCAGCCGTTGAACACGCCGGTACATCGGGTGCCGCTATGGTTCAAGGGCACGCTCTTCTTTGGGCTGTTCCTGTTGTTGACGGTGACCGGCTGGCAGGTGGCGCTGGTGGCTTTGGTTGCCTCCACGCTGTGCGCGTTGTGGGCTGGTGTGCCAGCCTCCCAGCTGTGGCTGGTGGTTCGCACGCTGTCTCTGCTGCTACTGATTATGGTCGGCTATTACGTGTTTACGGGTCAGTACGCCTCCGGCGCGGATGCTATCGCGACTATGCTGACGGCTTTTTATGCGTCCCGCGCTCTGCTGGTGAGCACTCCCCTGCCGGTTCTAATTGACGGCTTTGTGAGGCTGTGTTCGCCGTTGCGTTTCGTGGGTCTTTCTCCCGAGCGTCTGGGTCTGCTGATTGCGTTGATGATCCGGTCGATTCCGGCACTCATGGACCGTTGGGGTGCGTTGCGCAGGGCGGCGGTGGCGCGTAACCTGCCCAAGCGTATGTATTGGCGGCTGCTGATTCCGTGGGTGGTGCAGGCGGTTGATTACGCGACGGCGACCGCTCGTGCTTTGCGGGCACGGCACGTGGACGAACTGAAATAGCGCACGTAGCACAGCAACCCGGAGCGGACCTGCACAAATACACGAAAAAGCGCAGATACACGAGAGGGGCGGGGTGAACTATGTAGGTTCATCCCGCCCCTTCGCTTTACTCGCCTAGCTTAGGCTGGTTTAGGGCGTTTCAATGAGGAGCGCCGCCGCGGGAGCTGCTCCCACCACAGGTACCAGTCGTGCTGACCGTAGAGCGCCTCCACGAGCTTGTCGAAGCCGCGGTAGACATGCACCGGCATCGCCGAGGAAACCATCGTGTGCTCGACCGCTAGGATTTCGGCGTCGCGGCGGGTTGTGACCGGTACCGGCGTGTAGAACTCGATAAAGTCTGAGGCGATAACAGCCGGGTAGGCGTCATCGCGTTCAAACCAGTAGCGGGCAATGGACAGCATCGCCTCGGGGCTGGGGCAGGAATCCCAGCCGCCGAAGGGCAGGTAGGCGAACACCCCGGATACATCCCGCAGCGGCAGGTCCATAATCAGCAGTTCCGCGGCGCTGTCGATGTCGGTGGTTTTGACCTTCTCATTGATGATGCCGGCGGTCAGCTCGAAGGGGTACTCAGCTTTCAGGGGCCTACCAATATCGTCTTCGCCGAGTTCGCCGTTTTCCATGAGGCGGCGGTAGGTCTGCAGGTAGGTGCTCTCGTTCAGGTGCCGGAACGCCTCATGTGCGGCAACTTCTACACCGACCTGGTCCAGGTAATGATGCTGGTCTGTGATTAGCTCATGTGCGTACCGCTCAACGGTGTCGGCGGTGATGTCCTGCACGGGCGTTGAGGTGCGCAGGGAGACGTTATTCTCAATGGTCCCGAGCAGGGTCGGGTCGAGGGCAACCACGATGGGGGTTGTTCCCCGGTTCTTGCTCTTGTAAAGGTGTTCGAGGTATCGCCGGTTAAGTTCGGCTCGTGGGGCGCCGTGGCGGATTCGCTCGTGTGGGTAGGGATACAAAGCGACGAAGCGCTCGTAGAGCTCTGCCATGGTGTTCTCCGATGTTTGGTTGCCCCCAGTTTATCGCGTATTTTCGCACAAAAATACGGGTTTTTGGATGTTTTATCAGGGCGCGGAGGGCGAGCATTTTTTTCGTTTGATGAGTGTGTATCGGTGTGTGCTAAACACGCTTAAACTGCCTTTGTGTTGGGCGGTTTGCGCACCGATTTTCGCCAGAAAAAGACAGAAATTTTTTGCCACCATATGAGATTTTTGGGCGAGTTACACCGGGCGGTGCCAAATGGGTGCGGCAGACACTTTCGCGGAGGTGCAGGGCGCCTCCTGCGGGTCGGTATCCGCTGCAGAACTCGGGTAGAATAGGCACCAAGTTCATGAGTTGCAGACATAAAGCACCCTATTTTCTTCTTCGGCGCGTCATATTTGACGTATTAAGGGTGTTTCGGGCGAGTTCCGCCTCCGCCGCCCCACAGCTGGCGTAGAGTGTTGGTACCAGCTACCGTTCCGTATCGGCTTAGCGCAACGTACCGGCACGGTCGCGGGTGCCGTCAACTCGCAGGAGTCTAAACCAACGGAGGTTCTCATGTCGAATAGCTACTACAAAGAGATGGTTCGCCTGGCAGACAGCATCGCTGATAAGGCGCATGAGGGGCAGACTGATCGTAACGGCTGGCCCTACATCTCCCACCCTCGCCGTGTGGCTCTTGGGGCACGTAAGCTCGTGTCTGAAATGGCTGCCGCCACTCATCCCGATTCGTCTTTGGAGGAACTGAAGACTGAGGCTCAGATTGTGGCGCTACTGCACGACACGGTGGAGGATACCGGCGTTTCCCTCGCATATCTGGCCCGTCACTTCTCGGCGCGTATTGTGGATGCGATTGATGCCTTGACCCATCGCCCGGGTGAGTCGCGTGAGTCGTATCTGAGCCGGGTGCGTGTGAATGATTTGGCTCGTCTGGTGAAGCTTGCCGATATTGCGGATAATACTGACCCGCACCGTCTGGCTCTGTTGCCGGAGCCGACCCGCTCGACCCTGATGATCAAGTACGAACACTCGCTAAAGCTACTGCACCTGAACGACTAGGTTCAAAGCTGACCATATAGAAGCCGCCCGGTATGGAATGTGTTCCATGCCGGGCGGCTTCTATGAATCATCTATTGAATTAGTCCAGGTGAGAGACTGCGTAGTCAGCTTCTTCCTCGGTGAATCCGTCAAACGAGGAAGTCAGCTGGGAACGGATTGCCTCGGGAGACATGTTCATCGTCTTCTGGTAGCTCTTTGCGCTCTCCAGGGCATTTGCGTTCCAGTCAGCCTTCATATTGTCCACAGCATACTGAGCAGCTTCAGGAGTGAACTTTTCGAATTCACTGGTGAGCTGGTCGTAGATACGCTGCTTGGACATGTGCATGGTGCGAGAATAAGACTCCGCCTTCTTCAAAGCAGACTTATATTCTCTAGGAACGCTGTTATCGTTCTGCTTTGCGTTAGATTCCGCAGCAGTGGTAGCAGGAGCCGCAGAGGTACCGGCATCTGCCGCAGAAGAGGTATCCGTACCTACCGTAGCGGAAGAAGCGCTAGGTGCCGACGAATCAGTAGCTGCCGAAGACGAAGAAGCACTCGTAGACTTGCTGGAGCCACCGCCCATTATTGAAGCGCAACCACCAAGAAGAACAAGAATAACGAGAGTGATAAACCACCAACGGAGGTAGAAAGGCTTCTTCTTAACGTAGACAGAACCGTCAGCGGCAATAATCTTTTGTGCCATGATTTCCTTTCGGCTTTCCTCAAGCAACCGTTGCATGAGAGCCTAATATGATGTGAGTGTATGATTCACAAGGAAATATACTAGACCCCCCCAAAGTCAAAGCGTCCTAATTGTTTCAGCAAAATACATCACTACCATTATTAAATTACTTTTAAATCTGGGATTAAGACCACACATTCACTTCATGTAAAAACGCACAAAAATACCCGCCCGGTGCCGAAGGCATACACCTTCCGCACCGGGCGGGTATCTTATCTGCGAGTCAGGAGCTTAGATGTTGAAGCCCAGCGCGCGCATCATATCGCGGCCGTCCTCAGTAATACGCTCCGGGCCCCACGGCGGCATCCAAACCCAGTTCACACGCCAAGAATCAACCAGGTTATCCAGGTTGCTCTGAACCTGCTCCTCAATAACCTCCTGCAGCGGGCACGCCGCAGTGGTCAGAGTCAGGTCCAGAATGAGGGTTCCATCCTCATCCCAGCGCAGACCGTAGAGCAGACCGAGGTCAACAATATTGACGCCGAGCTCCGGGTCAATGACCTCCTTGAGGGCTTCCTCAATTTCTTCCTGAGGAACACGACCCTGCACAGTCTCAGTCATAGTTCTATCTTTCTGTCAGAATACGGTCAGGGAAGAAGCTTACTTCTTACCCACGTAAGCTACGTAGCCCTCTTCTTCCAGGCGGTCAGCCAGCTCGGGGCCGCCCTGGTCAACCATCTTACCGTCCACGAACACGTGCACGAACTGCGGCTTGATGTAGCGCAGGATGCGGGTGTAGTGGGTAATCAGCATGACGCCCATGTCGTTCTCGTCGTGCGCACGGTTCACGCCCTCAGACACGATCTTCAGTGCGTCAACGTCCAGACCGGAGTCGGTCTCATCCAGGATGCCGAACTTGGGCTTGAGCAGCTCCAGCTGAAGGATCTCGTGGCGCTTCTTCTCACCGCCGGAGAAGCCCTCGTTCACGTTACGTGCGATGAACGCGGGGTCAATCTCCAGGTTCTTCATGGCTTCCTTAACGTCCTTGGTCCAGGTACGCAGGGAGGGAGCCTGACCCTCCACAGCGGTCTTAGCGGAACGCAGGAAGTTGGACATGGTCACGCCGGGGATCTCAACCGGGTACTGCATCGCCAGGAACAGGCCTGCGCGTGCACGCTCGTCCACGCTCATCTCGGTGATGTCCTCACCGTCGAGCAGAATCTGACCGGAATCAACCTGGTACTTGGGGTGCCCAGCAATGGTGGAAGCCAGAGTGGACTTACCGGAACCGTTCGGGCCCATGATTGCGTGAATCTCGCCCGAGTTGATGGTCAGGTTAACGCCCTTCAGGATGGGCTTGGTGGTTTCATCGTCGAGGATAACCGAGACGTGAAGGTCCTTGATTTCAAGAGTAGACATTGATTTCTCCTGGTAAAGCTTAGTTGTTGCTGAGGGCGAGCTCTGCCTCAAGGGCCTCGGTGAGCTGCTCTTCAAGTTCGGGAACACGAATCTGCTGAATAATCTCATTCAGGAAGCCGCGCACGACCAGACGGCGTGCCTCAGCCTCCGGAATACCGCGAGCCTGCAGGTACCACAGGTGCTGCTCATCGAGCTGGCCGGTGGTGGATGCGTGGCCGGCGCCCTCAATCAGGCCGGTCTCAATCTCCAGGTTCGGCACGGAGTCAGCGCGGGGGCCAACTTCCAGCAGCAGGTTACGGTTCAGCTCGTAGGTGTCGGTGCCTTCTGCATCCTTACCAATCAGAACGTCACCAACCCATACGGAGTGCGCACCCTTACCCTGCAGCGCGCCCTTATAGGTCACGCGGGACTTGCAGTTGGGTACGGAGTGGTCCACGAACAGGCGGGACTCAATGTGCTGACCTGCGTCTACGAAGTACAGGCCGTACATTTCAGTCTCAGCGCCGGGAGCGGTGAACTTGGTGGAGGGGGTCACACGCACCAGGTCGCCGCCGAGGGACACCACAACGTGCTTGAAGCGTGCGTTACGGCCCAGCTTAGCGTAGTGTGCGGATGCGTGGATCGTGTCGTCAGCCCACTGCTGTACGGAAACAACGTTCAGCTCAGCCTCGTCGTTCACCACGAACTCAACGTTCTGTGCCAGGACGGTGGAGCCGGTGTGGCGCAGAACCACGACAGCCTTCGAGAAGGGCTTAGCCTCAATCACGATGTGCTGTGCGGCAGCCTCGTTGCCGGTGCCGGTGATGTCGATTTCCACGTGCTCAGCCAGTTCAGCCTCGGCGGGGATGGTCACCACGGTTGCTTCGGTGAAGCTGGACCACGCGTTCGCTGCCACACGGTCCTCGGGGATACCCGCGGAGCCGATGCGTGCATCCTCACGGGAGACGGTCTCAACCTGAACCTGCTCGGGTGCAGTGATCTGCGGTGCCGGTGCGGTGCCGGTCAGCTTCTCCAGGTGCATGCCACCCAGACGCTTCAGCGGGGTGAAACGCCAGTCCTCTTCACGACCGGTCAGGGGCGCGAAGTCCTCCACATTGTAGGAGGTCTTACGCTCTGCACGGGATGCTTCGAGTACCTTCTGGATGTTGTTCGGGTTGGAGCCCTGGTGGTGTGCCTCGGTGGCAC
>ERZ772999.578-NODE-578-length-22848-cov-15.262010_pt1 | contig 22848 bp, 14 predicted proteins | sample MGYA00511467_ERZ772999 | MGnify/ENA primary metagenome ERZ772999 (study PRJEB29015, sample SAMEA2738064) | human oral metagenome | biome: human oral; feature: human-associated habitat; material: saliva | place: China | collected 2218 ... | reverse complement strand
CCATACGCATAAAAAGCCTCCCATTTCTTATGTCCAAGAAACGGGAGGCAGTTCAAAATCAAGGTTCCAAACATCAAGGTCGAAGGCGAGGACGAGGGCAACACCCCGTTCGTGATCAGGCTCGTTCGGCAGCCCGTCCTGCCACAGGACATCTATTCCGCGGCGGAGGTTGCGAGGTTGCTGGGGTCAAGCCGATCAAGATCTACCACTACGCTAAAGACGCGGTGAACCCCCTCCCCTGAGGAAGTAGTGCAACGGCTCACGAGGGTCTTTCGTTATCCAAAAGGAGCTCATCGACTGCATGTGTAACAAGCTGACGCCTATTGATCTAAAACAGCACTATAACGTTAAAACGAGAAAAGCAGTTACACCTACTTATTGCCGTACGGAATTCGGAAGTAATCCAACGTTGCTTTGAATCTATCCTGAGCCGTAAGGCACGTATCAAGAAGATAGCCATTCTCCTTATCCCACTTAGAGAGCCCACGATAGTAGAAAGACTTCATATCATCATAAATGACAAACGGAACAACGTCATGAGCAAGGCATTCTTTAAACATGATCAGCCTGCCGACACGCCCGTTGCCGTCTTGGAATGGGTGAATGCGCTCAAAACGAACATGATAATCAACGATGTCTTCAAAGGAATGAGAGCTGTTTGAGTTATAAGCCTTTAACAGCAACTTTATCTCTTTAGCAACATTTTCTGGAAGAGTGGTTTCTCGCCCACCAACCTCATTTGGTAGGCGTTTGTAATCTCCAACAGCAAACCAGTCCTGTACAGAATCTGTAGTTCCCGTTTTTAGAATGCGATGGAGTTCTTTGATGGTGACCTCTGTAAGAGGGTCTTTTGCATGGTCAATCACGTAATCGATAGCGCGGAAGTGGTTCTGAGTTTCTACAATGTCATCAATGCGAACAGGATCTCCTTCAACACCGATAGTAGCCGTTTCAAAAATCATGCGCGTCTGATCAAGGGAGAGCTTGCTGCCCTCAATATGATTAGAGTTATAGGTAAGCTCGATCTGGAGCTTATGGTAAATGCCGCCCTTTATTTTTGAGGCCTTTTCTTCAATCAAACGCGTAAGCAGCGGACTTGTTGACGATGTTTTGGCATTTTTTCGAGAAGGTTTTACGGCATTGGCAGGAATGTTCCAGGTTTTTCCCACGAGAAAAGCACCTGGTACGCGACCTGTAGCGCAGTAATTGCGCACACTTCTCTCGGATATGCCCCAGAGCTCAGCAATCTCTGCTGCAGAAAGAAATCCCATCGAGCTTCACCTCCCTATCGGCAAAAACTGATGAGATTATTATAGCAAAGGAGGCTATTTATTGCCGATATCGGCAAAATTCAAAACTACTGCTACCTCCAATCATACTTGCAATCGTTGCAATGAAACTTGGGGTCTTCTCCACATATAATACAGCCGCCTAAAATGACACGACCTTCTTCAATATCACGCAATAATTGATCGCTCAACATTGGTAAACCCCAAAGATATTCAGCAACATTTGTGCTGTTACATTTAGGACATACGGGGTTACTTGAATTTTGCTTTTCCATTGGCACTCCCATCTCACGATGTCTGCTAAAAGACCTCATTTTTATAGAAATGCCAATCTACGTAATGACATAAAAAATACTGTCCATTGTAATGGACAGTATTTGTAGCTTTTAGCATACAGGATTGCCGTACTCACGCATCATAGCTTCACGGTCAACAATCCACTGCTTGCCATACTTACGAGCATCTACTCCTGGAACTATTTTGCCGTATGCAACAGCTTTACGCAGAGTAGACTCGCTTAAACCCCAAAGCTCGCTAGCGTCCGAAAACGATATGAGTCCATCAAAGGGCGTCGCAACCTCAGTACCGTTTTCCCATACCTCATCGCAAGAAAGATCAAGGTCATCGTTCCAGATAATACCGTAACCACCTTGATCAACTTCTACGTCTCTGAACAGCGATTCATCTTTCAGAAGCTTAAAAGCCGAAAAACGCCTCATGAGCAGAGCTACATCGTAGATTTTTGTGGTGCCGTTGGTAAACTGGACGCTCAACTTTAAGCCAGTCAGGGCAGAGACATCTTTTACCTTATGAAATTTCAAAATCTGCCTCCTTTAGACGAGCGGATTGATTTTCTTAAATTCTTGCGTCTCCCACATTTCAAGAAGCTCAGTTTGGTGAATCTCTATCTATTAAAGCCTTGTAAGTGTGGATATCTGCATCCATTCTTTTTATAAGTATATCACGATAACGTGATATACTTATAAATCGCGATTTGTCAGCGCAGGAAACGAAATCTACGAACTCTTCTTGAAGCGCAATCGGCGGTAGAGGAATAGTGGTATTAGCGAGGTCAAAAATAGAGAGATACCTCACGGTTGTGCCGCTGCAGCTAGCTCGGAGACTGTCTATGAAGTGAGCATTTTTGAAGACGCTCACCAAGTAAGTTGGCAAAGGACTTACTTCCTTCCGCGAGAGCCATGTAATCATGCCGTCTTGGAAATAGAAACAATCGCTAGGTGCGATTACATAACAACGCCCAAGGGTTCCTCGAGCCGTAACAAGAATGTCACCAGAAAGGGGAACCTGGTCGTTACTGGCGAGTTCGGCATATGTGTCCTCTGAAATATAAATCTTTGAGTTCGCATGGCCGTTATCAATGAGAGTATTGATGTCAGCAAGACGATAAAACGGTATGCCAGTCCTAGTTTGTTTCTTAGCATAGATACGCTTGGACGACTTAACAGCATATACGTCGCCAATTTTATATCTGGGCCATTTATTGCTGTTCACTGGGTCCCCAAACATTTCGACAAACCGGGATTTGACGAGGTCGGAGAGTGCTGCGATTTGTTGGTTGCAAAGATCTATCTTGTCCTCAATGAGACCAAGCAGGCCCAAACGCTCGTTTTGCGTTTCTAGGCTTGGAAGCACTATTTCCATACGGCACAAAGCATCGAATTTTAGATTATTCCTAACAGTACCGATGGATTGGAATGCTATCTGGTTGAGACCGGACTTGCTTTTCAAGAATCTCACTAGATACGCGGGGATGAGCCTGGTGGCATCTGTGGAAAAGACTACGTACAGCGGGCTGACTATAGCCGTATTAGCCTTGTCCTGGACACCCACAGAACCGACATTGATACGCGAGGGATTGTAGGCAATCATATTACGACTGACGAGTTTATAGGCCGAGAGCTCTTTACTATAAACCTCTTTGGAGAAATACTCCCCGGAAGGTATAAAGCCTTTTGAGTTGGTGATGCTGTAAACATCAGCGTAGTTACCGTCACGATTGCGTGCACCAGAGGATTTAATAAGTTCACCAAGCCTTACTTTCTCCCCGACAAATTGGGGTTTGCTCGGCATCACGATATGTACTTCCGATGCGATCTCTTCACATTTTCCTGGTCGACCATCGCATAGCAAAGCGTCGTATCTATCTTGCTGTGACCAAGCAAGACCTGCACCTGCTCTATAGGCATACCCTTGTCTATAGCCTTTGTAGCGAGCGTTCTCCTGAATTTATGGGGATGTACGTGTTTTATACCAGAATCTTCGCCAAGTTTTCGCAGGCGCGTCTCAACACCACTTATCTCTAGGCGACGATAGGGTCGATGGAGCGAAACGAACAGGGCTGGTGTATCATCTTCGCGCAATTCGAGATATGCTAGCAAGTGCGTCTTGGCTCGGGCATCAAAATAGACTCGCCGTTCCTTATCGCCCTTGCCATGGACCACGCATTCACGTGAATCGAAATCGATATCCCGCTTATTAAGCTGCACAAGCTCGCCAACTCTGATGCCCGTCGACGAAAGCAGGTCGATTATCGCTAAATCGCGAATCTCCCTACACGAGTCACGAAGAAGCTCGAGCGACTCGTCCGAATAGACGGGCTTGAGCACCCGTGACGTCTTTATTTTTTTGATCCTCCTTACGGGACTCTTATAAATGTAATCTTCCTCCTCGAGCCAAGAGAAGAAGCTCGATATGACGCGCCGGATGTTGTCGATGGTGGTCTTTCCGATACTGCCGTCGCCTGAATAGCTCATTAAGTAATCACGGATGTCGTCAGTAGTGACGTCGTGCGCGGGTTTGGAAACCTCATCGCAAAAGCGTGCCAGAGTGCTCGCATAGTAGCGAAGAGACCTCTCCGAACACCCTTCCAGCCTCTTGGCCGCAAGGAATAGCTCAACGTATTCCGCAATCGTCTCGTATCCTCGCGAGCCTCCACCTTCGCCGACGAGGCAAGTCACCAAAACGGCATGGAGCTCTGCAGCCTGCTCGACGCTCAAAATCGAAGCCATAAGTCTGTCGATTCGTTCTATTGTCCTTCTCATAGCGACACCTTCCTCATAGAGTGAAACCTACGAGGAAGTTATCGCGTGAGAAGGGATATTACGCTGCGGGTCTCTCCGCGTTTTCCTTGATCTTGTTGATAACAGCGACCAATCCCATCTGCTGCTGAGTATTGAACATGTGCACGAACGAGCGTGGCCTATCGAAAGGTGGCTGCATCAACGCCTTGGGCTCCATGTACCCGTTCTCCACGATGTAGTCCACGACCTTGTGGACGAACGCAATCTGCTGCTCATTCAAATCGCCTGCGTTGATGAAACTGGCGAACGCCTCCATGGCAGCATCATGATCGAGCTTAACAAGCTTCCGCACCAGAAGTCCGAAGGGCGTGTCGCCGAAAGCGCGCTCATAGTCGTCCGAACTGCCCAGCTCATGAGTAAAGATGCGCTCCAGCTCGCCGAATTCATACTCGGTCATCGGCAGGTTCCGATGCAGCTTCTGCACCACAAGCGTGTCTCCGTAGTCGCGCACCCAGCGCTCGACCTTCATCTTGTAGTCGGTGAAGTCCTCACCCAGGCTCGCCGCAACACCATACACAACCTCGGTAACAGGGTCAGCAAGATGCGTTACTACATCGCGGCGCCCGTCACCCTCTTGAAGAAAGCGAAGGAGCCCGCGCAACTCACAGCGAATCTCCTCGAGCTTCAGCACCGAGATGTCGGTCATGAACCCCTCGTCGGTGATTGACTGGAGCACGGGCAACTTCTCCTTCACCTGCGGGATGGTGGTACGTTCCTGCAGCTTCATGGAAACGGAAATAAGCTTGTTCACATGGTTAGTTACTTTGTATCCATCGCAAAGCAAACACATAAAGCCATACATGAACGCATCGAAGCGAAGCGCGTCCACATCAGCCTCGTCATTGCGCACGAGCGGGGCTACCTCACTTGTGAGCACGCCCAAATCGCCCTCACTGATGCAGGCGTAGGAGATTTTCTGCCTGTACTTCTCCACCGCCTGCCGATGCATGCGCACCGAGACCAGTTCCTCATTCAGATTCACTACCTGGTAGTGGATTATGGACACCAGCTCATCGCGCAAAGTCTGGTAGTCATCGCCAGCGAAAGCACTCTGCTGAAGGTCTTTCACGAGCGTCGCCTGCCGGCAGAACACCGTCTCGGAAAGCGATAAGCCAACCTTGCCCTCGACGAGCTTAGGATTCTCTCGGAAAAACTCGAAGTTGCGACACCAGTCGAAGATGAAGAAGCGCTCCTTGTCGGAATGCACCCCGTCGAGAGGATCAAGCACCCAAATTCTCTCGCACAAGCGCGTGCCACGGCCAATCATCTGCCAGAACTTAATTTTTGAGCGCACCTTCTTGAAGAACACCAGGTTCACAATCTCCGGCACGTCGATGCCGGTATCCATCATATCCACCGACACGGTAATCGCGGGCAGGGGCTTTAGTTCGAACTCGTCGATGACCGTGTGCGAATAGTCGTCGGAGTGCAACACTGTCTTGATGTAGTCGCTCGGAAGGCTCGGATAGAGTTTACCGAAGCGCTCCACGATGAAGCGGGCGTGCTTTTGGTTCTGGGCGAAGATGACGGTCTTTCCGAGGTCCTGCCCTCCGTTTACGCGGATTCCCTCGTCCATGAGCGTCTCGAGCACCGCGTCGACCGTCTGCTCATTGAACACCCAACTCATAATCTGCGAGTTAGCAATGAAGTCAGGCACTTCCTGCCCGGTCTCCTCGAAGTCGTCCTCGAGCGTGAGTCGGTCAGCCTCGGAGAGCTTATCGTAGGTGATGCCGTCGTCCAGGAAGCTAGTGTGCGTCTCGATGCCCAGGTAGGGAACGAGCACGTGGTCCTGCTCGGTAGCGGTCTCGTACTCGTAGACGTAGGTGGGCACGCCACGCTCCACCTCAAAGAAGTCGTAGGTATTGCGGTCCACCTCGTTGGCGGGCGTAGCTGTAAGTCCCACGACGAGCGCGTCGAAGTAGTCGAAAATCGCCTTATATTTCTTGAAGATAGAACGGTGCGCCTCGTCCACGATAATCAAGTCAAAGTGTGCAGGCGTGTACATGCGCACGCCGTCGTCGTTCCTCACGGCATCGACGGCATTCAGGATCGTTGGGTAGGTGGAAAAAACGATTCGTGCGTCGCGCTCGTCCTTGTACTTGCACAGATTGCAGCGCGATGTCTCGGGAAGGTACTTCTGGAACGCACGCGCAGCTTGTGACACAAGTGCCACCCGATCGGCCAAGAACAGCACGTTCTTCACACGCCCCGAGCGCATGAGCACGTCGACGAGGCCGGCGGAAACACGCGTCTTGCCCGTGCCTGTGGCCATTACCAAAAGACCGCGGCGGTGCCCCTGGTCGAAGTTCGCGCACGCACACTTGATAGCCTCAATCTGGTAGTAGCGATTCGTGCCGCCGCCGGCTATCTGCTCGTTCACGGGGATGGAAACGAGAGGCTTTGTGTTGCCACGGCGATTCATGATGCGCTGCAGCTCATCGCGCGAGAAGATGCCGCTCACCTGGCGCATGGGAGAGCTCTCATCGTCCACGAAAAGGGTGTCGAAGCCATTTGATAGGAAGATGAGGGGACGATAGCCAAACTCCTTCTGCAGGCAGTTTGCGTAGAGCCGTGCCTGTTGCAGGCCCTTTTGAGCCGAAAGGCTCGTCCTCTTGGCCTCGACGATGGCTAGCGGCTTGCCGTCCTTCCCTAGCAGCAGATAATCGACGTATCCGATGCCCGTGTTGTCGCCCTGCTCCACGGGCATGCCATGGACCTTACGCTCCTCTACGACGTCGTCACCCAGCGTCCATCCCGCAAGGCTCAGGTCCCAATCGATGTAATGCTTGCGCGTCTCGTACTCTGAGATCTCCTCGGGGTTGAAGGAGCGCACCTTCTCGTTTCTCGCGCGCTCAGTCGCAAGCTGGTCGGACATCTCTTTGAGCTGGGCCTCAAGCTTCTCAATGTCCTTGTCCTTCTGCGCCACAATAGCGCCCTGAGCCTTTATGGCAGCGATCTGTAACCTTGTAAGAGGCACGCCCTGTAGCGGCACCTTTTTCTCGTCGAAGGTACGCTCATAGTAGTTCTTCCCATAACAGTAGTCGATCCAGTCCACGAAGTTAAAGAGGCTCCGCAGTGAAATCATGGCGTCAGAAGCAGTGACGCGTCTGTCTGTGTGAACCGAAAGGTTCCCGAGCTTGTTCACACCTATGAGGGGGCGCCACACGCGCTCATCCACGCATTGCTTGAACGAATACTCGTGCAAAAGCGACGCCAGGTTGTCCTTATAGGGCATGCTAATCGAAGAATCGGCGGCATAGACCCACTTTACTGCCAATTCAAGCGCCTTGCGGCAACCAACGGCGCACATTGCAGGTGAGGTGGCAAAAATCTTTTCCGCCTCGAGGCATGCATCAGCAAAAAGATCGTAATAGCCGTCTTGCTCTTTGAGGAAATCGAAGTTCATAGCGTTCTCTAATCTCCGAAGTATTCCTGCGCCAAGCTGTCGTAAAGCATCTGCAGTTTTTCGATCTGCTGCTGGGCGACAAATCGCGATTTATCGACCTGGGAAACAATGGACAGGTACGCTTTTTGATTGCCAATCGTTGGGAGAAGGACAGGTAATCCTTTCACATCCTTCTGGTTAATACTTGCTTGGCCAATAGCCCGCTTGGCATTTGATTCAAAATAATTTTTTGAGAATTCGGTAGTCATTTGGGCGCACAAGAATGCAGGAATCATGAGAGCTTCATCAGAATGAAGACGCATCATATTCGACTCGAAAACTGTTACTTCTGGAATATGCGAAACAAGCATTGTTTTGCCCATGCAACCAATACTGTTGACTCGGTTAATAACAATATCGTTCTCGTTGATACCGTAACGTCTGCACTCGCTTTCATTGCAATTGAGCCTTTTCAGCGAACTGTAGTCAGGACCTTCGCTCCTGAATGAGTCAATTCGGATAATTGGAGTTCCTGATCCATCGCTCACATAATCCATCTGCGGTTTATACATGCCATTGGAGGGTTGAACAGACAGTACTTCCCCAAGCGGGCAAACTTCGAGCCCGTGAGGATTGCTATCAGGATCTCCAAACATCTCGACAAACCGGGATTTAACGAGGGAGTTGAGGTGTGTAAGCAACGCCTTCGCTTTCTCAATTTGGCTTTCAATGCGCTCAAGCGCTTGAACTTGCATAACGCTCTCTTCAAGCGAGGGAAGCCTGAATTCAATTCCTTGAATCTTACTCAGTTTGATTGATGGGAACGACGGGTTTTCTATTAATCTATTCGGACGGTTAAAACGGAAGTAATGCTTCAGGTAGGAAGCATAGTTTCCATTTGGGATTACGCATGCGAGGTGTGATACCACGTAGCAGGGCTTAGGAAGAACATATACGTTTCCTGTCATGCATGACATTCCACTTTTTGCAAAGACAACCGTCCCTGCAGGGAATAGAGTTAGACGCAATTTCTGGGCGGTGCCATCGTCAATTTTTTCAAGGTCAGCGAGACTTTCCCCAGCAAGCAGATTCGTTAAGCTGCCAGCGCGAACAAACGGTATGCCTTCTTCCGTAAACGCATCTTTTTTAGGCGCTACGTTGCCAGCTTTGATTTTTGCAATTTCGCTCAATTTGACCAGTTCACGTTTCCCGACAAATTGGGGTTTGCTCGGCATCACGATATGTACTTCCGATGCGATCTCTTCACATTTTCCTGGTCGACCATCGCATAGCAAAGCGTCGTATCTATCTTGCTGTGACCAAGCAAGACCTGCACCTGCTCTATAGGCATACCCTTGTCTATAGCCTTTGTAGCGAGCGTTCTCCTGAATTTATGGGGATGTACGTGTTTTATACCAGAATCTTCGCCAAGTTTTCGCAGGCGCGTCTCAACACCACTTATCTCTAGGCGACGATAGGGTCGATGGAGCGAAACGAACAGGGCTGGTGTATCATCTTCGCGCAATTCGAGATATGCTAGCAAGTGCGTCTTGGCTCGGGCATCAAAATAGACTCGCCGTTCCTTATCGCCCTTGCCATGGACCACGCATTCACGTGAATCGAAATCGATATCCCGCTTATTAAGCTGCACAAGCTCGCCAACTCTGATGCCCGTCGACGAAAGCAGGTCGATTATCGCTAAATCGCGAATCTCCCTACACGAGTCACGAAGAAGCTCGAGCGACTCGTCCGAATAGACGGGCTTGAGCACCCGTGACGTCTTTATTTTTTTGATCCTCCTTACGGGACTCTTATAAATGTAATCTTCCTCCTCGAGCCAAGAGAAGAAGCTCGATATGACGCGCCGGATGTTGTCGATGGTGGTCTTTCCGATACTGCCGTCGCCTGAATAGCTCATTAAGTAATCACGGATGTCGTCAGTAGTGACGTCGTGCGCGGGTTTGGAAACCTCATCGCAAAAGCGTGCCAGAGTGCTCGCATAGTAGCGAAGAGACCTCTCCGAACACCCTTCCAGCCTCTTGGCCGCAAGGAATAGCTCAACGTATTCCGCAATCGTCTCGTATCCTCGCGAGCCTCCACCTTCGCCGACGAGGCAAGTCACCAAAACGGCATGGAGCTCTGCAGCCTGCTCGACGCTCAAAATCGAAGCCATAAGTCTGTCGATTCGTTCTATTGTCCTTCTCATAGCGACACCTTCCTCATAGAGTGAAACCTACGAGGAAGTTATCGCGTGAGAAGGGATATTACGCTGCGGGTCTCTCCGCGTTTTCCTTGATCTTGTTGATAACAGCGACCAATCCCATCTGCTGCTGAGTATTGAACATGTGCACGAACGAGCGTGGCCTATCGAAAGGTGGCTGCATCAACGCCTTGGGCTCCATGTACCCGTTCTCCACGATGTAGTCCACGACCTTGTGGACGAACGCAATCTGCTGCTCATTCAAATCGCCTGCGTTGATGAAACTGGCGAACGCCTCCATGGCAGCATCATGATCGAGCTTAACAAGCTTCCGCACCAGAAGTCCGAAGGGCGTGTCGCCGAAAGCGCGCTCATAGTCGTCCGAACTGCCCAGCTCATGAGTAAAGATGCGCTCCAGCTCGCCGAATTCATACTCGGTCATCGGCAGGTTCCGATGCAGCTTCTGCACCACAAGCGTGTCTCCGTAGTCGCGCACCCAGCGCTCGACCTTCATCTTGTAGTCGGTGAAGTCCTCACCCAGGCTCGCCGCAACACCATACACAACCTCGGTAACAGGGTCAGCAAGATGCGTTACTACATCGCGGCGCCCGTCACCCTCTTGAAGAAAGCGAAGGAGCCCGCGCAACTCACAGCGAATCTCCTCGAGCTTCAGCACCGAGATGTCGGTCATGAACCCCTCGTCGGTGATTGACTGGAGCACGGGCAACTTCTCCTTCACCTGCGGGATGGTGGTACGTTCCTGCAGCTTCATGGAAACGGAAATAAGCTTGTTCACATGGTTAGTTACTTTGTATCCATCGCAAAGCAAACACATAAAGCCATACATGAACGCATCGAAGCGAAGCGCGTCCACATCAGCCTCGTCATTGCGCACGAGCGGGGCTACCTCACTTGTGAGCACGCCCAAATCGCCCTCACTGATGCAGGCGTAGGAGATTTTCTGCCTGTACTTCTCCACCGCCTGCCGATGCATGCGCACCGAGACCAGTTCCTCATTCAGATTCACTACCTGGTAGTGGATTATGGACACCAGCTCATCGCGCAAAGTCTGGTAGTCATCGCCAGCGAAAGCACTCTGCTGAAGGTCTTTCACGAGCGTCGCCTGCCGGCAGAACACCGTCTCGGAAAGCGATAAGCCAACCTTGCCCTCGACGAGCTTAGGATTCTCTCGGAAAAACTCGAAGTTGCGACACCAGTCGAAGATGAAGAAGCGCTCCTTGTCGGAATGCACCCCGTCGAGAGGATCAAGCACCCAAATTCTCTCGCACAAGCGCGTGCCACGGCCAATCATCTGCCAGAACTTAATTTTTGAGCGCACCTTCTTGAAGAACACCAGGTTCACAATCTCCGGCACGTCGATGCCGGTATCCATCATATCCACCGACACGGTAATCGCGGGCAGGGGCTTTAGTTCGAACTCGTCGATGACCGTGTGCGAATAGTCGTCGGAGTGCAACACTGTCTTGATGTAGTCGCTCGGAAGGCTCGGATAGAGTTTACCGAAGCGCTCCACGATGAAGCGGGCGTGCTTTTGGTTCTGGGCGAAGATGACGGTCTTTCCGAGGTCCTGCCCTCCGTTTACGCGGATTCCCTCGTCCATGAGCGTCTCGAGCACCGCGTCGACCGTCTGCTCATTGAACACCCAACTCATAATCTGCGAGTTAGCAATGAAGTCAGGCACTTCCTGCCCGGTCTCCTCGAAGTCGTCCTCGAGCGTGAGTCGGTCAGCCTCGGAGAGCTTATCGTAGGTGATGCCGTCGTCCAGGAAGCTAGTGTGCGTCTCGATGCCCAGGTAGGGAACGAGCACGTGGTCCTGCTCGGTAGCGGTCTCGTACTCGTAGACGTAGGTGGGCACGCCACGCTCCACCTCAAAGAAGTCGTAGGTATTGCGGTCCACCTCGTTGGCGGGCGTAGCTGTAAGTCCCACGACGAGCGCGTCGAAGTAGTCGAAAATCGCCTTATATTTCTTGAAGATAGAACGGTGCGCCTCGTCCACGATAATCAAGTCAAAGTGTGCAGGCGTGTACATGCGCACGCCGTCGTCGTTCCTCACGGCATCGACGGCATTCAGGATCGTTGGGTAGGTGGAAAAAACGATTCGTGCGTCGCGCTCGTCCTTGTACTTGCACAGATTGCAGCGCGATGTCTCGGGAAGGTACTTCTGGAACGCACGCGCAGCTTGTGACACAAGTGCCACCCGATCGGCCAAGAACAGCACGTTCTTCACACGCCCCGAGCGCATGAGCACGTCGACGAGGCCGGCGGAAACACGCGTCTTGCCCGTGCCTGTGGCCATTACCAAAAGACCGCGGCGGTGCCCCTGGTCGAAGTTCGCGCACGCACACTTGATAGCCTCAATCTGGTAGTAGCGATTCGTGCCGCCGCCGGCTATCTGCTCGTTCACGGGGATGGAAACGAGAGGCTTTGTGTTGCCACGGCGATTCATGATGCGCTGCAGCTCATCGCGCGAGAAGATGCCGCTCACCTGGCGCATGGGAGAGCTCTCATCGTCCACGAAAAGGGTGTCGAAGCCATTTGATAGGAAGATGAGGGGACGATAGCCAAACTCCTTCTGCAGGCAGTTTGCGTAGAGCCGTGCCTGTTGCAGGCCCTTTTGAGCCGAAAGGCTCGTCCTCTTGGCCTCGACGATGGCTAGCGGCTTGCCGTCCTTCCCTAGCAGCAGATAATCGACGTATCCGATGCCCGTGTTGTCGCCCTGCTCCACGGGCATGCCATGGACCTTACGCTCCTCTACGACGTCGTCACCCAGCGTCCATCCCGCAAGGCTCAGGTCCCAATCGATGTAATGCTTGCGCGTCTCGTACTCTGAGATCTCCTCGGGGTTGAAGGAGCGCACCTTCTCGTTTCTCGCGCGCTCAGTCGCAAGCTGGTCGGACATCTCTTTGAGCTGGGCCTCAAGCTTCTCAATGTCCTTGTCCTTCTGCGCCACAATAGCGCCCTGAGCCTTTATGGCAGCGATCTGTAACCTTGTAAGAGGCACGCCCTGTAGCGGCACCTTTTTCTCGTCGAAGGTACGCTCATAGTAGTTCTTCCCATAACAGTAGTCGATCCAGTCCACGAAGTTAAAGAGGCTCCGCAGTGAAATCATGGCGTCAGAAGCAGTGACGCGTCTGTCTGTGTGAACCGAAAGGTTCCCGAGCTTGTTCACACCTATGAGGGGGCGCCACACGCGCTCATCCACGCATTGCTTGAACGAATACTCGTGCAAAAGCGACGCCAGGTTGTCCTTATAGGGCATGCTAATCGAAGAATCGGCGGCATAGACCCACTTTACTGCCAATTCAAGCGCCTTGCGGCAACCAACGGCGCACATTGCAGGTGAGGTGGCAAAAATCTTTTCCGCCTCGAGGCATGCATCAGCAAAAAGATCGTAATAGCCGTCTTGCTCTTTGAGGAAATCGAAGTTCATAGCGTTCTCTAATCTCCGAAGTATTCCTGCGCCAAGCTGTCGTAAAGCATCTGCAGTTTTTCGATCTGCTGCTGGGCGACAAATCGCGATTTATCGACCTGGGAAACAATGGACAGGTACGCTTTTTGATTGCCAATCGTTGGGAGAAGGACAGGTAATCCTTTCACATCCTTCTGGTTAATACTTGCTTGGCCAATAGCCCGCTTGGCATTTGATTCAAAATAATTTTTTGAGAATTCGGTAGTCATTTGGGCGCACAAGAATGCAGGAATCATGAGAGCTTCATCAGAATGAAGACGCATCATATTCGACTCGAAAACTGTTACTTCTGGAATATGCGAAACAAGCATTGTTTTGCCCATGCAACCAATACTGTTGACTCGGTTAATAACAATATCGTTCTCGTTGATACCGTAACGTCTGCACTCGCTTTCATTGCAATTGAGCCTTTTCAGCGAACTGTAGTCAGGACCTTCGCTCCTGAATGAGTCAATTCGGATAATTGGAGTTCCTGATCCATCGCTCACATAATCCATCTGCGGTTTATACATGCCATTGGAGGGTTGAACAGACAGTACTTCCCCAAGCGGGCAAACTTCGAGCCCGTGAGGATTGCTATCAGGATCTCCAAACATCTCGACAAACCGGGATTTAACGAGGGAGTTGAGGTGTGTAAGCAACGCCTTCGCTTTCTCAATTTGGCTTTCAATGCGCTCAAGCGCTTGAACTTGCATAACGCTCTCTTCAAGCGAGGGAAGCCTGAATTCAATTCCTTGAATCTTACTCAGTTTGATTGATGGGAACGACGGGTTTTCTATTAATCTATTCGGACGGTTAAAACGGAAGTAATGCTTCAGGTAGGAAGCATAGTTTCCATTTGGGATTACGCATGCGAGGTGTGATACCACGTAGCAGGGCTTAGGAAGAACATATACGTTTCCTGTCATGCATGACATTCCACTTTTTGCAAAGACAACCGTCCCTGCAGGGAATAGAGTTAGACGCAATTTCTGGGCGGTGCCATCGTCAATTTTTTCAAGGTCAGCGAGACTTTCCCCAGCAAGCAGATTCGTTAAGCTGCCAGCGCGAACAAACGGTATGCCTTCTTCCGTAAACGCATCTTTTTTAGGCGCTACGTTGCCAGCTTTGATTTTTGCAATTTCGCTCAATTTGACCAGTTCACGTTTCCCGACAAATTGGGGTTTGTTAGTCATTCTGATCGCCTGCCAGCATCTTGCGGAGCTCGGCGAGGCTCTCGGCCATTTGCCTGTTCAAATCGTCGAGGTCAGCAAGGATCTCCTCGGTTGGCGGGTAATCTACTCGCTCGTAGACGGTTTCGGTGTACTTGTTGAAGCTGAAGTCATAGCCGTTCTCTACAATCTCGCCCTTGGGAACAAGAAAACTCTTCTCAGTGCGAGCGCGGTCGCGCTCGGCGTCGAGGTTGCACCAACGGCTCAAAATATCAGGGATGTCGTCGTGCTTCTCATCGGGATCACGCTTGTCGTCGAGCGTAAAGCCGTCGCCCTCCATGTTGTAGAGCCACACGTCGTCGGTGCCGCCCGCGTCGGTCTTGGTGAACAAGAGGATGGCGGTACTCACTCCGGAATAGGGCTTGAACACACCGGATGGCATGTAAATCACAGCCTCAAGCTTCTGGTTCTCCACCAGCTCGCGGCGAAGCTGCTCGTATGCCTTCGCGTTGCTACGGAAGAGTACGCCGTTTGGCACGATACAGGCGCATCGGCCACCCATTTCGAGCATGCGCAGGAACAGCGCCACGAACAGAAGCTCAGTCTGCTTGGAGTCCACGATGCCGCGAAGGCTCTTATCGATGTCTTCCACGTCGACCGACCCGGTGAACGGCGGGTTGGCAAGCACTACGTCGTACTTGCCCGAGACAGTGTTGTTCTTAGAAATGCTGTCCAGGTAGCGCACGTCAGGCGCATCCACTCCGTGCAGCATCAGGTTCATGGTGGATATGCGAAGCATAGTCTGGTCGATTTCGAAGCCCGAGAACTGCGGAGCAGCACCGTTTTTGCCGGCATAGGAGTCCCAGTCGTCACCGGACATCTGGCTTTCGTAGGCGTTGCGGATGTGCTCCGCTGCAGAGATAAGGAAGCCCGCGGTTCCGCACGCCGGGTCGCAAATGAGCTCCCCTGGTTTAGGGTCAACCATTGCCACCATCATGTTGCGGATGTGCTGTGGTGTTCGGAATTGGCCGTTGGTACCAGCTGTCGAGAGCTTTGAGAGCATGTACTCATAAAGGTCGCCCAGATCGCCCACGTGATCATCGAACTCGGAGAGGAGGCCCTCGACACCGTCGACCGCCCTCTCAAGCAGGGAGGGTTTACCCGCCGGAAAGCCGAATGTCGCGCTCTCCATGGCCTTGGCGAAGGCAGACTCGTCGCCGAGCTGTTTAATGAATGGGAAGGCGAATTCATTCACCACGCGGTACATCTCCTGCGCGGGGAGGTCCTTGAAACGGCTCCAACGCAGCTGATCGCCAGGAATCTCGGCGCCGTAGGAGTTGTGGTACGTCTTGGGGAAAATGCGGTCGAGTTCGGTTCCGAGCATCTGTTCCATCTTCTCGGACTCAAGTTCCTTCTCGTCGAGCGAACGCATGAACATGAGGTAGGTGAGCTGGCTTATGACCTCGATAGGGTTGGTTATACCGCCTTCCCACATCTTCTGCCAGATTGCGTCCACCTTGCTCTTGGTTGCTCCTGTGATCATGGCTACCGGCCTTTCTTTGAAAGCTCTTCAATCATGCAGGTGTGGACGAAGGCACTGAAGTTCACCCTACGAAGGGACGTCTCCGCTTTCGTCACATCGCGCAGCGTTTCGGATATTCTACACGTCACCGAAACCTGGCTTCCATCAACGAAGTTACTGCGAATCTCGGTCTCGCTCAGCGAGCCGTCGATGAAATCCGTAACAACTGCATCCGCACCACAAAATTGCTCGAAATGCAATATAAACGTGTTGCAACAATTATATTCCATCAAGCGTTAAAAAGCTGTATATAGCGAGCTAAAATGGTACAGAATTGAAAGAGGAACTGTAAGTGAAGCAATTGTCGTTGACCACGCACCAATGACTGGTAGCGTTCGGCACCATTCAATTAAACAGGTCTGAAAGTTAGTGCGTATTCCATACCTTTCGTCTATCTCCCTGTCGCACAATCACGGTCGTGTCCCGAAAAGTGGTGTAAGCAAGCATTTCAGGTGTTTAAAAGAAGTGCGGTTATTTCCTAAAATATAGTCACCACAACCAATTCAGAAAGGAAATAACCGCAATGCAAACTCTACACGAAACTGAGCTCTCCTACACCCAAGATCACAAATTAGATTTAAACGGTATGGCACGAACACTGCTTGAAGACTTAGTAAATACCGTAATGGTTGAACAAGTAGAAGAGCTTGGTTGTGTTCGCAATGGATACCGTGAGCGAAAGCTTGTAACTTCAGTTGGAACTCTTACCTTAAAAATTCCTAAACTCCGTGAAGGAACCTATTTCCCTGACGATATCGTAAGCAAGTGGAGTAGATGTGACACAGCCCTTGCAAGCTGTATCTGTGATATGTGGACCTTGGGTATTTCAAACCGTAAGGTAGAAAAAGCACTAAGTGAGCTTGGTGTTGAAAAAATCAGCAGAAGCAGAGTCTCGAGACTTGTTAAGTCTTTAGATGAAGAGGTAGATGATGTAAGACACGGCTCTTTGTCTTTTGACAGATGGCCTTACCTTTGGCTTGATGCAACCTATATTCCTATAAGAGAAGCAGGACATACAACCAAGCGTGCCGTTGTTATTGCCGTAGCGGTAAACACAGAAGCTAAAAGACAAATCATAGGGCTTGAGTGTATAGATACCGAGTCTTATCTGTCCTGGAAAGACTTTCTTATCTCTTTGAGAGAGCGAGGACTGAGTGGAGTCAGGCTTGTTATCTCTGATGCCCATGCAGGTCTTGTAAGAGCAATTGGTGAGGTACTCACAGGCGCTGCCTGGCAAAACTGTCTTTGTCACCTAGAGAGAAATGTCTTTGATAGATGTAGAACAAAAGCTCAGGGAAAGCAGTTATTGCTGCTATGAAACATACCTTTGAAGCTACTGATACTGATTTGGTACGCACAGGCTTTGAGCACCTCTATGAAGTGTATGAAAAGATAGATCCAAAAGGAGCACGTCTTCTAGAAGAGTCAGAACCATATGTACTGACCTACCTAGACTTTCCAAAAGAACACGCTCACTGGATACGTACAAACAATCTCTGTGAAAGACTCAACAAAGAGATAAAGAAGCGTACACGTGTCGTTGGAGTATTTCCCTCCAAGCAAGCAATGCTTCGCCTTGTAGGAGCGGTTTGTATCGATCAAAACGAAGAGTGGTTTGTAGCAACGCATTTCATGGACAAGCACTCTCTTCTCTTTGAAGAACCTCCTAAGAAAGGGTCATGTACACAAGAGACTATCAACCATCTCTTACAAGTAATTGATAGTGACTTTAAGGTTTGTAAAGAGGTGGCATAATGTAGGCTAGAAGGTAGTGAGGAAATAGCCTTACACCACTTTTTGAGACGTAACTCCTCTAAAGTTGTTTTTTGCTCACAACTTCAAAATAATTTCGTAATGGTGTGTGTATTATCATAGGTTTTGTTATATCCATTTCTTTATATCCCAAAAAACTAAATACCATTCTTTCACCAGAATTTCCTACAATCCCCCAATCAAATAACATCTCTAAAACATCAGGCATTTTATATTTATCACTGAACTTTTCCACATAGTCATAATGATCAGCTAGTTCTTTCATTCTAGAATTAATATAACTAAAACTAAATGGCACTTGTATGCCCGTCAAAATCTTTTTAATCGCCTTTATATCTTCTGGAGTATACTTCAATGATATCTCTTCTGATACTTCATTCCACATTTTATTTGAATATTGTTGTATAGCTCTATCAAATACTTCTTGGTTAACTCTTTCAGTCTCCTTCTTACAATGATCTTGAACAGATGTCATCATTCTTATTATATCGCGTGGTCTATACCATGAGTATTTCAATAAAAATTCACGAATCTCTATACCATGAATTTTTTGCTCAAAATAAGTCCCCCATACATTATTTGATTCTTTTTCCAAATTTTCTTTTTCACTAGCATTAACTTTCTTTTCTAAAAGCTTTAGCAAAGGATTATCAACATAGTTTCCTCCACGCTGATACCATTCAATAGTCACTCCATAATCTTCTGTACATTTATTTATCTCATATCCATTGGATAAGACACTATCGATAACATCTGTTCTTACAGATGCATAAAAATTTACCTCATATGACTTATCTTTTGAAACCCTATTCATTCTGTCAACAGCAATTATTAAATCTCTCACCAATTCAATATCTGCTTCTCTCTGTTTTTTTGTCTTCACGGATAATTCCAGTTCATCAATCAATATATACACTGGCGTACGGTCAAATGATAGCCTTTGATACATATTAATTATTTCTTTTGCGGTACGGCCATAGTTAATTTTATTATTATTTAATTCTATCGCAGCTGCTAAATTAGCATCTATTCCTTGTGTACCCGCTGATATTTTTATAAGCCCCTTAGAAATCTTAGGGACTATCTTATTACCGCCATTCTCTCCATAAATCATCGAAAGAAGTTTCCATATTAACTTATATTCTTTATTTTTGCAAAATACCGAATACTCTGCATTTTCCGAGTTAATATGCTTAAAAATTTGGTAAATCAAATATACTTGCCAGGAAGAAACATACGACTTCAATTTCTCATTATTATTCTCTATAACCTCTTCCTGAGCAAGAAAAGATGTTCTTTTTACATTTTTTCTATCAACCTCATCAAAATCAGATTTAAATCTAATTGGAATTACAAGATTCTCCACCTCTTCTCTAAATTTACATTCCATGTATTTTAGCAATGCCGTTTTCCCTGTTCCTTTTCTCCCTAGAATAAAATACTTTCTCCCTTCAAAAAAGTCCTCTATACAATATCTTTCATATTCTAAAAATGAAGATAGATAAAAATCATATCCAAATTCCATCAGCTCATTTGACGCATCTGTTTTTCCAAATTTTATGTCTTTAAAAAACATTTTTTCTCCCTATCAATGTATCAAAATTTGTAGTATATAATCAATAAAATCTCGTTAAAAGAACATGGTTTAAAAATAATTGAGCTATTTATTATATTTTCTGGCTTTTTCTATTGTCTCATCCAAAAACTTCATAACAACCATCCAGTTATTCATTTTTCAGGGTAAAGCAATGCTGCAATATCGTGTTTAATCCACTGTTAACAACGTTTCTTGTGAACCAGCATTTACCATAACCCACTTGTAATTTCTTCTCTAAATTTTTCAAACTTATCTCTATCAAATTATAAAAACCAGCCCTATTCTTCTATGTCATTCCTACTTCTTTTAAAGCTACTCTAGAATCCCATCAAACTTTCTAAATTTAAAGTCTCTTCCTTTTTTGATTTTTCGACAACTTAGCCACTCACCTCTCATTATTTATCTTCTTCAAATTCCATAATATCGTCTAAGCTACAATCCAATGCCTTACAGATCTTCCCAAGAACTTCCACGGTAACATTCTCATTTTTATTGAGCTTATTAATAGTGTATGTACTGACCCCTGCAAGCTCTGCCAATTCCTTCTTCTTCATATTCCTGTCCAGCAGAATATGCCATAGTTTTTTATAATTAGACTTTATGATGGACCTACCTTCCGCAAATATATAAAATTTATTACATTACAGCATAAATTCAAATCAAAATATAGCGATAGCTCTATTTTGATTAAAAAGCCAAAAATGAAAAAGAAAATTCTACTCTCCCGAATGCCGGTGGATTTTAGTCTTGCACAGTCGATATTTACCCTTTCACGCCCTCATGATACGCTAGAGCTTCCTTCTGACAGCAGTTGAAGGGAACAATCATGAGTAAATATATACCTGGTAAACAGAAACACCTGACTCTTGAGAACCGTATTTTTATCCAGAACTCCTTGGATCAAGGAGTGTCCTTCAAAGACATTGCAAAGTATCTATGTAAGGATCCTTCAACAATCTCCAAGAAAGTGAAGAAGCGTCGCAGCTAGTCTGTAATTGCGTCGTCTTTCATGACCTTCCTTGCTTGTCCCTCTAACCAAGTGAGCTTATTCCACGTGTTGTCGTACGAGTAAGAAAATGCGAGCTATTCAAATGTGGCTAGAACTTCTTTTGCCGTCTCACAGCACTGCGCTAGCTCAATGCCTGCTGCATAGGGATTCTTCTTCGCGTACTTGTCCCACAGCACAAGCATCGCCTTGTCGGTTGCTACCTCGTCGAGAATCGTCTGCCAGTGTTCCATCATCTCCGTGCTCCCGCGTTTGGCACACGTACGCTCTAGGGCTTCCCACAACGTGGGGATTTCGCACTTGTCGCCCCTGGTTCTCCAGAGAAGGAGTATGTCATAGAAGTCGCGCGGCCTCGTGTTGGTCACGCCGCGCGAAACGACAGTCTCGAACTTCTCGGCGAGCACGGTCTCGAGCGGATAGGACATCAACCTGATGCTTCCCCCGTCGAACAGGAGCGGGTAGTCGTAGGCGACGGGGCCGGGCGTGATGCTGTCGCCCGTGGTGACGTCAATCTTGAGGGGCACCACCATGGGCGGATACGCCGCCTTGAGATACACTCGTATGCCCGGATAATCGTCGGTTTCCCTGATGTCCTCGGTACGGTCGAACTCGAAGGCCCAGTCGTCATCGGCGTCGATGACTGCCACCTCGCGGAAAACCTTTTCGGCGGATTCACGCGTCAGCGTGAATCCGGTGATTGTCGTGTCGAGGTCCATCGTCGTCCTGGATGCCACACCCACAAGAGAGGAGATGAGCATTCCGCCCTTGATGACGACGTTGTCGCGCCATTTGGATTTCGAGAGGCGCTCGAGGAGCCTCTCGAAGAGGTAGCACTGCATCAGGGACTGTGCGGGGATACCAGCCTCCTTCGCTCGGGTGTTGATGCGCGCCTTGAGCTGCATTGCGTTCTTGGTTCTCACAGCAGCACCTCCAGGTAGTTGCGGATCTTTGGCTCAACGCCGAGGTCTCGGGCGTAGGAAATCAGCTTCATGGGGTTGCGATCCTTGCTTCGAACGTAGGCCTTCATCGCCGGGGTGACAAGCTGGACATCCGGCGTGCGCTGACCGCGTAAAAGGTCGCAGAGTGTCCGCTCGGCATCGTACGCCTTGACCGTGTTGCCGTATTCCGTTCGAATATCGCAGAGTCCGAGGTCGAGGACACTATCGGCACAGGTGCGGCATGCGATTCCCGCCGCCTTGGCCGCGCTCGCGTTGTAGCTTCTGGGGAAGGTCATCGTCAGGGTAAAGGACGGACGGTCCGTCATGCCGTGGAGGAAGAGTGCTGTGTCGTCCGAGAAGATTCCGCGGGAAAAGCGATGCTGCGCGATGTAGAGGGGGTCCTCCCACACGTCGGGAAGCGCGTAGAGGCCACGGTCTACCTGGACGAGCTCTCCGGCGCGCACGGCTTCCGTGAGCTTGCGCCGAGGGATGCCGACGTCCGTCGCCTGTGCCGAGGTGACGTAACCGTTGTGATGCGCTGCTATGTCCATCAAAGTTTCCGTGGCATCTCCTTCCGAGATGTACTACTGTGCTGATCATTATCTAATATTCAGCATGAATGTACAAGCACGATGTGAAGCCATAACGATTGCGGAGAAATCACCACTCTCGCCATTATTATTGCCGGTTTTCGGGAGTTAAAATGGGCCCAAAATCGCCTATTGCACACAGGAATCGCGTCAGGTGGCTATCCCATGAGTTCTTCCGTGACCGCTGTGGTAACCGGTGCGCCGCGCACGGTTTTGTCCATCTTGAAGCCAAAACCGCCATCGAGCGCATAATGCTATTGCCACGAGATGTCAGGCATCGTTCCCCGCTAGACTCAATTTCTTCGCGATAGGTCGCATGGCCCTAGAGGAAAAAGTCCCTCACGTTCACGATGCGGATGCCGTCGATGTCCGTGTCGTAGGAACCTTGCCTCACGACCACGATCTTCTCGTGGTTGTCCCGTATCGACTTCAGAGGAGAAATCTCGCGTCCCTGGTTTCGCTTGCGAACATCTCGTCGGTCGCCTGCACGTAGAGCACGCGCCTATCCTTCGTCGCGACGAAGTCGACTTCCTTGCCGTAGAGCTTGCCCACATGCACGCTCCGCCCTTCGTAGAGCAGTTGGAGATACACGGCGTTCTCGAACAGGTGTCCAGTATCCGTGACCCTGTAGCCGGCCATCCGGGTCCTGAAGCCGGTGCCGAACGATTTTCACAAAAAATCTCCTGTCCCTTAGAATGCCCTTCCTTCCTGCATAAATTCAGGAATGTTAGCATGAATGATGCCAT
>ERZ772999.574-NODE-574-length-22887-cov-9.144315_pt1 | contig 22887 bp, 15 predicted proteins | sample MGYA00511467_ERZ772999 | MGnify/ENA primary metagenome ERZ772999 (study PRJEB29015, sample SAMEA2738064) | human oral metagenome | biome: human oral; feature: human-associated habitat; material: saliva | place: China | collected 2218 ... | reverse complement strand
TTCTGATCCGAAAGATTCGACGAAGCCAAAAGAAACGAAACCTTCTGATCCGAAAAATCCAACGAAACCAACGGAGACGAAATCTTCTGATCCGAAAGATTCGACGAAGCCAAAAGAAACGAAACCTTCTGATCCGAAAAATCCAACGAAACCAACGGAGACGAAATCTTCTGATCCGAAAGATTCGACGAAGCCAAAAGAAACGAAACCTTCTGATCCGAAAGATGCAACGAAACCAACGGAGACGAAACCTAAAGAACTACCTAAAACTAGTGAACAAGCGAAACAACGTAATACTGCGATTATTACACTGTTATCAGTTGTAGGGCTTGGTGGTTTAGTGACTTACTTCGGTCTTCGCAAACGTGATAAATAATTGATACTTAAAAAAGCACTCAATCGAGTGCTTTTTTAGTTGTTCTGTGAGGTTAACTTCGCTTTCGAGATTAGTGGCAGAACAGTATGACTGCAAATCAGTACGGGTTTTTGATTTGGGCGTTTGGCTTTGATCGTTACAGTGATTTCGTCATGGCTGTATTCTGCCGCGAATCGTTGACTATGTTCTGTGTCGCTAACGAAGAAGACATCTTGGTAGTTGTCTTCAATAAAGAGATTCGTAAGCGAGTTCATGTCGTGTGCGTTCATGGCCGTGATTGCTTGATTGAAACTATCTTCGGTTCGATCTTTAAAGATTTTTTCGATCACGAGTTTGTGCCATAGTGCGTCGCTGACGAAGTCGTAAAGTTTGAGCGCTAGGTAGACTGTGACGGCTATTAAAAATGTTCGCTCGAGTTGTTCGATTGATTTGATTTCGCCGACGAGGACGAAGACGATGATTCCTAAGACCCATTGGGCGAAAAGCGATGGGTTGGTTCTTGGGTTTGCGCTTTGAAGTTTTTCGTTTAAGTCTGATTGCCGACGGAACGTTAAAAAGACAAGCATTAATAAAATAAACGTCGCATTATAAGCGAAATTATTTTGTTTAGAATTATTGCGGATTAGTTCTATTGAAAATAACGGAACGGCTACAATAAAGTAGACTGATAGGCATAATAGCCATTGTTGGACAATTAATGCTATTCGTAAACTGTTATAAATTTTCGAGAATTTCGATTGTGTCATAGTTTAGATTCCTTTTGTTTTTTTTTATTATATCACAAAAATATTGAATTTGCAAAAGATTTTCGTACGACGATTGCTATTGAAAATATTTATTGCGAAATAGTTTGAAGTATGGTATAATTAGGATTATGCAGTCAATCTGTAATTATAATACATGGAGGAGCTTTAATGTTTCGAGATAACAAACGTGAAATCTTCGGATTTCGAAAATACAAAGCTTACGGTTTAGCGAGTGCTGTGATCGCGGCTTTCTTTTTAATGGGTGGTGTTGCGAGCGCCGATGAGGTGACATCTGCGCCATCTGATGTGACAGCTCATGTAGTGGCTTCGCCTACAGAAACGTCGGCTGATACGGCTACGGTTGCGTCTGGTGAAGAAGTTTCTGCGGCTAATACGGCGACTGAAACTACAGCGAATAATGCTACTGACACATCTGAAGCGAATACTGCTACAGAAACGCCAGCTGTCTCGAATGCGACTGCGGCGAATGAAACGTCTACAAATAACGCTGCTGTTGCTTCGAGTGCAGATACTTCAGAATCTACTGTAAATGCCGCAGATGCATTGAGCGATAAGAAAATTACGGCTACTTTGACGGTTCCGGAAGATCGAACAGTTAAAGCAGCTTCAGGCGTTGACGATATTCGTGTTTTGAATAAAGCTAGAGAACAGATCATCAATCTAAATGTTTCCGGCGAGGGCAAGTTGCCTGAAAAGAGTCGTATAGAGATCGAAGTTACTACAGATATCGAATCTAACCGTGGCAAAGTCTTAGAGAATGACTTAGCTGCATCATCTTCGAAAAAGATCATTGACGATAATAACGGTCATACGTATAAGTCTGTAATCGATATTTCTGGTTTGCAAGCCGGTCTTCAAAAAGAAATGATTGTTAAACCGAATAGTATCCTTGCAGATGAAGTAACAATCAAACCAATGCATCGTTTTACAACTTACAATCTGTATGTGGGCGATGAGTTAGTTTCGTCTAAAAAAGTCACTGAGACGTTTATTTCTAAGTCTCCATTGATCTCCACAAGACCTATTTCAAATACACTTACGGTCGTGAAACAATCAGACGGTCGAGTGTTAGAGTCTTTTACTAAGGATCAACAAACATTGACTATTTCATCTAGACCTGTTAATAGTGTCTATAAATTTAACTTATCCAATGATAAAGATGCAAGACTTGTTGATCCGTCGGGCAGGATCGATTACGAAAGATTTAGAGATGCTGCGACAAACACTTATCTGGTGAAAGCGGCTGATCTGAATCCATTGTTCAATGCTCAAAATCAACTCGAAATTTCTGTAGATACTCGTGCGACAGCTAAAGACGAATATCTCAAATCGAATCAGTCTAGATTTGTTAATACGACGATGGATATTACATTGTATTATTCGGATCAGACGATTTCAGATAATACGGACTTATCTCGTCTTGAAAGATTAACAGCTTATCAGATTATTCAAACTCGTATTGAAGAGAAGATCTCTAATGAAGGAGTCTTAGAGGCAAATCTTAGTCTGAAAGATACTCACACTACTGTTTTATCGACGATTGATTCAAATTCAGTCAAAGCGATTATCGCGCCGCCGAGCGACGGTCAAATCTACAATGATACAAATCTACCGACATCTATCTTGAAACTAAATCTAGATAATAAAAAACTGACACCTATTAGTCTACAGATTAGTTTTACAAAAGATCCAAAATTGAAATACTCTGACGGTGAATATCAGATAGAAGTCTCAGACGCTGATACTGGTAAGAAAATCGGTGTTGCATCATCAGTCGTTCGCGCGACGGACGGAGATAGATATGTCTCTTTTGACACGATGAAACTGCCGTCAAACGTGAAATCTCTTAAATTCACTCCATTGACAGCTATCGGTGTAGGTTCAAATTTATCATCAAAAATCAAATCTGTAGATTATTCAGTTAACTTCAGTTCGGAGATCAAAGATGCGCTATCTTGGAAATCTGAAATGGATCATTCTCATACTAATATAGACTACACTAGATATGAGCTTCAGTTGTTAGACGATAGTGACGCTGTGCAAGCTCAAACAGCTAAAACTTTATCGATCTACAATGCGACTGTCGCAGCTAAGTTGTTAGATAACAAACAATCTTTCTTTACGCCAGATGATACAGTTCGTGCAGATTTGGAAATGCCATTCGAAATCGTGAATGCTCCACGTCGTATCATTAGAGATCTTTATGATGTTTCTATCGATACGACTGTTCTCAAATCAGCTTTTAGTTCAAAGACTAGACTTTTCGAATCAATTATTAGAAAAGGTTCGGTCGAAGGAGATGGTTCTCTCGAGAAGACAATGCACCCCGAGCTGTTTAAAGATCAAAATGATAGAGCTACAATCAGCGCGTTTTCGTATTCTGATACTCTTAAATCGGGTAATCACATCTATCTCATCCCAATTAAACTCAAGCCTAAGACTGAATTAGTCAAAACTGCCGACAGTAACAATGTCTTGAAAGATGGTGAAGTCTCAGCGCTATATACGCTGGTCACTTATAATGAGTATATCTCAATGACTGAATCTAAATTTAAGACAACTGATTCGATCGGAGATGAAGTGTATGTGAAAAATAAAGAACTTTCAGCATTGACCAGTGTAGCAAATTTAACTCGCTCTGATATGTCTCATTTGGAAGCAATGGCGTACATTCCGAAAACTGGATTAGAAGGATCTACAGTTGACACAACTCTTGCAGGAAAAGTTAAGTCTGTAGATGGATGGGATGTTCTTTATACGACGGATCAAATCTCAGGTTCTTATAAGACAGATAGAAATTTGAACTATGTGTCTGAAGTAGACGATTATTCGAAAGTTACAGCCGTCAAGTTCGTTTCAAATCGAACTGTGAAACAAGGTGACGTAGCTACATTTGATGTTAAGTTAGATTATTCTAGAGATCTAGGTCTAAAAGACTCGATTAGATATAGATCAGTTTTATTGACCGAGAATGATGAAGTTTTGTCCACTCCGATCATTGCAAGAGAAACAAAACCGTCACCTACGACTGTCAAAGAATTATTCAGACCAGATTTGACAGATAAACTGACTGACCGATTGTACAAGTCTTTGATGAATGATGGCGCTCTAATGAATAAGACTGATTCGCTCGGTGGTAAAGTTTTATTCGATGAGACTTCTAAAACAATTTCTAATTTCGAATCATCTACAATTGATTCATTAGAAAAACGTAGTCTTGATCGTAAGCTAGTATCTGTCGATCTTAGTGATCAGGCTGGACTATTCGAACATCATCGTACAGATCATCAAAATTCTTCAGATCTGGACTCTCAATTTGCGAATTATGAAGCAAATAAAGAACTAACAGTGACGAATACGGGTGAACAAGGGTCTAATGCTACAATCATTCATTATTACCGAGCAGCTAAAGGTAACATCGTTGAACGGTTCGTAGATGAATCTGGTGCTGAGATTAAATCTCAGACAAATTCTGGTGATATGATTGCACGTTACGATTATGCATCTTATAATCACCCTGATACGATCGAAACAGATAAAGCAACTTACGAGTATTCAACTCAATCAGGCGACCAACCGTACATTGTGCCAGAGGGTACAACGACTGTCACATACGTCTATCGAAAAGTTGCAGATAAGATTACATACGGTTCCGTCATCGCAACTTACAAAGACACCGAAGGCAACGAACTCGCACCGCAAGAAAACGTGAAGACAGACGTCCCTGATGGTGAAGCTTATACGACTACGGCTAAGACAATTCCATCTAGTGAAGTTGTTGAGAAAACGCCAGAAGGTCTTACTAAACGTACGACTACTAGTTATGAATTAATTGAAACACCTGCAAATGCAGAAGGTAATGTTGTTGGTAATCAGACAATTACAGTTCCTTACGTTTATCGTAAGAATGTAACGGTTCAAACTTATGGTTCAGTTATCGCGACTTATAAAGACGAAGAAGGTAACGAGCTTGCAAGTACGGAAAAAGTCATCACGAACCAACCGGGCGGAACTTACTATGCGGCGGCAGATAAGCCTATTCAAGGCTCAGCTCAATCGAAAGTGACTCCTGAAGGACGCATCGTTACGGTTACGACTTACGAATTGATTAAGACGCCTGATAACGAAACAGGTGACGTTGTCGGTGGTGAAATCATCGAGGTTCCTTACGTATATCGTAAGAAAGTTGTCGAACGCTTGGTTCCGGGCAACACACCATCTGTAGAAATTCCTGAGTTGAAAGTTACTCGTTATCAAACGGAAGACGGAACGGATATCAAAGATTCTTCAGAAGGCTTCGTAGACGCGCCGAATACAATTGATAAGTATCAATTTACGGGTACGACAAATACGAACGAAGGAAACGACGTTCAAACGCACATTTACAAGTTGATTGAAACCGAAATTCCAGGTGATGCCCCTAAAGTTGATGTTCCCGCTCTTAATGTAACACGCTATGTCAACGAAGAAGGAACTGAAATCAAAGACTCTGAAGAAGGTCTTCTCCCAGCTCCGTCAATGATCGGTGAACATTATCAGTTTACGGGTCGTACGGAAACAACTGAAGATGGAACGGTTCAAACTCACATTTATAAAGTGGTTGAACATGACGTACCGGGTGATGCGCCAAAACGTGAGCCTGAAGAAATTCAGATTACACTTCACGTAGACGAAGAAACAGGTAAAGAACTTGTGGAATATGATCCAGGATTGACTAGTCCGAAAGATATCGAGCATTACACATATACCGGTAAGACTACACAAGAAGAAGGTATTCGCACTCATTACTACAATAAAGTAATTACGGAGATTCCGGGTGACGCACCATCTGTGGAAATTCCAGAATTGAAAGTAACTCGCTATCAAACTGAAGACGGAACTGACATTCAAGACTCTTCAGAAGGTTTCGTAGACGCTCCTAAGACAATTGGTGATTATCAATTTACAGGTATGACGAATATGAACGAAGGAAACGACGTTCAAACTCATATCTACTCTAAGATTGTCACTGAAGTACCTGGTGATGCTCCACAAGTAGAGATTCCAGAACTTCAATTGACGCGCCATGTAGACGAAAAAGGTAAGGAACTTCTCCCAATCGAAGAAGGATCAAACGGACCACGTAAGACAATCGGTGATTACGAATACACTGGACGTACAGACGTTGAAGGTGGAATTACGACGCACGTCTACGCACCGATCCGTTATGAACTTCCGGGTGATGCTCCGCAATATGACATTCCTGAGTTGAAAGTCACACGTCACGTGGACGAAAAAGGTAAGGAACTCATCGAAACCGAGAAAGGTAACCAACCGCCTCGTAAGACGATTGGTGATCATGAATACACAGGACGTACTACTGAAAAAGATGGCATCACGACCCACGTATACACGCCAATCAAGCACGAAGTTCCAGGTGATGCACCTCAATATGATATTCCTGAGTTGAGAGTCACACGTCACGTAGATGAAAAGGGCAAGGAACTCATCGAAACTGAGAAAGGTAACCAGCCTCCTCGTAAGACGATTGGTGATCACGAATACACGGGACGTACTACTGAGAAAGATGGTATTACGACGCATGTATATACGCCAATCAAGCATGAAGTTCCAGGTGATACTCCGGTTGTAGATGTACCTGAGTTGAAAGTAACTCGTTACGTCAACGAAAAAGGTGAAGAAATTAAAGAATCTGAAGCAGGATTTATTAACGCGCCTAAGACGATTGGTGAATATGAGTTCACTGGCAAGACTGAATTTAACGACGGTAAAGATGTTCAAACACATATTTACAAACTTGTTGAAAAACCAGTAACGCCAACGCCAGATCCTAAGAAGCCTGAGACTCCAAGTCCTCGTACCCCTGAGCCTAAGAAACCAGAAACACCACAACCTGAAGCTCCAAAACCAATTGAGACCCCTAAATCTAACGATTCTGTTGTAGAATCAGTGGATCAACCTCAATTCGTTAAGAATGAACTTCCTAAGACGGGTGAAACGAACAGTAACTTAGCGCTTGTTGGAGTGTCATTGTTGACAGCTCTTGGTTTAATTGGATTTATTAAACGCAAGCGCGAAAACTAAAAAAAAGAAGTACTCGTTAGAGTACTTCTTTTAATTTGCTCGTAAAAACGTTTCTGAGGCGTTCTCTCGAATAAATGGTTAATTATATTCTGAGCAGTTTAAAATGCGAATATGAGCCACACAGACGTCTTAAAATGGATTTTAGCACGAGCAATTTAAAATAAAAAAAATAATTGAAACTTTTTTCTTGACTTTAAGAAAGCGTTGTGCTATAATATAAGAAAACAATGGGAAAGGTTGTGGACAATGGAAACTACACAGATTTATACACCCGAAGCTCTTGCGAAGTTGCTCAAAGAGATAGATCTTAAAGACTTAGCGAGACAGACGGACATCAAATATGGTACGCTGAAAAATTATGCGTATGGACAGTCTAATATTGACAAGATGCCGATTTGGATGGCGCAACGGATTATAGAAGCTCGTAATCGAGTAGACTTTTTCAATCGAATTGGAAACATCAGTGTGCCTGAAAATGTTTTTCAAATCTTGAAAGAAAAACTCGGCATTAGTCATCGTACAACTTACGACGAATACGTGTCTGCACAATTGTTGTTCGATAATTATATGACGTTTGGCTATCCGTCTGACGAGCCCTATTATTTTTTCTTGCGCTTGCATGAATTGTCACAAATCAACGTAGACTTGACGCTATTCAGTTTGAGCCCTGCGAAAAACATTCGTTTTGTCTTTGTTGATGATCGTAAGAATTTCCAAGACTATCGTTTCGGTCAAGAGAAAATGTCTTTTGATGACTTTAAGAAATTGACAGATCCGTTTTCTTTTAGATCGCAGTCTATGTACAAGGTCATCGGAAACGAAATCGGACGACGTGTTTCGTATTATAAAGAAGGCGGTTGGTTGCGTGACGGAATAGAATTATCGAATTATCAAACCTGTGATTTTTCTTATATGCGTCCCTTTAATTTAGAAGATCGTTGTTGGACAGTTGTAACCGAAAACACGTATTCGATGTTTATCGAATACAAATTGCATCAATTTCTCGATCAGGGTGTTTTGAGTGATGCGCTAGATGTAACAACGGGCGCTGCGATTTTGCGAGAATGTCTAAAAGATTATAGCGTTTTCGATTTAATGCCTCTATTCATGCTCGACAAAGAAAAAGTGAACGAATTCATTCGTGAACGCATTAATGAAAAACACTTGGATGATGAGTCTCAAAGAGAAGCTTTGTTGGGTTTAGCCTTTAGTGCATGGGACGTATTTTCCGATGACTGTAGCAAACACTTAGCCTGGTTCAAAGGTGAGCGTGATCGTTGTGATCATTGGGGTGATTTTGGCGGTGTCGGCGAAGAAATCCTCTAAAATAATAAGCCGTTTTATTGTGTCTGAAAAGATGCTCGGATCGAAAAACTAACCACTTAATTCCAAAAAAAAAAAAACAAAAACGAAGTCGCAATTAAATTCGTTTTTAAGGCAGCCGAGGGCGACGTAGGCTAGACTTACGGCTTAAGCTTTTAAGTCGTCGCATTCAGCGGAATGTTGTCTGCGCGGATCAAAATAGTAATGAAGAAGAAACTGTGGCAAGTTATCGTGCATTATGCACGTGGATTGAAATATCATATTTCGGTACGCTGACTCTGACATCGCACCTCTTAGTAGGTGCGCGGATTGCAATATGATCAAACGGGCGATCAATAAAATGGAAAGGACGGTGCAATGGCACTAACTCTCAGAAAGTGGCAACAACAGGCTGTGAATCGCAGTCTGTTGAACTTGCCCGGAATATTCTTAGAAGCGGCAGGGGGTCGAGGAAAGACCCTATGTGCGCTTGAGATTGCGCGTGCGAGGAACGCTCAATCTATCTTAATAGTTAATAAAAAGTTGTCAATTTTAGATGGCTGGAAAGAAGCTTTAAAGCATTATTCGTTTGCGGATGTCACGTGCATCACGGATAAGACACTCAAAAATCGTCTCGCAAAAGGTGTTAAGTTTAACGTTGACGTCTTCATTATCGATGAATGGCAAGACATGTGTTCCGATGCAAACTTAACAGCCTACAAAAAAGTGAAACGTAACTATACTATCGGTCTATCAGCAACTCCAATACGACGTAAGGGAACAAACTTCTTCGGACTTGAGCAGACAGTCTTCGGACAAGCAAATCCGTCTACGAAGTGGGAATGGCAGACGTATTGGGGACGCATGATTGCCGATCAGTGGACGCAGACGGGTCTCAAGTGGTTAGACTTTCGCGATTACGAGGCATATATCGCTCAACTGCCTAATTTTATGAGTTATGAAGAGATCGAAGCCATAGAAAACGCGGTCGAGAACAACGGACACGAGCTTCGGTTCCATAGAGTCTTGTTAGAAGATGCGAATCCAGAACTGATACGAATTTTTAACAAGTATAATCTTGTCCGAGTGAATGGACAGTCAGCTATGGCGAGACAAAGCTTCGGGCGAAACAGCTTCATGCGGTACTTACGACAAACCGGTGTAGAGGTAGACTTCCCGAAACTTCGCGCCGTGAATAGAGACACACCGACACTCTTGTACGTGGATAAGATGATTAATACAGCTCCCGGCGGTCTATTAATCGTTACGAAATCGGTTCAGATAGCGGAAATCATTAAAGAGCGCAACCCACAGATTGCGTTTTGGAGTGGTGATCGTCGCGATGACTCAGGAGAACGCATAATGGTTGCGACACAGCAAGTGATGGGCGTGGGCGTAGACGGATTACAATCACGATTCAACGCGATATTGGTACTTGACCCTGTTCTTCCATCGAGCGGTGAGTACAACGATTACAGACAGCTCCTGTGGCGCGTGACAGGATCTCGCCAACAACATGATGTGGTGGTGATTGAAACCTATTTCGAAGGAGATGTGCCAGATGAGGTGGCTTAAAATATTCGTTTTTGTGATCTATTTCGTTCTCTTATATTTGGTTATGTACCGTTTTCCGCATGAGAAAGTTGTTCCGACATACAATCAAATGGTAGTACTGTCACTAGGTTCTATCGGGGCTTTCGTGATAGTTGCCATCGCGATAGTGATTTGGGAACGACGTGGTGCGCGTGGACGTACGGTTGATTCGTATAAGAAGAAACGAAAAGAAGCACTCGATTGAGTGCTTCTTTTAATATGTTCTTTTTAACGTTTCGCGCGAGTGGTTCTTTTCACGAAGCCGCGGGTGGTTTTCGGGCGCGAGAAGGCGCGCTGATTGACGGGGTCGGAACCTTTATAGTTTTTGTTCATATATTCTGTTAAGTTGTACTCCGTGATTAACGGTTCATCGTCGTCCATACGTGCACCTACCTGGATTTTATCGCTTTGTGCTAGTCGCACGTCCCACTCCGGTAATTCTTCAAAGAAATCGGTTGCGTATTCTAGAAAAACGGATTTCTTGACGGGTTTTCCGTTGACGTTGTCTCGTGACATCCACGCTTTATATAATTCGTAAAGGAATTTTGCTGGAAGAACTGTCCATTGGAACTGTGGTAGAAATTCGTCCAAGAATTCGATTACGCTGTTATTTTCAAGTTTCGTCTTATAAAGTGCTTCTTCGTTTTCTTTCGTTACGAGAAATTCTGTGACGACGGGCGCTTCAAGTGCTCGTTTTAAAATATATTCTTTAACGTCGGTTCGATCCATGTATTCGTGCTTGATGTATGGACGTTCAATGCCAGTAAACGTGTGTGTAAATGGCACAATGAGGAGACGTCGATAAATTGAATTGGACTTGTCTCGTGTGAGTAACGTTCCGTTGAGCATTTGGATGTTCAACATTCGAACTTGCATCGGATAGGCGTCTTTACCTTTTGCTTCAATCTGGATGTCATCGCCAGTGATTGCGGCTTTGAATTCATCAGTGCCGTCGATATAGGCTCCGACAGGGTTCTCGTCTGCGATGTTAAGGATTTTTCCTAATAGTTGTTGTGTGCGGAATCGCACGCCGAAGTTCTTAATATTAACGGACGAATAGAGTCCTTCGCCGATGATATTTTTAAGAACTTGCCCGAGAGTTCCTTTACCGTTGTTACCTTGGCGTGAATAGAAGATGACGCATTTATTGTAGACACGACCTGGATTTAACGCAGCTGTGATAATTTGCCACATTTGCGCTAGACGGTCCGGATCGTGATCAACGAGTTCATCTAACCATGAATCGAATGTCCAATCTACGTCGTCAGGCATAGTAATTGTTGGACTTGTTGCATTCGGATTGTAATTAGTTTGAATTTTTGCAAGACGATATTCGTTTTGACTGAACGGTTCTAATTGTTTTGTTTCTTTGTTGAAGATACCGTTCTTGACAAAGATTCGATTGACATCAGATGTTTCGTGAACTTCAGGAATTGTCTGGATCATTGTTTTATAAATACGATTGTGGAAGTAGAAATCTTCGTGTGGCGCTGCATTGTAAATGATGTCAATTACTAGTTTTTGTGCAGGTACATATAGACCATATGTTGGTGAAGTTTCGTCAAAATCGTAAAGATAAACGATTGGTTCTCTTACGTTTGTCAGCTCACCCTGTTTTGAGGCGGGTGTGATCAATGCGAGAGGGACAATATGTAATAATAAAATCGCATATTCACCAACAGAGATTTTAACGTTTTTCGGTTCACGACCGCCACTTTCGACTAGTGCTTCAGAATATAATTCTTGATAATATTCGGTTGTGATGTCGCGGACGTGGTTGCGCATATCTTGAATTGTTTTTAGTTGCACGTTTGTGCGTGTCGACATAAAGTCGTTAGCTTTGATAATTTTAGGGTCTGTCTTTGTCATAACATTTGTTGAAAATAAAGTTGTGGTAAACATAATGTGTTCAATCCTTTTGAAATAATTTTTCGCAAAAGAGTTGACACACGTGGATGTTTGTGATATACTTATTTGTAGCGATAAATAAAACATAGTGTGTCAGACGTAATCCTGCAAGATTGCGTCTTTTTTTGCGTATATAAAGTATAACACAATTTTGAGTTCGGGTCAATGACAAAAAAGGGAATATTTCTCTTTTTCGTTTTAAAAAAGGGAATATTTCGTTTTCGATAAAAAACTGCGTTTAGACTTGGTGTGTTGAGGGGTTTCGTAGACGATCTCTTTTAATATTCCCTTTTTTGAATTTCAAAAAAGGGAATCTCGAAATCGTCGAAAACGTTGATTTTATGCGATTCTTTATTTTAATATTCCCTTTTTTAGTATTATTAAGTTAACTTGTAATATATGAAAAATAAACTATATCAAATAATATATTTAATAAAAGTTATAAAATAAAGTTGTGCTTTAAAAAAGGAATTAAGGGAATATTTTTTGGATTATTTCCGAACTATTCAGCGATGACGCCCACTTTGCGCGTACCTTTTGTGATTTCAATATTCCCTTTTTTTAAGGACGCATTATTTGAGTTATTTCTAAAGCTATATGTGATATGAGTTTTCGTCTTTTCGTCGTTTTTCGAATATTCCCTTTTTATATTCCCTTTATTTTTTCAAAAAAGGGAAGTTTTACGAATTCCGAACGATTCGATAACGTGGCGTATATATCGTTCTGTGTACCACTGTTTTATCTTCAACTGTATTTTAAATTTTGCATTTAGTCGTTGTTTGTGATATAATAGTCATATTAAAACGAATAGACGGCGCCTTATATAAAGACGTCAATAAAAAAACGAAAGGTCTATAAAATGGCAAACTCAATTGAAGAACAAGTAGAAGGACATTATAAGAATCTTCTAAAAAGCTTAGGCGTTCGCTATTATGCGAAGACAGAAGAAATCAACAGTAAAATCACAGATGCGCTGAAAAACAGTGTGTCTAAGGGCGGTGGCTCGGGTATGAACTATCCGGACATCAAACTTCTGCTCGAAAATTCTAACCGACGAGACATTCCCGTTATGATCGAAGTGAAGGGTTCTCGCGGCAAACTTGAAAAACTAGATAAAAACGGTGAAATTGTTGGCGTGACTCCTTGGGCGAGTGATGGTAAAATCGGAAAAGATGGAAAGCTGACACATGCAAAAGGTGACCCTAATTATAATGTGGTCAAAGGCTTTGCCGTCAACGGTGCCATGCACTACGGTTCCGCTGTCTTAGATGGTGGATATGATGAGGTCATTATTGTGGGCGTCAATGGTTGTGAACTAAAAGACGGTCAAGTTGTTAATCCGGAATGTAAGGCTTATTATGTGTCTACACGAAATAATCGAATCCCAAAGCTCATTTCTGACATTACTGCTGAAGATTGGTCACTCTTTAAACACGTGGATAGTCTGTTTGAGCGTTTAGACCAATTAAATTTGTCTGAAGCGGAAATTGAAGCTCTGACCAACAAAACAGAGGCAACGTTAGAGGAAAAAATAAAAAGTATTCATCAAAGCTTGTATGATGATGTTCAACTAAAAACAGCACTGACAACTAATGAAAAGCTCTATCTTTTCTGTGGGCTCATTATGGCGGGACTACAAACTGACGGTGTGCGTACCTTAGAAGTTAATGATTTGCATTCAAATAACAGCGAACACAATAATGATGGAATCCTTATTCTTAACAATATTGAAAGCTTTTTGTACGCTAAAAAGGCGAGCCCTGAAAAGGTGGATATGATCAAGGGTCTTTTACGAGGCGTGTTTGCAAAAGCGGTCTTATGGAAACCAAAGAACGGTGAAAGCTTACTTAAAGTGTTGTTCCATCAAGTGAAAGTGGATATTATTCCACTTCTTGAAAGTAAGCTTCATTTGGACTTTACGGGGCGAATCCTCAATTCTTTGAATGATTGGGTTTCTATTGATAATGACGCTGCTAATGACGTGGTCTTGACCCCTCGCTATGTGACGCAATTCATGGCGAAATGCGCTCGTACCAATAAGGATTCCTTTGTTTGGGATAAGGCTATGGGTTCCGCTGGCTTCTTGGTTTCCGCTATGGATATCATGATTAAAGACGCCCGTGAAACCATTACGGATCCGGATGATTTAGACGAAAAAATCAAACAAATCAAAGAAAATCAGCTCTTGGGGATTGAAATTTTAGGAAACATTTATATCCTTGCTGTCCTCAATATGATTTTGATGGGTGATGGCTCGTCATCGGTTCTCCAAGGGGATTCACATGAATATGACTTACCACAAGAGTTCCCTGCAAATGTCTTTCTCTTGAATCCTCCTTACAGTGCTCCCGGTAAAGGGTTTAACTTTGTCGAAGAAGCCTTTAGTCAAATGACCAATGGCTATGGCGCTATTTTGATTCAGGACAGCGCAGGAAACGGTCAAGGTTTGCCTTACACGAAACGGATTCTGCAAAACAACACCCTTGAAGCGTCGATTAAAATGCCCGCTGGACTGTTCGGTAACAAGGCGTCAGTATCGGTCTGTATCTTTGTTTTTAAGGTTGGTCGTCCGCACGAAGTGGATGATTTAGTGACCTTTATCGATATGAGTGAGGACGGATACAGCCGACTAAACCGTAAGAAATCCACGCAAGAAACCAATTTGCGGGACACGGATGATGCAACGGGTCGCTATGAAGAAGTTCTAGCGCATGTTTTAGGTAAAAAGCCTAAGACTGCTTATTATACAGAAAAGAACGGTAAAGTCATTCATGATACCATTAGCTTGAATGGTGATGATTGGTTATTCGTTCAACATCAAAATGTGGATGGCGTACCAACTGAAGATGATTTCAAGAAAGTCATCGCTGACTATTTGAGTTGGAAAGTTGGCTCCTTGATGAAAGGTGGTAGCGCGAATGGTGACGTTTAGAGAATTCAAGGTTGGAGAGTTGTTTGAAACGAATCCTTATCGTGGTGGTCATCAGGTTTTGACGGGTGGCAATGTGCCCACTAAATACTTATTACCCGGCAATACACCACGTATTAGTGTGACCAGTAAAAATAACGGCATTATCGGATATTATGAAGACGTTGATATGAAATCATATCGTGTTTTTGAAAACGCCATCAGCGTTTCCTTTTTGGGAACTGTTTTCTATCATTCATATCGGGCATCGTATGATATGAAAGTTCATTGTTTGCGACTAAAAGACCATGAATTACGTGAATGTGAAGCGTTGTATTTGGTTTCGGTGTTGAAAAAATTGGTTTCTGTTTATAATTATAGTAATCAATTATCCAGCACGGAGATTGTCGATCTTGTACTATCACTCCCCGTCAAACCAGGCACGGACCCATCCAACTACACCGAGGACGACATTGATTGGGACTATATCGAGTCGACCATTCGCGAATTAGAGGAAGCGACCATTCGCGAATTAGATGCCTATCTCAAGGAGACTGGGCTGGATGATTACCGGTTGACGGATGTTGAACAAGAGCTTCTTGAACAGGAGCCGACGTTTAAGGAATTCGAGGTCGGGGAGTTGTTTGCATTGACGGGTCTCAAACAAGTAAAGAGCCAGAAAAATATTGTCGAGTGTGACGCTGGAATTCCGTTTGTTGTTCAATCGACTAAAAATAATATGGTGAAATGCCATGCGGATAGACAAGCTTTACTTGATAGTGGCGAAAATGTTTATGATGGGAATACGATTGTATTGGGTGTCACTTTACCAGCGGTTTCATATCAAGAATTTGAATTCGGTGCTAGTCAGGTGATTACTGCTCGTAATGAGCATTTAAACTCCGTGAATGGCTTATATATTGCGGCAACTATGCGCAAAGCACTTCTTCTAAAATATTCTTACACCAATAAGCCCGGAATTCAAAAATACAAGGAAGACATCATTCAACTCCCCGTCAAACCCGGCACAGACGAATTCAACTACACCGAAGCCGATATTGATTGGGATTACATGACCACCTATATCCGTACAATGGAAAAACGAGTCATCGCTGACGTTGTCGATTACAAAAATGAGGTCATTGCAAGGACCAAAGAACTGGTAGAAAAATAAGAAGCACTCGATTGAGTGCTTCTTTTAATGTGATGTTTTTATCTTCCACGTCAAATTCGGCATAGACGTTGCCAATTATACAGAAGATGATATTGATTGGGACTATATGGTCACCTATGTTCGTATCATGATTTCGATCCGCGCAGACAGCATTCCGCTGAATGCGACGACTTAAAAGCTTAAGCCGTAAGTCTAGCCTATGTCGCTTTCGGCTGCCTTAAAAACGAATTTAATTGCGACTTCGTTTATAGTTATTTATGTGTGTTCTAAAACTCTAGGCTTGAGTATCCGCCGTAGTATTTTTCAATCGGGAAATCGTCAGGTAGATAATCTTTTAGTTGTTTTTGGAAGTCATTCAAATTAGCCGTACATTTCCAACTTTCGCCAAACCAAATTCCACGGATGTCTGGATCTTGATAAGTGTCGATGTCTGGGATACAATATGTTTCCATGTTTAAATTAATTAGTTCAATGTCGGCCATGCCGTCGGCTTGTTCCCAATAGATGTTCTTTAGGTTTTTATTGATATCGTCTTGTTTATGCGTGAAGTAATCGATGAATTCGTTGTCATCCGCATATTGGGCGCTAATTGTTGGTTCAGCTTCACGGAGTTTTTGAATGAAGTAGTTATAAGCTTCAGTCATTTCTCGGTCTTGTTGATCGGGAACGAACTTATTCGATTCCATTTTATAGATCAGCAGTCCTTTATATAGAGTCATTGTTAGTTTTCCTTTCTATTCTGGCAGAATGTCTGTCGTTGTAGCGTCCACGAGGTAACTCATTGTGATTTCAACAGCGCCCTCCATCATATGTTCGCCGTCAGCACGTTGATAGTAGTCGATGCGAGGTTCGACATATTCGATGATGTCGTCTGGATATTGATCGTTATATTCTTCGATCCATTCGTGGACGATAGGTTGCCAGTCTTTTTGAAACTGTTCGGGCACGGGGATGCCGATGATTCTGGCTAGTCTGATTTTCATTATTTCTCCTTACTGATTTTCAAAATAAGCATTCAGTACAGCTAACGCATCAGGATTGTGGCGGAAGTAGGCGGTCAAACTGTTTAGTTGGTCGATACCGCGACCGCCAGCGACACCTTTAATAGTTGCTGTAGCTTTTTGGTCGACAACGTCACTAATAGAAGACGTCGTGAGCACGAATGCGGGTGAGTGTTTTGCTTGTTTCAATTCTTGCAAGAGTTCGATTGCTTTATCGATAGAGTCCTCGTTAGAGAACTCTTCGACGTTACTAATTGAGATTTCTTTTGTTGACATAGTTTTACCTTTCTTATGCATCTAAATCGTTCACGAAGTCGTCTAGTTCTTCGAGAACTGTCAAGATGTCTGATGCAGTATAGTTTTTATTGAGCGAGCTGTTTGTTTGAGCGGCTGTTAAGATGTCTCGCAAGTATGGTTCTTTTAGAGCCGCGATTTTGCGGGAGATTTGATGCGAACGATCTTGTTGTTCGGATTCGAGTGTTAAGCCAGCATCTTCGACAAATTGATTCACGGCTTTTGCGATGTTTTCTTTTAGTTCGCGGATTTCTGGATTGAGCATAGTTTGATTTTCCTTTTCTTAGAATTGTTTTCCACAGTCTTTTTCAAAATCGCGGAAGATGTCGATAATGTGCGTTTCAAAGATATATTGTGATCAGTAAACAGAAACATACGTTTTTGTGACTTTTTCTATGGTTATTTTAAGCTATTTATGTTATAATAGATAGTAAGAAATATCAATCAGAAAGGGGAAAATCTCGTTTATGAGTAAATCTGAAAACGAAAAATGGATTGCGACCATTCCTTCACATTCATCAGCGAATAGCGGAAAAATCGATTTGATTACCGATTTACTCGTTCCCTATTCTGAGTTATTGACTCACTTTCTAAGAGATATTGATTTGCATTTTGTTCGTGATAACGAGTTTTCGAAATACACAAAGGCTAAAGTGTATCAAACGGAAGAAGAGTTTGATGCTCTTTTAGTGAATTGTGATAAACGTTATCGAAAACAAATTGCAAACGGCGTTACGCCGGCACGTTCATTGAAAAAACAGTTAGAGGATATTCATGAATACTCCGTTCAAACACCTTTATCGGCTCGTTTTGCGCAAACGTGTTATTCTCAAACGATTGAGATTTACAAGTCTTGGTTAACGAAGCTTGAAGATGTAATTCGATCTTTTTTGACAAATTCATCTGTTTCTGAAAAAGATGAATTCTTTTTAGTGACTTGTTATCGCATTAACAAAAATCATCTTTGGTATGATAAAGAACTCAGTTTAAAATGGCATCGAACCAAAGAAGGTGAATTGCTTGTTCCAACGAAACAGAATAAAGCGAATGTGAAATTGCCTGTTTCTGAAGATATTTTGTTTTTTATGCGCCGTTTGATCAAACAAGCTCGTAAACGGATTCGTTTTCCTCGATTAAGACAACTCAAAACTTTGAAATTAGATGAAAAGGTTGCGACTCTTGAAGTGTCTAAAAATGCAACGCATTTTGATTATTTCTTGAAGTTATCGACACTTGAAAAAGGAAAACCAATTTATTTACCGTTGAATCGCAATCCCTATTTAGACGAATGTTTAATGAAAGGTGATCGAAAACCTTTTGTGCAACTTCGTTTAGATGATAAGAAATGCATCATTTCAGCGATTGTTGAATACGATAAAGCGCCTTTGCGGCCGTCAGATTCTAGCCTTGGTCTTGATTTTGGAATGGTCTCTATGTTTACGACCAGCGATGGGGAACAACATGGTTTAACGTCCTTCGCAAAATTAAAGATTTGGGATGAAGAATTAATTGCACTCACAAAAGAGCTTCAAGAAAAAGGCATTAAATTCAAGACAAACGCACGATACGTTCAATTACAGAATCGCATTAAATCTTATTTTAAAAATGAGATTTGTCGCATTCTAAATAAACTTGCTAAGAAGAATGTCGGCGTTTTCGTAGTTGAACAACTCGATTTTCGAGTATCCGGTTTATCTAGATCTATGAACCGTTTAATCGGACGCACTTATCGTTCATTTGTAAAAGCTAAATTAGCACGTTTAGAAGAACAATTTGGAATTCAAATTGTCAGCGTGAATCCGGCTTACACAAGCCAGGAATGTTCACGTTGTCATCACGTGTCTAAGAATAATCGTAAATCGCAAAAACAATTTATTTGCGAGCATTGTCATTTGCATTGTAATGCAGATGTTAACGCCGGACGCGTTATCGTTCAGAGACGTTCTCTGATCTCGGAGTTTCCGGTTTATAGCAAAAAAGGCACTTCAAGTGCCATTAGGTGTCAGGTTCGGGAGGCGTCAGAGGAATGTCATCGTCGTTATTGTTTAAATAACGAGCTGTCGACAACCAATGTGTCTCTTGCAGAAAGTAGCTTATAGGTCTACTTTGTCTTTGATAACTTTGTTATTGAAGATCCTCACCGACTAGAAAATATTATATTTCATTATAAAACATATTCTAGTTTAGAACTATGCGTCGTGGTGACTTCATAATTTCCTTTCTTTTGCGAGTTTCGTGAACGAATTTCGCAATAGTTTTTCGTAAACGAGTCTTGTTCAACCGCACTCAAAAGAGAGCCCGTACGAGGCTCTCTGTGCGATTTTAGATGCGAGGCGGTCTATTTATCCGCCCCGCGGATTTACGCGCGCTATGGGTCTCACAGGAGCCTCTGCGTGCGAATTAGAGTTCGAACTCGTCATCGATTTCGCGAGCGGGTTCGGGTGCGACTTTCGTTTTCGATTTCTTCGGCAATTTTTTGATACGATTTTCTTCAAAGAGCGTATTGAAGATTTCTTGTCCGTCCTTCGATAACGAACCGATTTTGACCATGCCGTCGAATGTATCTTGATCGAAGTAGAGCACGGTGTCTAGTGAGACAGTCAGTGCAGAATTACCTGACGGATCTTTTTCATCCGTATTTTGCGAGCAAGGCATTGCGACGAGTTGACCATTATTTTCCAGGACAAGAATCGGTTGAATGTGACCATCTTGTTCTTTTTTAATAGGGTTTTCTTTCGAGATATCCTCTCGATTTGGTACGTACGCCATGACAATGTCAAATTGTTTTGGCACGGTGTTTTCTACTTGAGATTCGTGCTGATGTTCTATCAAGGGTTCCTCGACAGAAACTTCTTTATAGAAGTTCTTGGAAAAATCACTATTAAGCATTTCTTTAAAGGACTCTATCTTGACTTCGGCGTATTTCTTGCACGGAGCGTCTGATGCGAGGATTCGCGATTTCAACTCGTCAAGATCCTGAAGGAGCCCTTCCATGTTAATCTCAAACGGTTCAAATCCATGTTCTTTGAGGAAGTTGATGGCTTCTGTACGCTTCAAACCACTGACGATAGAATTATCGGAGCTGTTTAGGGACGAGCTGAAGTCATCAATATCATCTTGCAAGTATTCGCCGACGATGTATCTCTCTTCCATGGTTTCGTTCCAGAGCATTGGAAGTGTTCGCCCGAAGTCTAGGTTGACGAGGCGACTAGTTTGTGTTTCGGTGTCGTATGCGAATACGAAGTTCGATGGGTTGTTCAGTCGGTCTTGATTTCCTACAAGCATGTCGAAAGCGGCTTGTTGTACAAGGAAGTTCCGCGTGGTTTCGCCATCGATGTTCGTATTGAGAAAGGCTTTTTGGAGATTCGCAATCCGTTTTTCGGTATTGACATCGTACATGTTCTCGGCATAGTCTGCGACTGTCATGGTCGTATGCTTGTCAATCTTACGGTCAACTGCTAAGACGTGTTCTTCTTCGTTTTCGCGTAAGAAGTTCTTAGAAATAGTTCCGGTTACTTTTTTGCCGTCGAGTTCGAATTCACGCCATTCGTAAAGAACATTGTCCAGTTCATTCGCATTCGTGATATTTTTAAGAAGCGCAGACGTAATCGCTTCCGAAACGGACGAGTATTGAGCATTAAAGTCATTCTTCCACGTTCCGTTAACGTCAGGCGATAAATCGTCTAGCTTAACGAAGTAGGCTTCACTGTCTATTTGGATATTGTCCTTATGCTGAAGACCGTTGATGTTTGTATTACCGAAGGTTTCAGGCAAGATAATCGTATCCGTGTTTTTCGGTGAGGATGTTTCTTTAATGGCTTTCTCACTGTGGTTAATTGCAAGATTTTGTTGCATAGGAGCATGGAATCCATTCTCTTGGATATCTTGCAATATTTCCGCAAGTGATTGATTGGTTTGTTGGAATTCATTCAGACGTTTCTCAATCCCTTTGTAGTTGCGCTCATCAGGCGTCAGAATTACGTGAGAGGCTAACTCATCAGGGCTTGCAAGTAAACGTGCAGTTTGATTTTTGTGGTTGATCTCGAAGGTGAGGACTTCTTGACCAGATATATTAAAGCGTAACGTTTCCATATTTTCGATTCCTTTTTCTTTGTAGTTGTTTGTTCTTTGCGATGTTTCGATCCATGCACGTTCGATGACGTGCGGTATGAATTGCAGTTGCACTACCACGTACAATCTCGTTTCAATCCGCGCACCTTTGGAGAGGTGCGAAAAAGTAGGTAAAAGCAATGGCAAAAACTAACTGATTTCGATTCGCGCACTCGTGTGGTCTGACCGACATAAATGTCGGTCAGTTGAGTGCGATATTTGTTCTCAGCCCATGGCCAGATAATGACGTATTTCAATCCGCGCACGTTCTGTGACGTGCGATTTATGAAGTGATTGCGTAGCTCATCCGTTAGGATATTTCAATTCACGCCATTCGTAAAGAACATTGTTATTTCGATCCGCGTACTCGTAGTGGGTACGATTTGAGTCATTGTTAAAAAATATAAAGTTATTTTGATCCGCGCAGACAGCATTCCGCTGAATGCGACGACTTAAAAACTTAAGCCGTAAGTCTAGCCTACGTCGCCCTCGGCTGCCTTAAAAACGATTTTGATTGCGACTTCGTTTTTGTTTTATTTTGATAGTGATTATTGCATTTTGATTAGCACGTGTTCGGGATTGGTGTGATCAATGGGGTTATCGCAAGTGCTCAAAGCGGAGATGTACGGCGATGTGATCCGCGTAGCCGTAACGCTCGATGTCGCGTTGTAAGCGATATTCGATATAGTGTTCTGCGATTTGCGTATAGCCGGCTGAAAGCAAGCGTTGTTCAACTTGAGATTGTACCATGCTGATCGTAACAACGTCGAGTCCTAGTTCTTCGAGATCGAGTGTGACCTTGCGAGTGACTTCCGCGAGATGTGCTCGTAATTCATCTGTTACGACGAATACTGAGTTGGCTGCTTTCAAGATAGCTTGATAGATTTTGTCTGGTTCGTAGTCTACGCGACTACCATTACGTTTAATGATTTGCATAGATTGCCTTTCTATTTTGATGTGCACGTAACGCGCCTATGCGATTATTATAGCAGTTTTTAAAATTTTTGCATAGTGATTTTTTGCACGATTTGGCTATAGATTGATAGGCGCGAGAGTGCTGTGAAAACACCACCCAAACGAAGTTCGGATGGTGATAAGATTAGTTATTATTCAGCTTTTTTGCGGAGTCCCGCTGCGAAGAATCCAACGAGGAGACCGATGATGCCGAGTGCACTAGCAGATGTGCCGGTGTTTGGCAATTGTTTCTTTTCAGGTTGAGCCGCTTGGACAGTGTTGTGTGTCTTAGGCTCATCCTTCTTAGGCTCATCCTTCTTAGGCTCATCCTTCTTAGGCTCATCCTTCTTAGGCTCATCCTTCTTAGGCTCATCCTTCTTAGGCTCATCCTTCTTAGGCTCATCCTTCTTAGGCTC
>ERZ772999.573-NODE-573-length-22891-cov-6.844281_pt1 | contig 22891 bp, 19 predicted proteins | sample MGYA00511467_ERZ772999 | MGnify/ENA primary metagenome ERZ772999 (study PRJEB29015, sample SAMEA2738064) | human oral metagenome | biome: human oral; feature: human-associated habitat; material: saliva | place: China | collected 2218 ... | reverse complement strand
CATAGAAAATAGGAAGTAAAGATGATAAGATTAAAAGCATTTTTAATATCAATAGTATTGGTATTAATTACACTTGTAATTTTAAATAAGACGTATATAAAAAAGATAGAAGACTATTATAAAGTAAATGATAATAGTGTTAGATATAGTACTGCTTTTGAGAAATATAAGAGTAAGGATATAATCCTTGAGAATATTACTCCTAAAACATTAGTATTATTAGGTTCATCAGAATTAACTACAACAATAAATGAAGAATATCACCCAAAGAAAATCTTTAACTATGAAGATTTTAACATTATGCAAATAGGAGTAGGTAATTCTCAAAATATTATACATGCAGCAACGATTGGTTCTATAGGAAATGATATAAGAAATAATGAAATTGTCATGATTCAATCAATTCAGTGGTTTGATAACAAAAATGGAATTATAAAAGATGCATTTTTATCACGAATTTCTAGTGAACATGTTTATAATACTATGGCTAATGATAAAATTAGTAAAGAGACAAAAGAAAAGTTTATAAATAGAGTAATTGAACTATCATCAACTAATAAAGTTCTTAATAAAAAATATAGAAGTTATAAAAAATATTTTGTTCAGGAACAAGGGGATTTTTTCACAGGGAAATTTTTAGAGTTTGATAATTACTTTTATAAATTGAAGAATAAGTATGGATTTTTTAAAAATAAAGGCAAGGAAAATTATCCATTAAGTGGAGAAAAAACACCTGAGTATAACTGGAAAGAATTAGATGAAAAGGTAACTGAACAGGCTAAAGAGAGAACTAATAACAATGATTATCAAATTGATAATACGTATTATGATAAGTATATTAAATCAAAGTATAATCAATTGAAGAATAGTTCTAAGGATACCAAATATGATGATTCTAAAGAATATGAAGATTTAGATATATTCCTATCAATTGTTAAAGATTTGGGATTAAATATCAAATTCGCGATTCTTCCAGCACATGGTAGATGGAGTGATTATACTGGAATAGACAGTGAAAAAAGAAAAGTAGCGTATAGTAAACTAAAAGAAATTGCGAAAAAACATAATATAGAAGTAATGGATTATTCAGGTAAGGAATATGAAGATTATTATATGTACGATGCAATGCATTTAGGTTGGAGAGGATGGATTGACTTTGAAAAAGATCTTTACAAACTTAAGAAGTAATATGAATGAAAAACAAAAATTAATTTTTTGGATATTTTTCTTTTATATTGTAATAATGGGAATAATAATATATAGTTTTATTACTGATTTTTCTAATGTGCAAGAATTTGTATACAGTGAATTTTAAGCTTGAGAAGAGGCTGACCCAAAAGTCCTAAAATCTAACAAAGTTCATATGAGAACTCATAGACGCAGTGGTTTATTGATATCTAAATTCGCTTTATAAAAGCTTTTTAGATATCTAATAAACTGTGCGGGGGTGACTCGACAAAATCGATTTTTTTTTTAAAATCACGATTTTTGAGTCACTCCCTTTTTATTTTATTTATTAATTAATAACGAATTCAAATACGAAAACATATATATTATTGAAATTTATTATGAAAATAATATGTTAAAATTAATTTTTCAGAAAAATTACATAAAATTACACTCAATTAATTGCTTTTATATGAGAAATATTGTAGAATTATAGCAATAACAATAATTAAAAAGGAAATAATTAATGAATAGAGATGCGTATTTTTATTTAGAGATGAAAGAGCATGAGTTAAAAGTTCCTTATACGGGGAAAAATCGTCGTATTAGAGTTCTTTTGCCAAAAGGGTATGCTCAAGATGAACATAAACATTATCCAGTAGTTTATATGAACGATGGTCAAAATGTTTTTTATAGTGGAGAATCTTTTAGTGGACACTCATGGAAAGTAATTCCGGCGATAAAAAGAAACCCAGATATGCCAAGAATGATAATAGTTGGTATTGATAATGACAATGAAGGAAGAATGAATGAATATGCACCTTGGAAATTCTCAAGTTTACCTATATTAAATTTCGGTTTAACATTAGGTGGATTAGGATCTGAGTATGCAGACTTTTTTGTAAATGTTGTTAAACCATTTATCGATAGTACATATCGTACAAAACCACAGCGTGAATACACAGCGATGATTGGTAGTTCTTTAGGAGCTAATATTTCACAATATATAGGATTAGAACACAAAGATGTAGTAGGATGTCTAGGAGTATTTTCATCAGCAAACTGGTTAAATAAACCTGAATTTGATAGATATATATCAAAACATAAAGTTTCTGATCAGAGAGTATATATTGAAGTAGGAACAAATGAAGGTGATGATACAGATAAACAATTGGCAAATGGTAATTTAAAACAATTATATATAGATGCAAGTTTGGACTATTATAGACAACTAATTGATGCTGGTTTATCAACTAGTGAGCTTAAGTTAAATGTAGTAGCTAATGGTGAACATAGTGAAGAATGTTGGGCTAAATATTTACCGGAATGTTTAAGGTTTATTAGTGAAAACTGGTAAAAGTATTTTATAGAAAATGGAGGTTATTTAATTTGAATATAGAGAATTTAAGTCATTATAGTGGAAACTTAGGAAGAGAAATGCTTCTTAATAGATATGGACATGCAGGATTACCGATTGTTGTATTTCCATCATCTGGAGGAACACACAATGAGTATTATGATTTTGGTATGATACATGCTTGTGAAAGATTTATCAATGAAGGGAAAGTGCAATTTTTTACATTATCAAGTGTCGATAGTGAATCATGGTTATGTGATTGGAAAAATGGTCATGATAGAGCATTAGCACATACACAATATGAAAAGTATGTAATTGAAGAAGCTATACCATTTATTAAGCATAAAACAGGTTGGTTTGGTCAAATGATGGCTACAGGTTGTAGTATGGGGGGATATCATTCGTTTAATATCTTCTTACAGCATCCAGATGTATTTGGGAAAGTCATTGCTCTAAGTGGAGTTTATGATGCTAGATTTTTCGTAGGTGAATATGGTAATGATGAGTTAATCTACAGAAATTCACCTAGTGATAATATTTGGAATCAAAATGATGGATGGTTTATAGATCACTATAGAAATGCAGATATTATTGTTTGTACTGGTTTAGGACCATGGGAACAAGATGGTCTGCCATCATTTTACAGTTTGAAAAAAGCATTTGAAGAAAAAAATATTCCAGCATGGTTTGATGTTTGGGGCAACGATGTTGCACACGACTGGCCTTGGTGGAGAATTCAAATGCCATATTTTTTAGATAAATTAAATTTATTATAAATAAGAAGAGGAGAAAGTATTTATGAATTACATAGTTATATCACCATATTATCCACACAATTTTCAAAAGTTTTCTATAGAATTAAAGAATCAAGGAATAAATGTACTAGGAATTGGAGAAGAACCATACGAACAACTTGATCAAAGATTAAAAGAAGCTCTAACTGAATATTTTAGAGTTAATAGTTTAGATGATGTTGATGAAGTTAAACGTGCAGTAGCGTTTTTATACCACAAACATGGTCATATTGATAGAATAGAATCGCAAAATGAGCACTGGATGGAGCTTGATGCTGCTTTACGTACACAGTTTAATGTATTTGGTTTAAAAGAACACGATCTTAAGAAAACAAAACACAAATCAGAGATGAAAAAATACTTTGAAAAAGCCGGAGTTCCTGTTGTACCAGGTTTCTTAGTGAAAAAAGAAGGAGACATCGAAAAAGGTGTGAAAAAATTGAAACTTCCATTAATTGCTAAGCCTGATAATGGAGTAGGAGCTTCTGCAACTTATAAGCTTAAAGATAAGAAAGATGTAGAAAACTTTAAAAAAGAATGGGATGGTACTACGCACTACTTCTTAGAACCTTTCGTTGATAATTCAGATATTGTAACTTTTGATGGATTAGTAGACGCTAAAGGGAATATCGTATTTTATACAAGTATTGTTTACTATCACACTCCATTAGATTTACTGAATAACAATACTCTAGATTGGGTTTATTACATTGATAAAGATTTAGATCCGAAATTAGTAGAGTATGGTAAAAATTCTGTTAAAGCCTTTGGAATGAAAGAACGTTTCTTCCATATTGAATTCTTTAAAACTAAAGATGATTATATTGCAATAGAGTATAATAACCGTCCAGCAGGAGCGTTTGCTGTAGATGTTTATAACTTTGCACATTCAACAGATTATTTCAGAGTATATGCTGAGGTGGCTAATGGAACATTTAATGGTTTAAATGTTGATGAAAAATATGGGTTAGCTTCAACACGTCGTGATTATAAAGATTATGTACATTCTGATGAAGAAATTAGAGAAAAATATCAAGATAAATTGAAAGCTGTTCTTAGAATGCCAGAAGCCTTTGCTGAACTTCAAGGAAACACAATGTATGTTCTTGTAGCTGACACACTTGAAGAAATGAAAGAAATGGAAAGATTTGTAGGAAAGTTAAAGTAGAATAAAATATATAAAATAGAAATTAACTCGAAGTTGATTTCTATTTTTTTTTTGTAAAACTATTCTATTAATATACATTATTAAGTTTTAAATCACGAAATAACGTGTAATAATGCTTGAATTATATTCAGAAGTATGTTAAGCTTTAACTGAAAAAAGTTAAAAAAAGGAGATCAACATGAATATATCTAGGGAACATTTAGAATTACTGTCTCAAAATTTTAAAAATATTGATGAGACAACTAAGGAGATAATAAACTTAGAAGCAATATTAACATTGCCAAAAGGAACAGAACACTTTTTAAGTGATATACACGGAGAATACGAGGCCTTTGATCATATTTTGAGAAACGGCTCAGGCATTATTAAAGAAAAACTTAAAGAAGTGTTTGGAAACAGACTACCTAAAAAAGATTTGAATTTACTTGCTACTATAATCTATTATCCAGAAGAAAAATTAAATCTTTTAAGAAAAGAATTTGATGTATGCGATTATAAAGAATTCCAAAAAATAATTCTTCTTCGTTTATTAGAAGTAACACAGGTAGCCGCAAGGAAGTACACAAGATCTAAAGTAAGAAAAATCTTGCCGAAAGATTTTAAGTATATTATTGAAGAATTACTTTACAAAATGCAAAGTAGTGATAAAAATGACTACTATGATAGAATTCTTGAAAATATAATTGAATTAGGTGCTGGTGACAAATTCATTATTGAATTATCATTAAGTATTCATAAGTTAATTATAGATCATTTACATATTGTAGGTGATATTTATGATAGGGGTCCGTTTCCTGATAAAATAATGGATAGATTGCTGAATTATCATTCGCTTGATATTCAATGGGGAAATCATGATATGCTATGGATAGGGGCTTATCTTGGAGATAGAATATCATTAGCAAATGTTATAAGAATATGTGCGAGATATGATAATTTGGACATTATTGAAGATAGATATGGAATTCCACTTAGAAATTTATTAAATTTTAGTGAAACATATTATAAAGATGATAATTGTAAAGAGTTTTTACCAAAACTATCTAAAAATGATGAGTTAAAATATAGTGAACATGAAATTATGCAAATAGCAAGAATGCATAAAGCTATGGCGATAATTCAATTTAAACTTGAAAAACAAATTATCGACAAACACCCAGAATTTAAATTACAAAGACGTGCATTACTTGATAAGATAAACTTCAAAAAACAAACAGTAAAGATAAATGGTAAAGAATACCCATTAACTTCATGTAATTTTCCAACGGTTGATGAAAAAAATCCATATCTATTAACTGATGAAGAAGAGAAGATTATTAATAGATTAAAAGAATCATTCATAACAAGTGAAAAATTAAAAAAACATGTTGAATTATTTATTAACAAAGGTGGTATGTATTGTTGCTATAATGGAAACCTTCTGTTACATGGTTGTATGCCAGTTGACGAGAAAGGTAACTTCCAGGAATTTTCTTATGGAGGTCATAAATATTCTGGAAAAAAATTATTAGACTTTTTTGACAAAAAAATTCGCAGTATTTTTTATTGTGATTGTAGAGAAGATAATGGTTTATTCTTTTATCTTTGGCAAGGACAATATTCTCCACTATTTGGAAAATGCGATATGACAACTTTCGAGAGATATTTTATCGAGGATAAGGCTACTCATGAGGAAGTGAAAAATGCTTATTACAAACTTAGAGATAATGAAGAATTTTGCATTAAGTTATTAAATGAGTTTGGTCTAACTAGTGAGGGGCATATAATAAATGGACATACACCAGTTAAAGAAACAAAAGGAGAAAATCCAATAAAAGCTAATGGTAGAACGATTGTTATCGATGGTGGGATGTCTAGAGCATATCATAAAACGACTGGGCACGGTGGATATACTCTAACTTATAACTCTTATGGATTACAGATAATGAGTCACGATATATTCCAAAGTAAAGAAGAATCGATAAAAAATGAGACGGATATTATTTCAACTAAGAGAGTAGTAGATAAACTTTGTCGTAAAAAAGTTGTTGATACTGATAGTGGTGTTAAAATACTTAAACAAATTGAATTGTTAAAAATCTTGTTAGAAGAATATAGACAAGGTACGATTTGTGAGAGATAAGTTAATTAAAAGGAGGTTCTAATCTCCTTTTAATTGTATTTATGAAAATAATAGAAAATATCTAATAAAAGATTGTGGGACTTTCCTATTTTAAGTGAGGTATATTATGTATTTGGTTGGAAATATTAAGAAAATAAAATTTTTTGTTGACAATATAAGCAAATTATATTATACTAATTTTTAGTTAATTGAATATGTACCTCACAAAATAAGTGAGGTAGAGGTTGCGATTTTTATTAGTAGGGTAGTTGAAAGTATAGGGCTTGATGAGATTACTTGAAAGGAAACGTCGCCGAAATAATATTAATCCTATGTTAATATTGTTGGGCCTATATTGAACTAAGTATAGGACTGTCATAGTCGTGAGGCTATGTTGCGCTACTAATATCTTGTTTTGGAGAGATAATGTGAAGTATAACTCCGTGCAAATATGGTAGAAGTTATGCTTTTTTATTTTATCAAGGAGGTTTTTATTATGACAAACAACAGCAATAACAATAATGCAACAGAAGTAAAAAGAAATTTACGATCACGTCATATTAGTATGATTGCTATCGGTGGATGTATCGGTAGTGGATTATTTATGACAAGTGGTCAAGCAATTCAAAGTGCGGGACCTGGAGGAGCTATAGTAGCTTATCTATGTATCGGACTTATGGTATATTTCTTAATGACATCATTAGGGGAAATGGCAACATATCTTCCTACATCGGGGTCATTTAGTACATATGCAACACGTTATGTGGATCCATCATTAGGATTTGCTTTAGGATGGAACTATTGGTTTAACTGGGTAATTACAGTAGCAGCTGACGTAGAGTTATCTGCATTAGCAATTAGTTATTGGGAGCCTATGCGAGTACTTCCTCACTGGGCTTGGAGTTTATTATTCCTAGTTATTATTATCGCTTTAAACTCACTTAGTGTTAAAGTTTATGGTGAAAGTGAATACTGGTTCGCACTTATCAAAGTAGTAGTAGTAATCATCTTCCTAGTAGTTGGATGTTTAACTATCTTCGGTATTTTAGGTGGAGAATATATTGGATTCAAAAACTTAACAATTGGTGATGCACCATTTATCGGGGAAGATACTTCATTATCAAGCCAAATCCTTGCTACACTTGGAGTATTCTTAATCGCTGGATATTCATTCCAAGGTACTGAGTTAATCGGTATTACTGCAGGAGAAAGTGAAAATCCTGAAAAAAGTATTCCAAAAGCTGTAAAACAAGTATTCTGGAGAATTTTAATCTTCTACGTACTAGCTATCTTAGTTATTGGATTATTAATTCCTTATACTTCACCAGATTTATTAGGAGCTGCAAGTTCTGAAGAAATTGCTAAATCACCATTTACAATTGTCTTTAAAAATGCAGGATTTGCTTTAGCTGCAAGTGTTATGAATGCAGTAATTTTAACATCAATTTTATCAGCTGGTAACTCAGGAATGTATGCATCAACAAGAATGCTTTATGCGATGAGTAAAGAAAAATTAGCATTCCCAATTTTTGGTCGTGTTACTAAATACGGAACGCCAGTTATTTCATTAATCGCAACAGCAGCGGTAGTATTCTTTATTTTCTTAATCCAACTTACAAGTGCTAATGCATATACTTATATTGTAGCGGCGAGTGGATTAACTGGATTTATCGCTTGGTTAGGTATAGCGCTAAGTCACTATAGATTTAGAAGAGCATACGTTGCTCAAGGTAAAGATCTGAACGCTCTAAAATATAGAGCTAAATGGTTCCCAGCAGGGCCGATTATCGCTTTAGTATTATGTATCATCGTTATTATTGGTCAAGATACAGAACTTATTACTAAAGGTGTGGTAAACTGGAGTGGAATGTTAACAACATATATGGGAGTTCCAATCTTCTTATTCTTCTATCTTTACCACAAAATTAGATATAAAACAAAAGTAATTCCTTTAGATAAAGTTGATTTATCTCAAGATGTAGATACTAAATAATAAAAATGAATCCTAGTTCAAAATGAACTGGGATTTTTTTGTAAATAAAAATGTTGAAAGATAAATTGGAATTTTATTTTTGAAAAATTTCATCAATAAATTAGAATAATACTGTTTAAATTACTATGTAAATACAAATGATGAAAATACTTTAAAATTGAAATATTTTTAGTTAAATCACGGGAAATTTTCCTTAATTTGTGGTATTATAAAGGGTAGATTAAATTTTGATAAAGGAGGAATTTCTGTGAATCTTGAATATCCATATAGTTATGAAAATGTAGAAGATATGGCGAGTAAATATTTATCAGAAGAGCAAATAAAAATAATAAGAAAAGCCTATGAATTTGCAAAAGTTGCTCATGAAGGACAATATAGAAAATCAGGGGAACCATACATATTACACCCAGTTCAAGTTGCAGGAATTTTAACTGAGCTTAAATTAGATTATGCAACAATTTGTGCAGGATTTTTACATGATGTTGTGGAAGATACTAAGTATACATTTGATGATATTAAAGAAACATTTGGTGAAGATATAGCTGTAATAGTTGATGGTGTTACAAAATTAGATAAGGTAAAATTCCGCTCTAAAAAACAATCACAAGCAGAGAATCATAGAAAACTATTTGTATCTATAGCAAAGGACTTACGTGTAATTTTCGTTAAGTTAGCTGATAGGCTACATAATATGAGAACTATGAAATATATGAGAGAGGAAAAACAACGTGAAATTTCTAGTGAGACACTTGAAATTTATGCGCCTTTAGCTCATAGATTAGGGATTAGTGCGGTAAAATGGGAGCTAGAAGATACTTCACTTAGATATTTACATCCATCTCAATATTTCTCAATAGTAGGAATGATGAAACAGAAAAGAAGTGCTAGGGAAGAAAGCATAAAAGAAGCATGTTCAAGTATTACCTCGATTTTAGCGGAAAACAACATTAAAGCCCAAGTTACTGGTAGACCAAAACATATTTATAGTATTTATAAAAAAATGGTTAAACAAAATAAAACTTTTGACCAAATTTATGATCTATTAGCTGTTCGTGTATTAGTTGATAGTGTAGCTGATTGTTATGCTACTTTGGGGTTGGTAAATAATCTTTGGGTTCCTATTCCAGGAAGAATCAAGGACTATATTGCTATGCCAAAACCTAATATGTATCAATCACTACATACTACGGTAATTGCTCCAGATGGCCAAACCCTAGAGGTTCAAATTAGAACTTATGAAATGCATGAAATCGCTGAGAAAGGGATTGCTGCACACTGGGCATATAAAGAAGGTAAGAAAGTAAATAAAAATAATAACTTTTATGAAAAATTAAACTGGTTCCAAAAAATTGCTGAAAATGACGAAACTGAAGCAACAGCAGAAAGCTTTATGGAATCATTAAAAGTAGATTTATTAAGTGATAAAATCTATGTATTCACACCAAATAGTGATATTATAGAATTACCAAAAGGATCATGTATTGTGGACTTTGCCTATGCGATTCACTCGGAAGTAGGTAATAAAATGGTAGGGGCAACAGTAAATGATAAAATAGAACCATTTGATTATGTATTATCTACTGGTGAAATTTGTGATATTCGTACTAGTAAAAATTCTACAGGGCCAAAACGCTCTTGGTTAGAAATAGCTACATCATCACAAACTAAATCAAAAATTAAAGCATTTTTCAAAAAAGCAGCTCGTGAAGAAAACTTAGTTAAAGGTGAAATATTATTAAAAGATGAGATTAAAGCAAATAACTTAGATATTGATGAAGTCTTAACTGAAGAAAATATTGCAATTGCTTTAAATAAGTATAAATTTGCTAATCTTGAAGAAATGTATGTTGCTATTGGTTATGGTGGAATCACAGCTAATAAAGTATTTGCTCGATTAACTGAGAAAATTAGAAAAGAAAAGATGACTCAAGAAAAAATTGAGAAACTTTTCAATGCTGAAGAAACAAAAAAAATAGTAACTGAAACAGGTGTTTATGTAAAAGGTGTTGATAATATTCTTGTAAGATTATCAAAATGTTGTCAGCCGATACCTGGAGATCAAATCGTTGGATTTATTACAAAAGGTAGAGGGGTAACTGTTCATAGACATAACTGTCCTAACTTAAGTGAAGAAGATCATGCAAGATTATTGGACGTTGAGTGGGTAGATAGTCTAAATGCTCGACGTTATAGTGTAACCTTACAAATCCACGCATTTGATAGGGATTTATTATTACAAAATGTGCTGTTAACATTAAGTGAAAGTAGGGTTGAGATTAAAAAACTTAATTCTGAATCAAAAGCTGATAAAACATGTGTTATAACGATAGGAATATATGTGAAAAATGTAAGTGAGTGTGATTATATGATCAAAAAATTACGACAACTTCAGGATGTATACAGTGTAGAAAGAATAGTAAAATAGGTGGATGTATGAAAATTATATTACAGAAAGTAAAGAAAGCTAGTGTTAGTGTTGATAATAAAATTGTGGGAAGTATTGATAAGGGATTCTGCTTATTAGTTGGTGTCCATAAAGAATCAACTATAGATGATGCGAAGTATTTGGCTAAAAAAATAGCTCAAGCTCGTTTATTCGAAGATGAAAATGATAAAATTAACCTAAGCTTAAATGATGTAGGAGGAAGTATTTTATCAGTCTCACAATTTACATTATATGCTGATACTAAAAAAGGTAATAGACCAAGCTTTACTAACGCTGCAGGAGCAGAAAAAGCTAATGAATTGTATGAAAAATTTAATGAATATTTAAAAGAAGAGGGTGTAACAGTAGAGACTGGAATCTTCCAAACAATGATGGAAGTAAATATTGTAAATGATGGACCAGTGACTATTGTTTACGAAAAACTATCAGCAGGAAATTAATATGAGAATAAAAAGAAGAAATAAAAACGGAGTATTGTTAGTAATATCCGCATTATTATTAATATTGGTTGTAGGTGGAATAATAAACTTTATCGGTGAAAAAATGAATCCTTCGGCTAATGCTCAAAATAACATTACTATTTCAAAAGAAATAGAGCTTCGAACAGGTCCAGATGATACTTATCCAACATTGAAAAAAGTGACAGCCGGTGATAATGTTGAAATGCTAAGTAAATCCGATACATGGTATGAAATAAAAACAAACGACAGTTTTGTTGGCTGGGTGCCAGGTTGGAGTATATTAGGAAGTGGACAAAAGAGCCCAGAAGATCAAAATAAAGAAAAATTGAAATCTTATACAATCTTATTAAATCCAGTAATTAAACAAGATGATGCTGTGGATTATAAAGGTGTACACGCTAAGACATATAATTTAAAAATAGCAAAACAATTAAAAGAATTATTGGAAAAAGATGGTATTAAGGTAATATTAACTAGAGATAACGATGATACTTTTCCAACAAAGGAAGATATAACTAAGATTGCCTCAGAAAATCCAGTAGAATTATTAATTGATATTGATGTAGCTAATGATAATAATAAAGATACTTTTGGAGTAAAAGTATACTATGGAACCCAACAATCATCAATAATAGCGAGAAGTATAGAAAAAAATCTGTCAGATCATTATTTATCAAAAGTTTCATCTTCTGAAAAACAAGGAAACTTTTCTCAACTTAGTGATAAATTACCACAAGTAAAAATTATTTCAGCGAATATTGCTAATAAGATTGATGTTGATTTATTAAACAATGAAATTTCTAATAAGCAGTATATAGATTCACTTAAAGAAGGTGTAGAAGGCTATTTATATTATTTAATAAATGTAGATAATTATAATGCGAAAAGAAAAGAACAACTTCTTAACTTACCTCAAAAAGGTCTTTCTGTTCCTATGTATTATATGAAACAAGATGCATATAAAAATATTACATATGGATTGGATAGTAAAAAAACAATTGAAACTAATGGTGATGCTATTATCTCGTTAGCTATGATTGCTAAATATATAGGTAAGGATGAAGCAACAGTAGAAGAACTTGCTTCTTGGGCTGGAAATAAATACTACATTAGAAATCAAGGAACACAACCTACGATTGTTTCAGCATTTGCAGATAAATACAATCTTAAAGTTGAAAGAATTGAGATGGATAAATTAATAGAAAATATAGAGAATGCTATTAAAGATAATAAACCAATTCTTGTTAGATTAAAATCTGGGGTTTTTGGTGATAGAGTAACTTACAAAGTCATTAGAGGTTTTGAAGATGATAAATTTTATATCAATGATCCTAATGACGATGATGTAAAACTTACAAGTTATAATGGATTCACAGAAAATGATTTGAAAAATAATATTGCCCAAGTATGGGTATTTAGTAAATAAAAATAAAGATTAACTTAGATAACTTCTAGGTTAATCTTTTTTATTTAAAATCAAAATTTCTATTGACTAAAATAGTAAAATAAAATATAATAGTTAACATAGTTAACTAATTAGTTAACATTGTGAACTATTTTTTTGAATAAAGGAGGTAGAAAATGAGCGTAGAGGAAATTTCATACCATAAAGCAATGGATATGATGGAAGAATTTAGATTGATAATGAAAAGATTTCATAAAAAAAGTGATACACCATATAGAAAGCCTGAATTTCAAGCAATGTTATTTTTATCTTTTAAAGAAAAAATTACTATGCAGGAGTTAGGTGAAGAACTACATGTGACAAAACCTAGAGTTACAGCACTTGTAAGTGAATTACTAGAAAAAGGGTTTGTTGTTCAAAGTATAGATGAAAAAGATAAAAGAAAAAAATATCTTAGTTTATCGGAAAAAGGAGTCGAATGTATAGAATCACATAGAAAAGCTTATGAAACTTGGTTTAAATCTATGTGGGATAAATTCGATGCTAGAGAAAAGGAAGCTTTTAATATATTATTAACAAAAACAAATCTAGTATTAAGAGAAGAACTTGAAGATAAGGAGGATAACAATGAAACTAATTAAATATTTAAAAGGTTTTTTGGTACCAATGATATTTTTAGTTGCTATATTAGGGGTTCGTGTTGTCGCAGAGCTTGCGTTACCAACTTATACAAGTAATATTGTCGATAAAGGTATTCAACAAAGTGGTATTCCAGATGCAGTACCTGAGAAAATCAGTGAAAATTCTTTTAATGAGTTACAATTGTTTATGACTGATGATGAAATTAAAAAAGTTTCATCTAAATATACAAAAGATGGTGATGTTTATAAACTTGATAGCATTAATGAGAAAGAACGAAGTGAATTAAATGATATACTAAAAAATACTATGACTGTAGTATCTGGAGCAAAATCTGAAAATTTAGATTTAGCTAAGGTTGCAGAAGGAGTAAAACTAGGTTTAGTAAAAAAAGATAGCTTAATTGAACAAAAGCAAAAATCAATAAGTGATTTAGGAAATTCAGCTGATATGATTACAAAACAGGCTGGTATTCGTTATGTAAAAGAAGAATATAGAAATAATGTAGGTATAGACACTAACGAAATTAGAAAAAATTACCTTAAAGAAGTAGGAATTATGATGATAATTGTGACATTTATATCAGGTATAGGTAGTATAATTTCAAACTTCATAGCAAGTAGAATTTCTTCAAAAATAGCATATAACTTACGTGAACAGCTTTATAACAAGGTACTATCATTTTCAAAACAAGATATTGATAAATTTTCTACAGCTTCATTAATAACAAGGAGTACTAACGATATTCAACAAATCCAAAATGCTTTAAATATGATGTTATTTATCGCAATCTATGCACCAATGATGGCAGTATATGGAGTTTATAAAGTTACACAAACTGATACTGGAATGACTTGGATAATTGCATTAGGTGTAGGTATCTTAGGATTAACATTAGGAATAATTTCATTCTTAGTAATGCCAAAATTTAAAATAATGCAAAAATTAATAGATAGAGTTAACTTAGTAACTCGTGAAGCATTAACTGGTATTTCTGTAATTCGTGTTTTCGGTCGTGAAAAACATGAAGAAGAAAGATTCGATAAAGAAAATACAGTTTTAAAAAATGAACAACTCTTCATCAATAGAACTTTATCAGCGCTTATGCCAATGATTATACTAATTATGAATGGTATTGCACTATTAATAATCTGGGTTGGTGGAAAAAATATAGATTCTGGTAGTATTCAAGTTGGGGATATGATGGCGTTTATAACATATACAATGCAGATAGTAATGTCATTCCTATTTTTCACATTCTTAATGATGCAATTACCTCGTGCAGAAGTTGCAGCTGGACGTATTAATGAAGTATTAGCGACTGAGGTAACTGTTGTAGATAGTAAACATATTGATGATAGTAAGCTTAAAGATGTGAAGGGTACATTAAAATTTGATAATGTTAGCTTTACATTTGATGGTGCCGATAGTCCAGTATTAAGCAATATTAGTTTTGAAGCGGAAGCAGGAAAAACTACAGCAATTATAGGAAGTACGGGTAGTGGTAAATCTACATTGCTTCATTTGATTCCTAGATATTTCGATGCTAGTGAAGGTGAAATTTCAATTGATGGAGTCAATATTAGGGATATAAGCTTAAGTAAATTAAGAGATATTTTAGGATTTGTTCCTCAAAAAGGAGTATTATTCAGTGGTAATATTGAATCAAATATTAAATTCGCTGATGAGAATATTTCTGATGAACAGATGAAAAAAGCTGCTGAAATTGCTCAAGCAATAGAGTTTATTAATGAAAAAGAAGATAAATTTAATAGTGAGATTTCTCAAGGTGGATCAAATGTATCTGGAGGACAAAAACAACGTCTTTCAATCGCTCGTGCACTAGCAAAAAATCCAAAGATACTTCTTTTTGATGATAGTTTTTCTGCATTAGATTATAAAACAGATGTTAAATTAAGAAAAACTTTAAGAAAAGAAATGTCAGGTGTAACTACTATAATAGTAGCTCAACGTATCGCAACAATTCTAAATGCGGATAAGATTATTGTAATGAATGAAGGTAAAATAGTAGGAATTGGAAAACATCAAGAACTTTTACAAACATGTCCGACTTATTTAGAAATTGCAGAAAGTCAACTTAGTGAAGAAGAATTACAAAAAGGAGGTAAACATCATGGCTAGAAATAAAAAAATAGAAAAAGCTAATAATTTTTCTGGAACATTAAAAAGAATTATCAAATTGATGTTTACACAGTATAAACTCTCAAGCATATTGATAGTATTCTTTGCCTTAGCTAGTACTGTATTTGGTATAGTAGGACCAAAGATTATGGGGAAAGCGACTACTGAACTTTTTGAAGGGTTAGTAGCTAAAATTAGTAATGAAGGTAGTATTAACTTTGAGAAAATAGCTGGAATTTTACTAACAGTATTAGGTTTATACATACTGTCATCACTGTTTATGTTTATTCAAGGATGGTTGATGAGTAATATTTCTCAACAGATGACATATGATATTCGTAAAGAAATAAGTAAGAAAATAAATACTTTACCAATGGGCTATTTTGAACAACGTACAGTAGGAGAGACATTATCTCGTGTAACTAATGACGTAGATACATTAGGACAATCATTGAATCAAAGTTTCACTCAGATGATTTCAAATACTGCAACGGTACTTGGAGTACTGGTAATGATGTTTACAATAAGTCCCGTAATGACACTAATAGCGTTGGCTTTAATTCCAGTTTCAGGAATACTATTAGGTGCAATAACAAAATGGAGTCAAAAATATTTTAGAAGTCAACAAGATATGCTTTCAGATGTTAATGGACAAGTTGAAGAAAGTTTCTCAGGACAAAATATTATTGCTGCATTTAACTATAAAGAAAAAAGTGTAGAAGAGTTTAACAATAAAAATAAACAATTATATACATCATCATGGAAAGCAAATTTCTTCTCAGGATTAATGTTCCCTGTGATTAACTTTGTTGGAAACCTTGGTTATGTTGGTATTGTATTCTCAGGTGGATTATTAGTTTCAAAAGGAACTATTGGTGTAGGTGATATCCAAGCTTTTATTCAATATATAAGAAACTTTACTCAACCAATCGGACAAATAGCTCAATCTATGTCAGAAATTCAAAAAATGGCGGCTGCGGGTGAAAGAGTATTTGAGTTCTTAGATGCTAAAGATGAAGAAGATGCAGAAGTATTAGAAACAGTTATTAATAAAGAAGGTAATGTAGTATTCGATAAAGTAAGATTCGGTTATGTAGAAGATCAAGTAATTATTAAAAACTTTACTAGTGATGTTAAAAAAGGTGAAATGGTTGCTATCGTAGGACCTACAGGAGCTGGTAAAACAACAATGGTTAAATTACTTATGAGATTCTATGATATCAACGGCGGAAATATTTATATAGATGGAAAAGATATTTCTAAATTAGACAGAGCGGAACTACGTTCTTACTTTACAATGGTTCTACAAGACACTTGGTTATTCAAAGGAACAATAATGGAAAATCTTCGATACGGTAGATTAGATGCTACTGATGAAGAAGTTATAGAAGCGGCTAAAGCAGCTCACATTCATCACTTTATTAAAACATTGCCAGGTGGATATGATATGGAATTAAATGAAGATGCTTCAAATATCTCGCAAGGACAGAAACAATTATTAACAATAGCTCGAGCAATACTTGCCGATAAGCCTATATTAATTCTTGATGAAGCAACTTCAAGTGTAGATACACGTACAGAAGTACTAATTCAAAAAGCTATGAATAAACTTATGGAAGGTCGTACTACATTCGTAATAGCCCACCGCTTATCAACAATTAGAAATGCAGATAAAATATTAGTATTAAAAGATGGAGACATTATCGAACAAGGAAATCATGATGAATTATTAGAACAAAATGGTTTCTATTCAGAATTATATCAAAGTCAATTTGTAGAATAAAATTAAAGGCATTTAGAGATTTCTCTCTAGATGTCTTTAGTTTTATTTTATTGACAATATAAAGTTAATAAAGTATAATTATCTCACATTCGAGATAATTATAGTATGAATAAATGTATAATGAAATCAGGAGAATTTGAATGAATAATGAGTTTAAAGTCGTTATTGGTATTATGAGAGCAAGTAATTTATTATTGGATGATTTGAAGAAAACTTTAAAGAATTATCCAATTAATGCGACTGAATTTGCTGTTATGGAATTTTTATATAGTAAAGGTGAGAAGAATATTCAAGAAATACGCGATAGAATATTACTTGCTAGCGGTAGTGCAACCTATGTTGTTGATAATCTTGAGAAAAAAGGATATGTTAATAGAAAAATTAGTCAAAGAGATAAAAGAGTAACCTATATTAAGTTGACTCAAGTAGGCAAGAGTTTAATGGATGATATTTTCCCTGCACATAAAATTAATACTAAAAAGATTATCGATGATTTAACTGAAGAGGAATTAGTTACATTAAAACAAATATTAAAAAAAATTAATTAAAGGCTGTTGTCTTTTTTTAGGAATAATATCTTGAAATTGAGATAATTTAGGAGGAACTATATGATAGAGTTAGGTATTAGTACATTTGGTGAAACAACTGAAATAGAAGGAACAGGAATAACGCCGAAACACGATGAACGTATTAGAAATATGATAGAAGAGATGAAGCTTGCTGATGAAGTTGGATTAGATCTTTATGCAATAGGGGAACATCATAGACAAGATTTTGCTGTATCAGCTCCCGAAATATTGCTAGCAGCAGGTGCAGCTGTTACTAAGAATATAAAATTAAGTTCAGCAGTAACAGTATTATCATCATCAGATCCAATAAGAGTATATCAACAATATGCTACAATCGATGCTATTTCTAATGGTAGAGCAGAAGTAATGGTAGGTCGAGGTTCATTTACAGAATCATTTCCACTGTTCGGTTATGATTTAAGTGATTATGAAGAACTATTCGACGAAAAATTAGCCATGTTAGAGAAAATTAAAGCTAATGAAATATTAACATGGGAAGGAAAACATACACAAAATGTAGAAAATAAGGGAGTGTATCCAAGAAGTGTTCAAGAAGACTTTCCGATTTGGGTAGCGACAGGAGGTAATACGGAGTCTACTATTAAAATAGCTCAAAAAGGATTACCAATAGCATACGCAATAATTGGAGGTCAATATAAAGCTTTCAAAGGTTTAATTGATTATTATAGGGCTATAGGACGTAATGCAGGTTACAGTATAGATAGATTAAAAGTTGCTTCTCATTCATGGGGATTCATAGCAGAAACGGATGAAGAAGCGATTAAAAAATATTTCCATCCAACAAAACAAGTAGTTGATACAATTTCAAAAGATAGACCATTTTGGAGACCTCTTACTTTCGAGCAATATTTAAATAGCGTAGGGCCAGATGGATCTATGTTAGTAGGTAGTCCAGAAACAGTTGCCAATAAACTTATTGATATGATAGAAATATTAGGTTTAGATAGATTTATGTTACATTTACCTCTTGGGTCTATGCCACATGAAGATATAATGAAAGCTATAAAACTATTTGGAGAAGAAGTAGCTCCGCGAGTTCGAGAGCATTTTAAGAATAAAAAATAAATTTTATGTGATAAATAAAGCTATATTTTTAAAAAAAGAATTCTCTGTGTTATAATGGTTAAATAATACACAAATGGAGTGAAACGATGATTTTAGATAAGTATAAGTATTTATTATTTGATTTAGATGATACTTTATTAGATTTTGGTAAAGCACAAGTTATAGCTTTTAAAAAATTATTAGAAGATGAAAATATTGAGTATAGTGATGAGTTATTTGAACAATACGAAACGATAAATAAATCTCTATGGAGAAGTTTTGAACGTGGAGAAATATCAAATAAAGAAGTTACAAGTGAGAGATTTATAAGATTTTTTAAGTTGTTTGATAGAAAAGTTGATGGTAATGAAGTAGATAATAGATATAGAGGATATTTAGCAGAAGGTAATCAACTATTTGACGGTATAACAGAAATGTTAGAAAAACTTACTTTAAGTCATAAACTTTATATTGCATCTAATGGGATTGGAGTTACGCAGCATACAAGACTAAAAAATAATAATCTTAACAAGTATTTTGAAAAAATTTTTATTTCCGAAGAAATAGGAAGTAAGAAACCAGATAAAAAGTTTTTTGATATTATTTTTAAAGAAATAGGTATTGAAAATAAGGATGAAGTTTTAATGATTGGGGATACTTTTACATCGGATATATTAGGTGCTAATAATGCAGGGATAGACAGTTGTTTAGTTGATATCCATAATATTTCTAATTCAGAGATAATTCCTACGTATAAAATAGAGAAAACTATAGATTTACTGGAATTGTAAAAGAAAGAGTCTAAGTTGACAAAATATCAACTTAGACTCTTTCTTTTACAAACTGTGATCGTTGTATTTAATATTTTCTAGTGCAATAAAACAATGTTCAATATCGTATTGTTCTTTAAGAAGTATTTTTACATTTTCTACAATTGTGTAATCTTTAGCAGTATTATACTCATTTAAAAGAATGTGCATTGCTGCGTTAATTTCATTTGTGTCTGTATGCCAAATATGAAATTCGTGAATATCTGAAATCCCTTCTACTTCTTTAATTTTATTATAAATTTCTTCGGTATCTAAAGTAGTAGCTTCCATTAAAATTACAAATGATGATTTAGTAATTTTATATCCACCTTTGAAAAGAATTATACTAATAATAATACTCATAATAACATCAACTATTTGATAATTTGTAAAATAAATAATTGTTGATGAAATTATTATTCCGATTGAACTTAGTAAATCACCAAGGAAATGCCATAAAGCACTTTGGATATTAAGATTGTCTTCTTCTTTTAAACTTTTTGTTAAAATTATTGTTACTACAATATTAAAGATTAAACCAATTGTTGAAATTATCAGCATAGATTTGAAATCAATATCTTTCGGATTGAAGAATCTCATAAATCCTTCGAAAATTAAATAAATAGAAATCCCTACTAGCATTAAACCATTAATAAAGGCTGCTAGTACTTCTAATCTCACAAAACCAAAAGTGTATTTTTTATTTGGCTTTTTAGAACTGAATAATAATGCTATTAAACTAAATCCTAATGCAATAACATCAGAGAACATATGGAATGAATCACCTAATAATGCTAATGAATTAGATAGAAGCCCTCCAATATATTCTAATAATGCAAAACTTATTGTTAAAATTAATGTTGTATAAAGTACTTTTTTTGAGTATGCTTGAATTTTATAATGTTTTTTATGATGAAAATTTGTTTGTATCATTTTGACCTCCTTAAATTATAATATTATTATTATAATTTAAGAGAGATGATATTACAAAAATACTGCATTGATAACAATTATTAGTACTTATATCAACTGACGCTATTGCTTTTTTTTTATTAGTTTGATAAAATTAAGAAGAATTTAGAAGAAAAAAGGTGGAGAAAATTATGCGTATTTTATGTATTGGGGATAGTAACACTTGGGGATATGTTCCAGGTGAGGATGGAGTAAGAACTGACAAACGTTGGACTAAATTACTAGCAGAATTTCGTCCCAATGATACTATTATAGAAGAAGCTCTTTGTGGAAGAACGGTTACCGCAAAAGATACAATTGTACCGGTTAGATGTGGTATTGATACACTACCAATTTTAATGTTAAGTCATGTACCTGTAGACTTAGTAATAATCATGTTAGGGACTAATGATTTGAAAAAACAATTTAATCCGAGTGCAAAACATATTGCAAGAGGAGTCGAAGAATATATAAAATACATAAGAAATCCGCATCTAATTGCAGGATATAAAATTCCAAAGATTCTTGTTGTTTCACCAGTTCCTTTACGCGATGAAATAGTAGAAAGACAAAGCTTATTTGGGGAATTTGATGAAAATAGTTTAAAACAATCAAAATTCTTAGCTCAAACATTTAAAGAGGTTAGTGATAAATACGAAGTTGACTTTTTAAATGCGGGGCGTGTAGCTGAAACTTCATTAATTGACTGTATTCACTTAGATGAAAAAAATCATGAAAAATTAGCGAAGTATATTTCTAGTAAAGTGTCTGAGGTGTTAGATTACGAAGAAGCAAGATAAGAAGAATCCGAAGGTAAACTTTCTAAATTTGAAAGTTTACCTTCGGATTTGTTTTTTATATTGGTAAAAACATTGATTACTTACATATACTGCCAAAATAGCTAGAAGTACATATATCAAATTGAATTCTGAAATGAGAAAGTGATTAGTAAAAGTTATACTAAGTAGTGTAAAGTATACTCCAATTATATAAGTATTGCCAGATTGCTTAGTTAAAGTTCGATCGATAGTTTTAAAAATTCTAAGATAGATATTTAGTAAAACAATAAAAATAATACTAATTAGCCCATATCTATTCGTAGGGATATTAAGATTTAAATCACTTAATACCAAAGAAAAAGTAAGAAAGTTAGTCACAATAAATAAATGATTAGTTAAATGATTAAAATTAATATCTCTTACATGGATACTTCTTGATATGAAACTAGGGAATAGCTGGCTTATCGTAAAAGCAAGAAATATAAACCAATAACAATAATCAATAAATATCAAACCTAAAAAGAGAGCTAATGTTCGTCCAGTGTGAATGTAACTAAACGGTTCTGTTAATTTTTTTATCATTAATTGTTTATTATCTGTGAGGATATACTCCATGATGTGTTGAACACTCAATATTACTGATAAAAGAACTAACGTTGCAAGAGTGAATTTAATATCGAATGTATTTCTTATTAATAAATTTAAGATAACAAGTGTTTGAAAAATTAAAAAGAAATAATTTAGAAAACTATCTTTACCATATCTATTTAAATGAACTACTTCCAGTAACCAACTATTAAAGAAAATTATAAATATCAATAAAAAATGAATGAATCCATATATTGACTTATTCATATATAAATATTCTATTGAGAATCTACTTATTAATAAAGACAAAGAAATTGTGTATAAAGTAGTTAATATAGTTTCTCTTTTTAAAATAAATTTTACCACAAAACTCCCTCCTCATTTATATTTGACTTTAGGTGATTTTGAAAAAATATTGAAGTTATCTGTAGCAAAATGCTAGTTCGATAACTCCAATCTCCTTTACAAAGTGAAAGTAATTATAATCATATTTTATCAAAAAAAAATTTGAATATCAATAAAATGAATGGACCTTAAAAGGAAAGTTCCAAAAGTCCTGAAATTTTAAAAAGTGTTTGTGAGAACTCACAGACGCAGTGGTTTATTGATATCTAAATTAGCTTTATAAAAGCTTTTTAGATATCTAATAAACTGTGCGGGGGTGACTCGACAAA
>ERZ772999.568-NODE-568-length-22973-cov-21.093987_pt1 | contig 22973 bp, 31 predicted proteins | sample MGYA00511467_ERZ772999 | MGnify/ENA primary metagenome ERZ772999 (study PRJEB29015, sample SAMEA2738064) | human oral metagenome | biome: human oral; feature: human-associated habitat; material: saliva | place: China | collected 2218 ... | reverse complement strand
CAGCTAATGCAGAAACTTCGTAGAATGTGCAACCTAACCACTTGCCAATCTGGCCTGTAGCGTTTGTGAATTCATTTGACTGTGGAACGAATTCGGAGCCTGCTTGCTCTAGAATTGCTGCGTAGAGTTCTGGTGAGCAGAGTACAACGTCTGCAGAACCCTTAGCCGCTACGATTTCCTTACGCACTGCGATTACTGCCTGTTTAACAGTCTTAGCTGTGATAGCGTCTGTTGCTGTAGCTGCCTTACCTTCATTGATCAAGCATGCTAAACCAGATAGAGTCCAACTTTCGGATACTTCTTCGTTAGCAGTCTTCAATGATTCATTTGCTAATGGAGTAGCAACTGCTGCAGCCTGTACGCCATAGATCTTCTTTGACTTCTGGAAGTTGTTATTGAAAACAACTGGGATTAAGTCATCCTTAGATGCTTCATCCACGAAGTCGCGGCCAGGTGTTCCTACTTCTACGGCTGTAGTGCCTAGCTTGCGAACAAAGATTCCGCCTGCTGCGCCTTCTTCGTACTTAGATGTAAACGTTCTACCATCCGCGAATGGTGTTTTGTGATAAAGGTTTGGTTCTAGTGTTGCTTTGTACTTTTCGTCGACATGTAATTGTCCATAAATAACTGCCATATTTTAATTTCCTCTTTCTATCCCTTCTTGTAGTAAGGGTTATTTTTGTATTGCTCATCTAGATAGTTAGATGGCGCCGGTGGAGTTGAAATTCCACCGATTGGATTGAATGTGCCTTGTGGTTGTGGCTGTTCTGTTGCAAATAAAAAGGCAGAGTCTTCGGCCTTCTGTAGGGCTTCTAGCGCTGTCTTAATGTCTTCGGCCTGATTCTTTGACTTCTTAAGCGTATCAATATCAAGATAAGCCTTAATTGCTTTGGCACTTTTTCCCTTTGAATTTGTGATGCTTGCGTTAAGTAAATCATCGAAGTCACGGTCTGCTAATCTCTGCGCAAACTCTACGTCTTTTTGTGATAGTTGGCCCTTAAGGTCTTCAATCGTTTGAGTTAATGCCGCTGGATCTACATCCTTGAACTTGTCGAGCGATGCAGTCAACGTTTTAACTTTTTCGTCCGATGCATCCAACTTTTCTTTTTGCTTGTTGTAGTCTGCTATCGGCTTGTAGTTCGCCTTCATTTCTGTTTCGATGGTCGCTAGCTGATCGTCTGTCACAGTTAATCCAGCTTGTTTTAGAATCTCTTTAAAATCCTTCATTTTTTCCTCCTTAAATGTTTTCTATACCGCGCTTTCCGCGGTGTGGGATATATGAAAAAGACGCCTCAATTTGAAGTGTCTTAATCAACTATTTAAATATCTCTTCATTGCCCTCGATAAAAGTGTATAGAGCAGTTCCAAGTTTTTCTACTTGTTCTTCTGTTAATCCGATACTAAACATTTCATCAAGACCATGCACGCATTCGTGTAAAAAGGTTGATTTCTTTTGCTCATCCTTTGCCTGTGGATTTAATTTAATAATTTGATTAAGATAATTGATTTGCCCATATAAGTCGCTTTTTTCATCGTGAATGTTCAGTTCATCAACAACCTTATAACTTTTAAATAATATCTTTACTTCTGCTGGTATCTTCATATTTCCTCCTTCCAACATAAAAAGCACCCTATTTAGAGTGCTTAAACATTTCCAAATTTGTAAAAGCGATTGGTGGGGCCGTCGCCCATGTCTATGCATGGCCATCCCACATTTCCTCTTCTTCAGCCGGATGTAGACGAGACGGATTTTTCTACTTCAATCGCTTTTCTAATTTAATTAAATCACGTTCATTTCTTTACGTCAACACTCCTTCTATCTTCTATCACTAACTGTGAATTTATTTTTTTGTTGATGAGTTTAGCTGCATGCTTATTACTTCTAAATTGATAGTGAAATACCTCTTCGCCATCATCCATAACTTTGGTTATTGCATCAAGGTATCCTTCTCTATATGGCGATTTCTTTATAAACATTTGACCTATCTCATTTCCATTTTTATCAAATTCTTTGGCAGCAATGTCATAATCAAGCACATATCCTATGTTTTTTAAATCCTCAGCTCTCAAAGACCCATCTCTTACGTGTTTGTTCACAAAGTAAGACATATCCTTATCTAGAACATATACCGATTTCCCAGTAATAGGATTTATACCAATTTTCACTTTCGGCGGAAATAGTGTTGTCAATTCGTCACGTGTAACGTTTTGATTTTCTTCTAACGTAGCTATGGCTGCATCAATCGATTTATCCAACCACTCTTTTGTCTTCTTGATTTGCAGTTGTGGTACGTTTTTCTTTAGTTCGGCCCATTTACTTCGTTCACCACCAACCAAAAGCCGATTTTCTTTTGGCTTAAGATTCATTGCTTCGCTGAAATTCACATACTCTACCCTCGCTGCATGAATTTGAGCATTTAAGTGTTCTACCTCTCCGCCAGTTCGCGCCACATACTTTTCACGCTTTAAAGCTCTTATTTCGCGTTCCATAGCGCGCATCTGTTGCGTAGCTTCGTAGCGTGTGTAGGTTCTGCCTTTATACTCTACCGGATCAGGTTCTTTCAGTGGTTCAGGTATCTCGCTGATTCCTTCCCAGAATGGGTAGAACATGTGCGTACAGTTCGGCCCTTGTAAGCCTTCAGGTCTACCATATGCACAGCCTTCACCGAGTGGAGCGTGGATGTCTGGGCACTTCTTTGATTTGCCAGACATTGAGAACACTTTGTTTTGAAATCCTGCATGCGTATCTCTGCTGCCCATGTGTTGGCTGATGATGACCAGGTCTTGTCCTGTGGTCTTGCAGTTTGCTTCCGTTATCTTTCCTGCAAGTTGAGCAGTTGATGTACGTACGATCATGCGCACGGCTGTATCGACTTGATAAGTTCTACCGCTTGCATAGTCCACAGTGCGTAGTCCACTTCTGGTGAACTCTTTTATCACATCGTCGCACGCTTGTTTATAACTATACGTACCTGTAGATACCTTCAGCAACGCTAGATCCAGCGACCTTTGATATGCTTCGGCAGTTTTGACAGTGCCTAGCAATGGACTCTTGAATGCTGTCGTTCCTGTGATGTTCTTAAGGCCTTCCTTCGCTTGCGCCTTAAATCCATCCGTGATTTGCTTCATCGAGTTCGGCTGCTTTAGATCCACACCACCCTGCTCCCACATGGATAGATCTTCATTGAAGGCCATCTCACCAGCTTCGCCGATTAACTTATCACCAGCCTCTTTAGCGACTTTGACCGTTTCTGCTATCTTCTGTTTTGTTTCCTGCTTGTATGCGTATGTGTTCTCTGCGATCATGCGTCTGTATGCTGGAGTAGCGTTCAGCTTCTTCATGACTTCCGCGTAGATTTCTGCAGCGCTGTACCCGTTCTCACGCATTGACTTGGCCATTATCTCAGCGGTCTCGGTTAGTCGTTCTGTCTTTCTGACTCTACGTGCAATACCCTGTAAAACATCGCGTTCTAAATCTTGATATAAACCTACTAGGTACTTATCGCCTAACAGTTCAATCTGTTCTTCAGATAGCATAGGCTTAGTCCTCTAGGTCTGTATTGTCATCCTGGGTTGTTGTGCTTAAGTACTTGACTGCTTCCTCATGCTCGCAATTCAATCGTTTCATGATGTACTGAATTTTGAATTCCACTACATCTGGAAAACTCAGCGCATCGTTGCGCCAACTCTCTAGCTCTGTTGCTTTATCCGTAACGTAGCTATCGTCGAACTCCACTAGGATTTCTTCGTCGGTTGACCACTCTGATTCACCGCTAAATGTATTGTGGAACCAGATTAACGCATGTACTAAATCAGCGATGTAGTCGATTGATTCTGTACGCTGCTTATTCAACTCCTGCATCGAGTCCTGGCGCTGGCCTACGTACTCGGTTGCTGTCTTAATCTCACCGCTTTCGAGTTGGTATTTCTTGGAGCCATAACCAAATGAGAGAGATAGAAGACTCAAGCAAAGATTGAACACTTCCTTGATTTGTGCTGTTCTGATTTCTGGATTGTACTCGTAGATTAGTTCCTTCTGATCTGGCAGCTTCTCGCCTAACAGGATAAAGAGTTTCTTCTGCTCCTGCGTTAGGAAACTGTTTCCGTTTTGGTCCTTTTGCATGCTTGCCATGATTTCGTTAATGAATAAAAGTTTCTGGCCTTTATCCAGATCACCGAATAACACCGAATAGCATAGGTCGATTGTCTTCAAGAAAGGAATTGCTGTATAAAGTTTTGGATAGCCATACCCCTGCATTCCGTCGAAGTTGTTTACTTCTGCTGTACGCATGATTGCAAATGGCTTAACCTCACCAAGCTGTAGCATTGTAGCCTTATCCGTCAACTCGTTATTTTCATTGAAGTAGTACGATTCTGCAGTGTATTTGCCATCCGTCTTTCTAAAGACTACCAACGTCGTTAACTGCGCACCATTCAGATAGCCACTGCCTAAGAATGCGCAATCGATGATTTCGTCGTTTTCAACCCTGATCGGAACGATGCAATTAGAGGACACGTAGTTGATCTTGATGTCTCCGCCTCTGACCTTACCGTCGTCGTAGATTTCAGCGCCTTCTAGTCTGACGTATGCACCGACTGTACCTGTTGCAGTCATTTCCTCTAACTGCTTTCTGTACATCTTGCTAAACTTGTTAGCTCGTAAGAGTTTTAGCACACCTTCAAACTTTGCTTTATTTTCGCCTGCATTTACTTCGATGATTTCACACAAGTTAGCATTGTCAGCACAAAGGCGCTTTGCAAATCCTAGCTGCGCAACCTCTACGGTTACACCATTCAAGTTAATCCGCGAATGGAAACCATCCACATCGTTATTGGCGTACCAATCATAACAGTTCTTGATTATGTTTGCTGCTCGCTCGTTGTAGTTTATTTTTAACTCTTTCAATTTCTGAAAGGCTGGTGATTGCAATTCTGCTTTATCCATCCGTTACCTCCTAAGGTCTATAAATTCTATGAAATCTAAAAAGGTATAACAGAATGCGTCATACCAGTCATTACAGTTATTTATGTTCTTATCTTCGGGGATATCTTTTTTCTTTTCATCCCATACTAGGCTACTTAAAGCCTTCAATACATCAGTGCATTCAGCGCTAAATTTAAGCCGCCCTGAAGTTAACAGCATGTCAACGAAACGCGGACGGTCTTTTATTTCGTTCTTTCTGCATCCCTTAATGTTTCGTGCGTTAAGCCCGTTCTTGATTGCTGCAGCTCTTAAACTGTTAATCATAGTAGTGCTGGCGCTATCTGGGAATATCCAGTCAACTCGACCATACTTCTCAATGGCCAATCTGTAGAACGTTATAAACGCGTTGCAGATTTCTTCACTGCCAATTGTTGACGTTAATGGAAGTCCGTATTCTTCGAGAACTTTAAATTCCTTGTAGCCGTTCATGTAGCCCGTTAAAACGAATGTAGTTTTGGATCCATTGCCTCCGAAGTCGATACCCATGACTAGCTTTGAGAAAGCCCACTCGCCTTCGGTGTATGTGTACTTGCTTGGCTCTTCTGCCAGGTACGGGAATAGCAATCCCTCCGCTAGCACCCATAAGCCTTCAATGTAGCGCTTGTAGAAGACACCAGAGTATTGATGTTCATATCTCAGTCGGATGCGCTCAGAAAGGCTCAAATTGTCCTTCATCGTGAAGTGCAGATAAAGAACGTTCTTTTCGTCTGCCTTATCAATCCAGTTCTTTTTGAACCAATGGTCCGGTCCTTCTGGGTTACAGTTGAACCAGAATTTAGAACCGTCAACGGAGCATCTTGCTGTCGCTTGATTGACAAACGACTCAGGCATTAAGCCGACTTCATCAAAAAAAGCACCTGCAGCGGTTATACCCTGGACCAGGTCCTGCGATGCTTCGTCCTTACCACCAAACACATAGTAGTAATTTGTGATTCCATCTTTGCTGATTTCTAGTAAGTTTTCACTTCGTTTGTCTTCGTAGCTGTAGCCTCTACCCACTAGCATGCGTTTTAAAGGCCCTAGAACGTTACGTCTAAATGAACCGATAGTTTTACCGGACATGATAAAGTTCTCGCCTGTAAACATCATTTGTGCCCATATAACAAAAGACAGAGACATGCTGACAGTCTTTCCCGATCTAATCGAACCATCTGCAATGATTCCGTCATAGTCGTTGACTGGCGACTCATCCATCCACCAGGTTAGAATCTGACGTTGCTTCCGGCTGAACGGTCTGAATTTAAACGTACTAGCCTGTTTCATCCCAGTCGTCTTTTATAGTTCCCTTTAGTGCCTCTAGGAAGCCGTCATCCTGTATTGTTACTGTCTGTTGTTGCTCAATCTTATCGCGCCATTCAGCCGGCTTACGATTCTTTAGCCAAAAGATTTGTGCAGTTGTATCGGGCGCCACTTCTTTTGTCACGCGTTTAGTCTCAACGCCATCCTCATATGTTGTTTCATCATACGTGTAGCCTAAAGCTCGTTTCAATAATGCATTCTCAACTTGTCTATCAATTACTTCTTTGCCCTTTTTTAGAGCCTCACTTATCTCACCATACTTATTTTTCCATTCGTACAATGTTTTAGTTGTTATCCCCATGTTGTGGGCTATCTGCTCATCAATTAAACCGTCTCTTGCCCACCCTTGAATCTTAATAAGGCCATCTTCAGACAGCCATTTATGATATTTGCCTTTTGCCATAGCCTTATCCTTTCTACGTCATACAAACATTGGAAACTATTTGTTTTTATGTTTGTTCTTGCTGCTGACTAGGTTTTATTTTTTCGCCTATATAGTATATATATTTAAATATATTATGTAATTAATTATTACTACTACTTAGATATTATCTATACTGTAGATAGGAGTGTTTCCACGCCTTGTATTTGGCACATCGAACACCCGGACACATGTGTACTGTGTCTGGCTCACTGTAGAAACAATGAAAACACGGACTCAATTCTGCGCGTTTCTCGGCGGTATGTTTTTCGTGGATGTGTGTTTCCTCGAACTCTTCCGACTTCGCTCTGTTTCGGTCTCTTTTTCTTGCGACAGGGCGTTTATAACTATTTCGCTTGGATTTCTGTTTCCGAGTTTGATTATTTCTTCTGTTTTGATGCGCGAATTTCATAGTTAATCCCTCCGTTTTAATGCTCTAATGTTACTTTTATATGTTTTTTAATACGTAAATTGGTACTTTTATGCCGTTTATCGTACATTTTGATATCTTTTGAGAATAAAAAACGACCACGTCTGAGTCTTTGCATCGTGATCTATGGCGAGTTGGTCGTGGGTTACACGGTCACACATTCTAGGTGGCTTCGCGCTCTGTTCTGGCTCATGATATTTGTACAAGGAGGTCACCAGAACCTGTACTTGTCAGACCGTCAAGTACGACATCATGGGAGGATTGAAAATCTGCACAGCAGTTCTCAGTTGGTCTGAGTTATTCGTTCTACACACTACATATTCGATAAACTAAAAATCGACAGGAGTTTATTTCCTGCCGATTTCTAGAGTTTTCTGAACTTTGCAATTTAGAAAGGATTTGATTGTCTATGCCAGATAATCAACTGTGAAGAGAGCGAACATTCTCTCTTCATTGACCATTATACACAAAAACTTCACTTTATTTTTATAGACTTTTAGCCATTTTGTCGAGAATTTGATTTCTTCGCCAATAAACACCTGGAATTGTGATGTTCATTGTGTCAGCAATTACCCTTACTGGTAACTTGTCCCAGTAAAGCATTTCTAGCAGTTCTATCTCTTCATCATCCAATCCGTACAGCATGCGGTCGACGTCGTTCACGTTTTCCTCTGCTTGGATCTTCTTCCTGTACAGTCTTTCCAGCTGCGCTTCTATCTCACCAGGCGTTGGCCCTTGCGAAAAACCGCTGGATGCTCCCTGCTCCGGTCGTGGCTGGTTTCCTTTTGCTGTGGTTGTTTTGATTTTGAATTCGGCATATTGATCGCCTGCGTCCAGCATACGTTCTATGTTCTGACGGAAGTTCTGCAGCTGACGGTGAACCTCTGCTGTTTTGCTATTCATCGTCATTATTCTTCCACCGCCTTCAACTTGCACCACTTAGGCTTTTTAATATTTTCTTTACACTTTGCACGCATGACTTTTGTATATTTCCCATTTTCTGAAAAATCAATATTGCAAACGCAGCCATATGTATCGGGCTTGTTTTCTTTTTTGTCTATTGGATCTACCCCACTACCTTTCGACCAAAATGGATGGTGATAATGTAAATGTCCAAACGGACAATTGTTGCAATTTTCAGGGAGTTTCGCTGGGACTATATATTTACTCATAATTCCAGCTCCCTTAAGTTGTATTGCTTATTGGCTTCCATGTCTTTGTAAAGGGTTCCTGTTTTGAAGTTTGGTAATGTCGCAACTCCAAACCCATTATTATTTTTGCTTTTATATCCGATTGATATCCATTCTTCCTTGTATCCCTCTATGCTCTCTTTTTTTATCCATAGAACCACATCCCTAAATGGTATTATCACCGCTGACAGGTATTCCTTTTCTTTTTCTGTTAGAATTGTCGGATAACATTTCTTATCTAGCCACTTTATGAAATCAATTGCCCATCGTGGAGTAAATTCTTGTGCATCGTAATATCTGCAATATATACAATTTCGGTTATCATAAATTTTAACTCCCGCAATGTTTGCTGCTTTATATGTAAATACGAATGCCAACTTATCAAGAGAATACTTGTCTTTGTTTTTCATATCTTCTCCTCCACCAATCTAAATTTTTTAATTCGCAATTGTTCTTTGTTGATTCTGTTATGTCTATTTACATAAATCTGCAAGAAACCCATTGTTTTGTAGTACGTGCGCTCGGTACTACTTCCTCGCATGGTCTGTATGTTTCCATCTCGATCAACAGCGCAATAAACGACCATTGGGTTTTTATACTCGCCACGTTTCTGCTTTTCCATGTCATTTTCCTCTTTGAATTTTCGGATAAATCATTCGGCGAGCAATTTCTGCAGCTGCTTTTTCATTTCCTTGCATTTTTCTGATTTCGTAAATTTCCTCAAGGCAAGCGTTTAATGAACTGCATTGCTGCTGTGCGATAAACTTCGGACCTTTTAGTCCTTGCGTTCTCTTCATGACTAGCCACTGGCCATTGTCGTCGTGGACGGCATAGTACCCGCCATCAAGATAAATTAATTCAAGATTATTTCTTTTCTTCTTGTTGCTTTGCTGTTTCATGTTCTTATTTCCTCTCACTCATTGCAAACGACGCGTGGATTAAATCATCGATTAAGTATGTCGTGTGCTTCTGCATGGCTTTGAACTCGCCGTCTTTTCTAACCTGCAGATACATATGCTCGTCGTAATAGACGCGTTCTTCTAGTCCACGTTTGGTAGGTTTATTGATTGTTCTCTGCTTGTCGAATTCAAGCAGATTGCAATCGTTGACTAGAGTCACTTTCACGCAACGATGAATTTCTTTGTATCGACGCAAAATTTCTCTTGCTTCGACTGGTAGGCTTGGAATTTTATCTCCATTTTCTGCGTTAACTTCTGGCATGCTTCCCTACCGCCTTATCTGCTTCAATTTCCATTAGCGCCTGGATTAGTGCCGCCTTATTCACTGCCACTCGTCCGATTGTGTTGAATGGATATTCTGGGTTCTCCTCACGGATATAAATCTTTTCTGCATTCGCTGAAATTCTAAAGCGTTGATTATTCTTTCTGTCGTTGATTATAAATTCCTTTTTCATGGGTTAGTCCTTTCTCCATATCGTCTGTACTTCTGTTTCTGTTAGTGGGTTATCTGGATCTGCGTATGTGTTCCACCAGGTTTGCAGCTGCTCTTTTGTATCGACATCATACGATGCGATTAAGGCAGCGCAATCAAGCAATATTTCTCGCCTTGTTCCGTGGCGTTTTTCGACGTTACTTTCGAGCAATTTAACATTTCCACTTTGATTTTCAGACATTATCTGTTCCCACATTTCAGGAGGCATCTTCTTTGCCTTTGCAAAAAGTTGCTGTGCTGTCGGTGGATATGCTGATTCTGTTGATCCCATATAACTTTTTAGCGCGCCTGCGATTGAAATTTGGTTTGCATCTGCTAATACGATGCAGAATGAATTGAAGATATCTATTATTTCTTCTTTACTTTTCCCTGCGTAGTATTCTGGGTATCGCATGCGGAGCGTTTTTAATAAGCTTTGTACTTGTTCACGGTTCATGTCAGAATGGCAATCCTCCGTTTTCGTATGTCGGCTTCTCTGGTTGGCTCAGGTAGTTCTCAAACTTGGAACCGAAGAGCGTTTCGGGTCGCAGATACTTCGCCATCTTGTCATCGCTGATCCAGTCGATGCATTTCTTGTCGATTACCGTCATGCAGTCTTGCATCGTGAATCCATCGTTCAGTCGTGCGATGATATGCCGCCTTGAACTTTCGCTATGCCTGTACTGTGACCTTGTACGCAGGTTCAAATAATCAATCACTGCATCAGCCTGTTTTGTTTTGCTCTTCTTGAGTGTGTCTGCTACCTCCGTTCTACCAGTTTGTAGATCATGCTGAACCATCGTTTCACCATCTTCGCTCAGTTCGTAGTTGATTAGTTCTTTCTCTGGACCATACTCAGCTATGTCGATTATTTCCGGTTCAATTGGTTCGGGTTTTTCTTTGGAACCCGAACGTATATCTTTATAATTCTTATCTATGAATAATCTATTTATATCTTTATCTTTATCTATCTCTTTCTCTTTATCTTTATCTACGTCACTTAATTCGTCACTTTTTTGTAACATTTTCGTAACATTAGCGTCACTTAATCCGTCACATTGTGACGCTCTTTGACTTCTGAGACGTCTCATTCTTTCAGCTGAACCCCTCTCACTTCCGATAAGATTTTCATAGTTTGCGATGGTCAAACAACCATTTTCATCTTTGTAAATAAGACCTAAATTTATATATAAATTCAGCGCCGTTCGCACTGTATCAATATTGAAATAACGTGTGTCACGTTGGATTTTTTCGACGTCGTAAGGAATGATTATTTCGTTCATTCTTCTTTCCAATTTGCCATTTGTTTTGGCTGTCATGAGACATAACATTTGGTAAAGAACAACGTAATTTGCACCATCTTTTTGGCTCATCAAAAAATCTACAGCATCACTGTTCATAAAGTCTGTTTTAAGTTTTATCCAATAGAATTTTCTTTCTGCCATTAGATCATTCCTCCAGATTTCTTGCATACGAATGTCTGAACGCCTGTTGCCTTTTTTACTTCTTCTTTAAACTTGTATTGTCGTGCGTGGCGATCACTCAGGTGCATCAAGAAGATTGCCTTGCACTTGCTTAAATCCATTTGTTTGAGATGCTTGATGCAGTTATTCAAACTCATATGGCTGTTCAGGATTCGCTCATATCTACGGATGTTTCCGAGGTCATTATCTTTCTTTGCATTTTCAAGTGCGAAGTGCAGAACTTGACCGTCATAATTTGCCTCGATCATTACGTAGTCAAATTGAATTCCGTCCATGCGTGCCTTGAAAAATTTCGAGTCGTTGACAAATAGGATTGTTTCTACTCCTGTGCTAATCATGAAGCCTAGTGGCTCGTCTGCGTCGTGTTCAACTTCGAATGGTACAACTGTTGTATCTAGTGCTATGAGTTTGGCTGTGCCTGCTCTTAGCGTTGTTGCCGGATCACCGGCAGTGATGTATTGATTGGCGTAAACTCTCGCCCCTCTGCGCTTGAAATCTGCTACTGATCGGCAGTGGTCGGCGTGTCCGTGCGTTACGAGCACGCCGTCAATCTCTGCCAAGTTGATTTGATTGATTGCTGCCTTTGCAGTTATTTCTTTGTATGGCAGCCCTGCCTCCAGTATCAATTTAACCGGAGGTTGGGCGCCTTTTCTTTGTAACTCAATGTAGTAACTGTTTCCTGCAGAGGAACTGCCGAAGCATATCATTTTCATATGTTCGTTCTCCTCTCTTTTCTGCGTTTAGAATGGGCAGTCGTCTGAGGTGATTTCCTGCATAGCTTCTGCTGTTGGTGCTGCCTTTGGTGTTGCTTTCTTAGTGGTTGTACGCGTTTCTTTCTTCGGTTCTTCTGCCGGATCGCTGATAATTTCGCCTGTAGCTTCGTCAAATTGCACTGGACGCTCAATTTGTTCCGTGCCGGCATGTTGTTCAACCTCTGCCTCAAGCGCCTGTTCTGCGTCAATACGCGCGTCACGTGGCATGTCGTCAATTGTTTCTGCATAGGTTAATTCTTGGAATGCAGAACTGAACTCTTTAGGATAACGTCGTGTTGCGTTGTTTCTCATCTTTCGCAGGATCATGCTTTCGCGGCTGTGTGGTGCTGCCCAGGCTGGGCTCATTATCTTCAAGCACTCCTGGTCTGCAAATAATTCATCAAGTGTCATGTTCGCAATGCGTTCTGTTAGCTTTGCTTTTGCCGCGTCTGTATAGTCCTTGTTTTTCATGACGTTCTGATTGATGTGTGCCAATAAGTTAATTGTTACGCCCTCACGCTCTGCGATACTCCATTCAATCTTTCCGTCTTTTTTCTCGATTGGATATACAACTTTCATAACCTTGCTGTAGTAGTCTTTCGGTTCCCATGTAGGCGGCGTAATGTCTAATCCGTTAAAACTTGGATAAGTGAATTTATCGTGTTCACGAATTACCCAGAAATCGTGAAGTTTTGCAACGTTAACTCCGTATTTGCGGAGCAGCTTGTCGTTGCCATCGCCCTCGATTCCGAACTCAAATTTCTTGCCCCAGTTGTTTCCTATCTTCTGATTTCTTGTAATTAAGTAGCATTCGTGTGGTTCTGCAGTTACATTGAGTCGGAGCATCGTTACTTTCTGCAGAATCTGTATGATTTCATTTCTATCAAAACTGTTTAGCTGAAGTCCGTCTTTCGCTGCAAGATTGAACATTGCGGCAATCATGTTGTTGCCACATGCCATCTGCTCGGCATCAAGTTGCACACGATTGTTGGTTGCAATCGTCCCTATCTCGCCCATGTAGTATTCTTGGGCTTTCCCTAGTCCAGTTGATGATTTGAAACTTAATTGATTGCTTCCGGTTGTTGCTGGAACGGATGCTTTCCCATACGATATATTGCTTGTTTTTTCAGTCATATTATTAGCCTACGATTACCTTTCCGGATTTGATTTCCTCTTCTAATTCTTTTGATAAATATTTGATTATTGACTGCTGACATTGATATTTCCATGCGCCACCATCCGCGTCGAACAGTGCCACTTCACCGTTTTTGTTGATTCTCAGCAAGAACTTTTCAAGTGGTTGCGCAACCTCGTAGAACGTTCTGATTGGAATTAAGTTGATCAGCGGTGGCAATGTCACAAAACCTTTTAAATTCACACCTTCGCTGGCAACTACTGTTTGCGTTATTCCGTCGTCTCCGATTTCAATCGATGTATCTTTTGATAACTTGCTGATCATTGCAATCAACTTATCTTTGTTCCCTGCATCATCCTGTACGAAGCATGTTTGCAATTGAATAATCATTGCTTCAACGCTAATGTACTGATTGAAGCGAATATCCGGTGACTGTGCAAATGCCATAAACGGCTTTTGTCTGTCTTTGTTAACATCGTATGATGTGTACACATACACACTCTGTTCTTCGACGCTTAATAAAAGTGGTAGATTGTGCTGATCACCTAATTCATTTTTTACGTTTGCAATCAACATTGATAGATTATTGACCGATAGCGTTTCGCATTTATTAACATGCGGTCTGATTAGTTTTAAATTTTTTTCTGTATAGGTATCATTCCCAATTTTGATCTCATCTTTTTTTGCTGCATTTGTTACTAATTCTTCGATATATTGCATTGCTTCTCTAATCATTTTTTATTTACCTCTTCTTTCTTTGATTGCATCCCAATAACAATTATTTCCGGCTCTGCGATGTCTCCTGTTAAATTGATTTGCCCAGGTAGTACATCCATGACTTCTCTCAATATAGGAATGATTTCCCCTGTCTTTTCGTCTACCTCTTGACTGTTGAATAATGTCGTTTCAATTGGTGCTGTTGGTTCAATTTTGCTTTTCAAAGTTGTTGACATTGTTATTTTCTTTCGGTCATTACTTGGTACAAAATTTACCGTGATTGTCATGCTTCTTTTTTTCGTTGCTGCAGTGTTAATATCGGCGATGTTTGCAATGATTCTTTCCAATTCCACGTCTGCTGCTTCTAGGATTGCTCCATGACATGCTTGCAAAACTGATTTTTTTACCTTAACCATTTTTTAGTTTCCCCGCTTTATCTACCTTTCTTCGCTACTAGCGTTAGTTTCTTGTGCTGTACATCGTTGACCTTTGTCGTGATGATCTGTGCGTTAGTTTCAAGTGCCTTGAGACTCTGTGTATCCAACTTGTCACACTCGTCGAATATGTATGGTAAATCTTCAATGCCGAGTTTTTCCTTAATGCATTCTGCGATGTAAATGCCGGCAATGATCTGCTCACTTCCAGATCCATTCAGGAATGGTGTTTCTTTGTCGCATACTGATGGGAAGCACACCTCGTTCCAGCTGCCCTCCTTGATATTGTTTTCTATCAATGTGAAGTGAACCTTTGTTCCGAAAACTGACTCAATTCGTGCTTGGAATGCTTGAAGTTTTAATTGGATAAATCTTTCTACCAATGCGACCGCTTGCTCACAGTTGACTAGGTTCTTTTGTTCTGCTGTAATCTGTGCTTTAATCTTTCCGATTTGCGCTTGATTTGCTATGAATGCATGGTGCTGGTTTAGAACTTGCTGTGGTAGTTCTTTCTGTGCTTGCAAGCGTGCAATCGTATCATGCATGCTTGTATCTTGACTCTCTATTAATCGTTGGTTTTGCAGTTCCTTTTGTTTTTCTAAAACCGCTGATTTCAAGTTATTTAACTCTATGCTTGCAATGTATGGTCTTTCACTGATTGCACGGTAGTCATTTTCACATGCTTGCAGTGCTTCGGCTGCTCTGTTCATAGCACTATGTGCAGGTGCTTGTTTTAGTTCGATTTCCTTGCTTTGCTTCTGCAGTTCTTCAAGTTTGAACTGTGCATTTTGAAGTTCAAGCGAAGCGTTTTTCCCATCGTTTAATAATTGTTCAAGGCGCTCATCGTGGCGTTGTTTCTCTGCCTCAATTGCATCTTGGTTGAGTACATGACCGCAGTTTGGACAGGTGATTTCTTCTGTCTGTAATGATTGCGCTTTCGTGTTCTTGTACTCGTTTCTTAATCGTTCGAGTCGCTTTTCTTTGTCGCTGATATCCAGTTTCAATCGGTTAATTTTCAGGTCGATATCTGTTGCTTCATTATCGATTCGAATAACCTCGTTTCTGGCGTCGTCTTTTGCTTTCTGCGCCTCTGCAATCTTAGCTTGAGCATTTGCTCGTGCTTCTCTAACACTCGCGTTCTGCGCATTATGCTCGGCTCTCTCGGCCGTTTCCATATCAAGCGCCTGTTGTTGCAATTCTGTAAGTTCCTTCTGAAGTGCATCGGAGATCGATGTATCTTTCTTACCAGCCTTTGTGTTGGCAATTGCCGCGTCGATGTTTTCAATCTCCACCTGCGCTGCTTGCAGATCTTCTGATGATATGTCCTTGACCATCTGCAATCCCTCGATCTGTCCCTCTAATCGTGTGATATCGTCGTTAGAATTATTAATCTGCTGTTTGTAGTATTTCTTAGTTTGGTCAGTGTTATACCAATCCTGCGCTAGTCTGTTTGCTACAGGTTCTAACTCTGGATTTTCGTTAATGACTGCCGTGTTTTCTACGTCACCGACTAGTTCAATGATGAATTGTCTAGTTACTTTCCAATCGTTTTTGGCTAGGTAGTATGGATCCAAAACCGCGCGCAGCAGGTCGAATTTAGCGATGTCTGTTTTTCCGTCAACTCCAAACTTTTGCAACAGTTCTTTCTTTGCATCCGTGACCTTTGTTTTTATGTCGTCTATGTAGTAATCAGTATTGTGTCCGGTCATTGTTTCTTCTTCGCTTCCGCGTGTTTTCGTCCACTTCTCGTAAAATTCTTTTTTAAGTTTGAATGTATCGAATTCCAACTCGACGCTTACCTTTTTCTTGGTGTCGTCTAGTGGTTTGAAACTTGCGTAATCGCTTGATCCATCCATCAGGAAGTCTGTGATTGCCCAGTATATTGCAAGGATCGTATTCGTCTTTCCTTGCCGGTTAGGTCCTTGAAAAACGTTCAAATCTTCGAGGTTGTGTTCTGCGTGTGATATGTTTCTGAAATTGTCAATTGTGACCTTTTTTAATTTCATTTATTAATTTTTCCTTTCTTGATAAATTGCTTTATAAATCGTTAATCATTGAGATCTGGTCTTTCATTCCTAGTAGGCTTCTGACCTTTCTCGTTTGCTGCAGCATTGTGATTGCGCGTCTGTCGTTATCTGTTATTGAACGCTTAATCTCTTCCGTGTCGGTTGTGAGTTTGTACCCTAATGTGCAGCTATGAACTACGTACTCCCTGTTGTTTCTGTTATCGTATGCTTGGTTAAAAACCTGTATGCATTTACGGAGCATTCGTTCATTAAGTTTGTTTCCCTGGGCCTCGTTCATTTCCAGGATTGTTTTTTTCTTGGCCCACTCTGTAGGTATTTCAATCCCGCCGGCAATTCTTACCATAGGTCAATCCCTACGATGTAAAGAATTACCGTCAGCATTGCTGCGATGAAGAATCCATATATTACGGTTGCTTCCAATAAATCTCTTAGATCTAATCTATTTTTCGTCATCTTTCGCCAACTTTCTAAGGCTATCAACTAGTTTCTTAGCTGCCTGTTCGATTGCTTTTTCAAGTTCTGCATGGTTTAACTTGTTTGGAATCTTTCCGGTTTTGGCGTAATCTTCCGCTTTCTTGATTGCCTCTTCTTTACTTCCGCAATCTTCGCTACACACATATGCGTTTTTGGCGATTAAATTCGCTAAATACTTTATTTTTGGATTTTCATCCAAATATGATAGAAGTGCTGCGAATTCGCATGCGACATCTTTCATTTCTCCCTGTACTGATATAGCTACTGCTCCTTTGTGACTTTTTATTGTAATCATTTTTTACTTTTCTCTCTTTCTTTGTTAGAATTTGAGTGATGATTTAGGTTCATCACTTAAGCGCTCGTTCTTTGGTCAGAGGGCGCTTTTTTTCATTTCCAATCCTGCTAAACGGATTTTCATTTTGTTGCTCAGATCCATACCTGCAGTCATTTGGATAAACTCTGCATATTCTGCTTCGGTTGTTAAGCATAACTTTCCAAATTTACGGTATTTCAGTAAACCGGCACGTCTATACCAGCCAACTCTTTCCGGTCCACAGTGCAACCGCTTAGCAATTTCATCAGTGTCAATTAACTGAATGTTCTGAATATCTTCTGGCGTTAACATGTGCTAATCTCCTTTCTAACTTTTCTCAATACTTGGTAGGATTCTTTTTGTTTTCCCTTTCTACCCCCCTATAATTAACTTGAAAGGAGGTGATATAATCATGTATTTTGCAATTAGAAAATCTTCAGATGGGCAATATTATTTCGTTATTAAATCGGCAAACCACGAAGTTGTTGCAACAAGTGAAATGTATGTTTCTAAAAGCTCTTGCAAGGCAACAATAGAATCAATCAAAAATGGAATTTCTCCAAGCTGCAATGTTATTGATTGGACTGATTAGTAAGCTTATTTGAGATTGTTATAAGTTGTGAAGAAATTTCTAATAGCTTATTAGCGATTTCAACCATCTCCTGAGTTTCACTGCTCGCAACGGTGGAACTCTTTTTTGTTTCTGTTGCTTTGTCCATACGTTCCTCCTTTCTAACTTCCAAGAAATTTGTTGATGAAGTACTGTTGACCCTTGCCAGTCACTTTGGTTGTCTTGGTAATACGTACACTTCCATCAGGATTGTTGAAGGTACTTTCCTTCACTTTGAATAGTCCTAAATTCATAGCTACCTGTGTTGGCATATTTCGACTTGCACCGTACTTAATTAGATATCCGTTATCACGTAACCAATCGAATAATCGTTTTTGCCCGATATCGTGCCCGTTTTGTTTGATTAGCTTTGCTAGATCTCCAATTAGTATGTTTGAGTTGCTTGCTGCTACCGCATCAGCGAATAGTGCTTTAGGCTTCATTTCTTGAATGATGATTTCCTTTTGCTTTAACTGCTCACCAGCTTGTAGAAGCAAATCAGCGAGTGATTGTGGATTGTGAGTGATGTCATATGCTTTCTCATCCGTTAGATATGCACCGTTCTTTCTAATTGCTGGCAACACCTCTGACGTAACCCACTCTGTAAACTGTTCTGCTTCTTCCTTTCTGCTTTGAAAGATTGTTTTGTATAAATTGCTTTCATTGATGTAAGTCATTTTTTGCATTCCACCATTTGTAAGGGTGTCGGTAGTATCTACCCCCTTTGGATTTAATCGGCTTACAACGTCTTTGTGATTTTTGATGTCTAATACTTCACAAACATCTTTAAGATTGAAATATGGTTGATTGTTTAGTTGTACTGTTCGTACTGGTTGATTGTTAAAACTGAATGTTTGTAAATTGCTCATGTTTATCCTTTCTTGCGTTTACTTACTTCGCTATGTCCTTAATTTTGGACTATTCTTGCAAAAAAAGAGATTGTACTTTAACATTTAGAACATTAGCAATTTTCCATAGTGTTTTTACAGTTGGGCTGTACTTTGCATTACCTTCTAGTTCAGCAATTAACGAGCGACTAACTCCAGATTGTTTTGCTAATTCTTCTTGTGAAATACCTCTCTTCTCTCGAAGTTCTCGGATTTTATACTTCATCTTTTCTACCTCCTGTGCTTATAGTCTAAAATTTAGGACTTAATTTGTCAACAGTTTTATTCCAAAATTTAGGACAATATTGTAAAATATGCTAAAGAAAGGAAAAAAAATTATGAAATTATCGGAATATATCAAGAATTTCAGAACAGAGCACCGACTATCTGTACGTGATTTTGCTGCCTTGTGTGGTCTTAGCCGATCATATATTTCTGTTTTAGAGAATGATACTATACCAGAAAGTACAGGTAAGACAGTTATCCCATCACTCGCTGTTTTAAAAAAATTAGCTAATGGCATGAATGTTGATTTGGATGTACTCACTAGTATGATTGGATATGCCGAAAATGATGATTTTATAGAAGTTGACGATTCCGAACTAGATGATGCAGCTGATTATTTTGTTTCTAGAGGAATGGATATCAATAGTCCGCCTCTTTCTAAATTGTCAAATTTCGCATTTATAGATTTATATAAAGAACTTTCTAACAATGAAACTGAGCAAAAAAATTCTAAAGTTCCAGTTCTCGGCATCGTCCCTTGCGGTGAGCCTATTGAGGCAATAGAGGACATAATCGAATGGATCGAGGTTGTTCCTAGCCAAGCAAAGGGACACTTCGGGCTTATTGCAAAAGGTGACTCAATGTCACCCTATATCCTTGACGGTGATATCCTGATTGTAAAGTACACACCAGAGGTCAATTCTGGGAAGATTGCAATTGTAAAAGTGAACGGTGATGAAGCGACCTGCAAACGTCTAATGATAAGCGATGCGGGCATTACACTGATGCCGTACAACCCAACATATCAACCTATGATGTTCAGCCCACAAGAAGTGGAAGAAAAGCCTGTAATCATCATTGGCGAAGTTGTGGAAATAAGAAGAAGATTTAACCAAAAATAAAAAAAGCAGACATACTGCCGCATATCTATGTGCTTTCTTTAGAGGGAAATCACGCGTGTATAGTTCTGCTTTTTTAGCCAGAAAAGGTCAGACCAGTAACCTTTCTGCGTGTATTTAAACATAGGATTGTATTAGTGTCAAAAATTTAATTTTTCGACAATATAACCATCCTTATTGTCAGAAAACAAGAAAATTGAAATTAAAAAATACGCCGCTCTCTTACGCCCGACGTATAGCGTGACCCATACAAACTCTAGCCGGCACAAGGCGATTGATCAGATCACCCGAGTTGTTCAGTACTTCCGCAGGATGTTCTCACTGTCCTGTCGGCAATATAAATATATCTATATTCCCGCATTTTGGAAAGGGTATTATATTAACATTTTCAATTTTTATATTAACAAAAAAAGTAAATATAACCATATTATCAGAATAAAAAGCCCCTCTTCGCTTTCGCACGTCGGGCATATAACGGTTCTTCTCTCGCATTCAGAGAAGTGAGGACCAAATTGTATCACATTTACTTGAAAATGGTCAAAATTACTCGAAACAAGAAAGGAGCAACTATGGAGAAAATTGATAAGTATTTAGAAGAGATCGAGGCAGCTATGTGTAAGATGGACCCAATTGAACAAGATAGATTAATGGAAGTAATAAGAATTTCTTTCCCTGAATATTTTGACGGCAATTACATGAAGTCATAGGAAGGAATACGTATGAAAGAAAAATGGATACGTGAGATCCAATCCAAAACCAAAGGCAATGGTTATAAAGTCGAAGCAAAAGTGCGTGAAGATAATATACTTAGATCAATCAACGGTGGACGCTTCTACGTTGCGGATTATGACGGTGATAAGAAACTTGCAAAGATGGCAGCCATTGAAGCAAGAAACAGACTTCAAAAAGAGATAGAGGTAGATAAATATGCCATGAATCATCTGACAGTTGAAGATTGCTATTTGAAGTCTTTGCGCGATCGTCAGGCATCTATCAAAACAAAGCAACGTCACGATAGCATGTTTAAGGCAATGATACCCAATTCTTTAAAAAAGAAAGATATTCTAAAAGTCACCACAACTGATGTCCAGTCGTCCATAAACACCTACTGTTTAAACCATACACAGGCGCAAATGAATCATGCCATGTGTATTTGGCGGCAGATATACAAGGCCGCTCTAACTGCAGAAATACCAGTTATTGACCGTTCGCAGATGGTCATCGTTCCGAAATCTAAGATTGTGAGAAAGAAAAAAGATAACTCTATTACTTATGAACAATTTACTTTATTTGCTGATGAATTATTAAAATACAACTGCATAAGTGAGTCTGGTCGTCATCGTTCCTCCGCCATCTGGTATGCTTGTCAAATCATGTTATATACGGGATTGCGTCCACAAGAAGTATATGCGCTTTCTAAGAGCGATATAGACCTAGAAAGCATGCAAATATCAATAAACAAGTCAGTAGGCTCTACAAGCACATTAGAGCGTCAAATAGTACCAGTTAAGACAATCTACTCTGATTCAATCGTACCGATCTCTACACAGTTAAAACAGATATTAGAACAAATGATAGCGTGGTCAAAGAATGATGAATTACTTTTAGCCGATATTGACGGAAAGCCATTTGACATTGATCTAGTATGCACTCTAATTGTAAACGTATCTCGTAAATGCAAGTCTAAGTATGGTTTTACGTTCAATCAATATAAGTTACGCCATTTATTTAGCAAAGACTTATTCGAAGCAAATGTAAATCCTAAAGTTATCCAGGCATTGATGCGACATGCTAATGAAAACATGAGTCTGTATTACGCATACACAACTGACGAAGATAAGGCAAAAGCAATCGAAAATCGAAAGTTATAATTTAGCGAACATTTAACGAACAACTACAAGATTTAAGTAAAAATATGTACGATATAACAAGAAGTTAGAAAAAATCAGAATGTGAAAATATTCAATAAACACGTGCTTTTCAAGAGATATACCCATGCATTCATATATACATTGTTTGCCTCATTAGTCGCCCCTTGTAGCGAAAAATCCGTTATATAACGGATTTTTTTGTTTACTACTGTTGAAGAATCTTTAAATACTCTGTCACTTTAGAATCAAGTTCTAACGTAGACTTATCTGGTTGATAAGAATTTTTAGATGGAAACAGTCTTACTTCTCCTAACGATGAAGCTAGCGATAGATAATCAATATCACTTTGATTGATTCCAAGTTCAATAAAATATGGAACCTTTGAAGATTGTTCATCTTTTAGTGATAACCCTTTATGATCTTTAATGGATATTACTTCCGCATGGCGTATCAAAATACCAGTAATTGGTATATCTTTCTTTTGCGAGATTGAAACATGAATATCTGCATACATCCCCTCTTCTATACTACCTAACGCAGATACATTTGTTTCTAACGTAAATATCGTCATCCCCTCTTGAAGTTTTGTGATTGCAAGATCACGGACTTCTTTCTCGCTATACAGCATATCTTTATAAAACAAAGAACCCTTCGGTATCATTCCTTGAATTGATGTATATTTACCAACAATATCCGCCTTTTCATTCCAAGTATATGACTGCATGTATTTTTCTGGAACCTGAATCATAGTTAGATCTTCAGTTTGAATCTCTGAACGCGGTGGAATATCACGCTTTGCGATATAGGTTGTTTTTAAATTAATCGTCTTTGCTAAAAAGTAGCGAAAGACTAGTATATTTCCAGCTATCCATAAACATAGTATCAGCACAAAAATTGATGTTCTTCTTATCTTCTTCATCAAATTACCCTCAAGATTTTATATGTAATTTGATAATATTCTCCACAAAAGATTCCTAAGCTTACGCTCAGGAATCTTTCTTAACCTACATGTTCAGCAAGATATGCTTTAATAGCTTCTCTTTGATCTGGCTTGCTTGGTTTGCACTGTTCAACTTGTGCTTGGCCATCAAGTAACTTCACAGCCATCGCAGCACAGCCTGGGTTACCACAAGCACCGCAGTTATAACCAGGTAATAGAGCTGTTAACTCTTCCTTGCGATTATCTTCCTTCACATAGAACTTAACGGAAGCAAACGCTAGTACACCACCTAAAACAGCACCCAATACTAACATCAAGCCAAAAGCTTTTAAAATTGCTACTGCCATTATTCCTCCTCTGTTTTGTGTGGCGCTTGGCGAACACTACATTCACTAATACCACATGCAGAACACTCTGCCTTCAGGTCTTCACAACCTTCAGGCTTTGGTG
>ERZ772999.554-NODE-554-length-23260-cov-17.416462_pt1 | contig 23260 bp, 15 predicted proteins | sample MGYA00511467_ERZ772999 | MGnify/ENA primary metagenome ERZ772999 (study PRJEB29015, sample SAMEA2738064) | human oral metagenome | biome: human oral; feature: human-associated habitat; material: saliva | place: China | collected 2218 ... | reverse complement strand
CGGCTTCTGACGGCGACACCGTCGCTGAGGGCGACCTGATTCTGGTGCTGGAGGCGATGAAGATGGAGCAGCCCATTACTGCGCACAAGGCGGGTAAGGTTTCGGGCCTGTCAGCTAAGGCCGGTGATACCGTCACTTCCGGTGCGGTGCTGGCGACCATCAAATAACGCTTCGCCTCGATACTGAGGTCTCACGACTGTGAGCGCTATAGACTATACGAATCCCCCGGAAGGGTATGAGGTGATGTCTCGTATCTTTCCGGGGGATTTTCTATGTCCACTCTTGTCTGCTTCTGTGGGGTTTGCGTGACCCCCTATTGAGATTACGTCCAGATAGTGGCTGTATCTGTTGGGTCTTTTCTGAACAGAGTTATAATGTTGCATTTTAGAGGAGCCTTTCAGATTCCTACGCCCGCCGCACCCACCCGGTGCGGTCACGGCACCCGATACGCGCCTACGGCACACCCGCCTCACGCGCTGACCGGGAACGGACGCCCCGGCTCCACCTGTACGCACAGTTCACCATTTCGGGAGTTTTCCTTATGAGCACCTCTGCACCCGACACGAAAGCGTCTGCTGCATCGGTGAAGAATACGACTCCTCGCAGTCGAGTTATTCTCGCCTCGCTCGTTGGTACCACCATCGAGTTCTACGATTTCTACATTTATGCCACCGCAGCAGTGGCTGTGTTCCCCGTGCTGTTCTTCCCCGCGAAGGACGCAACCACCGAGCTTCTGGCTTCCTTCGCGACCTTCGGCGTCGCCTTCATTGCCCGTCCCCTCGGTTCCATCATCTTCGGTCACTTCGGTGACAAGATTGGTCGTAAAGCAACCCTCGTTGGTGCGCTACTGACCATGGGTTTGGCGACCTTCATCATCGGCCTGCTGCCCACCTACCACCAGATTGGTCTGTGGGCACCGACCATGCTGACCATTATGCGTTTCTGCCAGGGCCTGGGCCTGGGCGGCGAATGGTCCGGCGCGGCACTGCTTGCCAGCGAATACGCTGAGGAAGGTAAGCGTGCACGCGCCGCCATGTGGCCTCAGCTCGGTGCGCCCATCGGCTTCGTCTTCGCCAACGGCTTCATGCTTCTGCTGACCAGCTGGATTTCCTTCAACTCCGCAACCGACGGCAAGAACCTTGCTCACCCCTTCCTCATCTGGGGTTGGCGTATTCCGTTCCTGCTGTCCATTGTGATGGTCGCCGTTGGCCTGTACGTTCGTTTCAAGCTGGAGGAGACCCCCGTCTTCGCCAAGGCTGCCGCTAACAACGAGAAGGTTAAGACCCCGCTTGTTGAGGCGTTCAAGATCGCCTGGTGGCCCATGATTCAGGGCACCTTCATCATGGTGGCGTGCTACGTGCTGTTCTATCTGATGACCGCATGGGTTCTCTCCTACGGTATCGGCAAGGCCGATAAGGGCGGTCTGGCTATCCCCTACCGCGAGTTCCTGATTATTCAGCTGATTTCCATTACTGGCTTCGCGATCTTCATCCCGATTTCGGGTTGGCTGGCTGATAAGTACGGCCGCCGCACCCAGCAGCTGTGGACCACCGTCGCGATGGCGGTCTTCGGCCTGTCCTTCGGGCTGTTCATCTCCCCCTCCGTTGTTGGTACCGGCGCGAACGCAAACGCCGCAGTGGTTACCCTCTTCATCTTTATCGGTATGTGCCTGATGGGTCTGTCCTTCGGTTCCATGTCCGCATACCTGCCGGAGCTGTACCCCACCAACGTGCGTTACACCGCCAGCGGTATCGCCTACAACGTGGCGTCCATCCTCGGTGCGGCGCTGACCCCGTTTGTCGCTGTTTGGCTGAACACCTCCTACGGTGTGGGTGCCGTGGGCGGCTACCTGGCGTTCGCCTCGATCCTGAGCGTTGTCTTCATCCTGCTCACTCACGAGACCCGTGACGTGGACATGAACGCTGTCAGTACCACGAAGTAAAGCTTCGAGTAGCTAACGCGTCTCTACGGCAAAGCGGTGGGGGCCTCCTGAATTTCTTAGATTCAGGAGGCCCCCACCGCTTTTACGCTTTTCAGGGATACTGCGCCGGGCGGGGAACGCCCGGCTCAGCACCTATCAGGTTGATGCCTACAGGCCGCGAGTGTGCAGCTTGCGAGCAGCCTCAGCAATAGAGCCAGAGAGCGAGGGGTAGACCGTGAAAGTATCCGCCAGGTCATCCACCGCGAGCTTCTTCTCCACCGCCAGAGCAATGGGGTAAATCAGCTCGGAAGCACGCTGACCAACTACCACGCCGCCAATGACGGTGCCGGAGTGACGGCGAGCAAAAATCTTCACGAAGCCATCGCGCATCGCCATCATCTTCGCACGCGGGTTGGTACTCAACTGCAGGGTCACCGCATCGCCACGGTACGCGCCCTCAGCGATATCCTTCTCGCTCACACCCACGGTCGCAATCTCCGGGGAGGTGAAGATGTTCGCGGCCACCTTATCGGTACGCAACGGGCGCACCGCATCACCGAGAATGTGCGCCATAGCAATACGGCCCTGCATCGCAGCCACAGAAGCCAGCGGGTACACGCCCGTACAGTCACCAGCAGCGTAAATGCTGTTCACGCTCGTACGGGACACACCGTCCACCTTAATATGACCGCTCGGGGTCTGCTCAACACCGATATTTTCCAGGCCCAAATCTTCAGTGTTCGGAATCGAACCAATAGCAACCAGACAGTGAGTGCCAGAAACCTTACGACCATCCGACAGAGTCACAATAACGCCGGAGCCATCCTCAGTACGCTCAACAGCAGCCGCACGGGAACGTGGCATCACTCGCACGCCGCGACGCTCAAAGACGTCCTCCAGCACGCGAGCTGCGTCCTCGTCTTCACCGGGGAGCACACGGTCACGTGAAGACACCAGGGTCACCTTAGAACCCAGACCGTTATACGCCGAAGCGAACTCCGCACCGGTCACACCCGAACCAATCACAATCAGCTCCTCGGGAACCTCGGAGAGGTTGTACAGCTGAGTCCAGGTCAGGATGCGCTCGCCGTCAGGCATACCGGTCGCCATTTCACGCGGATGCGTACCCACCGACAGCAGCACAAAGTCCGCCTGCAGGGGGTAAACCAGACCAGCTTCATCGGTCACCTGAACGGTGTGGCGGTCCAGGAGCTTACCGGTACCGTGAATAATCTTCACGCCCCCAGAAGCCAGAGCGCGCTTAATGTCGGCGGACTGCTGCTGGGCCAGGTCGCGGACACGGCGGTTCACGCGATCCATATCGACCTGAAGCTGCGGCGCCTTGCCCTTCGTGTTCTCAATGCCCAAGCTACCGGCCTCGGAGAAGCGGGTCATCATATCTGCCGTAGCAATCAGGGTTTTAGAAGGCACAACGTCAGTCAGAACGGCGGAGCCACCAATGGCCTTACGCTCAATCAGAGTCACGTCCGCGTTGGATGCGGCAGCCACCATCGCTGCCTCGTAACCGCCGGGGCCACCACCAATAATTACAATTCGCTGAGATGCATAGTTCACCGTTGAAGTCATGCCTTAATTGTGAGCTATGCCGCCCCTACGGGGCAAACGCACTCGCCGTGCAGATATGCCACATTGTGGCAACCTGCACGGCGAGCATTCTCTTGGGGTGCCGGCTATACAGGGCGCCCCCCTGTTCTTCCAGCCGCTCCCCTATTCTTCTGACTTCTACTCCTCGAGAGCCTGCGGTTTCTCGGCATAAATCGAGTTGATGAACTTCTCAGCCCACTGCAGCATCGCGCCGTCCACCAGGTCCTTACCACCAACCGGCATGGTCTTCGGGCGCGGAACAAGCGTCAGCCAGGTGTCCATCCCCTTCGGCTGGGCGTGCGTGGAACCCGGGTACACGCGCTTCAGACGCATCTGGCGGGACTCCGGTAGCGACGTAGCGGTTACCACGCGAACCTTCGGGCCCAACACCACCAGCTCATGAATACCGGCGGCACGGGCGTGCATACGCACCGTCGCCACGGCAAGCAGGTTCTCTACCGCCTCCGGCAGCTCGCCGTAACGATCAACCAGTTCCTCGCGTGCCTCCGCGATCTTCTCTTCGGTATCGGCGGCAGCAATCTGACGATACGCCTGCAAGCGCAGACGCTCAGAATCAATGTAGGTGTGCGGAATATGCGCATTGACGGGCAGGTCAATCTTCGTTTCGACCTCGCGCTCTTCCTTCTCGCCGCGATAGTTTGCCACGGCCTCGCCGACCAGGCGCAGGTACAGGTCAAAACCGACACCGGCAATATGGCCGGATTGTTCGCCGCCGAGCAGGTTACCGGCACCGCGAATCTCCAGGTCCTTCATGGCGAGTTGCAGGCCCGCACCCAGCTCGTTATGGGTTGCCACAGCTTTCAGACGCTCGTGCGCAATCTCGCCGAGGGTCTTATCCACCGGGTACAGGAAGTAGGCGTAGGCGCGCTCGCGGCCACGACCTACACGTCCACGCAGCTGGTGTAGCTGGCTCAGACCGTAGTTCTGGGCGTGGTCGACAATGAGGGTGTTCGCATTCGAAATATCCAGGCCGGTCTCCACGATGGTGGTGCACACCAGCACGTCAAAGCGGCGCTCCCAGAAGTCCACAATAATCTGCTCCAGGCGCGATTCACTCATGCGGCCGTGGGCGGTGGCGATGCGCGCCTCCGGCACGAGCTTGCCGATTTCGGCGGCAACATCGTCGATGTCAGCCACGCGGTTGTGCACGAAAAACACCTGTCCTTCACGCATGAGCTCACGGCGAATTGCGGCGGTAATCTGGCTATCGGTTCGCGGACCAACGAAGGTCAGCACGGGGTGGCGTTCTTCCGGTGCGGTGGCCAGGGTGGATGTCTCGCGAATACCGGTTAGTGACATTTCCAGGGTGCGTGGAATCGGGGTAGCACTCATGGCGAGCACGTCCACGTTGGTGCGCATCTGCTTGAGCTTTTCCTTGTGCTCCACACCAAAGCGCTGTTCCTCGTCAATGATGACCAGGCCCAGGTCCTTGAACACCACGCTGTCCGAGAGGATGCGGTGGGTACCGATCACCACATCCACCGTGCCGGAGGCGATTTCTTCTGTAATCTGGCGGGTTTCCTTCGCCTTCTGGAAGCGGGAGAGCACGCGAATCTTCACGGGGAATCCCGAGAAGCGCTCACTGAACGTCTCGTAATGTTGCTGGGCGAGCAGGGTCGTGGGTACGAGCACCGCGACCTGTTTGCCGTCCTGCACCGCCTTGAATGCGGCACGTACGGCGACCTCGGTTTTACCGAAGCCCACGTCGCCGGAGATGAGGCGGTCCATGGGGATTTCTTTCTCCATGTCTTCCTTCACCTCGTGGATGGCGGTGAGCTGGTCGGGAGTCTCGTTGTAGGGGAATGACTCTTCCAGCTCTCGCTGCCAGGGGGTATCTGCGGCGAAGGCGTGACCGCGCGAGGCCTGGCGTGCCGAATAGAGTTTCACCAGGTCGGCGGCGATTTCCTTGACTGCCTTGCGAGCGCGGGACTTGGTCTTAGCCCAGTCGCTACCACCCATCTTGGACAGGCTCGGATTCTCGCCACCCACGTAGTTAGAGATCAGATCCAGCTGGTCGGAGGGCACGAAGAGACGGTCGGGCGCGCCACCGCGCTTAGCGGGGGCGTACTCGATGACCAGATATTCCTTCATGGGCTGCACGCCGTTGACCGGGGAGGCGCCCGCCACCGGGCGGGAGGTCATTTCAACGAACCTGCCGATGCCGTGGCGTTCGTGCACCACATAGTCGCCGGGGTTCAGCGCGAGCGGGTCAACCGCGTTGCGGCGGCGGCGCGTGGCGAATTTCTGTCCGGTGGCGCCTCGCGGTGCGTAGGTGCCGCGGCGGCCGAGCAGTTCGGCTTCGGTGAAGACGGCGAGCTTCGCCTCCTCAATGAGGAAGCCTGCGGAGGCGGGTGCCTCGCAGACCTCGACGATGCCGTGTTCGAGCTTGCCCGCGGGGTCGGCTTCGAGGCTGGTTCGGCGGGCTGCGGGTACGGCGGGTGCTCCTTCGCCGGAGTGGAAGAGGTCAATGAGGCGATCTGTGGAGCCGCGGCCGTTGGTGAGGGCGAGAACGGTCCACTGCTGGTGGATGAGGTCGCCGACCTGGCTGAGCATGCGTTCGACGGAGCCATTGAATGCGGTTGCGGGGGTGGCGTTGACGGTGTAGGTGTCGATGCCGTCTTCGATGGCGTCAGCAATGCTCTGGTTTTCGAGTGCGCCTGCGGCGGCGTCTTCGAGCAGGTCTGCGTCGGTGACGAGTTCGGTGATTTCCCACCAGCTGAGTTTGGCTTCGAGTGCCTGTGCGGTGGTTTGGTCGATGGTGTGGAATCCGCTATCGCTCATGCGGAGCTGGCCGAGGTCGATGGGTGCTACTGCGTCGGCTTCTGCGGAGGTGTCCCATGCGGCGGCGAGGAATTCTTCGTTGGTGGCGACGAGGTCTTCGGCGCGGGCGCGCACGCGCTCGGGTTCGACGTTAATGATCATGGACCCTGCCGGCAGTAGCTCGGTGAGGGTGTTCATGGATTCGATGAGTAGCGGGGTGAGGGATTCCATTCCTTCGACGTAGATTCCGCCGGCAATCTTCTCAAGCATGGTTGCGGCTGCCGGGTAGTCGGCTTTCAGGCGTGCGGCGCGGCTCATGACTTCGGGGGTGATGAGCAGTTCGCGGCAGGGCAGCAGGGTGAGTTCGGTGAGCTCTTCTCCCCCGCTGAGGGTACGCTGGTCGGCGACGGAGAAGGGACGCATTTCGTCGAGTTCGTCGCCGAAGAATTCGAGACGGACGGGGGTGGTTGCGGTGGGCGGGAAGACGTCGATAATGCCGCCGCGTACGGCGTATTCGCCTCGCTTGGCAACCAGGTCTACGCGGGAGTATGCGGCGTCGTTGAGGCCTCGTACTACGTCTTTGAAGGGGTATTCTTCGCCGCGAACCAGGTGTACGGGTTCGAGCTTTTCGATGCCGGTGACGATGGGCTGGATGACGGCACGCACCGGTGCGATAACGACTTGGGGGCGTTTAGTAGCTTCCCCGGTTATGGCGCGTAGTACCTGCAGACGGCGGCCTACGGTGTCGGAGCGCGGTGAGAGGCGTTCGTGGGGCAGGGTTTCCCAGGCGGGGAAGAGCGCGATGTCGGCGGCGGGCAGGTAGGAGCGCAGGGTTGCGGCGAGGTCTTCTGCTTGGCGGTCGGTGGGGGCGATGATGAGGCTGAGCGCTTCGGGGGTGGTTCCACGTACAGCGGCGGAGATGTCGGCAATGAGCGCGGCGTGTGTTCCTCCGACGGCGCCGATGAGGGTGCGTGCGTTACGTTCAGCGGGCTTCGCGGAGGCAGCGTTGCGGATTGCGGCCCAGCTGCTGAGTTGGTTGAGGGTTTTCAGGAGGGGGTGCAGGGGCGCCTCGAGGGACTGGGCGGTAGCTTTTCGGGTGGTGCTCACGGGTTCTCCTGAATCTGCTGTCCTCGGTTCCGGCGGTTTGGCTGGTGGAGGGTGTCAACGGGTGGTCGGTGTGAGGTGGTGTCGGGCGGGGTGCCTGGGTGTTTTATTTTGAGGAATTTTATGTGCACTTTTTGGTGATGTGCGCGGCTTTTCTATTGTAGGTCTACTCTGCTTTTTATGGCATTTTTCTTTCGTGGGCTTCTTTGGCTGTAGATATAGCTTTTTGCACTCGCTTTTGGTACTGCTTTTACTGCGGCACCCCTTACTCCTACTACTCCCGCCTCGGCTGCTACCGGCACCCATGATGGTTCCAGCAGCGATAAGGCGGTTGCTTCCTGCACAAGGTCAGCTGGTTAATCCTTCTGCCTCTTCTGGCACTTATTGGCTGTACACCCCGCAGATGAGCGGCCCGGCGCAGTTCTACTGCGATCAGGAAACTGATGGCGGCGGCTGGGCCATGATTGGCCGCGGTCGTGAGAGCTGGACTGAGAACTACCATGGTCGCGGTAAGGCCGAGCAGTTGTGTCAGAACCCGACCGGTTTTGATGCTGTGCAACTTCCTGCGGATAAGGTGGATGCTCTGCTGAATGGTACTCGCCCGCAGGATTTGGCGGATGGCGTGCGTTTCCATCGCGCGTTGGATGTTGATGGCGCCAAGTGGCAGGATCTCACTGCTAAGCGTGTGGCAAGCCCCCAGTGGTCCTGGTCTTTGCGCGCGAGGATGTACTGGTCGGATATTACGATCAAGAACCCTTACCCCTACACCCGCTATAACTATTCTTCCCGCGAGCCGCAGATGGGTCGTGTTTTCTCCCATGATTCGTATGACTTCCGCGGCTTGTACTTTGTGGAGCGAGCTTCTCAGGGTTATAAGTCAGGGTTTCTCGTACGGCGTGCATGCCCAGATTACTAGCTGGTTGACTGTGTACAAGATGAACAACCAGTCCTCGTACATTTACCGTCCGGCGGATGGCTCGAACCCCCTCTGGTGTTCACTCAGATGTTCTTGCGTCCGAAGGTGGCTCAGAGCGATTTGGCGGCTAAGGGCCTACACGCCTATGGTCAGCAGGGTACTGCGGCAAGTAACCGTCGTGCGCTGCCTAATAGCTACTCTGAGAAGTAGAAGTGGCGTACCAGCGCTGATACCGGAACCGGTAAGAACGGCGAGATGAACACCCAGGTTGAGGCTATCACCGAGGTTGGTGGCGCCTCCGGTTACTCCGAGCAACCTGAAGGTCACAACGAACGGTTCCAAGGATCAGCTGACCTGGTCGAGTATTTCCGAGCGTAGGGTGAAGTACCAGGTTCTGCGCGATGATCGTCCTATTGCGACGGTTACGGGTACGAGCTATTCGGTGGATCACCGCGATGGCGCCCGCTATTATGTGCGCGCGGTAGATACTGCAGATAACTATTCGGCAAGTACCGAGGCTATTCAGGCGGCATAACCCCTCATCAGGGCGATATTCAACTTTGAGACAAAGATTTTTAGTGATATTCGCCCTATTATCCCGGGTTGGTTACCATAACCAACCCGGGATTTTTTGCACAAAATAAATCTATTTCATTCATTTACCTGAAGGTTCTTTCATTTGACGATATACATTTACCTTCAAGTTAGGCGCTAATAGAGCATTTTTAGATTCTATTCTTATAAGTTATAAAAACGTTATTTGTACGAGCCTAAGTGTTTTCCCAGCTTTACATGTTAGTCTTTAGGTGCTTTACCGCCGTGCAGGGTATTATCTTCCGGAATATAGTCATTCTCACTCCAACCGCTAAAGAGGCTTCCTATGTCAGCATTTTTCAAGCAGTCCTCGCGATCCCGCCTTTTGGGCACCCTGGGCACCGTTGTTGTATCTGCTCTAATTCTGAGCGGTTGCGCCACCGAGAACCCGAGCTCCGATAGCTCTGCTTCTGCTTCTGCTCACGCTTCTTCTGTACAGTCTTCTAGCGCTTCTCCCCGTGTTTCCGATCAGGGCACTACTGAGGCATCCGCTGAGGCTTCCTCCAGTGCCTCCACCGAGGCTTCGGCTGAAGCAAAGAATGAGGCGACTTCCTCTGATGGTCAGAAGCTTGAAGAGGTTTACGCCGGTTCTGAAGAGATGAAGAATGCTTCTTCTGTGGCGGTTGACAGCGAAGAGGTTAAGAAGACTGCCGAGCTGGTCAACTCTTTTGAAACCATTCTGACTAAAGTTAAGGTAGCTCCTTCTGCCGCGCCTTCCCCTGAAAACACCGCTGAACCGACCAGCGATGAGGAAGTTGAGCGACAGAACGTTGAGCAGGCTCGCGCTGTTCTCGACGATGAGACGATTCGTTCTATCGAGGCAGTAGCCGTAGATTCCGCTGCGGCTGAGTTTGCCGTGCAGGCTTCCGAGTACGCTCTGGCAGGCTGGCACTATGAAGGTTCTTCCACTGTGGTGGGCACTCCCCGTATGGCTGAAACCCAGTACAAGGGTCAGCCCGCACGCATGCTGGAAGTATGTATGGACTCTTCTTCGGTGAAGATCTATGACGAGAATAATCAGCCTGTGAAGGATGACAATTCTCCGAAGCGTTCGCTCAATATTTATACCCTTGTTCAGGTTGATGGTCAGTGGAAGATTGCAACCCATGATTTCCCGAACAACGCCGACTGCTAGGGTTAAATAAAAAATGCCGGTTTCCAGCCATGATTCGCTGGAAACCGCGCATTATCATCCATAGCGCATTAATGTTGATGCGCACTCGATAACATTTCTTGGCATTCATTTGGAGATATTATGAAAGCCCACCTTGGCATGACGGGCTCCGGCTTTTCACGTTCTGCTATCACCCGCTCAACTCTATGCTTGAGCATTGCTACAGCCTTGGCTTTGCCTGTGGCTATCCCCTCTATTACGCCGAGTACCGCAATCGAACAGACTGCGGAAAAAAGGGACTCTGCTTTCTACAATGGCACGACTTCTGACCGTGCCGCTGCCAGCTGTTGGGAAGCCAAGCAGGCTAACCCCGAAGCAAAGAGCGGCGCCTACTGGCTGTACACTCCTTTGATGAGCCAGCCGGCCCAGTTCTACTGCGACCAGGAAACCGATGGTGGCGGCTGGGTCAAGATTGGTGAGGGCCGCGATGGCTGGACCGAGAACTACGAGGGCCAGGGTGACGCCTCCCAGCTCTACAGTGATGCCGCACCCGCGTCGTCCGGTTTGACTCTTGAACAGGGTAAGGCTTTGAGCTCCCTACCCGCCGCAAAGACCCCGATTCAGCTTTCAGGTACCACTATTTCTCAGTTGCTCAACGGTATACGCCCGGATCAGGTGCCTGATGGCTACCGTTTCCGTCGCGCTGTGAACACTTCTGGCACTAAGTGGCAGGAAGCTACGGTTGACCGCCGTCAGACCTCCGAGTGGACCTGGGCTCTGCGTTCGAGCGCTGTCTGGTCGAATGCGACCATCACCAACCCTGAAGAGTTCTCTTCCTATAACGACGAGGGCCGCAAGTACTGGACCAACAACACCTGGGAAGACCACATTCTGCGTGGCCAGAATAACGGCTTCAAGGCTTTGATATTTGATGAGTTGGCTTCCCAAGATTACCGTATGGGTTTCCGTTACGGCGCTAACTCCCCCATTGCGCAGGATGGCTCTGAACCGGCGATGACCGACGCTCAGAACTCCTATATTTACGGCAAGGAAGGCAACAGTGAAACCTCTTTCGGTTACACCCAGATGTTCCTGCGCCCTAAGCTGACTCAGAATGATTTGAACCTGGGCGCTATCCCCGATTCCGGTACCCCGGCGAGCGCTCGTCGTGCCCTGCCCAGTAGCCGTTCGGCTGCTTGGCGTTGGCGTACCAGTGATAAGACCACCTCCGGTAAAACCACCGAGATGAACACCTTCGTTGAGGCTATTACCGAGGTTGACCACGGTAACGGCACCTCCAGCGTGTTCATCGGTGGCGACTTCAAGTACCTTGAGTCTTCCACTGGCGAGCATGTTGCGCAATCTAATATTGCTGCCTTTGACCCGGAAACCGGCGAGTTGCGCCGCGACTTCAAGCTGACTGTTGACGGTCAGGTAAAGGCTGTTGAGGCTCTGCCGAATAACCGCCTGGCTGTTGGTGGCTTCTTTACCATGGTTAACGGTGAGAAGCATGAGAGCTTCGTCGTCGTTGACGCTACGACCGGTGAAGTTGCCCCGGAATGGGCCCAGGTTAGAGTCGAAGATCGTATTCTCACCGAGGCCATGACGGTGAAGACCATCCACCGTCAGGGTGACTACGTGTACATTGGTGGCACCTTTACCCACGTTTATGAAAGCAAAAAGGCGGGTGCTGCGTATTCACGCAATATTGCCCGTTTTAAGTTGGGCGAACCTTCTAACGGCGTGCCCGGTATTGTGAGTATAGACCGTAACTGGCGCCAGGTGTTCAACGGTACTGTCAACGGTATTAGTGCCTCCGCTGATAACTCTCACGTTTACGTCGCCGGTTACTTCACCCGGCTCAACGGCGGTCTTGCCTACCGCGTGGCTGATATTACTCAGCACCTGCAGAAGGGAAGCCCGTGGGCGTACCAGCATTCTGAGATTCCTGCTGGCGCTAATGTCTCTGACCTGCGTAATGAAACTAAGATTTGGGGTTTCCAGTTCGACGTTCAGGATGCCGGTTCCGGTGTCTGGGTGGGCGGTACTGAACACCTCATTTCTCGTTACGACAAGGCGTCCATGACCCCCACCTACACCGCTATTACCCGTAACGGCGGCGATTTCCAGGATCTGCACCTGCATGGTGACAATATTTACGGTGCCTGCCACTGTGGTGACTTCCTCTACCAGGATTCTCGTAATAAGCAGCGCCCTGTAGGCGGTTCGAGCGTGATTCACTCGGTCAAACTGGTTGCTGCATTCGATAAGGACAGCGGTAAGATGCTGCCGGAGTTCTCCCCCGCTATTAAGGGTAACAACGGCTTCGGCATCTGGGAGTCCTTCGTGGATTCGAAGGGCACCCTGTGGGTTGGCGGCGATATTCACCGTTCGCTGGGTGTTCACGGCACTCAGGAAACCATCGGTTTTGCGCGCTTTGAGGCTCGCGATGTAACTCCTCCGGCTACCCCGCAGAACCTGCAGGTTGAGCTGAAGGACGATAAGGACGTTCTGACCTGGGACGCTGTGCAGGATACCGGTAGTGTCCGCTACCAGATTCTGCGTGACGACCGCGTCATTGCAAGCACTTCGGGTACGAAGTTCGAGATTGACCACACCGATAACGCACGTTACTTTGTGCGTGCTGTGGACAGCTCGGATAACTACTCTGCCTCTACTCCGGTTCAGATAGCTCCGGTTCGCCCGACTCCTACCCCCACGGAGACCGCGACCGAGACTCCTACCGCTGATCCGACTGCTACGGCCAACCCCACGGCAAGTGCTGATCCGACCGCGAGCGCTGATCCCAGTGCTTCGGCGAGCGCTACCCCGAGTGCAGAAGCAACTACCGAGGCACCGAAGGAAGAAACTCCTAAGGACGAGAAGAAGGACGAGGCTGCTAAGGACCAGATCGTTCTACCCTACGCATCCGAGTGGAAGTACATGGTTGCGTCCAATGCTCCCAACCGTAAGTACGGTTGGAAATACAACTTCCGCTTCTCCTTGGAGGATATCGCCCAGGAGGCATGGAAGACCGGCAAGACCCCGATTGGTGTCGGCACCGGTAACCTCAACACCTCTGTTGATGTTCCGCTTGTGCGTACCCGCCATAATATCTACGCCTACACCACCATCCAGCTCACTCGTGAGCAGGCGAGCCGCGACCTGGTGCTGACCACTTACGCGGATGACGCTATTGCGGTGGGTGTCAACGGTGAAGAGGTTGGCCGTTCCAGCTTCGACACTCATGGAAAGCTGTGGAATAGCGCGATGGCTTCCAGCTCGGTAGATACCGCTGTGGCTCAGAAGACTCCGGTGACCTTCACCGTTCCTTCTTCCAAGCTGAAGGTTGGCGAGAACCTCATCGCAATTGAGGTTCACCCGGGCATTAGTCGACGTAACGTTCGCCCGAATGTAAGCTTCGACCTGCAGGCAATCGCTAAGGCGCCGGTTGCTGAGCAGCCCGCAGAGAAGGAAGCTGACAAGGAGGCGGGGGCACCCGTAGCCAACGAGGCTGAGCAGCCCGTGGTTGAGAATGCGAATAACGCTGCCGCTGAGCTGGGTGAGCGACGCGCTCTCAACAACGGAATTGGAACTCGTGTTCCGATTCAGTCCCGAAGGAACTAATACCTTCTAGACAATCTCGCTAAATGGGGTTTGATTTTCTGAAATTTCAGGAAATCAAACCCCATTTGCGTGTTCTGCTCGCTTTTCTGTGTTTTTGCATCAGTTATTCCGGTTATTTGTGTTCCTGTTATGTGCATCTCTACACAATGTTCAGAAATGTTTTCTACAACCGAAGTTTGCGGGAGGAAAGCGTTGATATGCCGGGCGAGAAGCACTCGCAGGCCCCTCACATAGACCTGCGAATCTGCACTAAAGCGCGTTGTCAGCGGCTTTTTACAACACAATTGCTGACCCTGACCATACGTCCCCTGTTACCCTTTATCTCGTTGTAAAATATCTATATAGTGGTGTATGTGAAAAAGGGATCAACCACCTCTTTTTTTGCGCGCGGGACTTCCGGACTTTCTCGCAACCACCCCGAAAGGGAGTAATTCACTCCCCTTCACTCCTCTCACCGATTAAAAAGGAATGTGAATGTCCACCTCTGAGGCACCTCACACCCCAAACTCCGCGCCCACATCGGGAATTTCTGCGAAGTTTTCTCACACCCTGCGCTCTCTTGAAGCAGGTTGCTCGCTCACACCGTGTGGGTAAGGCTGAGATGGCTCGCATCGACGCGATGGCTCCCAGCGCCTAAAAGTTTTAGCTTTCTAAACCCCGCATCCTTAGTGATGCGATGCGGGAGGCGCCCGAAGGTGTTTCCCTCATTTTTAGACCGGCATGCGAATCCTCCAACCACCCTGTGAGAGGCTGTGGATGTTTTCCCTTGTTCACGGCATATTCTCAGGTGGATTCGCGTCTTTACATTGGTTGCGAAACCCCGCGCACCGTATCCTTAGAAGGGATAATGCGCGGGGTTTTCGCGCACTACGAAAGGAACAATTATGGCAGTTCAGGAATCGACCGTTATCAACGCAAACGTTGAGCAGGTTATCGAGGCATTCTCCAGCGAGGACTTCGCACGCTTCATCTGCTCCGAGGTTGGCGTTGAGTTCGGTAGCTTCTCCGTTTCCGGTGACACCTCCGCTGAGTTCACCGCAACCACCGAACGTACCGTGCCCGCTGAGCGCATGCCGGACATCGCTCGTAAGTTCGTCGGCAACGGTGTTGCTATGACCCAGGTGGACACCGTAAGCGCACCGGCTGCTGACGGCTCCCGCACCGTTTCTACCGAGGTCAAGGTCAACGGCATTCCCGTGTCCGCTCAGGCTACTCAGAAGCTGACCCCCGAGGGTGAGCAGACCCGCCTGGACGTCAACGGTGAAGTCTCCTGCGCCATCCCGCTGGTGGGCAAGAAGATTGCAGCCGCTGCTGAGCCTCAGGTTGGCCGTGTGCTGAAGGTTCTGGGCACCTCCGCTGAGAAGTGGCTGGCACAGCGCTAAAGCTTATGAGACGCTCACCTTTGAGGTGTAGCTGATATACCGCCAAGATACAGAGGGTCCCCGTCGCAAGTAATTACGGCGGGGATCCTTTGTGTCTTTATGGGTCTCTATTGAGCTCTAGCACCCCTATGAGGGCATAGGAGCCTTAGGAGGCGACGATCGCCTCGGAATATTCGCGTTCGCCAAGCAGTTCGGCGAAACGGCGCATCTCTACGCGCAGGTCGTGCTCTGCTTCGAGCAGGTCAACGACCTTGCGCAGCTTGGTGCTGAAGGTGTGCTCGGTGTAGGGGAAGTAGCGTACTTCCACTCCGACCTCTGGGAAGCGTGCTTCCAGGGCGTTATCCTTGTCGGTGCCCTTCCAGTCGTCGCCCTTGAAGAAGACGTTGAAGGGCTTCTGCTTCCAGGTTTCGAGCTTGTCGGGGGTGTTTTCGACGTGTACTTCGTCCACGTAGTCGATGTGGCTGACGATGGCGGCACACTCTTTGATGGACATGACGGGGAGGCGGCCCTTGGCCACTTCCAGAACGCCATCGTGTACGACGCCTGCAATGAGGTAGTCGCAGTTTTCCTTAGCCTTGCGGAGAATCTCGAGGGGGCCGTAGTGGAAAAGGTCGTAGGCGCCTGGGGCATAGCCAATAATCATGGGGCTTCCTTGTGGTTGGTAGCGGTGATGGATATTCCGGTGTGGTTGAAGTACCAGAGGGTGAGAAATATATCCGCGGTCTAGGGTGAGAGCCTAAGAATAAGTAAAGAATGTGCAATATTGAGAAAATATTTTCCACTACTGTCCTATTTCTTCTCGCTATCACCTCAGAGTGAGCGGGTCCGAAAAGAGTTTCTCGAGGGTGCTGGTTGGGCACCCTTTGTCCTTTTATTTTACTATTCACTTTTTAGAGAAAAAGGAAAAGATATAAATATGAGGCGGATACAGTCTAGTATCCACCTCATATTTTCATCATATTGTTTTAAATCAAAGAAATCTTATGTCAAGAAAGAGTAGGGAGTAGATTATCGGACTGAGTCACGTTCGGTACTCACCGCTAAAAGTCCATCGAAAAACATTAAACTTACATGCAATATATTGTCGACGGCTCCATTCGATATTTTCGATTGGCATTCAAATATTGGCTACTGACCGAACATTCCAATCTACCCACTCAGTAAAGAATTAGTTCTTCGCGGCTGCTTCCTTAGTAGCTTCCTCAACCGCAACCCATGAAAGCATCGCACACTTCACGCGCGCCATGAACTTCGAAACGCCGGAGAAAGCCGCCATATCGCCATACTCCTCTTCGTCCAGGGTCACCTTACCGCGCGAGCGCAGCATCTCACGGAACGCGTCCACGTAGCTCTGCAGCTCGGAGATGGTCATTCCGGGAGCCATTTCAGAGAGCACGGAGGCGGCAGCCATGGAGATGGAGCAGCCGTCGCCTTCCCAGGAGATCGACTCAATGGTCTTCTCGCCATCCTTCAGCTCGTCAGAGAGCACCACGCGCAGGTTGATTTCGTCGCCGCAGGTGGGGTTGTACTGGTGGTTATCGGCGCTTGCATGGCCGGCGGGTACCTCTACGAGGTGCTCGCCGCTGCGCTGCTTAGAATGCTCCAGAATAATTTCCTGGTACAGGGATTCAAGAGACACGGTGATCTTCTTCCGTCAATTGGTATGTCTGAAAAATTGGGGCGTTAGTTTCTAACGCGTCTGTGTTAAAAGCCGAAGTAGGGGCGCACCTCGGCGAGTGCCTTCAGGAAAGCGTCCACATCTTCGGTGGTGTTGTAGATGTAGGTGGAGGCGCGGGTCGAGGCGGTCACACCGGCGCAGCGGTGCAGCGGCTGGGCGCAGTGGTGACCCACGCGCACGGCGATGCCCTGGGTGTCGAGCAGCTGACCCACATCGTGCGGGTGTACGCCCTCGATAGCGAGGGCGACCAGGCCGGCACGCTTGGTGGGGTCGGTGGGGCCGAGCAGCCGCACACCGTCGATCTTCTGAACTCCCTCAACCAGGCGGGCGCCCAGTTCGTGTTCCCACGCCTCAACGTTCTCCATGCCCAAGTGCTGCAGGTAGCGCACAGCCGCAGCGAAGGCGACCGCCTGCGAGACGCGCTGGGTACCCGCCTCAAACTTGATGGGGGCGGGCATATACTCGGCGTCCTGCAAACCCACGCGGGTAATCATGGAGCCACCGGTCAGGAAGGGCGGCAGAGCTTTGAGCAGTTCGGCACGACCGTAGAGGGCACCGATACCGGTGGGCGCCAGCATCTTGTGACCAGAGAACGCCGCGAAGTCGACGTCCAGGGCGTGGAAGTCTACGGGCATGTGCGGTACGGACTGGCAGGCATCCAGCACGACGAGCGCGCCGTGCTTGCGTGCCATAGCGACCATGTGGGGCACATCGGTAATCGCGCCGGTCACGTTCGAGACGTGGGTAAACGCCACGATGCGGGTCTTCTCGTTGATGATGCCCTCGGCTGCCGCGTAGTCGAGCTGACCGTCCTCGGTGGAGGGGATATGGCGCAGAGTTGCGCCGGTACGCTGAGCAAGAATCTGCCAGGGAATGAGGTTCGCGTGATGCTCAATCTCCGTGGTGACGATTTCATCGCCGGGCTTGAGTGCGAAACGCTCGGCGGCGGGACCACCGATGCCCTGGGAGGCATTGCCGATGGAGTAGGCAACCAGGTTCAGCGCCTCGGTGGCGTTGGAGGTCCACACGATTTCTTCGTCAGTGGCACCGACGAAGTTCGCAACGGTGATGCGCGCATCCTCAAACAGGTCGGTTGCTTCGACCGCGAGGGTGTGGGCCCCGCGGTGTACGGCGGAGTTAGCGTGCAGGTAGAAGTCGCGTTCCGCGTCAAGAACCTGAAGGGGTTTCTGACTGGTCGCCCCCGAATCCAGGTAGACCAAGGGATGCCCGTTCACCTCAGTGTTGAGGATCGGGAAGTCCTGGCGAAGCTGGCGCACAATCTCGTCACTCAGCGGGGTGTTGGCGGGGGTGGAATATTCAGCCACGGGTACCTTCTTCTCTCGCTCATACGCTCCACGGGTCGGGTATTTTCCCGTCGTGGAGCGTATAACGTCATTCTTTTCTAGCTTATTCCCTCACCGGGCTCTTGCATAGTTAGGTAGAGCCTAGTTCACGCATCGGCCCGCATCATGCCTTACCCCAGTTCAGCGTTTACCCGGCACAGGTCATAGGGCTAGGAGCCTGCTCCGTGGTAGCGCTGCTGGGTTGCCAGCAGGCCTTCCTTCACGAGCATCATGGTTGCATCCGCTGCGTTTGAGATGAGGAAGGGCAGGTCCTTCGCTTCGATGCTGCTGAAGGGCTTGAGCACGAAGTCTGCGGTGTCCATGCGTCCGGGAGGACGACCGATGCCGGTGCGCACACGGTAGTAGTCCTTAGAGCCCAGTGCCTTAGTGATATCGCGCAGACCGTTATGGCCGCCCTCTCCCCCACCGATCTTGACCTTAATGGTGTCGAAGGGGATATCGAGTTCGTCATGCACAACGATGATGTGGTCGGGGTCGATGCCGTAGAACTTGGCGATGGCACTGACCGGGCCGCCGGAGGTATTCATGTAACCGAGGGACTTCATGAGGATGACCTTGGGCCCGCCAAAGCCAAGGCGCCCCTCCACCACAACCGCGGAGGCCTTGGAATGCTTCTTGAAGCTGCCGCCAACTTCCTTGGCTAGCTCATCCAGAACCATCTGACCAATATTGTGGCGGGTTTTAGCGTAGTTGGGGCCGGGGTTTCCTAGACCCACGATGAGCCAGGTATCAGACATCTCTTCGTGTACCTTTCTGAGTTCGGAAGGGGCTGCTCCCGCTTCTTGTCTGCGGGGTATGCAAACGGCCCGCACCCCGTATGAGGATGCGGGCCGCTCCCAGCCCGGCTTATGCCGGTCTATAAGCGTTGAAATCCGCTACTTACGCAACGAACACCAGGTCGATGTGCTGCAGTTCGGGGCGGATGGGGTGGCGCTGGATGTCCTGAACGCGAGCCTTGATGGTCTCACCCTCAACCTCGATAACCAGCACTGCATCTGCGTTACGAACTGCCAGGGTGGTCTCGTGACCGGGCAGGGTCAGGTGCTTGGGCTCTGCACCGTTGCCGTAAACGACAGCGGGGATGTTGCCTGCAACGCGTGCACGGCGTGCGTAGCCCTTACCGAAGTCAACGCGGGGCTCTGCAACAATCTTGAATTCAGCCATGGGAATCTCCATTTCTGTAGTCTATACATAACGCGCCAAGAGAAACGGCGCGGATGAAGAATCCGTACGCCACCTCGTCGATAACGGCTACCGTATTTTACGGTTGCCCTCGCCTTGGCCAAGACAATATTGTACAGGTTCCCGGCTCTTCTTCAAGGGCCGGGAACCTGTGATATGGCGCTTTTCACGCCTTTTATGCTGAATAGCATCAGCACGAGTGCTGAGAGGGTGGCGGATGTCCGCTCCTCTCGCAGCGGCACTAATCCTTAGAGTACGAACCTTGGAACGCTGATTTTAGGAGGCGTTCTCGTTCAGAATCGATACAAGGTGGTCGATCCTTCGAGCAACTACCCGGGAATACGAATTCTCAGCCATAAATTTACGAGCCCGCGCTGAGGCAGCTGCCAATTCACCAGGAGCGCGAAGAATCCCATCAATCTTTTGAGCTAGTTGCTGAACATCGCCCTGAGGAACAGACCAAGCCATTTTTTGAGAGACCAGAAAGTCTAGCGTTTCATTCGAGAATCCAATAATGGGAACTCCCTGCCCAAGGGTTTCATAATATGTCATCGAGGGGTCACCCTGCAGATGAGGCATAACCATCAAATCAATATTCTCTTGAACAAAAGGCTCCCATTCATCTTTATAGGACATGAAACCTTTATATACAATATTAGGGGCTCCCTTTTCAAGAATTTCCTGCCTATCCGGCCCATCTCCAATGAGATAGAAAACAATTTCAGGATTTAAGTTATATACAGCCCATGATATATCAGCTATATATTTTGACCCCTTCAATGGCGATATATTTCCTGAAAATGCAATTGATTTCAAGGATTTATTGAAATCCTTCTTTTTAGCAACATTTTCAACTCGATGATCAAAATACAAGAATGAGTTCTTGGAAAGGTTGCCATATGATTCAAATGCCGCAGGACCATTACACTGAATGCCCGCAGATTTACGCATCATTTTTCGGGTCACAAGCTCCCCCTTCCAGAGACCAAGATATGCCCGAAGAGTGTCCATCACTCCAATCTTTCCGTTTCGCGATGATTCAGCGTGGAAGATAGCGTAACGAATCCGTCGCGTAACTTCGACAATATACACAACTTTACAAGGCATGGACAGGAAACGCTCTGCCCCCTTTTTACCAAGAACTAGGGCAACAACGTTACCCTTGGCATTCTGCAGATACTCATCTGCAGATTCCTTTCTGAAGTTAATATCACCCTTCGAGAACCTCCTACAGCTCGAAGGATTTAGGCATTTTTGAAAATCAATAACGCCCCCTTCAGCAACCACAGTAACCTTTACCTCAGGATAGTTTTTTTCAAGAAAATCCTTATACGCTTTATATCCTAAGAAGCTACGTTCATAGATATAAAAACCATCAGAATCTTCAAAAGCATTTCCGGGATCAACAAAAACAATCTCACCCAGACTATCAACAGCCATAGTCTCCTCCACTATGAATCTCCTCCGCTATGAATGAATACAGTTGTACAGGTGTTAGATTACATTAAATCAACGATTTATGTATACCTGAATAAATCTATATTCGTACACTTTCGTACACTCTATTACTGATACCTCTTCAAATTTAGAGCTGATCGTTTACCGATTTTACAAATCATAACTAATACTCTCGAATTTGAGGGGCTAATCAGTGAACACTCTGTATTTACTGCTTCAGATAGCTCTCCAATGCGGTGCGGTGATCGCGCGGGGTGAAGCCTGCAGCAACCAGCTTGGACAGGTCCATTGCCGAGTTCGTCGGACGGTGAGCGAAGAGCTCAGCGTTGGCGAAGTATTCCTCGGTGGTGGTGTCGCTGACTCGTGCCGGGTCATGGCCGGTACCTTCGTACACTGCACGAGCAAACTGTGCCCAGTTGATGACTTCACCGGTGTTCGACACGTTGTAAGTGCCGTACTCCGCGCCGGAGAAGAGCAGGTGCAGGGCAGCAGCAGCCAGGTCTTGGGTGAAGGTTGGGCGGCCCCACTGGTCGGCGACCACGGACGGGTCAATGCCACGCTCAGCCAGGGATGCCATGGTACCCACAAAGTTCTTGCCGGCGCCAACAACCCAGCTGGTGCGCAGGGTGTAGTGCTTACGCCATGCGGCAGCGGCAACCTCACCGGCAGCCTTAGAAGCGCCATAGACGCTCAGCGGTGCCAGGGGGTAATCCTCCGGGTATTCCTCACCCAGGGGCAGGGAACCGTCAAAGACGTAGTCGGTGGATACGTGAACCAGCGGCAGGTTAGCTTCTTCACAAATGGAGGCAAGAGCGCTCACGCCCAGAGCGTTAGCTGCCCAGGCGTCGCGGCGACCCTCGGAGGTTTCTGCCTGATCCACTGCGGTGTACGCTGCAGCGTTGATGACCGCGCGGAAGGAGCGCCAGCGGAATGCGTCGCGCCACTGCTCGGGCTTGCCCAGGTCGAGGCGGTCGCGGTCCACAGCCAGGAAGGGTACGTTCTGCTCGGTGAGCTGGCGAACCAGCTCGGTGCCGAGCTGACCGCTGGCGCCAATAATCAGAATCGGGTCGGCTTCCAGGGGTTTGATCTCGTTCAGACGCGGGTGGTTACGGTCCTTCTCGGAGAGCTCTGCCTTCGCCAGGTCGATAGGCCAGTCGATTGCGACGGTCTCATCGGCAAGGTTCAGGAAGCTATAGCCGGATACTGCCTCCGCCGACCAGTGGTCGTTCACCAGGTAGGTGTAGGCGGTGTTCTCTTCCAGGGTCTGGAAGGAGTTACCCACGCCGCGGGGCACGAAGATTGCGGTATCTGGCCCCAGCTCTACGGTGACAACCTTACCGAAGGATTCGCCGGCACGCAGGTCAACCCAGGCGCCGAAGATACGGCCGGTCGCAACAGAAACGTACTTATCCCACGGCTCGGCGTGAATACCACGGGTGGTACCTACCGAAGCGTTGAACGAAATGTTGTTCTGCACCGGGTTGAAGTCGGGCAGACCGGCTGCAACCATCTTCTCGCGCTGCCAGTTTTCCTTGAACCAGCCGCGGTTATCGCCGTGAACAGGCAGATCAATGATGAGCAGGCCGGGAATCTCGGTTTCAGTAACCTTCAATTCCTTAGTCATTACTGGCCAGCCTTTGCGTACTTCGCCTCAACCTCAGCCTTCAGGGGCTCCCACCAGCCGCGGTTGTCGGTGTACCACTTAATGGTGTCGGCAAGACCGGATTCGAAGTCGGTGAACTTCGGCTCCCAGCCGAGCTCTGCACGCAGGCGGCTACCGTCGATTGCGTAGCGCAGGTCGTGACCGGGGCGGTCAACCACATGCTCGAAGTCGTTCTCGTCCTTGCCCATCAGTCGCAGGATGGTGCGCAGAACGGTGATGTTGTTCTCTTCACCATCTGCACCGATGAGGTAGGTTTCACCAATCTTGCCCTGCTCCAGGATGCGTAGCACAGCAGAAGAGTGGTCGGATGCGTGAATCCAGTCACGAACGTTCAGGCCCTCGCCGTACAGCTTCGGGGTCAGACCCGAGAGGATGTTAGTGATCTGGCGGGGAATGAACTTCTCGATGTGCTGGTAGGGGCCGTAGTTGTTGGAGCAGTTAGAGATGGTTGCTTCAATACCGAAGGAGCGGACCCATGCGCGCACGAGCAGGTCGGATCCTGCCTTAGTGGAAGAGTAAGGGGAAGAGGGGTTGTAGGGAGTGGTTTCGGTAAACTTTGCCGGATCGTCCAGCTCAAGGTCACCGAAGACCTCGTCGGTGGAGATATGGTGGTAGCGAGTGCCGTGCTTACGGACTGCTTCCAGGAGGCTGAAAGTACCGATGAGGTTAGTGTGGATGAACGGTTCGGGGTTGGACAGGGAGTTGTCGTTGTGAGATTCCGCAGCATAGTGAACGACAGCGTCTGCCTTGCCGACCAGTTCGTCAGCCAGCTCACGGTCGGCGATGTCGCCTACGACAAGCTTGAAGCGGGATTCAGGAAGACCTTCCAAAGACGCAGCATTTGCGGCGTAGGTCATCTTATCCAGCACGG
>ERZ772999.549-NODE-549-length-23396-cov-5.447324_pt1 | contig 23396 bp, 22 predicted proteins | sample MGYA00511467_ERZ772999 | MGnify/ENA primary metagenome ERZ772999 (study PRJEB29015, sample SAMEA2738064) | human oral metagenome | biome: human oral; feature: human-associated habitat; material: saliva | place: China | collected 2218 ... | reverse complement strand
TAGTTATCTGTTTAGGATTATTATATAGTCGTAATTTCATTAACAGCTCAAATAGTGGAGATAAACAAACTTTAACAATTTTCAACTGGGGTGAATATATTGATCCAGAGTTAATTAAAAAGTTTGAAGAAGAAACTGGGATTTCAGTAGTATATGAAACATTTGACTCTAACGAAGCTATGTTAACAAAAATTCAGGCTGGATCTACACCATATGACATAGTAATTCCATCTGACTATATGATTAAGAAGATGAAAAAGTTAAATTTACTAAAAAAATTAGATCATAGTAAAATTGAAGGATTTGATAATATTGATGAACAATTTAGAGATAAAAGTTTTGATCCAAAAAATGAATATTCAATTCCTTATTTCTGGGGAACGCTAGGAATACTTTATGATAAAACTAAAGTTCCTGAAGATCTTAAATTTGAAAAATGGAATGACCTTTGGGATGCACGTTTAGAAAATAATATATTATTAATTGATGGTGCACGTGAAATGATGGGAATTGCTCTTCAGTCAGAAGGGAATTCTGTAAATGATACTAATGAGGTAAACCTAAACCTAGCAGAAAGAAAATTAGAGTTACTTCATCCAAATATTAAAGCAATTAATTCTGATGAGAAGAAAATGCTTATGATTAACAATGAAGCATGGGCTTCTGTAGTGTTCTCAGGTGATGCTAAAGCTATCATGGGTGAGAACGAAAATATGGTATATGCCTTACCGAAAGAAGGAACGAATCTATGGTTTGATAACATTGTAATTCCAAAAACTTCTAAAAACGAAGAAGCGGCATATAAATTTATTAACTTTATGTTAAAACCAGAAAATGCAGCGAAAAACTCTGAGTTTATTGGATATGCTACACCGAATGCTAAGGCTAAAGAATTACTACCAGAAGAAACTACAAGTGATGAACAATTTTATCCTGATTTAGAAAGTTTTGGAGGCAGAGCAGAAGTGTATCAAGATTTAGATCCGAAAATGCTTCAACTTTACAATGATCTATTCTTGAAATTTAAAATTAACAATAGAAAATAAAACGAGATTATCGTATTGAATATGGCTCTCTTTACTGGATAGAAAAATCAGTAAGGAGAGTTATTTTTTGGTAAGTTTTGACCATCGTTGTTTTGTTATTGTATAATAATAGTATATCTAAGTGAAGTACAAAAAGGGGTGCGTAACTATGAAAACAAGTACAGCGATTCTGTTGATGTTACCATGTAATTTAATTTTTTTGTCTATCCTTTTACCTACTGAATATATAGGTTATGCAATAGCTTTTGTAATGTTTTATATTGCAGGGGTATTCTTTATTGTAGCCAAGTATATTCTAAGAGGGGATAATGCTCATTTAATTAATGGTATCAGCATAAGTTATGAAGAAGCAAAGTTACCGGAAAATATTGAAAAGTACGCGAAGGATAGTAAAATAGCAGGAGAATTTTACAAATAACTGGTGTTGGCTGCCTAGTAGTTGGATTATATATTATTTTATTTTAATTCATATAGATAAAATTAAATATAGATTAATTAATGCTCTATAAAGTTTATATAAAGGATAAATAAATATGACTTATGGTTTAAATAGTAGTTTTAAGAGACAATTAAATAATAAATCAAAAAATAAAAGGTTATTAGCTGTAATCATATTAGTATTGATAATTGTGTTTTCAATTGTTTTAAGTGGAAGGGAAGGTGGAGCTACACCTGAAGAACCCGTAAAAAGATGGATGAAAACTGTGAAAAATAATGAATTTGAAAAAATGTTTGATTATATCTACTTTGACAATAAAAAAGATAAAGATGAATCTGCTCAAGAATTCAAGAAAATATCCAAAGAAGAAAAATACAAGTTAGATATGTTAAAGTCCTTCGTTAATGATAATGAAATAGAAGAAGTTAATATGATTGATTTAGATACGTTTATAGTTAGATTTAAGAAAATTAATAAAAAAGACAATTTGGATAAAAAATACTTAATAAATGATGGCAGAGGTTTTTTAACTGTGGAAAAGCATAATGGAAGATGGTTTTTAAAGAAAAATCAATTATGGTAGTAATTTATCTTGAAAAGAAAAAATATTCTGTTTAATAATTAGATTATCTAGTCGGATAATCTTTTATTTTTTTGGTGATATACGCTTTTGTTAAATTGTATTTTTGTAATTAGTGGGTACTTTATATATCGTTGACAAAAAGACTAAAGCTCTAGTATAATAAATTATTGAGAAGAATTGTATTTATTAATAAAATTTTAAAATATTCTATATTTATCTTCCAAAAATTAATAAAAAAGGAGAAAGTTATTATGAATAATAGAGGACAAAATGTAAATCCAAATGGAACTCCTCAAAATCATCATCCAAATCAAGGTTATCCTCAACAAAATAACCAATATCAAGGAAATGGTTATAATGGACAGAACCCACAAAATTTAAATAGAAATGTAAATAATCAAAATCTTTATCAAAATCAAAATCCACAAGCAAATAATGTGAATAATCCCCAATTTCAAGGATATCCAAACGGTCAAAATCAACCACATAATAATGCGAATAATCAACAATATAGAGGGCAAGGTTATAATGCCCAAAATCCTCAAAATAATAATGCGAACAACGCACAATTTAGAGGAAATGCTAATGGTCAAAATTTACAAAATAATAATGTGAATAATCCCCAGTTTAGAGGACAAGGTTATAACGGTCAAAATCCACAATTCAATAACATGAATAATCCACAATTTAGGGGACAAAGTTATAATGGACAAAATACTCAATTTGGGAATATGAATAATGGACAAATTAATAATCAAAATGGTTATAACAATCCTAATCAATTCAATCCACAATTCAGAACAAATAACCAAAACTTTAACCCAATGTATGGAAAAAGAAAAGTAGATAATAAAACTATTGGGATTATTGCTGCAATAGCTGCAGCTGTAGTAGTTATTGCTTTAATTATTTTTAGTGGAAGTGGAAAACCAGGTGCATCTACACCACAAGGTGCGGTTGAAGGATGGATTAGTTCTGTTAAGTCAGGTGATTTAGAAAAAATGATAGATTATGTTCATTTTGAAAGTGTAGAATCTAGACAAAAAGCAATTTCTGAACTAAGAAACTTGAGTGAAGATGATAAACAGAAATTAACTATGGCAAAAGGACTTGTAGGTCTAGTTGAAGTTGGAGAAACAAAAATGATAGACGATAGAACAGCAAAAGTTTCTCTAAAAGTAAAAGGTGTGGATTTAGGCTCTCTTTTTGGTAGTAGTAGTGGTCAAACCATAAAAGTAATAAAAGTTAATGGAAGATGGTTCTTAACAGAAAATCCATTCTAATTTTTTGAAATTATAGGTAAAAAATAAAATATAATAGTTAAAAGGATATACTTAAAATATAGATTTTTTATTAAATTTTACTTTTGGGTATATCCTTTTTTACTATAAGTAAACTTAAAAATATGGTATAATATAAAGGTTAAAATAATTTAGGAGGTTTGTATGTTTCAAGCATTATATAGGAAATATCGACCACAAACATTTGCGGATATAGTAGGTCAAAATCATATAGTTTCTGTATTGAAAAATGCGATTGATAAAGATCAGATAAGTCATGCCTATTTATTTTATGGATCTCGAGGTACAGGGAAAACTTCTATTGCCAAAATCTTTGCAAATGAAGTAAATGGAAATGAAGAATATCAAAAAGAAAATGTAGATATTATCGAAATTGATGCAGCCAGTAATAATGGTGTCGATGAAGTACGTGATATAAAGGAAGCAATTAAATTTTTACCAACAGAAGGTAAATATAAAGTTTATATAATAGATGAAGTGCACATGCTCACTACAGCAGCATTTAACGCATTATTAAAAACTTTAGAAGAGCCACCTGCTCATGTTATTTTTATTCTAGCAACTACAGAAATTCATAAAATACCAGCTACAATCTTATCACGATGTCAGAGATTTGAATTTAAAAATCTTTCGCAGGAACAATTAATTGATAGATTAAAGTATATTTCAGAAAAAGAAAATTTAGTAATAGAAGATGCAGCTATAGAAAAAATTGCAACTCTTGCTAAAGGTGGTTTAAGAGATGCGATTAGTATACTAGATCAAGTATCTAATTATTCTGAAGAAATTACATTAAATCATATACTAGAAGTAACTTCTTCAATAAGTGAAGATGATATACTTGAGTTTTATAGAAATCTTTTACAAGGAGATGTTACAAAGTCGTTGTTAACATATAATAACTTTGTATCTCAAGCTAAAGATACTAAATTGTTACTTAATGATCTTATTAATGTAACGCGAGATGTAGTGGTATATAAGAATTTAAAAGATACTAAGCATACAGCATATAATATAGAAAAAATCGCAGAAGAAGTTAATAATATAAGTTTTGATTATTTTTATAAAATTATTGAATACTTATCACAAACAGAACAATATATAAGATTTTCTACAGAGTATATGAGTTATATGCAAATTTGCATTGTAAAAATATGTTCAAAAGAAGATAGTACTAATCAAGTTACCATTGCTGATACTGTAGAAAATACAGTTTCAAATGCAAGAACTGTTGAGCTAGAAAATAGAATTAAAATATTAGAAGATAAGTTGAATCAATTAAAACAAAATCTAAATAGTATATCAGAAAATTCTATTAATAATACTTTACGTAGTGGGGAACAGAATAGTGCAAATGAAGAAGTAAATACAACAAGTTGGCAAGGAACACCTAAAGAAGAAATAAAAGAAGTTATTATAAAAGATAAGATACAAATTATAGAACTTATGAAAGCTTCGAATGAAAATTTTACCAACTATGCAGCAAATGTGTTTAGAAAAATTATAAACGAAAGTTTACGTACAAATAACCCAGAAGTAACAGCTATGAGAGAATTATTTAGTTCTTGTCAGCTGGTGGCTTCTTCAAAAGAAGGCGGATTATTAGTATTTAATGAAGTAGATAATATGGTGAAAATGGCACCTAATTCTAAATATAAAAAGTATTTAGAGGACTTATTTAAGAGATTTATAGGTGTAGATTACTCTTTATATACTTTACAAGATCATCAATATACAATTCTTAAAGATGAACTTGAAAATCCAGTAATAGAAAATACAATTGTGGAAGAAACTGAAGAAAAGCAGTTAACAAAAATTGATGAGTTGTTTGGAGATATAATAATAGAAAATTAACATTAGAAAACGTTATTGAAAACAACTGAAATAACTTGAAATAAGTTGTAAATTATTGACAAGTAGTAAAAATTTAAATAGAATTATAATATAAATTAGACATTAGGAGGAAATATTATGCGCGGAATGGGAAATATGCAACAAATGATGAGAAAGATGCAAAAAATGCAAAAAGATATGTTAGCAGCCCAAGAAGGATTAAAAGACCAAACTGTTGAGGGGACTGTATCAGGAGGTATGGTAACAGCAATAGCTAATGGTGATGGAAAAATATTAGATATAAAAATTAAAGAAGAAGTAGTTGATCCAGAAGATATCGAAATGCTTCAAGATATGATTTTAACTGCAGTAAATGATGCATTAGAAAAATCTACTCAACTAAAAGAAGAAACGTTAGGTAAATTTACAAACGGATTAAATATCCCAGGTCTATAAGATGCAATATCCTAAACCAATTTTAGATTTAATAGACAGTTATTCTTTGCTTCCAGGAATAGGGAAGAAAACTGCAGTAAGATTAGCATTTCATACTTTGAAAATGCATGATAATGATATAAAAAATTTCGCTGATAGTTTAGTACATCTAAAAGAAAAACTAACAAATTGTGAGGTTTGTGGTCGACTTAGTGAAGATCATATATGTGATATTTGCTCTGATGCTGGTAGAGATAAGTCTATGATTTGTGTTGTAGCAAATGACAATGATTTAGTTGCAATGGAAAATATGCAGCAGTATAGAGGAGTATATCATGTTCTTGATGGTTTAATTTCTCCTATGGATGGAATAGGACCACTTGATATTAATATAAAATCTCTTTTTGAAAGAGCACAAGATGAAACGGTAAAAGAAATAATATTGGCAACTAACTCATCTCCAGAAGGAGAGGGAACTGCAAGTTTTATTTCAAGATATTTAAAAAATACAGACATAAAAGTTACTAGAATAGCTCAAGGTATTTCCTTTGGAAGTGATATCGAGTATGTTGATGAAGTTACATTATCAAGAGCTATTTCTGGTAGAATAGAATTATAATTTAGGAGGGCAGTTTATGTCACAAAAATCAGTAAACGCAATAAAAGTACTAGGTGTGGATGCTATAAACAAAGCAAAATCAGGACACCCTGGAGTTGTAATGGGAGCAGCACCAATGGCTTACTCTTTGTTTTCAAAACACCTTAGAGTCAACCCTAAAAAAACTGACTGGATTAACAGAGATAGATTCGTATTATCAGCAGGACATGGATCAATGTTATTATACTCTTTATTACATCTATCAGGATTTGAAGATGTATCTTTAGAAGAAGTTAAAAATTTTCGTCAATGGGGTTCTAAAACACCTGGTCACCCAGAGTTTGGACATACTAAAGGTATTGATGCAACAACTGGTCCATTAGGTCAAGGTATTTCTACAGCAGTAGGTATGGCTTTAGCTGAAAGATATTTAGCTGCGAAATATAACAAAGAAGGATACGATTTATTTGATCACTATACATATGTAATTTGTGGTGATGGGGATATTATGGAAGGTGTTGCTTCTGAAGCATCAAGCTTTGCTGCAGTGCAAAAATTAAATAAACTTGTTGTATTATACGATTCAAACGATATTTGTTTAGATGGTGAAACTAAAGATGCATTTTCTGAAAATGTTCGTGCAAGATATGAAGCATATGGATGGAATACTCTTTTAGTTGAAGATGGAGCTAATGTAGAAGCTGTTAGTGTAGCTATTGAACAGGCTAAAAAATCTGATAAACCTACGTTAATCGAGGTTAAAACAGTTATTGGAGCTGGATCTCCAAATAGACAAGGAACTAATGGTGTTCACGGTGCGCCATTAGGTGATGAGGAAACAGCTTTATTTAGAAAAGAAATAGGTTGGGAAAATGAACCATTCGATATTCCTGCTGACGTGTATGCTGACTTCAAAGTTAATGTTGCAGAACGCGGTGAAAACGAATATGCAAAATGGGAAAAATTATATGCAGATTATAAAGTAAAATTCCCTGAATTAGCAAAAGAGTTAGAAGAAGCACTTACTCGTGAAGATATTAAACACTTATCAAAAGAAAGCTTCAGCTTCAAAAATGTAGGAGAAGCTCAAGCAACTCGTAATTCATCTCAAGATGCAATCAATACTGTTGCAGCTGTATTACCAACATTCTTCGGAGGATCAGCTGACCTTTCACACTCTAATATGACATTCATTAAAGGTGATGGATTACAAGATGATGAACACAGAACTGAGCGTAACGTTCAATTTGGTGTTCGTGAATTTGCAATGGCTACTGTACTTAACGGATTAACATTACATGGTGGAGTACGTGTATTCGGTGGTACATTCTTTGTATTCTCAGATTACCTAAAAGCTGCATTAAGATTATCAGCATTACAAAACTTACCTGTAACTTATGTATTTACGCATGATAGTATTGCAGTAGGTGAAGATGGACCAACACACGAACCAATCGAACATTTAGCTTCATTAAGAACAATCCCTAATACATATGTATTTAGACCAGCTGATGCAACTGAAGCACAAGCTGCTTGGTATTTATCACAAAAAACAAATAATAAACCAACATCGATTGTATTAACTCGTCAAAACTTACCAATTTTAGAAAATTCTTCATTTGAAAAAGTTGCTAAAGGAGCATATGTTGTACACGAAACTGCAGCAGACTTTGATACTATTTTAATCGCTACTGGATCTGAAGTTGCCTTAGCAATAGATGTAGCACGTGAATTAGAAAAAGATGGTTCAAAAGTACGTGTTGTAAGTATGCCTTCAGTAGAATTATTTGAAGAACAATCTAAAGAATATAAAGAAGAATTACTACCATTAAATGTACGTCGTCGTGTATCATTAGAAATGGGTAACAGTGCTCTTTGGTACAAATATGTTGGTTTAGATGGATTAGCTATTGGAATCGATAAATTTGGAGCTTCTGCACCTGCGAATAAAGTAATCGAAGAATATGGATTTACTGTTGAAGCAGTTGTAGAGAAAATTAAAAATGAGCTATAGAGAAATTCGCCCAGGAGATATTATAAAGGTAAAAGTAACAGCAGTTAAACCATACGGTGCTTTTATTGAAACAAGAGATAAGATGGTAGGTTTAATACACATTTCTGAAATTACAAATTGTTTTATATTTGATATAAGTAGTTATATAAAACAAGATGAAATTTTAGAAGTGAAAGTCCTATCTATTAAGGATAATAAAATTAATGCAACATTAAACTTTAAACAAAAAAAAGACAATGATAAAAAAGAAATTAATAGCCTTGATACTTTGAATTTCGTGTACGGATTTGACACACTTAAACAAAATATGAAGTTGTGGCAAAAAAAATCTATACTTGAAATGAGAAATTCTAAGTGATTTAAAACATTCTATTAATTTTACTAAGAGTATTGAATAAAGATTTATAATAAAGTCGCTATTTGAGCAGTTTGATATGAAGATAAATGATTTAGTAATTGTTTTTTATTGACATTGTAAATAAAGTAAGGTAATATAAAAATAGTAAAAGTCCACTGACCGATATGTGGGATATAAATGGTCGGGTTGAAAGTTTACCGCTGACCAATACGCGGGATAAAAGTGGTTGGGTCGAAAGTATATATAGTCCTCAGCTTAATTGCGAGGACTTTTTTTGGAGAATAAGTATGATAAAAACAGGATTTTATATTATTAAAGATAACTTTTTTGATATTGTGAATGATCCTTTTTTGAAAGGGAATAAGCAGGGAAATAGACCGCATTATTATTGTTTTGAAGACTTAAAGACTGGTATATATTGGATTATTCCTATGTCTAGTAAGTTAGAGAAATATAAAAAAATAATAGAATATAAAGAGAAAAAGGGAAAAAAATGTGATATTTTGCACATAGCAAAATTGGACAATGATAAAGAAAGTGTTTTTCTAATTCAAGATATGTTTCCAATAACGGAAGAATTTGTAGAAAGAGAATATACGATTGCTGGAAATCATATGAAAGTTACTAGTGAACATGTAGTAAAAGAAATAGAAAGAAAAGCTAGAAAAGTTTTGTCGCTATTAAAAAAAGATGTTAGACTTACACCATTACAACCGAATGTAATGAAAATATATAGACAGTTAAAAAGTACGGACTATAAATAAGAAACTATATGAAAAATTACAAATAAAATTATAATTATAAAATAAATAAAATAAAACCTTTGACAAATAAGTTCGAAATGAGAAATTCTAAATAATTTCTATTGACAAATGTAACTTAACTGTTTATAATAAACTTAAATATTAAATGAAGTTTAGGAATTAAAAGTTAGTAATATTATTTAAAAGAGAGAATCTAGTGGTGAAAAGGATTCATAATATAACTTTTATGCTACCTATGTGGTGCTTCATCGGCATTCATGCCGTTATAAAAACTAATGAGGAGTACAAAGTACTCGAATTAGGGTGGTAACACGATTATAGTCGTCCCTTGTGTAATTTGGTTTACACAAGGGATTTTTTTATTTTATTTGTTAGCTTGAAAGGAGAATATAAATGAAACAACTAACATCAACACAAATTAGAAGAATGTATTTAGATTTCTTCGTAGAAAAAGGACACAAAATTGAACCAAGTGCATCTTTAGTGCCGGTTGATGATCCTACTTTACTATGGATTAACTCAGGAGTTGCAACTCTTAAAAAATACTTTGATGGTAGAGAAATACCTGAGAATCCAAGAATTACTAACTCACAAAAATCAATTAGAACTAATGATATTGAAAATGTAGGTAAAACTGCGCGTCACCATACATTCTTCGAGATGTTAGGTAACTTCTCAATTGGTGACTACTTTAAAAATGAAGCAGTACCTTGGGCATGGGAATTTTTAACTTCTGAAAAATGGTTAGGATTAGAAAAAGAAAAATTATCAGTAACAATTCACCCTGAAGATACAGAAGCATATGATTTATGGCACAATGTTATTGGGCTTCCTGAAGACAGAATTATCCGTATCGAAGGAAACTTCTGGGATATCGGTGAAGGACCTTCTGGACCTAATACTGAGATTTTCTATGACCGTGGAGAAGATGCTGATACATGGTCACCAAAAGAGGAAATGTACCCAGGTGGAGAAAATGATAGATATCTAGAGATTTGGAACGTAGTATTCAGTCAATATAACCACAATGCTGATGGTACTTATACTGAACTTCCTGCGAAAAACATAGATACTGGGATGGGATTAGAGAGAATTGTATCTGTATTACAAGATGTTCCAACAAACTTTGATACAGACCTATTTATTCCAATCATTAGAGAAATTGAAAAACTTTCTGGTGCTAAATATGGTGTAAATGCTGACCAAGATGTAGCTTTCAAAGTTATCGCTGATCACATTAGAACTGTAGCATTCGCTATTGCAGATGGAGCATTACCTTCTAATGAAGGACGTGGATATATCTTAAGAAGATTATTACGTCGTGCTGTAAGATTTGCAAAAGTATTAGGTTTAAACAACTCATTTATGTATAAATTAACTGATGTAGTTGCTGAAATTATGGAAGACTACTATCCAAACGTTAAGGAAAGTGCTAATTTTGTTAAAGACGTTATTCTTAAAGAAGAAGATAGATTCCATGAAACACTTCACGAAGGTGAAACAATCTTAAATAATATCGCTAAAGAAGTTAAAGATACTACAAAAGTTATCTCAGGGAAAGATGCCTTCAAACTTTATGATACATTTGGTTTCCCAATTGAATTAACAGAAGAGTATGCTGAAGAGTTAGGATTAACTGTAGATATCGAAGGATTTAATGAAGAAATGGAAAAACAAAAAGAGCGTGCTCGTTCTTCACGTCAAGATGATTCTTCTATGCAAGTTCAATCTGATTTATACAGCAGAATAGTTGGAGATAGCGAATTTACAGGATACACTAACCTTACAGATGAAGGTAAAGTACTAGCAATAGTTGATAAAGAAGACAATCTGTTAGAAAACTACAAAGGTGAAGAAATTGTAAAAGTTGTATTTGATAAAACTCCTTTCTATGCTGAAAGTGGAGGACAAGTTGCTGATAAAGGTTTAGTTACAGCTGAAGGATTCAAAGCTGAAGTTGTTGACGTTAAGAAACTTCCTGATAAACGTCACATCCACTTCGTTAAAGTATTAGAAGGTCAATTAGTAGTAGGAACTGAATACAAATTAGAAGTTGATAGAACATATAGATTAAATATTGAGAAAAACCATACTGCAACTCACTTATTAAATGAAGCATTACGTCATGAAGTTGGTTCTCACATTAAGCAAGCAGGATCATTAGTAACTGATGAAAAATTAAGATTTGATATTACGCACTTCGCTCCACTTACTAAAGAAGAAATTGAGAAAGTAGAGCAAGAAGTAAATAAACAAATTTGGAATGCATTAGAAATTAAAACAGAAGAAATGCCAATCGCAGAAGCAAGAAAACTTGGTGCTCAAGCATTATTCGGTGAAAAATATGGTGATGTAGTACGTGTAGTTTCTATTGGAGATTATTCAATCGAATTATGCGGAGGAACTCATAATTCTAACAGTGCTGAAGTAGGTATCTTCAAAATTGTCTCTGAATCAGGTGTAGCTGCAGGAGTTCGTAGAATAGAAGCTTTAACAGGTAAAGCTGCATATGAATATTTAAGAGAACAAGAAGAAACACTTCGTTCAGTAGAAAAATTAACAAAAGGTAATGTTTCAAATGTTGTAGAAAAAGTTTCTACATTACAATCTGAAATCAAAAAGTTATCTAAAGAAAAAGAAAGCTTACAACAAAAAATTGCTAATGCTGAATTAAATAACTTAGTAAATAATATTGAAGAAGTGAACGGAGTTAATGTGTTAACAAGTGTTGTTGAATCAGAAAACATGAATCACCTTAAACAACTTGTTGATAACGCTAAGTCTAAATTAGAAAATTATGTTATCGCATTTGCTTCAGTAAATGAAGATAAAGTAAACTTCGTAGTGGCTGTAGATAAAGCTATCACTGATAAATACAATGCAGGGAAATTAGTAAATGTTCTTGCTACAGTATGTGATGGACGTGGTGGTGGACGTCCAGATATGGCTCAAGCAGGTGCTAAGAATAAAGATAACATTGATAAAGCATTCGAAGAATTATTAGCTAATATTTAATATTTGAAAAGTGTAATAATAGGGAAGGGATTACCTAAAAAATAGTTTTAAGGAAATAACTATTTTAAGGTAATCTCTCCCTTTTTTCTTGAAAATATGGTATAATTAATAGGATTATTATGGACAAATAATAATTTAATATTAGATTATACTAGTATTAAATATAATTTCGGAGGAAATGAAAATGGAAACTAAAAAATTAGGAAAAGTAGAAATCAACCCGAATGCTATAGAAGTTATTGCAAATATTGCAGCAACTGAAGTAGAAGGTGTTTCAAAATTATTAGGAAAAAAAGTTTACTCTCGTGGAGTAGAATTAGAATTTGCTGGAAGTGAATTAATTATCGATGTATATTGTAATTTAAAATCAGGATTCTCTGTAGCTAAAACAGCAAGAAAAATTCAAGAAAATGTTAGAAACTCTATTTTCAACATGACAGAAATTAATACAAAAACTGTTAATGTTAATATAGTAGGAATTGATTTTTAATTTAGGAGATATAAATGAAGAGCAGACACGAACTTAGAGAAGCAGTTTTTAAAATATTATTCCAAGTAGAAAATACTGAATTAGATTTTATTGAACTATTAGATTTAGAACAAGAAGAAATTTCAACTAGTATTTATGTTAATAAAACATTAACAGAAATAATTGAGAAAAAAGATGAAATTGATGAAGTTATTTCTAATAATTTAAAAGACTGGAAATTAGAGCGTCTATCAAAAATGGATAGACAAATACTACGTATTTCAGCTTATGAAATACTTTATAGTGATATTCCTTATAAAGTTTCTATCAATGAAGCAGTTGAACTTTCAAAAAAATATAGTGAGAAAGATGAAAGTTATAAATTTATCAATGGGGTATTAAAAGGAATTGTAGAAAATTCAACAAAATAAGAGGTAAAGTTAGATGGAAGAGAGAACATATCTAACCGTTACAGCGTTAAATAAATATATTGAGAGAAAGTTTTTATTAGATCCATACTTAGGTGAAATATATATAAAAGGTGAAATCTCAAATTTTAAAATTCACAATAACAATAATATATATTTTTCAATAAAAGATGAAAATACTAGAATAAATGCAGTATGGTTCGGAGCAAAATCAAAAGATTTTAAAGATGGAGATACAGTTCTAATAAAATCAAAAATTAACTATTATTTTCCGCGAGGAGAACATAATCTTTTAGTTACTGATATGAAAAAAGACAGAATTGGTGAATTATATCAAAAATTTTTAGAACTAAAAGAAAAGTTAGAAAAAGAAGGATTGTTTCTACCTCAATATAAAAAACAAATACCTAGTTTTTCTCAAAATATAGCTGTAGTTACAGCTAAAACAGGGGCGGCTGTCCAAGATATTACTAGAACGATACAACGTCGTTTTCCAATAGCTAAAATAAATATTTATTCGACACTAGTTCAAGGTGAGAACTCAGTACAAGATATAGTTAAAAATATTAAACTAGCTGATGATGGTTCTAACGATGTAATTATACTAGGTCGTGGTGGAGGATCAATAGAAGACCTTTGGAGTTTTAATACTGAAGAAGTCATTAGAGCTATATTTAACTGTAGAACACCGATTGTAACCGGTATAGGACATGAAACTGATACTACACTTGCTGATTTTGTATCAGATAGAAGAGCTTCGACTCCAACTGCAGCAGCTGAACTAGTAACGCCAAATATTGAAGATATAAAAAATAGAATATCATTTAATTATGATAAATTAACAAATACTATAAACTATATTCTTCAAAATTATAAAAATAGAATTAGTAATAGCGAAAATAATCCATACTATAAAAACTATTCAAAAATATTTACGGAGTATAGAAAAACAGTTGAGTTATTAGAAAAAGAACTTAGCAAATCCTTGAAAATTCTAGTTAAGGATAAGAAAAATAACTTATTAATATCAAAAGATAAGTTTATAGAATTTGACTTGTTAGCTAGATTTAAAGAAAACTTTACTAATGAGGTTAATCGATTAGTAGCGAACTCACCACTAAATATTATGAAAAAAGGATATTCAGTTGCATTTTTAAATGATGAAAAAATTACTTCAGTTAAAAATGTACAAGTAGGTGATGACATTTCAGTTAAATTTGCTGATGGTAGTCTAGAATGTAAAGTTAATAATATATCCGATAAAGGAGTTAAGTAATGAGTAAAGAAAATTTTGAAACAAGTTTAATGAATTTAGAAAAAATTGTTGCAGAATTAGAATCTGGAAAATTATCATTAGAAGATTCATTAGAACGTTATAAACAAGGAATTGATTTAATTAAAAATTGTAATGATTTAATCAACAATGCCGAAAAAGAAGTAGCTAAATTAACTAAGGATTTCAAAGAAGATGAATAATTTTAAAAACTTCATAGAAGAAAACAAAGATCAATTAAATAGTTTCGCTAAAGAATATGTTGAAAAATTAGATATGCCTGATATATTAAAAGAATCGATTACTTATTCGCTGGTAAATGATGGTAAGAAAATCAGGCCATTATCATTCTTATATTTATTAAAATATTATGAAGTAGATTATACTAAGTATTTTGATATAGCTCTTGCTATAGAGTTAGTTCATACATATTCATTAGTACATGATGATTTACCAGAAATGGATAATGATGATTATCGTTGGGGAAAACTTACTAATCATAAAGTATTTGGTCAAGATCTTGCCGTACTTACTGGTGATGCTATGCTTACTTTAGCGTTTGAAGTTCTTAGTGATTCTAATGTTAACCCTGATTTAAAAGTTAGATTAATAAAACAATTCGCCAATTATTCTGGTGCTATGGGTATGATAGCAGGTCAAGTATATGACGTAAAACAAAAAAATTACAATGTTGATGCTGACTATTTAAGAAAAATGCATAGCTTAAAAACTGGCCGTTTAATTGAATTACCGATGGATTTTGCTTGCTTAGTAGCTGGTAAGCATTGTGATTATGATAATGTTAAAGAATTTGGGAAACAATTAGGTATAGCTTATCAGATAAAAGACGATATTCTTGATTACTATGGTGATTTTGAAAAAATCGGAAAACTACCAAGTGACGAAGATATGATTACTTATTTAAGCTTCTATGGTATTGAAGAATGTGAAGAATTACTTCAAAAACATACTAAAAATGCTATAAATATAGCTAATAAACTAAATAATAAATTATTAGTAGATTTTGCGAATTATTTATTGAAACGAGATAAATAATTATATAGTACAAAACAAAAAAAATAAATCTCTTATAAAGTTTAATAGTATCTTTATAAGGGATTTATTTCATTTTCTTTTTTATTTAAAAACCACGAGAGTTTAGGGGTAAACTTCGTGGTTTTTTACAGTTATTATATTAGCCTAACTTTAGGGAATTAGAAACTCTAAGAACTAATATAATTAAAATGTTGGCTGTAGATTACTGGCACAAACATGAGGATTACTTATAATTGTAAAACTAAAAGTAGTTTGCTTCTACAGGTGACAAATTAACACTGTATTATTTTGAATTAATCAAAAGCGAGTTCTAAAATTAACCCTAAATATAAAGTAAAAATACTTTACATAATTATTATACTAAAAATAAGTGTAAATTTAAAGTATTTGTGTAAATTTTATCAATGAAAATGTTTTTATAATATATTTTCTATTTTAAAACTTTAATTTAAACCTATTTAATGATAAAATTAACTAAAAGATTATAAATTTTTTGTAAGTGGAGTTGAAATTGGATGAAAGTTTTAGTAGCGGTTAATGAATTTAAGGGGTCTTTATCTTCTTATGAAGTAGGGCAAGTTATATCAAAAAAAATTAATAATTCATTTAGTGATTATGAAGTAGAAATGGAAGTTGTTGCTGATGGTGGAGATGGTTTCTTAAATTTATTTAAAAACTTTGAAAAGAAACATTATAAAACAATAAATGCTGCTCAAAAAGAATGTAATGTTAATTATTTAATGAATATTGAAACTAAAGAGGCTGTTATTGAAGTTGCAGAAGTTATTGGTCTTAAGCAACTAACTGAAGATCAAAAAGATCCCTATAAAACATCAACAGCTGGTTTAGGAAAATTGATCTCCCATTTATTAGATCAAGGAATTGAAAATTTTATTATAGGTTTGGGTGGTAGCGCAACAAATGATTGTGGTATTGGAATGCTAAGTGAACTTGGAATAAGATTTGTTAGTAAAAATGGTGAAATTTGTCAACATGGAATAAGTGAACTTAAAAAAATAGAAAAAATTGACTTTAGTTGTAAAAACAAAAAGTTAGAGAAAGCTAAATTTACAATAATAAGTGATGTTAATAGCCCTTTATACGGTGAAAAAGGTGCTACTTATGTATATTCAAAACAAAAAGGATTAAAAGAAGAAGACTTTTTAAAAGTTGATGGAGTAGTAAAAAACTTCGCTAAACTAGTTTCAAAAGAGTTAGGAAAGGACTATTCATCTTATGAAGGAAGTGGTGCCGCAGGAGGATTAGGTTTTGCATTCTTGTCTTTTTTAACTTCTACTATTCAATCTGGTTCTAGTTTTATGATTAACTACTTAGATATAGAGCAAAAAATTCAAGAGTTTGATTATTTAATAACTGGTGAAGGAAAATTAGATAGACAAAGTTATATGGGTAAAGCACCTATAGAATTGGCTAAAATTGCGAAGAAATATGATAAAAAAGTAATTTTCTTGGCGGGTAGTATTATTGATAAAGAACTATTAAATCTAAGTGATGAAGATAAAAAAGTAGTAGATGTTTCATTTTCTATTCAAAGGGAATTCCTTCCCTTAGAAGTTGCTATGGATAAGAGTGTTACTAAAAGTAATATAGAAGAGACAATTGAACAAATATTTAAAGTATTGGAGTTTTACAATGGATAAAAAAAATAATATTTTAATGGGAATATTTTGTATAATTGTTGCAGGATTTGGATTTTCTCTAATGGCACTATTTATAAAACTTGCTGGGAATCTACCTTCAATGCAAAAAGGTTTTTTTAGAAATATTATAGCTGTTGGAATTTCATCAATTCCATTAATAAAACATTGGAAGTTAATTAACTTTCCAAAAGGTAAATTATCATGGAGTGTATTGATATCGCGTAGTGTTTTTGGAACGATTGGACTCGTATTTAACTTTTATGCAATAACGCATATAAGTCTCGCAGACTCTACGATTATACAAAAATTATCACCATTCGTAATTTTAATATTGTCATACATATTTTTTAAAGAAAAAATGACAAAATTTAAAATGATTGCTATAGTTATTGCATTTATAGGTGTAGGATTTATAATTAAACCTAGTGGGGATGGTTTTATTAGTATGGGAGCTCTAGCAGCGCTATTAGGTGCTTTTTGCTCAGGTATTGCATATACTTGTGTAAGATACTTAGGTACTCATAATGTCTCGGGAGAATTTATAATTTTCTTCTTCTCATCATTATCTACTTTATTATTATTACCTTATTTAATTTTTGATTATAAAGTTATGACAATGTATCAACTTTCTATGCTAATATTAGCTGGAGCTTCAGCAACAATTGGCCAATATGGTGTTACATTTGCTTATAAATATGCTGCTGCAAAAAATATCTCAGTTTTTGACTATTCTCAGGTTTTATTTTCTGGAATTTTTGGATTTATATTTTTTAATGAGTTACCAGACTTGCAAAGTTTAATAGGTTATATTATAGTTATATCTGTAGGAATAATTTTAGTGAAAAAAAGTAAATAAAGAGGTGTTAAATGAAAAGAAAAAATATTGAAATAATAGTTGTTGCCGTTCTTTTTGTTTGTACTATATTGTTATATGTAGTTCAAAGTAATAAGGAATTACTATTTAATACTACGAATAAGAGCAGTAATACTAATACAAATAAAGAATCAAATAGTGAGAATGTAGCAAATGCTCGTGATGGAATTCAAGGGGTAGTTCAACCTTCACCATTTATTACGACTCCCAATGGAGTAGAGGCAAACCTTCTTCAAAATGCTAATGGAAGTTTAATTGGTCAATTAATCTATTTACAAAGAGAACATTTACCTGAAGCAGAACAAAAATTATTAGCTAATAATAAAGATGCTACTCAATATGTTCTGGGTTACTTGGCAGGTCAACAAGCTACACCTTTTGAACAAGGACAAACAGTAGATATAGACAGAAAGTACCCTTATTACATACAATGGGATAAACGTTGGGCATATGATAAACTTGGTGGAACTAATATCGCTATTGGGGGATGTGGTCCAACTTGTGTAGCTATGGCTTTAGGAGGAATATTAGACGATAAATCAATCACTCCAAAGAGTATTGCTGAGAAAGAAGATGCAAATGGTTACTTTGCTGAGGAAGGAACAAAATGGAGCTTTTTCGATTATATAGCTAAAGAATATGGTGTTAAATCAACAGGTGTTCCATTAAGCAAAGAAGCTATAAATGCAAGTTTAGAAAAAGGAAATCCTATTATTGCTTCTGTGCATCCTGGAAAATTTACAACAGTTGGTCATATAATATTAATCACAGCAAAGGATGAGGATGGTAATTACATAATTAATGATCCTAACAGTTACACAAGAACATTAAAGAAATGGTCTTACGATGAATTGAAAACAGAGATTGTAGCTATGTGGGAATTCTCAAAATAGAATTAAATAACGAAAAATCTTCAATACATTATGTGTTGGAGATTTTTTATTTTTGAAAATCATAATAGAGTAATACTGCTGATTTAAAAATTTAAATTATAAAAAATAATATAGACTTATTTTATATTTAAAAATGTTATTAAATAATAGTTATTTTTCTTGTTGGTAAATTTTTTAAGAAACCAATAATTTGATATTAATTATGAAAACCTTTATAATTAATATTATGAAAATAATGATTATTAGTATTATTACTAAATAGTATAAGAGATGGAGGAAATAAAATGTCAGTTCTTGATATAAAAAATCTAGAAGTATCAATTAATGAAAAACAAATATTAAAAGGACTAAATTTAGAAATAAAATCTGGTGAGATTCATGCCGTAATGGGACCGAATGGAGCTGGTAAATCTACATTAGCTTCTGCGATTATGGGTCACCCTAAATATGAAGTTGATGGAGGAAGCATCTTATTAGATGGTGAAGAGGTACTAGAAATGGAAGTTGATGAAAGAGCTCGTGCTGGTCTATTCTTAGCTATGCAATACCCATCAGAAGTTCCAGGTGTACCAACTTCAGAATTTATTAAATCTGCGATAAACGCACAACGTGAAGATAGTATACCTTTAATGCAGTATATTAAAAAATTAGATAAAACTATGGAATTTTTAGACATGGATCTAAAAATGTCTCAACGTTATGTAAATGATGGATTCTCAGGTGGAGAAAAGAAACGTAATGAAATTTTACAAATGATGATGTTAGAACCAAAATTTGCTATTCTAGACGAAATTGACTCTGGTTTAGATATCGATGCATTAAAAGTAGTATCAAAAGGTGTTAACAAAATGCGTGGAGAAAACTTTGGTTGCTTAATAATCACTCACTATCAAAGATTATTAGATTATATTGAGCCAGATTTCGTTCACGTACTAATGGACGGAAAAATCGTAAAATCAGGTGGACCTGAACTAGCGCTTCGTTTAGAAAAAGAAGGTTATGATTGGCTAAAAGAAGAGGTTTAATATGGAAAATAATAAATTAAAACTAAGTATTAAAACTTTACAAAGCATTTTTTCTAATACAAATGAACCGACATGGTTTTTAAATACTAGAAAATTAGCTTTATATAAAAGTTATACACTACCTTTTCCAAAACTAGAGTCTATGGAGTTAGAAAGATGGAACTTATTTAATGTTGATTTTTCATCTCTAAGATTAGAAAGTGAAGGGAATTTAGATTTAACTGAATATGGTATTAACAGTGATGATTTTGCTATAGTTCAAAAAAACAACACTATTTTACACATTAATATACCAGAAAAGTATGCTGATAAAGTAATTATTAAAGATATTTTCACAGCAATGAATGATGATCACATAAAAGACAGCTTTATGAGTGTGGTTGATTATGCAGAAAGTAAAGTAACAGCTGTTCACTATACATTATTAAATGCAGGATTATTTATCGACGTTAAAGACAATGTGGTAATAGAAGAGCCGCTTCAATATATTGTTATTTCAGATAAAGAACAAAGTTTATTTAACCATGTTACTATCCAAGTTGGTAAGAACTCTAAATTTAACTTTATCGAAAACTATGTAAATAACCAAAAAGAAGATAAAGCACCTTTTAGCTTAGTCTCTGAAGTTGTAGCTCATGAAGGATCACAAATTAACTACAGCTCTATTACAAACCAACCAGGTAAAAAACGTGGAACTATACTACGTCGCGGATTAACTTATAGAGATTCACTAATTAACTGGAATGTAGCAGCGATGGATGAGGCAGATGTATATCACGATAATACAACAAATATTCTTGGTGATGGATCTGAAGCGAACCTTAAGATTGTTACTTTAGGAGTTAAAGAACAAAAAACTTACTTCAACAGCGAAGTAGTTAACCAAGGATTAAGTAGTAAAGGTGATATTCTTCAACACGGTGTATTACTAGATAGATCTCATATTGTATTTAACGGTGTAGGGTTTATCGTTAAAGGAGCAACAGGTTCTAACGCTTATCAAAGTTCAAGAATGCTGACACTTTCATCTGAAGCAAAAGCTGATGCAAATCCAATGCTATTAATCGATGAAAATGATGTTATGGCAGGTCACGGTGCTTCTCTAGGGCGTATTGATGAAGAGCAATTATACTACCTACAAAGTAGAGGATTAACAAGAAAAGAATCAAGTAGATTACTAGTTCATGGATTCCTATCACCTGTAATCTCAGAATTAACAGTAGATAAGATCAAAGAACTTGTAACAATTCTTATTGATGAGAAAATTAACAATAATGAGAGTGAGTAATAATGATAGATTTTAATAAATATAGAGAAGACTTTCCTATATTAAAAAGAAAGATATCGGATAACGATTTGATATTCTTCGATAACGGAGCTACTACACAAAAACCGAATCAAGTAATCGATGCTATATCAGACTACTATAGAAATTATAATTCGAATATTCATAGATCTGTTTATACATTAGGTGACGAATCTGAAAAAATCTATGAAGGATCAAAAGAGCTAGTAAGAGGATTTATTAATGCTAATAGTCATGAAGAAGTAATCTACACTAGTGGAACTACTGAGAGCTTAAATTTTGTAGCAAGAATCTTAGAACAGGATGTTAGTGAAGGTGATGAAGTTATTCTTACATATATGGAGCACCACGCTAATATTATACCTTGGCAACAACTAGCTAAACGTAAAAAATTAGTTTTAAAATATTTAGAACTAGATGAAGAAGGCAGAATTAGTATTGAACAACTGAAAGAGTTTCTTACAGAAAAAACTAAAATTGTTTCAATGTGTCATGCTTCTAACGTATTAGGAAATATTAATCCTGTATATGAAATTGGTGAATTATTAAAAGATAAAGATATTTATTTCGTAGTAGATGCTGCCCAATCAGTACCACATTTAAAGATTGATGTTCAAAAAATGAATTGTGACTTTTTAGCTTTTAGTGCACATAAGATGTGTGGTCCTACTGGTATAGGGGTTCTTTATGGTAAGAAATCTTTACTAGAAAAATTTGACCCGGTTGAATTTGGTGGTGGAATGATAGGTATTGTTGAAGAGACATCAGCAACCTGGGCTATTCTTCCTGATAAGTTTGAAGCGGGAACACCACTTTTAGCTGAAGCTGCTGGACTAGCTGCAACTATTAAGTATTTAAATAGTATCGGATTAGAAAATATTGAGAAGTATACTAAAGAACTTACAAAGCATTTATATGCTGAACTTTCTAAAATTGACAATTTAGAAATCTATGGTGTAAAAAATATTGAAGATAGAGTTTCATTAGTATCTTTTAACTTGGTAGGTGTTCATCCTCATGACTTAACAAGTTTCTTAGATGAAAAAGGAATTTGTATAAGAGCAGGTCACCAATGTACACAACCATTATTAGGTAAATTAGGAACATATTCGGTTGCAAGAGCGAGTCTATATCTATATAACACAAAAGAAGAAATAGATTTCTTTATTCAAACTTTAAAAGAAACGAAGGAGTTTTTTGAAAATGAGTTTTAGTGATTTAAAAAGTTTATATAAACAAGTAATCTTAGATCATAGTAAGAATCCTAGAAATAATGGGGAAATAGAGAGCAGATACAAGTTGGAGATGTTGAATCCTTCTTGTGGAGATAAAATAACAGTTAGTATGAAATTAGTAGATAATATTATTGAAGATATTAAATTCGTAGGGACTGGTTGTTCGATTTCACTAGCTTCAGCTTCTATGTTAACTGAGGAATTAAAAGGTTTATCAGTAGAAAAAGCTAATGCCAAGATTAAAGACTTTTTAAATATGATTATGGGAAATGAATTTAATGAAGAAAATTTAGAAGATAGTATTTCATTACAAAATATTTCTCAACTTCCAGCTAGGGTTAAATGTGCTACGTTAGCATGGAAAATTACAGAAAAAATATTAGAAGAAAATAAATAGAAGAAGGAGTGATTGTATTGAATAAAAATGAAGAAATGTTTACCGATTATCAGTATGGATTTTCAGATAAAGACGTATCTATATTCAAAACTGATAAAGGACTAACAAAAGAAATCGTTAAAACAATTTCTGAAAGAAAAGAAGAACCAAAATGGATGTTAGAATACCGTCTAAATGCATTAAAAGAGTTCTACAGAATGCCAATGCCTACATGGGGTGGAGACTTATCTGAAATTGATTTTGAGGATTTAACATACTATGTAAAACCATCAGAAAAAACAGAACGTTCATGGGATGAAGTACCAGAAGAGATTAAAAATACTTTCGAAAAACTTGGTATTCCAGAAGCTGAACAAAAATACCTTGCAGGTGTATCTGCGCAATATGAGTCTG